>OJFV01000016.1_pt1 | contig 189235 bp, 159 predicted proteins | sample 1594391 | NCBI WGS metagenome assembly OJFV01 (sample SAMN05416856, study PRJEB24817) | seawater metagenome | isolation source: Sea water | place: Canada:Atlantic | collected 2013-11 | reverse complement strand
AATCGAACCAGGGACACGAGGATTTTCAATCCTCTGCTCTACCGACTGAGCTATCGAGGCACAATAACAACCTAAATGATTGTCCTGTACTTTGTCTTCTTGGCTGTGCCTTGAAGACGGGGCGTATTAAACTGTTTTTCGTTTACCCCGTCAACCCTTTTTTTTAAATAAATGTTTGTTTGCCGTTTTTTTCTACTTATTGTTCTTTTATGGAACAATTTAGCCAAACATTTTACTTTTTAAAGGTTATTTGTTGTCATTAAGCGGTGTATAAAGTGTAAGTGCCAATGATGATAAAACCGGTACCAGCGATATAAGAAAGTATTTTTTCATCAACATAAGCAGATAAAAAACTACCAACAAGCACACCAACGGCCGATGCTACAATTAAAGCAGCTGATGCAGCGGTAAATACCATCCATTTGCTGACATCTTTATCGGCGGCAAACAACATTGTGGCTAATTGAGTTTTATCGCCAAGCTCTGCAATAAATACCGAAACAAATATAGTTGCGAATATTTTCCAGTCAACGGCAAACTCCATTATTTTTTCTCTGGCGTGTAGCCTTCAATTTCTGGCTCTTTACCGTCAAATAGGTAAGCAACCATAGCTGCCTCTAAAAACGCACGATCATCTGGGTTCATCATGTTCATTTTCTTTTCGTTGATCAGCATGGTTTGTTTCTTCTGCCAGTGGCCCCAAGCTTCTTTACAAATATTGTCAAAAATGCGTTTGCCTACTTCACCCGGGTATAATTGAAAACCAAGGCCTTCAGCTTCTTTTTGTAAGTTTTGACAAAAAACGATACGACTCATAATAATTTCTCTTTGTGCTGATAAATTTAATAACTTAATTTAGTTAAATGGGCAGTTGTTGCAGTTGCGTAATTAACTTCTGTGTTGATGCGGCAAGGCCAACTGATGCATTAGTGGTTAAATTGTACCACTGCAAAGTACTATTTTCGCTGATTTCTTTTGCCGGTAATATTTCACAATCAACAATTACAGGCTCTATATCTAAATGAAAGTGGCTAAAAGTATGGCGAAACTTATCTAAAGGTAATGTTGATAATTGTTTCAAGTTCAGTTTTGCCAGTAAATTGTCTAACGTATCTATCTCTGATATTTCTAAAAAGCACCATAAACCTCCCCAAATACCTGTTGGAGGGCGTTTTTCCATTAATACTTTTTGGTCAACGCGCGGAATAACCATAATAGTTTGTTTTTCAGGAATGACTTTTTTGGGTTTCTTTTGTGGATAGTTTGCTTGCTCAGCTCCTGCAAAAGCTAAGCAAGCTGTTTGTATCGGGCAAATTTCACATTTAGGTTTAGAACGGGTACAAACCATAGCGCCTAAATCCATCATGGCCTGATTGAAGTTAGCTACACCTTTTTTGGGCGTTAATACTTCGGTAATCGGCCATAAGGTTTTTTCATAGATAGCTTGTCCTGTATGTCCTTGCACCATATAACAACGGGCAAGCACACGTTTAACATTGCCGTCTAATATTGCGTGATGTTTATGTAGCGACAAACTTAATATTGCGCCTGCAGTAGAACGGCCAATACCAGGCAAAGCAATAACTTGCTCTATATCATCTGGAAATTCACCTAAATACTGGTCACGAATAATTTTAGCTGACTTATGCAGGTTTCTAGCGCGGGCGTAATAACCTAACCCCGTCCAATGATGCAACACAGTATCTTCATCAGCATTAGCTAAGTCGATGACTGTCGGGAAGCTTGCCATAAATCGTTGATAATAAGGGATCACCGTAGCAACTTGGGTTTGTTGCAACATTATTTCTGAAATCCAGACACGGTAAGGCGTTTTGTCTTGCTGCCAAGGCAAGTGTTTTCTACCCTGTAATTCAAACCAGTCTAATACTTGGCTTGAAAACAACTGAGCAGATTTGGCTGAAATTGTAGTTTTATTTGTCATAGCGGCGACAGTGTAGCGAATAAAGCTAATATTTTCATTGCAAAAATTTCTATTGCCACTATGCTCTCGACCAGAGTAAATATTCGTTATAATAAAGTGCTAAATTTGACTTAGCCTTAAGGAAAAAAACATGAAAGTAACTGCAAAGAATCGTAGTAATCGTTTACGTAAAAAATTACGCGTTGATGAATACCAAGAGTTAGGTTTTGATCTTGCTTGGAAACTAGAAGACGGCACTGATAGCGAAGCAATTGATACATTTCTATCTAAATTTTTCGATGAAGTAATTGAGCCAAACGGCTTAGGCTTTGGTGGTGAAGGTGACACTTTGTGGCATGGCTTAGTTTGCACACAAAAAATTGGTAAATGTACTGAAGAGCATCGCCAACTTGTTGAAAAATGGTTAACTGATAATGGCGCAAGCGCTGTAACTGTTAGCGATTTGTATGACGTTTGGTGGGCAGCGTAAGCAATCGCTTAGCGCTCTTGTATATTAAAGCGCATAATTAAAAGTGTTGGCAGTAATGCTGTGATTGAAATTCAATCATTAAACACGGATAATATGCGCCCGAATTTTGATGACACATTTAAGTAATTGATAGCATTATGACTGAAAGAACCCATAAAACCGTTGAGCAAGCAGAGCAAGAAGGCAAGTACATTCGAAAAGTACGTAGTTTTGTTAAGCGTGAAGGTCGCCTTACTAATGGTCAGGCAAAAGCATTAGAGCAATTTTGGGCAACTATGGGCTTGAATCATGCTGACGGTATGATTAATCCTAGCGAATTATTTGGTAACGATAACCCTATCGTACTTGAAATTGGTTTTGGTATGGGTAAATCTTTAGTTGAAATGGCTAAAAACGCACCTGAATTAAACTTTATTGGTGTGGAAGTGCATCGTCCTGGTGTTGGTGCTTGTATCGGACTGGCCCAAGAAGAGGGTGTTAATAACTTAAAAGTGTATGAACATGACGCGATTGAAGTTTTAGCTGATTGTATTCCTACAGAGTCACTATCAACCGTGCAATTATTCTTCCCTGATCCGTGGCATAAAAAGAAACATCATAAACGTCGTATCGTACAAGCGAGCTTTGTTGAAGCTATTCGTCAAAAGCTTACCGTTGGTGGCGTGTTTCATATGGCAACTGACTGGGAAAATTACGCTGAATGTATGTTAGAAGATATGACCTCTTCTCCGGGTTACAAAAACTTGTCAGAAAACAATGACTATGTGCCGCGTCCTGATTCTCGTCCGTTAACGAAATTCGAAAATCGTGGTCAAAACTTAGGTCATGGTGTTTGGGATTTACAGTTTGAAAAACTGGCTTAAGAGTTAAATTCTTCAGCGTAAAAAGAGAGCTTAAGCTCTCTTTTTTGTTTTTACAGTCAGGGTTATTCAGTTAAAAGTTTCAGTGCTTCCATACCACAAGTTTCTTCAAGTTTTGGGTTTGGTGAACCAGACAAACCAATCGCGCCAACGAGCTGATCTTTATAGGTAATAGGTAAGCCACCTGTAAGTAGTAATATATCGTCTTCCATTTTACCCAATTGACTAAAACCTTTTGTTTCAACAAAGCCAGCCATCACTGATGTTGGCGCTTTTAATGTTGCCGAGGTGTAAGCTTTTCTAAAGCTGGTATGTATGGTGTTGCTACCTGAGTTATCCCCTCGGTAGAAATACATTAACCGACCTTGATCGTTAACAACCGAAATGGATACGTTAGCGTTAGATTTTTTACACTCATTAACTGCGGCTTTGGCAATTTTTTCTGCCAGAGCTGTGGTTAACTTGTATTGCTTAGGTAGTAATTCGCTTGCCTGCAGGTGTGGCGTGAGTAGTAGTGCGAGTAGCATAGGAATTGTGTTTTTAAAAAGTGTCATATGACCTCCTGTGATTGATAATACAATTATGAAATAATCAACTAACTGACACTACAATCTGGATTGTTATTGGTGATGAAAAAGAATAGTTTTGGTGCTAATTGGCTCGACGATGTTGAATTACCAGCTAGAAATCTAGTTAGTGAGTTATTAAAACCACGGTCATTTTCAAAGGATCAATTTGTTCACCGAGCCGGTGATGTAGCCGATGGTTTATTTTTTATTGAGCATGGCAAAGTGCGTATCAATAAATTAAGTGAGCAGGGCAAGGAACTGCTCATTGTCGATTTAGTCGCTCAGCAGTGGTTTGGTTTTATTGGCTGTTTTGGCTCTGGTATTAGGCCAAATGATGCCATTGCACTTGCAGATACCAAGATTTTATTTTTATCAAAAGCCGATCTAGATGCTGCTATTCAACGTTACCCGTCATTAGCGATAAATGCTGCGAATTTCTTAGCAAAATATGTTGAAGTTTATGGCAAGGTTTATGAGCATTCAGTTTTTAAACCGCTTGAAGAGCGCTTAACGTTAACCTTGGAAAAATTATGTCAATTTCAAAACAGCCAGTGTATTAACATTTCACAGCATGATTTAGCGGCAATGCTTGGTGTTAGCAAAGAAGCCATTGGAATTAATCTAAATGCGCTAAAAGCAAATGGTATTGTCGCGTTAGGTTATCGAAAAATAGAGTTATTAAAATAGCGGACTTATTTTTCTGAGCATAATTTCCAACGTATCGGTAAACGCTTTCTCAGTAAGCCAGTAAATAATAAAACTGAATGTTAAGCTGAAGTGTTATCTATGCAATAAGTCACGTTCAATATGAAATAAATGTTGGCAGTTGCGTAAGTTACCGGTGTCCTTTAACCACTGCTCTGTCACTATTTCTCGCATTAATGCAGCTTGTAATATTCTACCCGTTGAAGCCGTCCAGTAAGTAATGGTTGCTTCTTGGTGAACTGAATTATTTGGTAGTTGCTGCGAACGAGTTTCTGCCATTTCTTCAATAATACTAGCAATGACTTTAGGTTTTAATTCCTGCGCTATTTGGCGCCTAAACTTAGTAAAATGTTTAGCGCGCATAAGCTGCCAAACTAACCAAGCTAAAAATATCACTGCGATAACTACAATAAATTCCAAAACCACATTTAAACCACTTCATTAAATAACCGCGCCATCATAGCAGTATTTATAATTCGGCCAAATTATTTTTCATATCAATTATTTTTACAGCCGTTACACTGAGGTTGAGTCGTTTTTAATGTGATTGATTGTTTAAGGATTAACTTTTATGCGTTGTCGTTTACTTGCTTTGACCATTTTTATATCTATAAGCTTATTTTCATTGTCTTCAAGCGCCGATAACTCGGTGCAAAAACTATTTAAAGAGGTTGATAATAGTGTTGTAGAGCTGCATGTGGAATCTATTGCCCAGCCAAACCCTAACCAAGTGCGTTATGAAGCGAGTACTGAGAACTCTTTAGGCTCAGGCGCCGTTATTAGTGAAAATGGTCGAATTTTAACGGCGGCACACGTGGTTGATAGGGCAACTAGCATTGAAGTGATATTTGCTGATGGTACAATTACAACAGGTCATTTAGTTTGGATTAACTCGATGTTGGATCTCGCGATGATCCAAGCCGCTAAGTTGCCAGATAATATTAAGGCGTTGCCTTTAGCTAAATCAGGTAGCTATGAAGTCGGTGAACAAGTGATGGCCATTGGCGCGCCGTATGGTGTTAGTCATAGTTTATCTGTTGGCTATTTAAGTGGTATTCGCGACCAAGACGTTATTCCTGGAACTGATATTGTTCCACGCTTTATCCAAACTGATGCTGCTATTAACCAAGGTAACTCAGGTGGTCCTTTGTTTAATCGTTCAGGTGAAATTATTGGCATAGTTAGTCATATTCTATCTGCAACAGGCGATAGTAATGGCCTTGGCTTTGCCATTTCAGTGGACTCTATTCATGACATTATTGCGAGTAAACCTGCAGTATTTGCAGGGTTTATTCCACACATCCTCACTGAAATGGAAGCGTATGCACTGAACAACCCCTATGGTTACGGCATGCTCATTCAACAAGTCATACCTGGAACCTTGGCGGCAAAGTTAGGTTTTAGAGGTGGTAACTTAAATATTATGCTAGGTGAAAAGCCACTACTTCTTGGTGGAGATATTTTGTTAGAAATATCCGGTCGACGTTTAACCGACCTTGAGTCGATGATCAAACTGCAACAGCGCTTTTCACGCTATGACAAAGGCGAAAAGCTTGTGTTTACCTTCTTGCGTAACGGTAAAGAAAAACAAGTACAGTGGATTGTTGATTAGTGACAAGCGATTAATGATTAAAATCAACAGGATATTTTTAATTTTAAGCATAAAAAAGGAAGCGATAACGCTTCCTTTTTTAATGATAAACCATAAGGTTTATAAGTTTTAAATAACCATTAGTTTAGCGTTATTGGCGCGGCAGCATTTAATAAACCTAAACCTGATTGACTGTATTGTGCTTTAAATTCAGCAATATCTTTTGCTAAAAAGTTATTAACTTCATCTACTGCTTTTTTCAACGCAGTTTTGCCTTGTGCTAAGTACAATTCAGCCGTCGGTGATGGCTTACCGTAGCGGCTGCCAGCATAACCCCAAGCAGTAAATATTTTAGAGCTAACTTTGTAGCTTTCATCAACAATACCGTTAGTTTTAGGAATAGAACGTAGGCCTTTATCTAGCGTTGCTATTTTCTTAAGTAAAGTGTCAGCCGAGTTACTTAAGGTTTTTTCTGGACTAGATTTTTCCTTATCAACGCTAGTCACTTTCCCTAATGCTTTATCAGCCATGGCTTTAATTAGCTCGACATCTTTTTTACTGTCAACTAAGGCATGAACCGCTTTAGTTAAGGTTGAATACATATCAACTGCTTGATGTTGTAGGTTATAGCTGGCTGTTAAGTCTTGTTCTGAAACGTTAAAGCGAGGGTCTTTTAATACCGTTGCCTTAGTTTCAAATTCATGGTCGTTTAACTTAACGGTAATGCTGTAAATACCAGGAACCACTTCAGGGCCAGCGGATAAAATGTCTTTATCCTCTTTAGGTTCGTCGCCAGGCATATTTAACGCGCCATCCGACTCCAATCTCCATGCAATACGGTTAATACCTTGCTTAACTTTGCTAACAAAGGTTCGAACCACTTCACCTTGGCTATTTTTAACCGTAATGCGTGCTTTATCTGAAAGCTCTGGCTTATCTTTCTTGGCTTCATCATTGTTTTTAGATTTTTCAGCTTTCTTCTTCGCTGCTTTGTCTTTAGCTGCTTTCGCAATGAGACGAGCTTTTTCTTTGTCTTCATCAGGATGGGCTAAATACTCGCCTGAGGCCATAAATGTTAAGGTAACACCATAAACTTCATTTTCACCAACATATGCAGCGTCACCCCAGAAACGAGAAGACGGCGCGCGGTTAGTGACATATTGCTGGCCATCAGAAACGTTAAGTAATTTTAAAGGCGTTTTGAATGACTTTTCAGATAAACCGCGTAGCGCGCTGTAATCGTCGATAACAATAATCGAACGACCATGGGTACCTAGCACTAAATCATTTTCACGTTGTTGAATTGCCATATCCATTACTGAAACGGTCGGCACGTTATCATATTTAAACCAAGAGTCACCGGCATCAGTAGAAGCATATAAGCCAAGTTCAGTACCTAAAAATAATAGGTTTTCATCAACGTGGTCTTGCTGAACGGAAAGGGCATAACCTTTGATGTTCTTAGTGGTTAAGTTCGTAAACTTATTACCGTATTTAGAGGCTTTAAAAATATAAGGCTTCATATCGCCTCGGCGATGATCATCAAAGACAATAAAAGCTTCATCGGCATTATAAAGAGACGGTGTTATATGTGGAATAAAGGCATTTTTCGGTGCTTTACGGGCTTTTTTCTCAACACTTTTCCAAGCTTTACCGCCATCTTGTGTCACATGAATGCGGCCGTCATCAGTACCGACCCAAATAACACCTTGTTTAATTGGGCTAGGAGCAATGGCAATAATCGCCGTATTGTTTTCTGCTGCTGTAACGTCAGGCGTTAAACCACCTGAATCTTTATAGCGTTGAAATTCTGGATTATTGGTCGAAAGATCTTTTGAAATAACTTGCCAAGTATCGCCTCGGTCAGTCGATTTATGCATAAACTGGCTACCGTAATAAATGGTGTCTTTATCAAACGGGTCTTGCGCCAGCCCTGCATTCCAATTGAAGCGTAATTCTGTTTCAGGGTTCGGTGGCGGCGGCATAATAAGGCTTTGCTCCCCGGTATTAATATCCCAACGGTTCAAATAGCCACCTTGTGATTGGCTATAACCTTTTGTTACATCATCAGGAAATGGCATAGCATCAAAGCCGTCACCAAAACCTATTTCTTGCCAATGAACATTACGAATGCCACCACTATGCCAAACTTCTGCTGGGCCGCGCCATGAGCCATTATCCTGTAAACCACCGTAAATATTGTACGGTTGGGCATCATCAACACGAATATGATAAAACTGAGAAATAGCTAAGTTTTGCACGAAACGCCAGCTATCGCCTTTGTCTTGGGTAATTGAAACACCACCATCATTACCTAAAATTAGGTGTTTTGAATCATTTGGGTTGATCCATAAAGAATGATTATCAATATGAATGGTATTGCCAACAGCACAACAATCAACTTTTTCTACTTTACTAAAGGTTTTCCCGCCGTCAATTGAACGGCGTATAAAAGTTGCTATGTTGTAAATTACGTCAGGATTATTTGGGTCTACTTCAATTTCTGAATAGTAGAATGGTCGGTCGGCAACACCAACTTCATTATTAACGGTTCGCCAGCTGTTGCCGCCATCGTCCGAGCGCATCAAGGCACTTTTTTCAGCTTCTATTAAAGCATAAACGGTATTGGGTTGGCTTTGGGCAACATCAAGGGTTATACGGCCTAAATCACCTTCAGGTAAACCATCGGCGGCAGTTTTTTCCTGCCATGTTTCACCGCCATCAAGGGAAATATACAAACCAGAACCTGGGCCGCCTGATTCAAAACGGTCAGGCCAACGTCTAAATTGCCACATTGAAGCGTAAAGCTTATTTGGATTAGTTGGATCCATTTTTATATCCGTTGCGCCTGTGGTGTTATCAACGAACAAAATTTTCTGCCAAGTTTTACCGCCATCAACAGTTTTATAGATGCCACGGTCTTTATTTTCTGACCATAAGGTACCAAGGGCGGCAACATAGGCTATATCAGGGTTTGTTGGATGTAAGGCAATACGGTTAATGTGCTCGGTATTTGCTAAACCCATTTTGCTCCAATTTTTACCCGCATCAATTGATTTATAAATGCCGCCACCAATCGATACCGAATTTCGAACATTACCTTCACCCGTACCTAGCCAAACAATATCAGGAATTGCTTGGTTGATAGCAATCGCGCCTGTTGAAGCATATTCTTCGTGCTCAAAGATCGGGGTCCACTTCAAGCCTGCATTTTCTGACTTCCAAACACCACCTGACGCTGCAGAGGCATAAACAATGTTAGGGTTTGAAATCACCGCTTCTATATCAGATATTCGGCCACTTGTTGCTGCAGGACCAATATTTCTAACTTTGATGCCTGACAGTAGGTCAGTGTCTATGGCGGCTGATGCACTAGTGGCAATAGCCGCAGTAAGCATCAAGGAGGTAAGAGACTTTTTCATCGATTTTTCCCTGTTATTATTGTCGATAATGTTTGGATTGCTTTCGTATTATTCGATAATAGTTCAATAGATGGTTTTGATGAATAAATAATCTAGCGAAACTATTTTAAGGTACGCTTATAAAGATAATATTACGTTACCTCAACTAGCTTTATTGGATGACATTGCTTAAGGCGAGCTGAGGTTACTTATCAATGTTGTATCACTTTATTGTTATAGATGCTGCACTGATAAGCTAAATTGTTTGTTTTTTGAGGTATATGACGAAATTATTTTGGCGAGTTTTATTATTAATAAAAATAACCACCAAATTATATACTCAAGCCACTCGAAGTTGCAGTTTCAGAGTTAAGCTAGGAAATCAGAGCAAGGCGCAGCACGCAGGTAATGGTTATTCCCTTATCAAGTACTGCAACGCTGAACTGGTTTTCTAGCTTAGCTCCCATAGGGCAAGGCGATAAAGGGTCATCGCCGGCGTTATTGATTTCTACAATGGAATAACCATTCTCTTCAATCAATGCCTTGGTGCTAACCCTTTCTCGGCTTGCTGAATCCTGCTTATTCAAGTGGCTTGGGTATATAATTGTTTAGTAGCTATTTTTACGGTTTTATATTCATTGTTTAAGGTTTGAATTGCGCGCCTTCATGCATTAATAGTTTTGCTTTTAGTGCTAAACCGCCGGCATAACCCGTTAACTTGCCATTACTGCCAATAACTCTATGGCAAGGTACTATTAAGGCAATAGGGTTGGCACCATTTGCTGTCCCGACAGCACGTACCGCTTTTTCATTGTTAATACTTTTAGCAATCCAGCCATAGCTTTTAGTTTCGCCACAAGGAATTTTGCTTAGTGCTTGCCAAACTTGTTTTTGAAATGCGGTGCCTTTTGGGGCTAAAGGCAAGTCAAATTGAGTTCGTTCTTCATTAAAGTATTCAGTTAACTGCTGAATGACTTCGGCAAATTTACTAGTATCTTCGGTTAAGCCCATGGTTAAATCGATTGGTGACTTACCCGCTTGAAAGGCTAGTGCGCTTAAGCCCTCATCATTAGCCGTTAAGGCGATTTCACCTAAAGGTGATTGATAAATACAATAATACATAACGCTTATTCCTTGATATCAGTTTTGATATTGTTTTCAGTTGTGAGTTGCAGTGACTGCCATAAATAAATAGCTGCATAGGCACGCCAAGGACGCCAAGTTTCTGCTAGTGCCAAAATATCTTTATTTTTCGGTTTTACGCCATCTATTGTTAGCGCTTTAATAATGCCTAAATCGGCGCTAGGAAATGCATCAGGGTCGCTCAAACCGCGCATGCCTATATAGTTTACCGTCCAAGGGCCGATACCTTTGAGTTTTGTTAATGCAGCTTCTAACTCTTCAATGGTTAAGCCTTTGGCAAATATGTTTTCGTTCTCTTTAAAAAAGCTTACCCAAGTTTGCAATGTTGCGATACGTGACCGTGTTAAGCCGATATCTTGATAATCTACAGCCATTAGGGCATCAATTTTTGGAAAATACTTTGAGGTTTTAATATTCGCTGGTTGCTCTAATTCAGCAATATTTTCGCCATATTTTTCGGCAATACGTTGTGCCAGTGTTGTTGCGCCTTTTACCGATATTTGTTGACCTAATATCGCACGAATAGAAAATTCGAAAATATCCCAGCAACCCGGTAAACGTAGGCCGGGAAAGTTTTCTATCACTGATGCTAATTTAGGATGCTTCATCAAGTGTTGATGAATTATTTGCATATCGGGATCTAAGTCGAACATACGACGAACACGCGCAATGATTTGGTGTAAATAGCTATAATCAGTAAGCTTTACGGTTAGATTCAACGCGTTTTTCTTTTTATGGTGAGTTACTTTTATCCAGCCACGGCAATCATCAAGTTCAATAGTGCGAAAGTAATGTTCAGTACTTATATCTTCTATGTTGCTCATTTTTCTTGAACGGAAAAAGCTCAGCATTAGTGGCCAATCGAATGGTGCTTTGTAAGGCAGTAAAATAGTGACTTGGCTGTCAGATGAAGTGACTTTATTACCCCTGATATCACTCGGTGTAGTTTGATAGGCTTGTAAAATCACTTCATTAAAGCGTCGAATACTATTAAAACCTGCGGCAAATGCAACGTTTGTAATACTTAACGGCGTTGAAATGAGTAGTTTATGGGCAAGTAATAAACGTTGTTGATGAAAAAACTCACTTGGCGGTAAGCCATAATATTGCATGAATAGACGGCGAATTTGCCTTTCGCTAATATCTAGTTGTTGTGAACAGCTTTGCAAACTGTAGTTATTCTCATAATATGCTTGGGTAATTTGTTTTATTTTACGCGGCAAAGGCAGATTCGGCGCTAGTTGAGGAAAACAACGTTTACAAGGACGAAAGCCTGACTGTTGAGCTAATTCTGCACTTTCATAGTATTTTACGTTTTCTGGTTTTGGTGGCCGTGCAGGACAAACTGGGCGGCAGAATATTCCAGTGGTGAGTACCGCGGTAAAAAACTTACCATCAAAACGCGCATCTCGACTTAACCTAGCGTTTTCGCAAACCTCAACACTTAACATATATATCCTTTACCATAACGATTAACTTTGCTGATCATACGTCAGGCAATGTAAATGACTAGCGAGAATCGGACAAGACCTAAAATATAAATTTATCTTCATCTCTTATTAATAGAGTTGTTTTTCATATTTTATATTTGTATACAGTATGCAATAATGCTTTTGATCTTCTATCCTCTTTTATATTACGAGAATACTATGCTGACAATAAACGCAGAAACCGTTAACCATGCTCTATCATTCCCAAAACTTGTTGATGCGCTTGAACTCGCTTTTGCTAGTGATATAACCGTTCCGCCGCGTTTACATTTTGATATGGAAAACCCAAAAGCATCAAGAGAAACAACGTTGCTCATGATGCCGGCGTGGCAAGCGGGTGAAGTTGCAGGGGTTAAAATTGTAACTGTTGCACCTGAAAATGGTAAGAAGGGCTTACCGTCAATTCAAGGCTCATACTTATTGATGGATGTTGATACTGGCGCCATGATAGCCATGATGGATGCGCCAGCATTAACAGCAAGAAGAACAGCGGCAGCGTCTGCGTTAGCTTCTCGTTTTTTATCACGCGAAGACAGTGAAACCTTATTGATGATAGGTACAGGCACTTTATCAAGTAAGCTAATTGAAGCGCATGCAAGTGTCAGAGCAATTAAAAAGGTCTATGTTTGGGGCCGTGATAAAGCAAAGGCAGAAGCAATATGCCAGCAAGTGGCGCACTTAAACTTAAGGTGCCAAGCAGTTGACAATATCGAAGATTACATAAAAAAAGCCGACATTATTTCTTGTGCAACCTTGAGTAAAGAACCATTGGTTTTAGGTAAATGGTTAGTGGCGGGGCAGCATGTCGATATGGTTGGTTCATATCGCCCTGATATGCGAGAAATGGATGATGAATGCTTAATAAAGTCGAGACTATTTGTTGATAATTTTGAAAGTGCTTTACGTGAAACCGGAGATATGGCGATACCGTTGCAACAAGGAGTTATCAGTAAAGATCAAATAGAGGCAGATCTATTTGCTTTTTCTCAGCAAAAATTCACTATGCAAAGAAATAGACAAGATATCACTGTATTTAAATCAGTTGGTCATGCTTTAGAAGACTTAACTGCGGCTAAACTTGTTGCTGACTTTGTTAAAGCATAATAAATTTAAAGTGACTATTTAATGTGAAGAATGTCAGCTTTGCATTAGAGCTGATAGCTTTATGGCAACAAATTTTAGATTGTGCTGAGGTGTTATTAGAAAATAAAACTTGCTGCAACATTGGTCATTAGTGAGGCAAAGCTAATTTTCAACAATTCAATGAGTTAGTTGTAAAAATCAGAGTTTTCATATCATTTGATTAAATATGCAATACAAATATGCTTATCTAACATTGAATCTAGCCGTTTGATATTTGACATTACAACTCACTACTATATAAATAGTGCTAAGATGTAATGGCTTAGATTGTTACTAAGCCATTACAGTTGGTGTTATAAATATGGTACATGGATTTCATGGATAAAATAATGTCGAGTAAAGGTGTATTTAATAATAAATTAAGCCGACGAGTATTTGTTTATATTTTCTTATGTAGTGCATTTTTATCAGTCTGTTCAACCTTTATTCAAATATATGTAGACTTTAAGGGCGGAGTGTCCGCCTTAGATGAGCGTTTTGATAATATAGAGTTGAGTTTTAACCAATCTATCTCCACCAGTCTTTGGGATTTTAATGAGCCTTTAGTTGAACAACAAATTGGTGGCATTCAACGTTTACCTGATATTCGCCACGTTAAAATCACCACAAGCTTTGGCAAAGTTTATGAAGTGGGCAATGTAATAGATAACCCGCCTAAAGTTGAGCAGTACCCGATCAACTTCGAAAATAATACCATAGGTACTATGGTTATCTCAGCTGACTATCAAGATATTTACCAACACTTAAAGCAAAAAGCTGGTTTTATTATTGTCTCAGAATTTATCAAAATTTTTATCGTCGCGTTTTGTACTTTTTTCATTGTTCATTGGTTAATCACCAAGCATTTATTTCGTATTACTTTATATTCTAAGGCGCTCAATGCACAAAACTTAGATGAGCCATTGACGCTGCATAACCGTAAACAAGAAGTTGATGAACTTGATGAATTAGTTAATGCCATCAATGGTATGCGGTTAACGTTAAAAAATGACATAGTACAGCTTGAAGACGCGGAAAATGCGCTTATAAATCTCAATGGCGATTTAGAAATAAAGGTTTATGAACGTACCTCTAAACTTGCAGAAAGTAATCAGCAATTACAACAATCTTTGAACGAGTTAACGTTAGCAAAAGATAAGTTGGTGCAATCTGAAAAAATGGCTTCGCTTGGCCAGTTGGTGGCAGGGGTTGCTCATGAAGTAAATACGCCACTAGGTATTTGTGTTACTTCTGTCAGTGCCTTAAAAGAAAAAATAGCTGAATTAAACCATGCCTTGATTGATAAAAAGTTAACAAAAAAACAATTAACCTCAATATTAAATATGTTTGTTGAATATGAACAAATAATTGAGCGAAGCTTAAATAAAGCGGTGGATTTAATACGCGGCTTTAAGTCGGTTGCGGTTGAACATCATACTGATCCTAAACTTAATATAAACTTGGCTCAGCATGTAAATGATGTGGTTAATACGGTGAAAACCTTATTCAAACATAAAAACTATGTCATTAAAATCAATGTTGATCCCGCATTGAATTTAGTAACTTTCCCCAGCGCTTGGAATCAAATATTAACTAACTTTTTAACTAACTCACATGTTCACGGTTTTGAAGATCGCAATGATGGTGAAATTAGTATTGATTTTCAGGCCAATGATGAAAATCTTGTTTTGGTATATCAAGACGATGGTAAAGGTATTAATGTTGATGTGAAAGACAAAATATTTGACCCATTTGTTACCACAAAACGCGGTTTAGGTGGCTCAGGTCTGGGAATGAATATTGTTTATAACTTAGTAAACACTAAGCTTGGTGGTACGATTAAAATACTTGAAAGTGAACATGGCTGCTGCTTTGTCGTTAAAGTGCCACTAGTATTAGAGGAAGAGCAAGCGATAAAAAAAGGTACACCTAATTTAAAGGTTATACCTTAGATATATTTATAAATGCTTTGTATGAGTATTCGCTACTTAAAGCGACTTATTCATCGCCCAACAATGTTAGTACCATATTGGTGTAATTTACTAAGCCTAACACTTGCTGGTCCTTGATAACTGGTGCTGTATTAACACCAAAATTCTCGAATAACCGTGCGCAATAACGAACGTCCATTTCTGGCGGAACTGACAATAAAGGTTTTGCCATAATCTCATATAAATTAACTCGTTCAGGTGAGCGATCTTTGGCAATAACCTGTTTAGCAATATCAGACAGCATGACTAAACCAAACTCATCGTTTTCATGGCGTTTATTAATGATTAATGCCGTAACGTTATGCTCTTTTGCTAGTTTTATACCTTCCGCAACGGTTACCATACCATCAGTAAATTGATAACTTTCAGTGGTCATTGCATCTTTAACTTGCACTAATTTATGGCTCATAGCTCTTCCTCAATTTTACCTTTTAAACGCTCAACTTGGTGAGCAACACCGACGGCGTCTTGGATATCAATTTGTATCGCAATACCTTTGCCGGGCTCTTCGTCAAAACCTGCGACAGTTGCAATGCGCTCAAGAATTTTACGACATAAATGCTCTTCAACAACAAATAATAATACATCGCGTTGTGTTTCAAGCTGCATACCAAAAAATGTTCTTTGGCGCTTAATGCCTTCGCCTCGCGCATTGTTTATAATGGTAGCGCCAGTGGCACCAGCCATGCGGGCTTCTTTCATCACCTTTTCGGTTACTGCATCTTCTACGAATGCAATGATCAATTTAAAGTGCATTATTTGTACTCACTTTTAGTTAGTTTTGTTCGTATATGGGTTATTTGTGCATAAGCCATTACGGCTATTATTGGAAATAAACTGGCAAATGCGATCAGTCCGAAACCGTCAATTAACGGGCTTCTTCCTGGAATAGTGCTGGCAAGCCCTAAACCTAACGCAGCAACTAATGGCACGGTAACGGTTGATGTTGTTACACCGCCAGAGTCATAGGCTAAAGGTACAATCATTTTTGGGCAGAAAAAAGTTTGTATAACCACCACAATATAACCAGCAATGATGTAGTAATGAATTGGATGGCCAACCACAATTCGATAGCTGCCAAGTGCAATGCCAATAGCAACACCAATCGCTACAGCAATACGCAAACTGTTTGCTCGAATACCGCCACCAGAAACTTCTTCAGCTTTTAACGCTACGGCAATTAATGACGGTTCAGCAATCGTGGTGCTAAAGCCGATAGCGGCAGCGAAAATATATACCCAAGTATAGTATGTCCAATTAATTGCTTCTTCAGCCAGCGCGGTCGGGTTAATAAACTCAGGCGCGGTTAGCTGCTCAGCCATCATTTTGCCTAGCGGGAACAATGCTTTCTCTAAGCCTAGCAAAAATAACGCTAAACCAATGAGTACATATAAGAAACCAAAACCAACTTGTTTTACATGGGGAATAGGGCGGCGGATGACCAATAATTGGAACACTAAAATTATTGATAATATTGGCAACACATCGACCACTGTCGATTTTAGTGTGTTTAGAAACTCAATCAGTAATTCCAAGTTAGCCGACTCCGTTGCAAATAAAATTACGTATTTTAGTCATTAGCTTAATACCATGCCGTAGGCCATTACAAAAATCATCGGGGTAAGAGAGGCAAAGGCAATAAGCCCAAAGCCATCTATCATCGGGTTTCGACCTTTAATTGATGACGCTAAACCAACACCCAGTGCTGTTACTAAAGGTACCGTTATTGTTGATGTGGTTACGCCGCCTGAGTCGTATGCAATACCGATAATCCAACTAGGTGCAAACGCTGTCATAATAACAACTAACGCATACCCACCTAAGATAAGATATTGAATTGGCCAGCCACGAATAATCCGTAGAACACCAATAACAATCGCTAAACCAACGGCAAACGCGACAGTGTATCTAAGGCCATTGGCGTATTCATTTTGTGCTATTTCTGTTGCAGCAATAATCCCGCCGCTTGCGGCAACGGTTGCTGCTTCTCGCGCTACGGCGATTAAAGAAGGCTCTGCTACCGTGGTACCAAAGCCCAGGCAGAAGGCAAAGGTTAATAACCACGAAATACTACCTTTGCGAGCAAAGGCTTTTGCCATTGACTCACCTATGGGGAATAAGCCCATTTCTAAGCCGTAGATAAAAAAGGTTAACCCGAGTACCACTAACAGTAAGCCAATAAAAATATCGCCGACATTAGGCATCGGTTGTTGTAGTACGGCAAATTGAAAAAAAGCGATCACGAATACGATGGGGAGCAAGTCCTTACAACTGCCCAGTAGTGCTTTGAAAAAAATGATAAATTGTTGGTTCATATCGCTAAAATTCACCAGAAGAAAAATTTATTATACGAACCATGTTGAAGGAAATGTTTGATCCAAAACAAGTTCGACGTCCATTGTTAATAAATAGTAGCACAGAGATTTTATTCTATCGGTGCTACAGCAACATTCCATTTTAACACTTGTAATTTAACAATATTTTCAATCGATACTGTTATTACTATCAAACAAAAAAGTAGGCGGTTAATGTCCATAATACACCAGCTAAAGATGCGGCTAATGTTGCCGGGACGAGTTGCGATTTTACATGGTCCATTAAGTCACAACCTGTGGTCATGGCACTGAGAATGGTGGTGTCAGAAATTGGTGAGCATTGATCACCAAAAACACTACCATTGAGCACAGTTGCAAAACACAACATCATAAATAACTCTGGATTAGCTAATTCTTGGCTTTGACATATTGCCCAAGCTAAAGGCATCGCTAACGGAAAAGCTATGGCATATGTGCCCCAACTTGTGCCGGTAGAAAATGCGATTATCATAGTGATAAGTTGTAAAATAACCGGTAAACACCAAAATGGTAGCTGTTCACCTAATAGCGATACTAGAAATAAGCCGCCGCCGGTTTCTTTACTGATACTGCCAATAATTACCGCCAACATTAGAATCACTGAAGCGAAAACTACGCCTTTTAAGCCATTGGTAAAACCGTCAATAACATGATTTAACGACATACCCTTAACGATGGCGATAACGGCTGACAAGAGCAGTGCAGAAGCAAATGCCCAGTTTATTTTCGGTGAGCCTAAAGCAATAAAACTGCCAATTGCAATGGCTGTTAATGTGACTAATGGTAGAACAAACTCCAAAACATGAGGCGAATACCCTTCAGGTACGTCTGAACTTTGTAATTCTTTAGCACTGAGCGGTTTTGCCGTTGGCGCGTCAAGAAGATTTTGAGTTTCAGCTCGATGTTTTGCTGCTCTAATACGCTTACCTGCAAAGGTCGTGATATTGAGACTTAACAAAAATGTGCCGGTAACAGCAAAAATACTGTAGAAGCTAAAAGGAATACTTTGAAAGAAGAAGGCGATTCGGTCGGCTTCCGTTGCTAAAAATGATACGCCAGGAATAAAAATTAATGCCTGTACATAGGCAGGCCAAGCATTGAACGCAAGAATTGAAGCAATGGGTGAGGCGGTTGAGTCGACAATGTAACTCATTTCTTCATGGCTAACTTTTGCTTTGTCGGCTAATGGTCGTACTGTTGTACCAACGAGTACGGTACTCATAGTGCCACCTTGAAAAAACAGTATACCTAATAACCATGAAACCAGTTTTGCTGACTTTCTCCCTTTAACAAAATGCTTAGTCATGTAATTGGCAAACGCTTGTGCAGCGCCTGTTTTCGACCAAACGCCAAGTAAGCCGCCAAGGAGCCATAAATAAAGCAGTAATAATGCCGCAGTGCCTTCTTTGGCAAGATTAGGAATAATAACTTTATCCGTTAGATCATAACGTCCTAGCATTATTGCGCCCACAACTATACCGCCAAGTAATGCTGTTAATGGCTCACGCGTTAGAAGGCACAAGGCGATAGTAATAAATGCCGGTAGTAACGACCAAACACCAAAATGAAATGCAGGCTTTAAAAGTTTCAGCTGTTGCTGTTCATCTCTAACCCATTGTTGGCTGAGTACTGGCGCGTCAGTGATGTTATCTAAGTTTTGTTGATTTAGTGATGAGTTTTTATAATCGACAATACTTTCAATGATGACCTTTTGCTCTTTGTATATATAGCTCGATGTTCCATGTTCATCGGTACTGACATCGTAAACATAACTTTGCTCAACCCACAGAGGAGCAATAAATTGTTTGATATATATTGCTGAAAATACTGCGAAAATAAAAGCTAGAAAAGCAATGCTATTGTGTTTTTTGGGCATAGGTGCACTCTTATTATTTTTACTAAACGTGATTCAACAATATTAAAAAACTAGAAAATTGTTATGCGTTTTAGTGTTTTACGTACTGTTGTAGCTTACGATAACAGAATTATTAATAGTTAGAAAAAATATAAAAGTTGAAGTAAAAGATTATTGTTGGTCAGCAAGATAATAGAATTAAATAAAGTTGCTGCAGCCAACGACGGGGATGAGCCGAAGGCCGCAGCGGTAAAGCGCAGGTTAGTTAAAACGACTGATTGAAAAAGGGCTAATATCAATATCTGTTTTTTGCCCAGACATGATTTGGCCGATAAGTTTTCCTGTTATCGCTCCTAAAGTTAATCCTAAATGCTGATGGCCAAGGGCAAGAAAAACATTACTTTGGTTTGGCGCTTGGCCAATAACGGGTAAGGAGTCAGGTAATGAAGGTCTGCAACCCATCCAACGCTGCTCTGGCTCTGCATTTTGTGGTGAAAATGTTGGTAACTCACTTAGTAACTCTTGGGAGTTTTTATAAAGCATATTGGCACGCTTCATATTTGCTGCTTTAGTTAAACCTGCAAACTCAGCAGTGCCTGCTAACCTAAGCCCGTGTATCATTGGCGTAATAATACACTTTCGTTCGGCTGATGCGACAGGGCGTGTTAAATGTGCTTCCACTGAATGTGGCAAATCTAGGCTGTAACCTCGTTCGGCTTCAATCGGGAGCTTATAGCCTAATTGTGCAAGCAAAGGTTTTGACCAGGCGCCAGTCGCGATGACTACTTGGTCAAACTCTTGAACGTCATTGCTGAACTCACCTTGTGAGCTTTCTTGTGATAAACATTCGATCTTAATACCACTGTCAGAGCTGCTGATAGCCGAAACTTCTGCCTGTATGAATTTGGTATCTAATTTCATTGCTTGGCTGGTAAGTACTTTACTGATCGCAAAAGGGTCTGCAGTGTGGGCTACATCAGTAAAATATAGCGAGTAATGAATATTAATACTCAAGTTTGGCTCAAGTAATAACGTTTGTGCTCTGTCGAGCAACTTGACTGCAATTCCTGCTTTTATATAACGATTAAACACTTTTTCAACATCTTTACGTTTTTGACTTTCAAAAACTAGTAAGCTGCCTTTCGATGTTATTAAATGCTCTGCTTTTGCTGCTCGTAATAAGGGTTTGTAATAGTCGATAGCATGTTTGTTGAGAGTTTTAAGTGCCGCAGTGTTTTTAGTTTTTTTACTGGTGAGCATGTTAGCAACAAACTTTAAAAACCATGGCAAAGCTTTTGGAAAATAACTTGGTGAAAGTGCCATTGGCCCAAGTGGATCGAATAGCATTTTAGGTAGCTGCCAAAGTAAACTAGCGTCAGCTAAAGGAAATACTTGCTCGGTGGCAAAATGTCCGGCATTGCGTTTTGAGCAACCTTCGCCAATACCTGCTTTGTCAATTAAGCTGACTTGAAATCCTAAGGATTGTAACTCCAAGGCGCAATTTATACCTATAATGCCAGCACCTAAAACGGCAACTTTCTTGCCTTTATTAGTATTTACTTGTTCGTTATTCATGCTCGTTTACTACCTAACGTTGTTTATTTTCTAGCGATACACTATTTGCTTATCGTAAAATGAAGCCTTGAGGAAAAATATCGTCTGGGCTTAACATAAAATCATGACAACCAGTGATAAATGCACGCCCCGTCACCCTAGGAATTACTGCGGGCTTATCAAAGTACTGACATTTTTGTTGAACACGTACGGTCATTTTTCCGCCGACAATACTTTCAATCACAACATCTTGCTGCGCGGGGAGGTTTTCTTTCGCATGTAATAACGCTACTCGTGCACTAACGCCTGTGCCTGTAGGAGAACGGTCGACTTCACCATCTGCAAATACACAAACGTGTCGAGAATGAGAACGAGTAGAGTCAGTTTTACTCGAATAGAAAATAGTGCCGTAAAGGAAACTTAAGTCATCTTCAACTGGATGATTAATGTTATAGCTTGCCATGACGGCATGTTTAATAACGCGGCCAACGTTGATCAGCTGTTGGTTATTCTCTGGAGTACAAGCAATATTTAATTCGTCGGCATCAACAAAAGCATAATAGGCACCGCCGAAGGCGATATCATAATTAACTTGCCCAAATTCTGGAATGTTGACTTGCTGATTTAACGCTTCAACAAAAGAGGGGACATTATCAAAACTAATTGCGAGTTTATTTTCCGCGTCTTTTTCAGCATAAGCCTTAATAAAGCCTGCTGGAGCATCAATACCGATAACTTGATTTTTCTCAGGCATAGCAAGCGCTTTACTTTCAATAGCAGCAGATACCGCGGCAATAATGCCGTGACCACACATACTGCTATAACCTTCATTGTGCATAAACAAAATGCCAAACGTTGCTTCACTGGTACAAGGCTTGGTAATTAAGGCACCATACATATCCGCATGCCCCCTCGGTTCAAACATCAGTAATTGTCGAAAATGGTCTAAGTTATCGGTTATGTATTGGCGCTTTTCTAGAATAGTATTACCTTTAATTTCAGGGTAACCATCAGTGATTATCCGTAAAGGTTCACCTTCAGTATGCGCATCTATGGTGCTAATTTTGTGATAATTTAAAAAATTATTCTTATTAAACTGCATGTTATCCAACCTGAGAAATAAATTTTACTACTGGTACTTGTATGACTCTAAATATTGTATACAATATGCTATATTATTTCTAGCAATAGTTTTAAATAGCTAAATAGATTTAACGGAATCGAAAGACTAATGAAGAATATTAACTGGCAAGGCGTTTACCCTGCGGTAACAACATAATACCTTGATGACATGTCTATCAATATCGACGCAATTCGCATTGATTTAAGTAAATTTAACTTGGATTAATTCAGACTACTGTGGATTTAGTTTTACGAACTTGGATTACTAAACTTTCACATTCTTAGTCTCTTATTTGTAAAACACTTTCCTGTTTAGGAATATTAGAAAATGACGGAAGCATAATATTAAATGATTAAAGGAACTTTTATTTGTATTGACGCACATACGTGCGGTAACCCTGTGCGCTTAGTAACAAGTGGTCACCCAAACCTACGTGGCAATACTATGAGTGAAAAACGACAAGACTTTCTTGAAAATCATGATTGGATACGTCAAGGCTTGATGTTTGAGCCAAGAGGCCATGACATGATGTCTGGTGCTTTTTTATATCCACCTTGCTCTAAAAACTCAGACGGTTCGATACTTTTCATAGAAACATCTGGCTGTTTACCTATGTGCGGTCATGGCACGATTGGTACGGTAACTGCTGCGTTAGAAAACAGTTTACTAAGCCCGAGAAATGAGGGAAAGCTTGTTCTTGATGTGCCTGCTGGGCAAATCAATATTGATTACCAAATGCAAGAGGAGAAAGTTACTGCTGTTCGTTTAACAAATGTTGCTTCTTATTTAGCGCATGAGAATGTTGTGTTGGATATTCCTGGCTTAGGAACACTAAAAGTAGATGTTTCATACGGTGGCAATTTTTACGTTATCGTTGAGCCACAAGAAAATTTCCCCGGTATTGATCAATGGAGCGCCGGTGATATTTTACATTGGAGTCCTATTGTTCGAGAAATTGCAGGAAAAACATTACGCTGTGTTCATCCTGAAGATGAAACAGTTTCTGGCGTAACTCATGTACTGTGGACTGGAAAAACACAAACTGAAGGCTCAGATGCTGCTAATGCGGTATTTTATGGTGAGAAGGCCATTGATCGTTCGCCATGTGGTACTGGCACAAGTGCTCGAATGGCACAGCTTTTTGCCAAAGGTAAACTAAACCTTGGTGATAATTTTGTACATGAAAGTTATATCGGTAGTCAGTTTGTCGGCAAAGTAGAAGAAATTGTTGAGTTGCAGTCATCTTCTGGCCCCATTAAGGCAATTAAACCAAGTATTCAAGGTTGGGCGCATGTCTTTGGAGAAAATAAAATCACTATTGACGATAACGATCCTTATGCAATGGGCTTTAGTGTTACATAAATTGAATACTGATTATTCAGATTAACTAACTTAGATAAAATACAAGAGAATAATATGACAATTACAGGTAAGAACTTAATTGCTGGGCAATGGTCTGGTGAAACACAAAATGGCTTTGTTGCCTTTAATGCCATTGAAAATACGCCGATGACGACACAATTTGCAGATGCTACTAAGGCTGAAATTGATAATGCCATTCTTGCAGCTCAAAACGCATCTTCTATTTATAGTCAGTTACCCGCAGTTCGTCGAGCGACCTTTTTACGTACTATCAGTGAACAAATCCTTGAATTAGGCGATGAGCTGGTTGAAACGGCTTGTGCAGAAACGGGCTTGCCAGCAATGCGTATTCAAGGTGAGCGTGGTCGTACGATTGGGCAACTTAATTTGTTTGCCGATTTACTCGAAAAAGGTGAATACAAGGCAGTAATTGATTTAGCGGATCCTGAGCGCGCTCCGTTACCTAAGCCTGAAACACGTCTGGGTTATTTACCTTTAGGTGTTGTTGGTGTTTTTGCAGCTAGTAATTTTCCTTTGGCTTTCTCTACCGCTGGCGGTGATACTGCATCAGCATTGGCTGCAGGTTGCCCAGTAGTGATGAAAGCACATGCAGCACATCCTGCAACCGCTGAATTAATCGCCCAAGCTATTTTAAAAGCGATGAACTTAGCAGATATTGATACGGGTGTATTCTCGCTAGTGCAAGGTAAGAGCTATGATATTTCTAGCCAAATAGTAACTCATCCGTTGGTTAAAGCAGTTGGTTTTACTGGCTCAGAACGAGTAGGTATGATCCTTCAACAGCAGATAAACCAACGTGCAGAGCCAATACCTTTTTATGGTGAGCTAGGCAGCGTTAATCCGCAATTTATTCTCGCTAATAAATTAAAAAATGATGCCAAAGAAATTGCCTCTGGTTTAGTTGCATCGCTTATGATGGGTCAAGGTCAATTTTGTACTAGTCCTGGTGTATGGTTTGTGGTCGATGCTGAGCAATATAGTCAGTTTGCTGAAACTGCCGCAGCTGATATCGCTCAAACACAGGCTGGTGTGATGCTAACGCCAGGCATAGCAAACTCATACAAAAATGCCGTTAATCAGTGGCAAAATATTGAAGGCGTAGAGTTATTAGCTCAAGGGCAAGCGGGGCTAGAGCATTTTTGCCAAGCAGCATTGTTTAGTACTGATTTAGCGACATTTGCCAACAATGCTTTACTACAAGAAGAAGTGTTTGGCGCTTCTGCATTAATAGTAAAATGTGCTGACTTTAATGAAATGATGCAAGGTATTGCTTTATTGAAAGGTAATCTCACTGCAAGCATTCATGCGCTGGAATCTGATATTGAAGATGCTAAAACGGTTGCCAATGTCGCTGCCCATAAAGTAGGACGTTTAATTTATAATCAAATGCCAACAGGTGTTGAAGTTTGTGCATCGATGAATCATGGTGGTCCTTTCCCTGCATCAACAAACATTCGTACAACCTCAGTTGGTAGTGAAGCGATAAAACGTTTTCAACGTCCTATTTGTTATCAAAACATGCCAAGTGAATTATTACCTGAGTTATTAAAAAGTTAATTTTATCAAGTGTTTGTAAATTATATTTTTAGTAGGTTTAAAAGAGTTATTAGCAATAACTCTTTTTTTTTGTGTTTAGCGTGCGGATCTCTATAATAGCGGTAACATTCTTAGGAAGCCTTGTATGAGCATAGTATATAAAACCAGAACTCAATTAGTTGTTGAAACACTTAGAGAAAAGATTTTAAGTGGTGAGATTAAAGCTGGTCAGCCGTTGCGACAAGCAGCCCTAGCAGATGAATTAAATGTCAGCCGTATTCCGATCCGAGAAGCTTTATTGCAATTAGAAGGCGAAGGTTTAGTCGCGTTTGAACCCCATAAAGGTGCTACAGCAACTGAATTAAATGCTGATCAAGTCGATGAGCTTTTTGAACTACGTGCCATGCTTGAATCCGATTTACTTGCAAATTCATTACCTAACCTGAGTAATGAAAAGCTTGATGAAGCCACACAATTATTGAAAAAGCTCGATAAAGCCCTAGGCAAAGAAAACGCGGCTAATACTTGGAGTGAGTTAAATTCTGATTATCATAACTGTTTGTATTCAGGTGCTAACCGTCCACAAACTCAAGACTTGGTCAATACTTTAAATAAGAATGCCGATCGCTACATTCGCATGCACTTGCTTTGGGCCGGTGGTATTTCTAAAGCTGAGTCAGAACACAATGAAATATTAGCCTTATGTAAAGCACGCGATATTGAAAAAGCGGTTGCCTTATTGCAGCAACATATTTTAGGTTCGCGTGATGAAATCAAAGCATTTCTTAATGAACGTGAATCAATTATTAGCGGTTAGTTTAGCTAGCCAACTCACAATATTCTCTTATCGATAGAAATTTGATATTTGCTTGAATTACTTGATGTATTTTTGAGCAGATATTGACTTTTTCCTGAAAAATCTATAGTATTCCCGCGCCTTCAAGCCCCGAAAGATAACGATTTTCGTTTAGGTTGCCTATCATTAGGTTAATCACGGGTGCTAAATCTAAAGCCAAAGTATTTAAATACAAGCCGATGAACCACTCTGGCTTGTGTTTTTGATGTTTTAATTAACGTAGAGAAAATAATGTTTGAATTACACGCCAGTAAAGCGGCAAATTTGAAGAATGATATGCTGTCGGGTTTAACCGTCGCACTAGCATTAGTACCCGAAGCTGTAGCATTTGCTTTTGTTGCTGGTGTTGAACCTTTAGTAGGTTTATATGCTGCCTTTATGGTGGGTCTAATCACCTCAATATTTGGTGGCCGACCTGGTATGATTTCTGGTGCGACTGGCGCTATGGCTGTTGTTATGGTGAGTTTGGTTGCCATTCATGGTGTTGAATATTTGTTTGCTACTGTGGTGCTCACAGGTGTGCTGCAAATACTGGCGGGGCTATTTAAGCTCGGCAAATTTATTCGCTTAGTACCACACCCAGTAATGCTAGGTTTTGTTAACGGCTTAGCAATTGTTATTTTCCTTGCGCAATTAGGACAATTCAAAGTCACTAATGACGCCGGTGTATTAGAATGGATGCAGGGTAGTCAGCTATTTACCATGGCAGGGCTTATCGTGTTAACCATGGCGATTATTCATTTTCTACCTAAATTAACTAAAGCGGTGCCGTCTTCATTGGTTGCAATTGTTGTGGTGACTTTATTAGTGCAGAGCTTAGATTTAGATGCACGTACAGTGGTTGATTTTGTTCGTGATATGACTAACGACCCAGCTGCTTCTATCGCCGGTGGTTTACCACAATTTAGCATTCCTAACGTGCCATTTAGCTTTGAAACGTTTCAGGTTATTTTACCATTCGCCCTTGTTTTAGCGGCGATTGGCTTAATTGAATCTTTATTAACATTAACGTTGATTGATGAATTAACCGGTACACGCGGTAACGGCAATAAAGAATGTGTTGCCCAAGGCGCTGCAAATACTGTTACTGGCTTCTTCGGCGGTATGGGTGGTTGTGCCATGATTGGTCAATCAATGATCAATGTAAACTCAGGTGGTCGTGGTCGAATGTCAGGTGTTACAGCAGCACTTGCGTTACTTGGTTTCATTTTATTCGCTTCGGAATTAATTGAACAAATACCATTAGCAGCATTGGTTGGTGTTATGTTTATCGTGGTTATTGGCACATTTGAATGGTCAAGCTTCCGTATTTTAGGCAAAGTACCAAAGGCTGATGCCTTTGTGATTATTTTAGTTTCTGGTGTTACGGTTGCCACTGACTTAGCTATTGCGGTTATTGTTGGGGTTATCGTTTCAGCGTTAGTGTTTGCTTGGGAACATGCAAAACACGTTATCGTTCATCGCTCAACTGATGAAAACGGCTCAACGGTATATGACGTAACAGGGCCATTATTTTTTGGCTCAATTTCAAACTTCCTTGAGCAATTTGATATCGACGCCGATAGCGATGATGTTATCGTTGAGTTTAAAAATACTCGTGTTGCTGACCATTCTGCGATTGAAGCAATTGATACCTTAGCCGAGCGATATACTACTCGCGGTAAGAAAATACATTTAAAGCATTTGAGCAAAGAATGTACGCAACTGCTAACTAAAGCTGGCAGCTTAGTGGAAATTAATGTTATTGAAGACCCTGATTACCACATTGCTACTGATAAGTTAGGCTAACCTAGCTTAAGCGTATATCCCGATATGATTACATTATTTATTGAGTATTGGTCATATCGGGAAGATATTTTGCAGAAATTGGTTGATAATAATTAGATGCAATTAGAATTTTTTGACGTTCCTAGTCCATGTATTGGTATTTGTCAGTCAGATGACAAAGGTCAATGCTCGGGCTGTTTTCGAACCCGTGAAGAACGTTTAAATTGGGTCTCGTTTAATTCTGATGAACGTCAAAAAGTCATTAAACGCTGTCAACAACGCAAGAAACGAAAGTCAGCCCCTGCAAAAATAAAAGTTGCAGAAGTTGAAGTCGTAGAAAAACAACCTTCATTACTTGATCCACCAGCTAAAGCTAAAATCAGCAACAGCGGCGATTTTGATTTTGGTGATTTCGAACTTTAGCCTTTAATTCCCCCTCCATTTACCGCAGATAATTGTCTATTCAACGCAATTCAACGCCCGTAGTTAATAGCAGACTTGTTGTTGTTAACATTTCATCATATTGTATGATGCTAATATTGTGTTAATGCGACTAGCCTTAATACAATGACGCACACTGATAATAATAAGCTCATTACCACTTTGTCTGAATAACGAGATGTTTTTCTGCAAGGTATGCAGCAAAACAGGAATATTCTTATGCAAAAGTTTCTCCCATCATTAGTGATGGCAGCCCTTTCTGTGTCTTTAACTGGCTGTTTGCAAAGCGAACAACAAGACGCAAAAGTACTGATCAATAAAAATCCTTACCCAAGTACCTACCAAGCATTACCTAAACAAAACACCTTAATTAAAAATGCCACGGTATTAACCGGAACAGGCGAGCGTATTGATAATGCTGATGTATTAATGGTTGATGGTAAAATTAGCCAAATTGGAAGCGCGCTATCGGCGGTTGATGCTGTTGAAATTGATGCACAAGGTAAGTGGATAACGCCGGGGATTATCGATGTGCATTCGCATTTAGGTGTCTACCCAAGCCCATCGGTTGAGTCTCATTCTGATGGCAATGAAATGTCTTCTCCAAATACCTCTGAAGTGTGGGCAGAACATAGTGTTTGGCCACAAGATCCTGGTTTTGAAGCGGCGCGAGCTGGTGGTATTACAACCTTGCAAATACTACCTGGTTCGGCAAATCTCTTTGGTGGTCGTGGTGTAACACTGCGCAATGTGCCAAGCCAAACCATGCAAGGAATGAAGTTTCCTGCAGCTCCTTATGGTTTAAAAATGGCTTGTGGTGAAAATCCAAAACGTGTTTATGGCGGTCGTAAAGTTTTACCATCAACTCGTATGGGCAATATGGCCGGCTATCGTATGGCATGGGCAGAAGCGACAGAATATAAACGTGCTTGGGAAAAGTATGATGCAGATTATGCGGCTGGTAAAAACCCTGAAGCTCCAGTTCGTGATATTGAACTTGATACTTTAAAAGGTGTGCTTGACGGTGAAATATTGATCCACAATCATTGTTATAAAGCCGAAGAAATGGCGATGATGATTGATTTAGGTAAAGAGTTTAATTATCACTCAGGTACCTTTCATCACGGTATAGAAGCATACAAAATTGCTGATACGTTAGCGGAAAACGGTAACTGTGCTGCTATGTGGCCAGATTGGTGGGGCTTTAAAATGGAAGCTTATGACATGGTGCATGAGAATGTTGCCATTGTTGATGCGGTGAAAAACTCTTGTGCGATTGTACATTCTGATTCTGCTAATACGATTCAGCGTTTGAATCAAGAAGCCGGTAAAGTGATGTACCGTGCTAATGAAAATGGTTTTGAAATCAAACCTGAATTAGCAATTACTTGGATCACACAAAATGCTGCAAAATCATTAGGTTTAGCGGAAAAAACCGGTAGTTTACAAAAAGGTAAAAATGCTGACGTGGTTATTTGGAATCAAAATCCATTTAGTGTTTATGCACAAGCAGAGCAAGTATTTGTTGATGGCGCAAAAGTATATGATCGCCATGATGAAAAATACCAAGCGAAAAGCGATTTCCTGTTAGGTCAGAGATAAGGTGAAGAAAATGAAGCATTTAAAATTATTTAAATCATCGCTAATTGCTTTGGCGCTAGCAAGCTCAACAGCAAGTTTTGCACAGAGCATTGCGATTACTAACGCAACGGTGCATACCGTGACTGAACAAGGTGTTTTGAACAATGCCACTGTAATTATTGAAGACGGTAAAGTAACAGCGATAAATCCTGAATCAGTGACAGCAGATACTGTTATTGATGCGGAAGGTAAAATATTAACCCCCGGCTTTATTGGCTCAATGAATCAACTAGGTTTAGTAGAAGTGGGCGCTGTATCTAGAAGCCGTGATGCTGGCGATAAAAAGGCTGATATTACTTTTGATGCCAGTTTAGCATTTAATCCACGCTCAACGGTTATTCCTTATAGCCGTAAGGGCGGAATTACCAGTAACGTAGTCGTGCCACGTGGTGGTGAAAGTATGTTTAAAGGACAAACTTTTGTTGCTGATTTATCGGGTGAATTTGATAGTGTTCGCGTTAGTAATAATGCAGTTATTATTGATTTGGGCGCAAAAAGTAAAGGTTCTCGTGCCTTAGACTTACAAAAACTACAAGTTAAGTTTGAAGATGCGACAAAGAAGTTAGCTAAAGCGAAAAAGAAAGCTAAAGACGCAAAAGATAAAAAAGAAGCTAAAGAGCCAAGTCGTGAAGATAAGGTAATTAATGCTTTGTTAGCTGGTGATAAAGCACTGGTTGCTTATGCTGACCGTGCAACTGACCTTTTAGCATTATTAAAGCTTAAAGAAACCTTTTCATTAGACTTAGTTTTTGTAGGTGCCGCTGATTCAGTATTAATTGCTGATAAAATTGCACAAGCGAAAGTACCTGTTGTGATGGCTGCATTAGATAATTTACCGGGTAGTTTTGATTCGCTACATGCCTCATTAGAAAATGCTGCTAAATTAACTTCAGCAGGTGTTAATGTAGCATTGACGGTTGATGGTGATACTCATAACCTTTACCAACTGCGCTTTCATGCTGGCAATGCCGTAGCGAATGGTTTGTCTCGTGATGCTGCACTTGCTGCAGTAACGGCTAATGTTGCTGATGCCTTTAACGTTGATAGCGGTAGAATTGCCGTCGGTAAAACAGCTGATTTAGTTTTGTGGAGTGCAGACCCATTTGAACTAAGCTCTCACGTTGCCAAAATCTGGATTGGCGGTAAAGAGGTTTCGACGCAAAGCCGTCAAGATAAATTACGTGATCGTTATATGAAACAAAGCAATATGCCTAAGTCTTATTTGAAGTAAAACTTAGTGCCTAATAGCCAGTAATTTAGTTTGTTGGCATAACATAATTTAAAAACCACGCTTGTCGTGGTTTTTTTATTTATTACTTATAGGCTGTTCTTATTAGCCCGTAAGATGCTAATACACCTTCTACTATGAAAGTGCTTAAGTAAGCTTTTGTACTTTCATCCATTAACGCTATATTTTAAACTCAGCGACAACGTTATATGTTATCTACTTTATAGGCAAAGTATGTCATCGGAAATATTACTGAAAAATGAATTTGGCACGATTGAATTATTTGCTCTTAGCGACGAAATTAAAGCATTACGCTTCATACATAACAAAGGTAAAGGTTCGGTGAGCTTATACGGTGGTCAGGTATTAACTTGGCAACCTAAAGGCCAACAACCGGTATTCTGGCTGAGTAAGGATAGTAAATATTCAACCACAGCAGCTATTCGTGGTGGTATTCCAATATGCTGGCCATGGTTTGGCGGTGAAGTTAAAGCAGTTGAAGGTAATATTGAACAGGTGAGTAACCATGGTTTTGCTCGACAAAGTCAGTGGCATCTTGATGATATCGAAATATCTCAGTCACAAGTGATTATTACTTTATCATTAAGTGGTAAGCACTTTTCAAAGCACTGGCCAGCAACATTTAAATTATCGCAAAAGTTAGTGTTTTCAGAGCAATTCGAACAAACACTAACCATGACTAATCTATCTGAGCAACCGGTAGAGTATACTGGCGCGCTGCACAGCTATTTTTGTATTAGTTCACCAGAAGAAAGCAATATTCCATTACTGGAAAGCATTAAGTTTGACGATAAACTTAGCGGTGAAAAGGGGACTTTGGCAAACCTAAATGACTGTGTTGGTCCAATTGATCGTATTTATCATGATAACCAAAATCAAACGATTATTGACAATGGTTGGCAAAGAGAAATTAATGTTAGCAGTATTAACTGCCAAAAATGGGTGATGTGGAACCCAGGACAAGCGACAGAATCGATGGCAGATATGCACCAAGGTAGTGAGAATGAATTTGTTTGCTTGGAAGCCGCTAACACTGATTGGCAAACGATTGCTAGTCAAGCGAGTGTTAGTATCAGCCAGAAAGTTACTATCAAAAATCTTTAGCACATAAAGTTAATTGCTGATTTAGTATTGCTAAGTATTGCGATATTCATCTCAATAAACTGCACTAATTAAATATTACACTCTGGTTTCTACCATTGTGTTTTGCTTTATAAAGGGCTTTATCAGCACATGATATATAGTCTTTTAATGTTTTGTTTTGCAATGGTAATTCACATATACCAAAGCTTACCGTGATACTAAATGAGCCGCTGGTGGTTGATATTGGAAATGATATGTTTGCAATTTTTTCTCTTATTCGCTCAATAATCACATGAGCTTGGCTTGCGGTTGTATCAGGTAATAGCATAACAAACTCTTCACCGCCCCAACGACCAATAACATCAATTTGGCGTAAGGTTTGTGATAGTTGATCAGAGATTATCCGCAGTACATCATCGCCCACTAAATGACCATAGGTATCGTTAATTTGCTTGAAATTATCGATATCAGCCAAAACAACCGATAGAGTGGTATTCTTTTGTACAATATCGTCGAAACGCCAATGAATATGGCTACGATTTGGTAATTGGGTTAAAAAATCTGTTTCTGAATCTTGTACTAAACGTGATTTGAAGTAATGCAAAATTCTTAGTAATAGGATGAAAAAAATAAAAATAATCAGAAAGAAAATAACAAAGCGGCTAACAAAAATTTTCCAATATTCATTTTGATCAGAAGCGGGCGGAGAAACAATAAACATTCGCCAATTTAGTTCCTGAATCGGCATTTGTGAAATCAATAAGCCCTCTTCAGTGTTATACATAACCTCTGATGATAAACGTGTATCAACGGTATTATTTTGAGTCAGTGATTGATACCAAGGTAAGTCATTGAGCCTAGTGATGGCATCTTTTCGATGATGACCTTCTGTTTTCATTATTTTATCAGAAGACAATGTTATGACGTTATTTTGGTCGACAAAGTAGAGTTCAAAGCCAAAGCGTTGACTGTATTCGGCAAACTTAGTGGCAAAATAATTTAAGTCGATGCCAATACCGGTAAAGCCTAAAAACTCGCCATCATTATTTAAAATTCTGTTATCAAAATACAAATGAGGATCTTCGGCATTACCAATGTCGGTAAATTGATCGCCAGGAAGATCTTTTAGGCGGTGGAACCATTCAGCATCTTTACTGCTCAACATAGTTTCTTTAGCATTAGAATCAATCATTAAGTCATGTTTAGCTAAAGCAATAAAGGCTAGCATATTATATGATTGGGATATTTTTTCGAGATATGTGACTAGGTATTTTTTGTCGATTTTGTCGCTATTTGCATAATCGATAATGAGTTGGTTATTGGCCATGAAATTAGCAACATTCAATGGCCGTAATATTTCACTTGTTATTAAAGAAAATAATGGCGTAATTGCAGAATGTTGTTGTTTATTGTGACTGTTGATAATTTCTTTAAATGTGAGGTATGACGTCAAAATAACCGTAATGATTGTGACGAAAAATATAATAACTATATAGCGATCGAACTTATTTCCAAACTTCATTAAATATTAACAGTGCCTAGTTTTATGTCTATTGCTTATTTATAGCGCGATTACTCGGCTTAAGCCATGCTTTTATCAAAATATATAGCTGTGGCAGATATATGAAGTAAAGCAATTCTAATCCACTCTTAGGTATTTATTCAAAAGTGCTTGGGTGAAACTGATTTTTAAATAGAAGCCTCGTGGTAACGTTAAAAACGGCTGACCATGGCGATTAAATGCTTGTGTTTTTGCTTGGCTATTGGCCGCTTTAGGGCGTAATTGAAGCACTTGGCCATGCTTACCGTGAATATTCTCAACATTACCTAGCACAATCATATCGGTTAACTCTTGCCAATCTAGCGCTAAAAGTTGTTCCTCTTCAGGTGATGGTGACCAAATGAATGGTGTACCAACTATGCGTTCGGCTATCGGAATTTCACGTTCGGATATAACTGGCACCCATAAAACTCGTGCCATTTTATTGCGAATATGACTAGTCTGCCATTGTGCGCCAACTAAACCTGTTAGGGGAGCAACGCAAACAAAAGTGGTTTCTAATGGCTTACCTTGATAATTTATTGGCAGCGATTTTAGCTCTATTCCTAAATGTGGAAAGTCAGGCTCTGGGCGTGAACCCGCGCTGGCACCAAGCATTTGTTCAAGTAATAGTCCTACCCAACCTTTTTCACGTTTTAAATCTTTTGGCACTCTGATATTAAGTGATGCGGCTATTTCACCTAAGGTCATGCCGGCTAGGTTTTGTGCGCGATTAAGTAATTCAGCTTCGTCTTTCGGAATGCTATTCAATGTGATGTCTTCTAAAATAATATTAACGCCATTATCGTGTAATTTTGTCATGGTGGGCAAGCGCATTTTTTACAGCTAAAACTTATCTGCAAAATATATTCCTTAGTGAATGCCAATGTGCTGTTTAATAAAAACAATTATTTCTTCTAATATTTAATTGCTCCAAGGTGCAGAGTATGGAAGAATCAATGACATTATTAATGCTGTCAGGAGTTCCTTTGATAGATGCCGAAGGCTATCGAGCCAACGTCGGCATAGTAATAATCAATGACAGGGGACAAGTATTTTGGGCAAGACGTTTTGGTCAGCATTCTTGGCAATATCCACAAGGTGGTGTTGACGAGGGTGAGTCTGCAGAGCAAACCATGTACCGGGAATTAAATGAAGAAGTCGGTTTAAAACCTGAACATGTTAAAATTGTAGCAACGACTAAACACTGGTTAAGATATAAACTACCAAAAAGGTTAATTAGGCACGAAAGTTTACCCGTTTGTATCGGTCAAAAGCAGAAATGGTTTTTACTGAAATTAACAGCACCAGAATCAGCGGTTGATTTATTACATTCAGATCATCCTGAGTTTGATGATTGGCGATGGGTTTCGTACTGGTATCCGGTAAGACAAGTAGTTTCGTTTAAGCGTGAAGTATATCGTAAAGTGATGAAAGAATTTGCCATAGCAGCAATGCCTAGCTATCGTCCTGAACGTCGTCGACGCCGAGCTTAAACCATGTTCACCTTAGATTATTATTATGTAATGTAAATAGCTCACTTCGGTGAGCTATTTAGTTTTAAAGCTTTAAAATTAGTCGCTCTGTAATGAACATGGATGGCATAACAGATAGCGTTAGCTTTTTACTCCGTAATTTTTATTTAACGTTAAACTGCTATAAATCTATTTTGCGTTGAATTTACACATAGCTTAATTACAAAAAAGTTTAATTATAGGGATTATAATGCTTACTACTCTACGTCGAATTGTGCTCGAATTTAGCCAAGCAGCAGAGCTTGATCCCGCTCTGTTACGTTTAGTGGCGCAAGTTAAAAAGGCCTTGTCTTCTCAGTGTTGCTCTGTTTACTTCGCTGATCATAACAAGCAACATTTTCTGCTGATGGCATCAGATGGCTTAGCTGAAGATGCTTTTGGCCGTACAAGTATTGGCTTTACTGAGGGCTTAGTAGGCTTAGTCGGTCAACGTGAAGAACCAATAAATATTGCCAATGCTCAACAACATCCTGACTTTATTCATGCGCCAGAAGTCGAAGAAGACAAATATAAAGCTTTTCTAGGCACCCCGATTATTCATCAACGTAAAGTGCTCGGCATATTGACTGTGCAACAAGAACAAGCACGATTTTTCACTGAAAATGAAGAAGCGTTTCTTGTTACCTTATCTGCTCAATTAGCCGCTGCCATGGCGAGTATCGAAGCACAAGGCTTGATGGGCATATATGATAATAGTCAAAGTGTCGTTAAAACTCATAAAGGTATTGGCGGGGCGCCCGGTGTTGCTATTGGTGAAATGGTGGTTGTTCACCCAACGGCTGATCTATCAACTATTGCGGTCGCAAAAGAAGAAAATACTGACCAACAACTAATTCGGTTTAACGAAGCAGTGCAAAGCACATTGGTTGATTTCACCGCAATGGGCAAAAAGTTAAAAGCAATAACCTCTGATAGTAGTTTAGATATTTTTGAAGTTTATAAACAACTGCTTGAAAGTGACAATTTTAAAAGCGAAGTATTGAATAAAATTCAGCAAGGCTGGAATGCTGAAAGTGCTTTAAAACTTATTGTAGATGGTTATGTCATTAAATTTGAAGCACTAGATGATGATTATATACGCGAACGAGCTTCTGATATTAAGGATCTAGGTAATCGCTTATTAGAGAACCTTCAAAACTTAAAAATACATGAGCAAAAACTACCAGAAAAATTTGTGCTAGTGGCTGAAGATGTCACTGCATCTATGATTGCAGATTATCAACATCAAGGTTTACTGGGTATAGTTTCATTAAGTGGCTCAAATAATTCTCATGCCGCCATTTTGGCCAAGGCGCTAAATATCCCTGCCATTATGGGCATAGAATACCTAGCCATTCGTCAATTACATCGAAAAGAAGTCATATTAGACGGTTACTCATGTCAATTACATGTTACGCCAAATGACGCTTTAGTTAATGAATATCAGCATATTTTATTGGCAGAAACAGAGTTACAAGCACAGGTCAATAAAGTAGCGCATTTACCGGCATCGACACTTGATGGACATCAAGTGAGTTTATTAGTCAACAGTGGCTTATCATCAGGTTTTGAATTCTCGCATAATGTTGGTGCTGAAGGTGTTGGTCTTTATCGCACTGAAATCCCTTTTATGAATCGCAGTTGCTTTCCTTCTGAATTAGAGCAAACCGCACTATATCGGCAAGTGCTTGAGTCGTTTCCAAATCAACCTGTCACTATGCGGACTTTGGATGTTGGTGGTGACAAGTCATTACCTTATTTCCCTATTACCGAAGCTAACCCATTTTTAGGTTGGCGTGGAATTCGGATCACACTTGATCACCCAGAAATATTTTTAGTACAAATACGAGCGATGATAAAGGCAAATATTGGCCTTGATAATTTAGCTATTATGCTGCCAATGATTTCTAGTATTAGTGAGGTTGATGACGCAATAAGGCTGATTAATCAAGCATACTTTGAATTACGAACAGAACTATCAATTACTGACACCAACAAATTAGTAAAACCGAAGATTGGCGTTATGGTGGAAGTTCCTAGTATCATTTTTCAATTAGAAGACTTAGCCGATAAAGTCGACTTTTTCTCGGTTGGCAGTAATGATCTTACCCAGTATTTATTAGCGGTTGATCGTAATAATACTCGCGTTGCGAATTTATATGACTTTTATCATCCTGCGGTTTTGCGGGCGTTGAATTATATTGCTCAGAAAAGTACAACACGAAATATACCATTAAGCATTTGTGGTGAGTTGGCAAATGAACCAACAGGGGCTTTATTGCTGATGGCGATGGGGTACAAAAATTTGAGCATGAGTGCACATAGCTTGGCTAAAGTGAAGTGGGTGATACGCCATGTTGAATTTAGTTTGCTAGAAGCTATATTGGCAAAAGTATTAACTTTGACCAATGCCAGTAAGGTGCACAGATATATGCACGAACAGTTGATTCAACTAGGTTTAGCAGACTTTGTTCATGTTAGGCATTAAGTGTTAGGCGTTAATGTCTATGATATGCTGAACATTCAATTTCTGGACTTTTTGTTGTGGTAAATTAATACGTGTCAATGCTATTAAGTGTGTTTTTAGCCTGTGCTCTATTGGGCGCAATTGTCGGTTTTTTTGCCGGATTATTAGGTATTGGCGGCGGGCTAATTATTGTTCCCGTGCTGGTATATTTACTGCCTTTTTTTGGTGTCGCTGCTGAATTAGCCTTCCCTATGGCGCTAGCAACCTCGCTTGCCTCCATTATGTTTACTTCCTCTTCAGCAGCTTTTGCTCATCATAAAAATGGCAATATTCCGTGGGATATCGCTAAACGAATAGGTATTACCGTTGCCATTGGCGCTATGTTAGGGGCAATAATTGCAGGTATGTTAACACTTGATGCCTTAACATTGTTTTTTGCTTGTGCCGTATTTTCGTTAGCCGTTTATATGTTCTTATCGATAAAAATAGAACGAAGCATTGCACTACCTGCAAACTGGATATTGCAAATTATTGGCTTATTTACTGGTATTATCGCCAGTTTAATGGGGATTGCTGGCGGCGCAATATTAGTTCCTATTTTAATGTATTGCTCATTCCCTATGCGTCAAGCGATTGGAGTTGCCACTGCAAGCGGCATTGTAGTCGCGTTATTTGGCGCACTAGGCTATGTATTAATTGCACCGGAGCAATCTTTACTACCAGATTGGAGCTTCGGTTATATTTACCTACCGGCATTATTAGGCATTGTATTAACATCATCTTTATTTGCACCAATAGGTGTTAAAGTTGGGAGTTCACTGCCGATCCCATATTTAAAAAAGGGCTTCGCAGTATTTTTGATGTTAGTTGCCTTAAAAATGATGTTTTAAATACGTTGAAAGCTGAACAGCCTTTAAGCGGTTTAAATTAAATTACTTAATACAAGCTAAATTCTTTAAGAAATTTTTGCCTAGTTGCTAATAATTAGGCATAATTTTGCTGTTATAATAATGCCGTTAAATCATTAGCAATGAACAAAAATTATCAATGATTTAAGCATTAATTCCTCCCTGTTTTATTGATTTTAAAGGAAAGCCTAGTGAAAGCATATCTTGACTTAATGCGCCATGTGAGAGACGAAGGGGTTGAAAAATCTGATCGTACTGGTACTGGCACTAAAAGTATTTTTGGTCATCAAATGCGTTTTGATCTCGCGAAAGGGTTTCCCTTAGTGACGACGAAGAAATGTCACCTTAAGTCTATTATTCATGAGCTATTGTGGTTTATTAAAGGTGAATCCAATATTGGCTATTTGAAAGATAATGGCGTAAAAATTTGGGATGCTTGGGCGACAGAAGAGGGCGAATTAGGTCCTGTTTATGGAGTACAATGGCGTAGTTGGCCCGCTGAAAATGGCGAAACTATTGACCAATTGGCACAGTTAATTGAAGACTTGAAGCACAACCCTGATTCTCGCCGTCATATTATTACTGCCTGGAATCCGGCATTATTACCCGACACTTCAATAAGCCCTGACGCAAATGCGGCATTAGGCAAGCAAGCACTGCCACCGTGTCATACCTTATTTCAGTTTTATGTTTTGAACGGTAAGTTGAGCTGCCAATTGTATCAACGCAGTGCAGATATCTTTTTAGGCGTGCCATTTAATATTGCGAGCTATGCTCTGTTTACTATGATGATTGCACAAGTTTGCGATTTAGAGTTGGGTGATTTTGTCCATACTTTTGGCGATGCACATTTATACTTGAATCATCTTGAACAAGTTGAAGAGCAATTATCTCGTGAGCCACTAGCGTTACCGACAATGTGGATGAACCCAGAGGTTAAAAGTATTTTTGATTTTACTTTTGAAGACTTTGAGTTACAGAACTATCAATCTCACCCACATATTAAAGCGCCAATTTCAGTTTAAGCATTCTGGTTTTGCTTTTGATATATAGTGAAACTCAAACTCAAAATTAAACAATAAAAAAGCCTAGCAACTTCATTGCTAGGCTTTTCATTTGTCATTTCAATAAAGACTAATTAACAGACTACTAGTGCAATAGCCTTGTTCTGATTGTGGCATCAATTTGCTTTAACTCTTTTAAAGCAAGTTCACGGTTTTCCGCTTCAATGTCAATAACTACGTAACCTATCTGATCTGCTGTTTGTAGGTATTGTGCAGCAATATTGATGTCATGCTGGGCAAATGCTTGGTTAATTTGGGTTAATACACCTGGCTGATTGCGATGAATATGTAATAGTCGGCTGGTTCCCGTATGCTCAGGAAGCGACACTTCAGGGAAGTTGACGGCAGATAGAGTTGAGCCGTTGTCAGAGTATTTAGCAAGCTTACTTGCTACTTCAAGGCCAATATTTTCTTGTGCTTCTTTAGTGCTACCGCCAATATGAGGCGTTAATATGACATTATCAAACTCACGCAATGGGCTGATAAACTCTTCGTCATTGCCTTTTGGCTCAGTAGGGAATACATCAATGGCGGCGCCAGCCACTTTCTTATTGGCTAGTGCTTCAGACAAAGCATCGATATCAACAACAGTGCCTCGCGATGCATTAATAAAAATAACACCATTCTTCATTACTTCAAATTCAGCAGCACCCATCATATTCTTAGTTTGTGGTGTTTCAGGCACGTGCAGGCTAATAACATCGGCTTCTTTTAGAAGCGCAGTCATCGTAGGCGCTTGACTTGCGTTACCTAAAGGAAGTTTAGTTTCGATATCATAAAATCGTACTTTCATTCCTAAAGTTTCAGCCAAAATACCTAACTGCATACCAATATGGCCATAACCAATGATACCGAGAGTTTTCCCTCTGGCTTCTACAGAGCCAACTGCTGATTTATTCCAAACACCACGGTGGGCTTGGGCACTTTTTTCTGGAATACCGCGCAGTAAAAGTAAGGTTTCACCTAAAACTAACTCAGCAACAGAGCGAGTGTTTGAAAACGGTGCGTTAAAAACAGGAATACCGAAAGATTGGGCTGCAGCTTTATCAACTTGGTTAGTTCCGATACAGAAACAACCAATAGCAACTAACTTTTTAGCATGGCTTAATACGTTCTTATTTAAGTCTGTGCGAGAGCGAATGCCGATAAAGTGAACATCGGCAATCTTTTTAGTCAGCTCTGCTTCTGAAAGTGAGGTTTTAAGGTATTCAATATTGGAATAGCCTTTGGCTTTCAACTCTTCTAATGCGCTCTGGTGAACGCCTTCTAGAAGTAATATCTTAATTTTTTCTTTCGCTAGTGAATTGTTGCTCATGATAGTTTAACTTCTCTCGATCAAACATTAATACAATGTTAATTTTAGATGGCTAGATTTCTAAACTATCATATAGTGTATAAACTCTAAAGGGTTATTTTATAATTTTTGCACCTTCAGTAGTGCCGATAATTAATACGTTTGCCGCTCGATTAGCGAACAAGCCGTTAGTCACAACTCCTACGATGGCGTTGATGCTATTTTCAAGTGCGATAGGGTCAACTATTTCTAAGTTATGCACATCAAGAATGACATTGCCGTTATCGGTTACAACGCCTGTACGATATGAAGGGTCACCGCCTAATTTAACCAATTCTCTGGCGACATAGCTACGTGCCATCGGGATAACTTCTACTGGCAATGGGAAGCGCCCTAACACCGGTACTTGTTTAGTATCGTCAGCGATACACACAAAGGTTTTTGCAACGGCAGCGACAATTTTTTCTCTGGTAAGGGCAGCACCGCCACCTTTTATCATATGCATATGTGCATTGACTTCGTCAGCGCCATCAACATATACGTCAATACCATCAACATTGTTTAAGTCGAATACTTCTATGCCGTAAGACTTTAAGCGCTGTGTTGACGCTTCAGAACTAGATACAGCACCAACAATTTTATCTTTAATAGTCGCTAATGCATCGATAAAATGATTAACCGTCGAACCTGTACCTACACCAACAATAGTGTCAGCTTCAACATAATCTAAGGCTTTAATTGCCGCGGCTTTTTTCATTTGATCTTGAGTCATAACGAACCTTATTTAAAAGTAATATTGAAAAATAGTATTAAAAAACAGTATTGCCATATTATAGCAATAGCGTTTCATCGATGTCATAGCAAATTATTGCTTTGAGTGAGTTAAGTTTGCTCTGGTAAGTATAAGTTAGTTAAATATAAGTTAGTTAAATATATGTTGCTGACTGGGTGTAAACACTTCGGGTAATGGGATATCCCAGCTTTCACAAGGAAGAGAGTCAACTTGCTGGCAATTATGTGCAATACCTAGAGGGTAAGGTTTTGCATTCTTGTTGGTTTGGTAGTCTTTGTGCCAAGAACTCAAGGTTCGATCATAAAAACCACCTCCCATGCCTAAACGAGCTCCTGTTTTGTCAAATGCGACTAGTGGTGTACAAATAATATCTAACTGTGCAGGTAAAATAAGATCTCTAATATCGAGTTTGGGTTCACTTATACCGTATTTGTTTTTGGTTAGCTGAGTATGCGGGGTATATTTTAAGAAAAGCAGGTGGCCTTTACTGAAGGGGTGAATAACAGGTAGGTATACACTTTTACTTTGCTGCCAGCACCAATCAATTAAGGGCTGAGTATTAAGTTCACCATCATTAGATAAGTATATTGCTACGTGCTGAGCTTGTTTGATTCTGGCGCTATTTGAAAAATGTTGCAGCAATGCTAACGCTGAACTCCTTTGTTGTTCTGGCGTTAACTCAAATCGTTGTTTTCTGATACTTTGACGAATTTCGGCTCTATTTGACGTTTTCATACCATTGACCTGTGAGATAGAAGGGATAGTTAAAAGTACACAACACATTACTTAAATTACGCGATTCAAGTTATAACAAAATTGGCAACTTAAGGCGAGAGAATCAAAGCTTAATCATGTTAGCTTTTGATTATTTTAAGGTAATAAAAAACGAGTAATAACAGAAGTCATTACTCGTTTTATTTGTCTTAAGTTTACTAATCTAGTCGTAAACTTTAAGCCGTATTATTGTTTCTCAGAAATACCTTCGTGAGTACCTGTAACGCCCATCTCTTCTTCAAGCTTAGCTTCAAGATCATGGCTTTCATCACCTTCAGCGCCGTGCATCCATTCAACAAGTTTGTTAGCAGATAAGAAGATGATCAATGCAGTGATTAATGCGCCAATACCAACACCTAAGAAGATATTTCCAGCATTAGCAACTTGTTCTTCACCTTCACCTACAAATTGACCAATAAAGGCAGCAAGTTTGTTTGATAAAGCAGTAAAGAAGAACCACACACCCATTAATAATGAAGTGAACTTAACCGGAGCTAATTTTGATACTAATGACAGGCCAATTGGTGACAAACATAGTTCACCTAAGGTATGGAAAAGGTAAGCAAATACTAAAAATAACATGCTTACTTTAATGGTAACGTCGCCGCCTTGAACCATAGTAGCCCAAACCATAACAAAGAAACCTAATGCTAAAAATACCATTGCTAAAGCAAATTTAACTGGAGATGTTGGCTCTTTGCTGCCCATTTTAACCCAAACTGAGGCGATAACAGGTGCAAGCATAATAATGAACATAGCATTTAAAGATTGGAACCAAGTTGCTGGTACTTCAAAACCCATGATATTACGGTCGGTAAATTGTGAAGCGTAGATATTGAATAAGCCACCAGCTTGTTCAAAACCTGCCCAGAAAATTACTGAGAAAACACTCATGATCAAAATAACTTTAGTGCGGTCTTTTTCTTCTTTTGATAAAGCGCGTGTTTTTAAATCGTCTTGAGCTGCTTTAATCTTATGAGCAGAAGGAGTAACACCAATATCACCTAAGTAGCTTTTTGCTAATGTTAGCTGAAGTGCTAAACCAATTAACATACCACAACCTGCAGCGATGAAACCGTAGTGCCAGTTAACTTCTTCGCCTAAGTAACCAACAATTAATGGTGATAAGAAAGCACCTAAGTTGATACCCATGTAGAATATTGTAAAAGCTGCATCACGACGGTGGTCACCGTCTTCATATAATTCACCTACAAGGCTAGATACGTTAGCTTTAAATAAACCGTTACCACAACAAATTAAGAATAAGCCGATATAGAAGACATTTTCTTCCATGCCTACGATCATTGTTTTAGGGATACCTAAAACGAAGTAACCTGCAGAAAATAGAATACCACCGTAGATAATTGCTCTACGTTGACCGATAAAGTTATCGGCTAACCAACCACCAATCATCGGCGTTAAGTATACGGCCATGGTAAAAGTACCATATAGACCAAGTGCTTCACCTGTTGTCCAGCCGAAACCACCGTCTTCAACGGTTGCTACCAAATAAAGTACCAATAAGGCACGCATGCCGTAGTAGCCGAATCTTTCCCACATTTCTGTACCGAAAAGGAGAAATAGCCCCTTCGGATGTCCTAGTAATGTGCCTGATGTAGGTTTAGTCATTTAAGTTTCCTTTAAAAGATGCTCGAGATCATAATTGTTATTATTGGTTGATTGCATTCACAAGGAAATGCACTAATTTACCGAGCAATATTGTATAAAATAGGTTAGTCAGCCCGTTTTATACCTTTGCTGGCATAGAAAGGCAAGTCCGAGTAGTTAATCTCTAATGAATGTTCAGGTAATTGCTTACTTTTTGTTGTTTTCTATCATGATTTCGCAAAATAAGGTAAATTAAAAGTGTAAATGAAAAGTTGCTTTAATCGTTCCTTCGTTACTGATAAACTCGGCGCTGTTTAAGTTCTATCTTGAATGTAGATAGCAACAATATTTCGTATATATAGGAAGAAATACGCGCAAATGATTAACTATATCCGTCACCTAGCGACCCTTCTGATTACCTTTACACTCTCATTGAATGCCGTTTCAGCTCAAATTAGCCCGCAACAAATTGAGCAATTTAAAAGTCTTCCCAAGTCTCAACAACAAGCCTTAGCAAAAAGTATGGGTGTTGATTTAAATGCGGTTATGGGGCAAATATCAGGTTCTAGTCAGGCAAGCGAATTATCATCCACGCCAGTTACACCGCGTACAAATAGTGTCAGTGAATCGGCAAACCAAGGCCAAGAGGTTCCTTCGTTTGAAGCAGATGAACAGTTATTTAAGCCGTTAGAGCGCTTTGGTATTGATGTGTTTTCAAATTCACCAAATACCTTTACACCGACTATGGATATTGCAATACCGGCACACTATGTATTGGGTGTTGGCGATCAGTTATCAATTCAAATATACGGTAAAGAAAATAATGAATATGTATTACCGATAACGCGTGAAGGTACAATACTTATTCCAAATGTAGGGCCGATAAAAATTGCTGGTTTGAACTTTACTGAAATGAAGTCATTCCTTTCTGAACGAATCACTCAACGAATTATCGGTGTTAATGTTGTAGTTAGCCTAGCAGAGCTGCGTTCTATGCGTGTTTTTGTGCTAGGTGATGCCTATAAACCAGGTCCTTATACCTTGAGCTCACTTTCATCTGTAACGCATGCTATTTTTGCTGCAGGCGGTATAAGTGATATTGGTTCTTTACGAAATATCCAAGTAAAACGTGCCGGAAAGTTAATTAAAAAAGTTGATTTATACGATTTACTTATTAATGGTGATTCATCAAACGATATTCTATTACAGTCAGGTGATGTGGTTTTTATCCCTACACAAGGTGAAACTGTTTCAATACTAGGCGAAGTTAGACGTCCAGCTATTTATGAGTTAAAGCATGGCGACAACTTTAAACAGGTTTTAGAAATGGCGGGCGGTTTGTTACCTTCAGCATTTCCCCAATCAACTATGGTTGAACGCTATAACACTAGTAGCTTACGTAGTATTGTTAACATTGACTTAACGCAACAGCGCGCTCTTGAGAAAAAAGTTAACAATGGTGATTATATTCGTGTATTGAAAAGTTCGGGTATGTATGAAAAATCGATAACTGTTATCGGTGCTGTAACACGCCCAGGTAAATACCAATGGCAACAAGGAATTAAAGTTACCGATTTACTACCTAATTTAGACTCTCATATTCTAGCGAATGCCGATCTAAACTACGGTTTGGTAGTAAGACAATTAGATAAAGCGAGAAACATAGAGATACTGCAGTTTAACTTGGCTAAAGCTTTGCATAACCAAACATCGGCTGAAAACATTGAACTTGCTCCTAGTGATAAAGTATTGATATTTTCAAATGTGACTAAACATATTGACGAAAAAATATCATTAGATGAGTTGGCTTATACCCAAGAGCAGCTGTTCGCAAAAGAGCGTGAGTTTGCGAGAAGTTTATATAAAGAAAAGTCATTTTGGCAAAAATACGGCGATAACTCATCACAGCCTTCTCTAAATGCAAATACAGAAGAAGAAGATCTTGTTTCTCAATCTTTAGTGCAAATGACTGGTGGGGATCTGAATGAAGAAGTTGAGCTTCGTGAAATGGCTTTGTTTTCTCGTCATCGTTTATTAGCGCCAGTATTAAGAAAACTACGTCAGCAAGGTGCATCTGGTCAGCCAATTCAAATAATCGAAGTAGATGGGCAGGTTAAGTTCCCTGGCATATATCCATTAGCTAAAAATGCTAAGGTGAGTGATGTTGTGGCTGCTGCTGGCGGAGTGAATGAATCTGCTTATTTGGCACGTGCAGAAGTCACTCGTAATCAATTTAGTGACGATGGTGCAACGAAAACATCTTTAAGTGTTGATTTAGGCTTAGCTCTATCCGGCGATGAACAGTTTAATATTGCTTTAAAGAGTAAAGATCGCTTAAATATTCATAAAATACCTGCATGGAGCGAAAATCATGTTGTTGAACTTAGAGGGGAGTTTGTATTCCCAGGCAAGTACACCATTAGTCGTGGTGAAACTTTAGCTGACTTGATAGTTAAAGCGGGCGGCTTAACACAATATGCTCATCCTGATGGCTCGGTATTTACTCGTAAGAAATTACAAGAATTAGAGCAGCAAAACTTATTGAAACTGGCTGGCGATTTACGTGTTGAAATGGCATCAAAATCATTAACAGAGCAAGGAACGTCAGCATCTTATGACGATGCACAAAAATTGCTTGCTGATATAACGAAATTAGAGCCTGTCGGCCGTTTAGTTATCGATTTGCCAAAAATAATAACTTCATCTAATGGTAATGTATTACTTGAAGATGGCGACATACTGTATGTGCCAACTAAGACTAATTCCATTAATGTTATTGGGCAGGTACAAGTCGGTTCATCGCATTTGTTTAATCCGTCTATGAGCGCTGAAGATTACATTGCGCAAAGTGGTGGTATTAAAAAACGTGCAGATGAAGAGCGCATTTATATTATCGAAGCAAGTGGTAGTATCAAAATGATTGAGGAAAGTAACTGGTTTGCGGGTACTTCAGATACTTCTTTAAAACCAGGCGATACGATCGTAGTTCCGCTTGATTCTGAGTACATGAATGACTTAACGTTATGGTCAACAGCAACGCAAATTATCTATAATGCTGCAGTAGCTGTAGCGGCGATAAACGGTATTTAGCTTTATTAATAATTGAAATAAAAAATTGAAAATAATGGAATAAATAAAATGTTAAATAATATAAGTGATGTAAAGGTAGCGATCATAGGTTTAGGCTATGTAGGCTTGCCACTTGCTGTAGAATTTGGAAAAAAATATGAAACTTTAGGTTTTGATATTAACCAAATACGCATTGAAGAGTTAAAAAACGGCACTGACAACACTTTAGAAGTGAGTGATGAAGAACTTTCGGCAACAAAGAACTTAAGCTTTTCATGTACTGTTGACGAGTTGAAAAGCGCTAATGTATACATCGTTACCGTACCAACACCGATTGACGAGCATAAGCAACCTGATTTAACTCCATTAGTTAAGGCTAGTGAAATGTTAGGCAGGGTAGTAAATAATGGCGATATTATTATATATGAATCAACCGTATACCCTGGGGCAACGGAAGAAACATGTATACCAGCGGTAGAGAAAGTTTCAGGTTTAGTTTTTAACCAAGATTTTTATGCTGGCTACTCACCTGAGCGTATTAACCCGGGCGATAAAGAACATCGCGTAACTAATATCCTAAAAGTTACATCGGGATCAACTCCAGAAATTGCCACTATTGTTGATGATTTGTATCGTTCTATTATTATTGCGGGTACCCATAAAGCCAGTTCTATTAAAGTGGCGGAAGCCGCAAAGGTTATTGAAAATACGCAAAGAGATGTCAATATTGCATTGATTAATGAACTGTCTATTATTTTTAATAAACTGAATATTGATACCTTAGAAGTGTTAGAGGCTGCAGGTACTAAATGGAACTTCCTTCCTTTCCGTCCTGGATTAGTTGGCGGCCATTGTATTGGTGTTGATCCATATTATTTAACTCACAAAGCTCAGTCTGTTGGCTACCATCCCGAAATGATATTAGCTGGTCGTCGCTTAAATGACGGCATGGGCGCATACGTAGTTTCACAACTAGTAAAAAATATGCTGCACAAGCGTATTCAAGTTGAAGGTGCTAATGTATTGGTGATGGGCTTAACTTTTAAAGAAAATTGTCCAGATCTTCGCAATACCAAGATTGTTGATGTTGTTAGTGAGCTAAAAGAATACAACATGAATGTTGATATTACAGACCCTTGGTGCTCATCGGAACAAGCCGAACACGAATATGGTTTAAGCTTAACCAAAGCTCCTAAGCTTAATGGCTACGACGCTATTATTTTAGCGGTATCGCATAATGAATTTAAAGCGTTAGGTATAGATAAAATTCGTGCTTTAGGCAAAACTGATCACGTACTTTATGATTTAAAGTATATTCTGCCTAAAGCGTCTGTTGATATGCGTTTATAAATAAAAACATTGTCAGTAAGAAATCATCAATAACCACAGCAACAAGTTATGGAATTATCAATGTCTCGTTATGAAGAAGTACAAAGCCGGTTAAGAAATGCACCTAAAACTTGGTTGATAACGGGGGTTGCAGGCTTTATCGGTTCAAACTTACTTGAAACGCTATTGCTTTTAAATCAAAAAGTCATCGGTTTAGATAACTTTGCAACAGGCCACCAACATAATTTAGATGAAGTGGAGTTAGAGGTAAATGCAGCGCAATGGCAAAACTTTAGTTTTATTCAAGGTGATATTCGAAATGTTGAAGATTGCCAAAAAGCCATAAGCCTGCATGATAAGCCAATAGATTATGTATTACACCAAGCAGCACTAGGCTCAGTACCTCGCTCAATTGCTGATCCAATATTAACGAACTCGGCAAATATCACCGGTTTCGTTAATATGTTAACAGCAGCGAAAGATGCAAAAGTGAAAACCTTTGTTTATGCGGCGTCGAGTTCAACGTACGGCGATCACCCTGCATTGCCTAAAGTGGAAGATAATATCGGTAAGCCATTATCACCTTATGCAGTGACTAAATATGTTAATGAGCTTTATGCTGATGTATTTCAAAGAACTTACGGGCTAAACTCTACAGGGTTACGTTACTTTAATGTTTTTGGCAAACGCCAAGAGCCTAACGGGGCCTATGCCGCGGTAATACCTAAGTGGACGGCATCAATGATAGAAAATCAAGACTTATTCATTAATGGTGACGGCGAAACAAGCCGAGATTTTTGCTTTGTTGAAAACGCAGTACAAGCTAATATTTTAGCGGCAACAGCTAATGAATCAGGAAAAAACCACATCTATAATGTTGCGTTAGGTGATAGAACTACGTTAAATGAGTTATTTGCTAGTTTAGCATCAGCACTTGGCAACAATGGCGTTGACTATACTAAAAAAGCGATATATCGAGATTTTAGAGCAGGCGATGTTCGTCATTCACAAGCCGATATTTCAAAAGCAAAAAGCTTACTTGGTTACCAGCCTGAGTATAGAATTCAGCAAGGTATAGATAAAGCCATGCCTTGGTATATTAAGTTTTTGACAAAGTAACTGAATTCATCTACTATGCCGCGCTCATAATAAAGCATTTATTCTAATATATAAGTAATAAATGCTTTTATGTTCCTTTATACGGATGTAACGGACGGCTTTATTATTTAATCTTGCTTACTAATCATTTGATAATCGAACGAGTTGTTATTAAATTATTAGAAGTTAAATAAATGAAGTTTTCTCTTGTCAAAAGTACACTTTCTGTTTTTCTTTTTGCTACTGCTTTTAATGCTGCCTCGGCTGAAATAAGCCAAGCCCAGATTGAACAATTTAAGCAACTTCCTCCAAGCCAACAACAAGCGTTGGCAAAAAATATGGGGGTTGACCTTTCAAGTTTAGGTGCGTTAACAAACGCTTCAAATAATCAAGAACCGTCCCCTTCACTCAATGATTTAGTGCCAGCACGTGCACCCACAATAGAGTTAAATGCTTTAAATGAAAGTCTTGAATCAGTAAGCTCTGAAAATATAAATACTTCTAAAGCACAAGAAAATGAAGAACAAGAACTTCAATTTACGGCAAAAATACAATCTCAAAAATTAAAGCCTTTTGGCTATAATTTGTTTGCTGGCGAACCGACAACATTTGCTCCGGTATCAGATGTGCCTATTCCATCTAACTATATATTGGGCCCTGGTGATACGTTATCAATTCAACTTTATGGTAAAGAAACTGTTAGCCTAAATTTAACGCTTAACCGTCAGGGGAATATCGATATTCCAAAACTAGGGCCAATAAATGTTGCAGGCCAAAGCTTTAGTGACGCTAAAAATTTAATTAACAATATTATTAAAGAACGAAAAATTGGCGTGAAAAGCAGTATCTCAATGGGAGAGCTACGTTCTATTCGTGTGTTTGTACTTGGTGAAGCATACCGCGCTGCATCATACACATTAAGTTCTCTATCAACGGTTACACAGGCCTTATATGCGGCAGGTGGCGTGAATAACATAGGTTCATTGCGTAATATTCAAGTAAAACGTCGTGGTAACGTTATTGCTGAATTAGACTTATATCAATTGCTTTTGCAAGGTGACACGTCTGGCGATATCAATTTAATGGCTGGTGATGTCGTTTTTGTACCAACCGTTGGAAAAACTGTTGGTGTAGCAGGAGAAGTGAATCGCCCAGCAATTTATGAACTGAAAAATGAACAAACCATAAAGGATGCTATTAAACTTGCTGGGGGGGTAACCGCGTCTGCTTATGAAAAAATAGGTAAAATATCACGTATTAATGATAATGGCTTACGCTCTGTTATAAGCATCAATTTACACGCGGATAAAAATCAATACATTAGAAATGGTGACACGCTTGAAGTCAGTTCAGTACTCTCTACACTCGAACGGAGTGTAACTGTTAAAGGGCATGTAGAACGTCCAGGTACTTACGGCTGGCATAAAGGTATAAAGCTGAGTGATATTCTTCGCAATATAAGAGATTTTAAATCACAGCCAGATCTTGAATATATTTTAATTACACGTAAAAACCCAAAAACAGGTGAGTTGACCAATCACAGTGTAAATTATGCAAATTATATAAAGCACAACGCTGTAGAGTCAGACTTTGCATTGAATGCTGACGATACTGTTTATGTGTTTAACAAACGTACCAATAGAAGTGATAGTCTAAAGCCGCTATTAGATGTGCTGAAAGCACAAGCGCAACTTAATCAACTTGCGAATATTGTTAGTGTACATGGAGCTGTACGTAATCCTGGTGTTTATCCCCTAACGGTTAACGGCACAGTGGAAGATTTATTAAATGCTGGTATGGGATACACCGAGAATTCTGAAATAACTTTCGCTTTACTCGCCAAGAAAGATGAGCAATTAAATACTCACGTGTTTTATATTGATTTAACTAAACAATCCGCTAGAGCAATGCCGTTATCACCACTTGACCGATTATTTTTATTTCAAAGAGAACAAGCACGAGAGCCACTGCTAAAAGAACTTGTTGCAGAACTTCATCAACAGGCAGATAAGGCTATTGCGCAAAACGTGGTAAACGTTTCAGGTGACGTGCATTTCCCAGGGCAATACCCGTACGTAACTAATATGACAAGTAGAGAGTTGGTTGATTTAGCTGGTGGATTGAAAGAGTCAAGCTATTTAGTCAATGCTGACTTAGTACGTTTTTCTCACGATGGTGTAAAAACTGCAAAAGTCAGCCATCAAAATATTAACTTATCAACCGACTTCTTACTTAAGTCACTTGATACCTTACATGTTAAACGCATTCCAGGCTGGCAAGAAAAACGTTCAATTAAACTCGCAGGTGAAGTGGTGTTTCCGGGGACTTATGTGTTACAAAAAGGTGAAACATTACGCAGCGTTATTCTGCGAGCAGGTGGCCTAACATCAGAAGCTGATGCAAAAGCCGCTATTTTTACTCGTGAAGCTTTAAAAAGAAAAGAGGCTGAAAAAATAGAGCACTTGCAAGAGCAGCTAGCCAGCGAAACCGCGCAAATTAGCTTAACAGATGACGATAAAAATAACGGCGCAAAGTTAGCAGAGTCGAACAACTTATTAAATAAATTAAATGTCGCTGAAGCTGTGGGTCGTTTGGTTATCGATTTACCTTATTTATTGGCAAATGAAAGCTCTAATGACATTCGCTTAGATAACGGTGATGCGCTTTATATTCCTAAAAGTCGAGAGTCTATTAGCGTAATAGGTGAGGTACAATATGCGACTTCACATTTATATAAATCAAATTTTGATCTAAATGACTATATCGAACGCTCAGGCGGTTTGAAAACACGCGCCGACCAAGAGCGTATTTATATTATTAAGGCTGACGGCTCTGTTCGCTTGGCGAGCAACAGTAATTGGTTTTCAAACCGAGATGATATGTTAGTGGCAGGCGATACTATCGTCATCCCATTAGATTTAGAATATAAAGACGGTTTAACGCTTTGGTCTGCGGTAACGCAAATTATTTACAACTCGGCGGTAGCAGTTGCTGCAATTGGTAGTTTGTAAACTTTAACGCTAAAAGTTTTTAGCTAAAAAGGCCTAAGACAAAACATTAAACAGCTATTAATTAGTAGTGAATGGTTGTTATAATACGAGTGCTTTAAGCCTAGTCGGTATGAGTTGCCTAATTTTCGATTATTGAAATAAAAAATGATATTAAATGTGAGTTATTGTGGAAAGTACTAAATTACAGGGAAAAGCTTCTCCAGAAGTATTAACAATGAAAGTTAATACTCCTTGTCAAAACCCTGAAAATAGCGATGAAATTGACTTGGCAGAACTATGGTTCGCCATATGGTCAGGTAAAAAATTAATTATCGGCATTACTTTTATATTTGCAGTTTCATCGATTATATACGCGATTAATCAGCCAAACATCTATAAAGCCTCGACATTATTAGCTCCAGCAAGTGAGCAAGGCGGCGCAGGTGGTTTAGCTAAAATGGCTGGCCAGTTTGGCGGCTTAGCAAGTTTAGCTGGTATTAATTTGGGTGGTGGCGGTACCGATAAAACAGGTTTAGCACTTGAAGTACTAAAATCTCGCCTTTTTATTGAAAACTTCATCACTAAGTACCAGTTATTGGTACCGTTAATGGCGGCTAAAAACTGGGATATTAATACTAATACTCTTATATTAGATGATGAGCTTTATAACGCTAAAAACAAAATATGGGTAAGAGACGTTAAAGCCCCAAAAACACCGGAACCTTCAGCATGGGAAGCTTTTGAAGCTTTTAAAGAGTTGTTTTTTGTTTCATCAGATAAAGAGTCGGGAATGATTACTCTTTCTATTGAGCATTACTCCCCTGAAATTGCTAAACAATGGTTGATTTGGTTAGTAGCCGAAATTAATAATACCATGCGCGATCAAGATAAATCTGAAGCGCAACGTAGCATTGACTTTTTAAGTGAAAAACTGCAAGAAACACAGCTGGCTGATATGCAAACGGTATTTTACCAGTTGATAGAAGAGCAAACTAAAACCATCATGTTGGCGGAAGTTTCACAAGAATATGTATTAAAAACAATTGATCCCGCTAACGCACCAGACGAAAAGGCAAAGCCTAAAAGAGGGCTGATTGTTATGCTAGGAATAATCTTAGGCTCTTTTTTAGCTGTTTTTATTGTACTTTTGCGCAGTTTTGCTTTTAAAATTAAATAGACACCTTAGAGCTTGGAGTCGAACAACCGTATTAGAAGCTCGTATCATGTAAATCTTTACTTTAGTTTTTTATAATCAATGTGAACCTGATTGTAAAAGACGTTAAATTTTAGCTTGGGATGTAATAAATGAAAAATTTTGCGCTTATTGGAGCTGCTGGTTATATAGCACCTCGCCATATGAAGGCAATTAGAGAAACAGGAAATAACTTAGTTGCTGCCTTAGATAAGAATGACTCAGTAGGGGTTATAGATAGTCATTTCCCCAATGCGGATTTTTTTACTGAATATGAACGATTTGATCGACATGTTGACTTGTTAAAGCGAAAAGGAACAAAAATTGATTACGTAAGTATAGCAACACCTAATTATTTACATGACTCTCATATTCGGTTTGCTTTGCGTAACGATGCCCACGCTATATGTGAGAAGCCGCTTGTGCTAAACTCTCACAATATTGATGCATTAAAAGTTGTACAAGAAGAGACTGGTAAGCAAGTATATAATATTCTTCAACTGCGCTTACATCAAAGTATTATAGACTTGAAAGCATATGTTGCTGATGAAATATCTAAAAACCCAGATAAAATTTTCGAAGTTGACTTAACTTATTTAACAAGTCGTGGTCATTGGTATTTCACCTCTTGGAAAGGCGATGATAATAAGTCTGGTGGGATAGCGACTAACATTGGCGTTCATTTTTACGATATGCTTGGGTGGGTGTTTGGCGATATTAAAAAGAATGAAGCTCATTTAAAGCAAGAAGATGTAAATGCAGGTTATTTAGAATTTAAACATGCTAAAGTGCGATGGTTCTTATCTGTTAATTATGATTATATACCAGACGAAATAAAGGCTGCAGGCCAAAGAACATATCGCTCGATTACTGTAGATGGAAATGAAATTGAATTCTCAGGCGGGTTTACTGATTTACACACTAAAAGCTATGAACATATTCTAACTGATGGTGGATTTGGTTTAGAGGAAGCTCGTAAAAGCATCGAAATAGTAAGCGATATTCGTAATCAAAATATAGTCACTAATTCATCATGTCTGCACCCCTTTATTAGTGAAGTTGTTCGTTAATTATGGTGCATTAAAATGAATGATTATTATAAGCACGAAAGTGCTATCGTTGATGATAGAGCTAAAATAGGCAAAGGCTCTCGTGTTTGGCACTTCTCCCATGTATGTAGCGAAGTTGTCACAGGTGATGGAGTGTCGCTTGGGTAAAATGTTTTTGTTGGCAATAAAGTAACAATAGGTGACAAATGTAAAATCCAGAATAATGCGTCTGTTTACGATAATGTTCATTTAGAGGGTGAAGGTTTCTGTGGGCCAAGTATGGTTTTTACCAATGTTTATAACCCTCGTTCTGGAGTTGAGCGTAAAGACGAATACGGCGATACACTTATAAAAAGAGGAATAACATTAGGGGAGAATCGTACTTTCGTATGTGGTGTTAAAATTGGCGAGTATGCAGTTATCGGTGCCGGGGCAGTGTTCAACAAGGGTGTTAAAGTTTATGCGTTAATGGTTGGAGTACCCGCTAAACAGGTTGGCTGGATGAGTGGGGTTGGTGAGCAACTAGAGTTGCCAGTTACTGCTGATCGCGAGGTGGTTTGTAAACTATATATATTCAACAACTCATTGCTTCAAAAATAAACTTAATTTGGTAGGCATATCAGCATAGAAAATAGAGGTACATATGGAATTTATCGATTTAAAAGCACAATACAAACATTTGAAACCGCGTATTGATAAACGTATTCAAGTGGTTTTAGAACATGGTAAATATATCATGGGACCTGAAGTGCAAGAGCTTGAAGATAAGCTTGCTGAGTATGTCGGTGTTAAACATGCAATAACCTGCGCAAATGGGACTGATGCTTTACAGTTGGCAATGATGGTGTTCAATGTGAAAGAAGGGGATGCTGTTTTTTGTCCTACATTTACATTTTTCGCAACGGCAGAAGCGCCAGCATTTTTTGGCGCAACCCCTGTATTTGTCGACTCAGATAGAAAAACTTTTAACATTTGTCCTATTGATCTTGAAAAACGTATTGAAGAAACACTAAGTGATGGCAAGTTAACTCCTAAAGCCATTGTTGCAGTAGATCTATTTGGATTACCGGCAAACTACCCTGAGTTGGAAAGAATAGCGAAAAAATACGGTTTAAAATTAATTGAAGATGCAGCACAAGGCTTTGGTGGAAGTATCGACGGAAAAAAAGCCGGAAGCTTTGGTGATATTGCAACGACATCTTTCTTCCCTGCCAAGCCACTTGGTTGTTATGGTGATGGCGGTGCAATTTTTACTAATAATGATGATTTGGCTGAATTAGCGAGGTCATACCGAGTGCATGGTAAGGGGACTGATAAGTACGATAATATTCGAATAGGTATGAATAGCCGCTTAGATACAATACAAGCTGCAATTTTACTTGAAAAGCTTGCTGAATTTCCAAAAGAATTAATAAACAGAAATAAAGCTGCTGCGAATTACGAAGAAGTTTTGAAGGAGAAGTATAATACTCCAAAAGTTCCTAAAGGTTATGTTAGCTCTTGGGCACAATATACTATTCTAAGTGAAAAACGCGACTCCGTTATGGCAGAGTATAAGAAAAAAGGAATTCCAACGGTTATTTATTATGGTAAGTGCATGCATCAACAAACAGCTTTTAATTGTTCTTCATCTAAAAAAATAAGCCTACCAATAGCTGAGAACCTAGCTAACCAAGTATTTAGTTTGCCTATGCACGGTTATTTAAGTGCGAGCCAATTAGCGTCTATTTTGGGCTGATTGCATAAATATTTTCAAGGATATTTAAATTTGTTTGAGATGTGAATTTGTCAATTACTAGGTTATTATCAGCTTCCTTTTTTACCTTTTTTATAAAGGCACTTGGCGCGGGACTTTCTTTTATTGTAAGTATACTGATCACTCGATACTTAGGTGTAAATGGTGCTGGTGTCTATTTTCTTTGTTTTTCTATTTTTATTTTATTTGGTACAGTGGTTCGTCTTGGCTTAGATATAGTGATAATTAAGCGAGCTTCTATACACTATATCGATAATGACTTTGGGAGTATAGTTACTTTATATAAGAAAATAATACTTGTAGTTGTTCCCTTAAGTTTATTATTAACCTCCTTTTTATATTTGACATCATCATACGTTGGGGAAATAATATTTAAATCTGAGGACATCAGTTCAGTTTTAAAATTTATGGGCTGGGGCGTATTGTTTTTTGCATTGTGTAATATTAATAGTTCATTCTTTTTAGCTACAGCACAAATTAAACAAAGTTCTTTATTTATAGCTATTATAATTCCTTTGCTGTTTATAGCATTTCTGTATAGCATGCCTACACTTATGGAGTTAACACCGCCATTAGTCTTTGGTATGTATTGCTTTAGTAGTTTTTTGGTTTTTGTTATTTCATTTTTATTTCTGAAAAGGTCATTACACTTCCCTCTGTCGACAAAGAATGGTTTTAGCACTAAAGACCTTCTTAAAAGCGCTTTTCCGATTTATGTAACAGTAATTATCGATTTATTGGTTTTAATTACACCGCAGTTGTTGCTTGGAGCGTTATTTTCGGAAGAGAGTGTGGCTATTTTTTCTGTATGTTTAAGAATATCAACGCTAATTGGTTTTATTTTTGTTTCAGCGAGTAGAGTTGCTGCACCTCAAATTGCAAGTTTATATGATAAAGGTGATTTAACGAAACTAAATATATTAGTTGTAAAGTTAACTCGAATCTTGTTTATCGTCGCATTTTTCGTGTCAATCATAGTTTTTATTTTTCCAAACATATTTCTAGGTTTTTTTGGGAAAGAATATGAAGCGGGGGCTCAAACATTACGATGTTTTGCTCTGTTGCAGCTAGTTTTAGTTTTTTATGGTATGAGTAAAACGTTATTGCAAATGACAAAGTTCGAAAAAGAATGCAGAAATGTTACCTTTTATTATTTCGTTTTAAATACGACTATATGCTTAGTTCTTATCCCACACTTTACGTATTTTGGAGCTGCATTATCAGTTTTGATTTCAACCAGTTTAATAGCGTTTTATACAACTTATTTAGTTAAAAAGCATTTAGGTATCAGTATATTTAGTAGCAAAAAAGAGGCTAATACATGCGCTTAGTTGCGATTTTAGATATATTGATTTTTTTAGCTATTACCTTTGTTGGAAATCACTTCTTATTAGGTTTGCCTTCATTTTTGATTGTTTGGCTAGCACTTATTTCATATAGATTAATTACTCATTTACCTATTCAAAAGCTCGAAGTCCTAACTCAAGCATATTTTTTTATTTTATTGATGCCTTTTATGGTGAAAGGGGTAATTAATAGTGATGAATATTATTTTGCTTTTTTACAACTGGTGTTATATGTAAATATATTCCCGGTATTGTCGAGACTGTTAAAAAATAAAAAATCTTGCAGCGCATTAGCTGTAATAACATGTATATTAGCTTTTCTTTCATTAGTATTCATCGGTGGGAGTCGTGAGTCCTTAATTTTTGGTCCTAATGTCATGTACAGGATTTTAGGTGTATTATTTTTTCTAATGTACTGTAGTTTATCCATTCAGAAGAGCCCTAAGTACTATTTGCTATTACTATCGTATGTTGCGACTTTAATAGGTTTAGTTTTAACTGGCTCTAGAGGTGCAACTGTAGTATTTCTCTTACAAACTTTGTTTCTTTTGATTTATTTTAGAAACTTCAATTTCGCTAAGTACGTAGTTTTAATTGGCTTTGTTGCTCTGTTTTTTGTTATTTTTAGTTATTGGGATGTGGTTAGTGGCATACTAGGTCGAGTTATTTATTTTGATATGAATAATGGTAGTGAGTCTGTCAGAGCGAATATGTACCTTATTGTTTTAGATGTATTTGAAGCTGAAAGTAGTACCACATTACTATTTGGTTTAGGCAATGAGAGTAATTACTTTCAAGGTATCTATCCTCACAACCTTTTTATTGAAATATTGCTATACCACGGAATTGTGTTTTTTCTTGCAACCTTAATATTAGGGGGGCTCCTATTTTTAAAATCTCGAGGAAATAATTTTATAGGTTTTTGTTTTTTAGTTTTTTTACCAATAATATTTGGCACTATGTTGTCAGGTAATTTGACTGATAACTATCCAGTTTTGAGTTTACTTTTAATCTCTTTTTTTATAAAAGATAAAAAGTTCAAACATACTGCTTAGTTAAAACTATAAGGTTATTAACTTTACGAATGACTAAGTATTTATAGTTATGAGATTAAATCTGACTGATAACCAAGTTGCTCTGATTCATAAGGGAGATTATATCAACGCTCCACAGCTTGGAGATAATATATGGTTAACAAACTAGTAAATGGTTATAATTTTTTAGAACGCATATTCACAGCAATTATCAATACGATTAATTATATATAGTTAATGTATTCAAATTGCTCTTAATAGTTGGTTTATAACGGATATAGATCGAGATTAACCGCAATTGGGTGAGTGATTAAGGAGCTAAAATAGGAAAAGATTATTTAACCTGAACACATGTGTGGACTGGCTATCATTATATTGCCAAGGAAAAATTTTTGCTAAAACAATATTTTCCTACTATTTTGCGCGTTTCGATAACGTAGATAATGACTCCGTGCTTTTGTTACTTTGGTGGTGAAAAAGGATGTTTAATTAGAGGCGAGTGCCCTTGCTAATATTTACGATTTACTCTCAAAATAGCAGTTGTGTATAATTATTGGTTTATTGGTTTAGTTGTAACGTAAAGCGCATCAACTAGATGTATTGTTGTTAACCCAGAAGCACTAGAGAAAAGATAAGAGAATTTTCCTCATGTTAAGCAAATTTAAAAACGTATTGGTTTTAGCTCCTCATACAGATGATGGTGAGTTAGGTACCGGAGCAACCTTCATAAACTCTTAGAACAAGGTTTTAGTGTTGATTACTTAGCGTTTTCGGCAGTAGCGGTTCCTATTCCCAAGAGGGTTGCTAAAAGTGTACTACGTATTGAAGTGTTAAATGCTACATCTAAACTAGGTATATCAAAGTGGAAGAGATGTAGTTCAGGAGTTTTATAATTGGGAAAAAGAATCGTCAAAGTTAAATCATTTATATAAACAAATTTTAGGGAAAAATTATGAGTAATCAACTTAATCATACTGTGATGTTAAGTGAGTTATTAGATGGAGTGAATTTACCTCTTACTTTGAATGAAGATGTTCAAATTACTTCTATTGCAGATAGTGCTAATGGTAGGCCAAACAGTCTTTGTGACTATATAAAAGGTGAACTGCCGACTAATCACGAAGGGTTAGTATTATTAGTTAAAGAAGAGGTGAGCGGCTACAACTGCGTCGTAGTGAAAAACCCTCAAGTTATAATTGTTGATATTATCAACTATATAAAGGCTAATGTTGGCTTTAAAATGAAATATCACTCTTCTAAAATCCCTTTGACAGTAAAAATTGGGCTGAATGTTGTAATAGAGGATAATGTCGAGATCGGTGAAAATACGATCATTGAACATAATGCGGTTATTCACTCTGGAACTAAGATAGGGAAAAATTGCTTAGTAAGAACTCATGCGTCAATTGGTGGTGATGGTTATGGTTTTATCAAAAATGCTGAAGGCGAATTAATTAAACAACCTCATTTAGGTGGTGTAGAATTAGCTGATAATGTAGAAATAGGGGCAAACACTTGCGTAGTGCGAGGGATAGTTAATGATACTTACATAGGAAAAAATGTGAAAGTTGATAACCTTGTACATATTGCACATGATTGTTTCATTGATGAAGATGCTTATATAATAGCGTGTTCGGAACTTTCAGGTTATGTGAGAGTAGGAAAACGCAGTCGTATAGCTCCAAAAGCATGTGTTAAGCAACGTGTTATTATTGGTGATGATGTTGTTGTTGGAATGGGGGCTGTTGTTTTGAAGGATGTTTTAAATGGTAGCGTAGTTATAGGAAACCCAGCTAAACCGTTAAGACAATTTAAATCAAATTAAAATGAATATCTTATATTATTATCATTATATCGGTTCACCTACCTCCCCTAAAGAGTGGCGGGCATATTTTTTATCTAAAGGCTTTACTGCTAATGGTCATTCTGTCTCAGTGATTGGGGCATCAAATCATCATATGCAACGTGATAATCATGAGCAAACGGAAAACGTTGTAACTAAATCTATTGAAGATATACAGTTTTACTGGTTAAAGGTCCCTAAATATGTGGGCAACGGTTTTTCTCGAATAAAAAACATGCTTTCTTTTGGTTATCAGTCATTTTTTATGGATCCTGTCGAAGAACTTGGTATCAATACACCAGATTTGATTGTTGCTTCTTCAGTTCATCCGTTTCATTTAATTGGGGCGATAAGATGGGCGAGAAAATATAAGTGCAAAATTTTTTTTGAAGTTAGAGATCCTTGGCCTCTCAGCTTAAATTTATTACTTGGTATGTCAAAATGGCATCCACTTTCATTGTTGTTACAATTGTTTCAATATATAGGTCATAAATATACTGATAAAACAATCTCTACAGCTTTTAATTTGAAGTCATATATGATGCAACATGGTCTTGCTGAAGATAAATTTATTTATGCTTGTAATGGGATTGATTCTACACAAGAGGTTTCTGAAAAATCAATTTTAGACAACAAACTAAGTGATATTCGCGATAAATATCCACGAATAGTTATGTATACAGGAACTCTCGGCGTACCAAATGCTATGAAGTATGTGATTGAGGCGTTTAACAAAATTAAATCACACAATATTGCTTTAGTAATAATCGGCAATGGTATTGAAAAAGAAAACTTACAACAACTGCGTAATAGTAAAAATATATATTTTTTTGATCCTGTGCCTAAAAACGAAGTGCAACGTGTTTTAAGTTATGCCGATGTTTGTATATTGTCTTGGCAAAATATTTCTTTATACAAATATGGTTTAAGCCCAAATAAAGTGTTTGATTATATGTGGGCGGCTAAGCCTATTCTTCAAGCTGTTAACTCTCCTAATAATCAAGTAGAGCTGGCATCTTGTGGTGAAAATATTGAACCAGAAAATTCCACTAAAATTATGGAAGCAATATTACTGTATGCCAATAAAAGTGATAGTGAATTAAAAAGCATAGGTTTAAACGGGCACAAATATTTATTAGAGCATTTTGAATTTAAAAATATAGCGCGAATAATCACTGACGAGGTAGAGATTAAATGAAACGATTATTTGATATAACAGTCTCCTTTGTTGCTTTAATAATACTATCACCAGTTATTTTTATAATCAGTAGAAAGGTTGCTAGTCAATTAGGCAAGCCTATTTTATTTAAGCAGCCAAGACCCGGCGCTAATGGCAAGATTTTTGATATGTATAAGTTTCGCTCTATGACTGATGCTTGTGATAAGTACGGGAATACACTAGCTGATCCTGAAAGATTGACTCCTTTTGGCCTTAAATTACGTTCTTCAAGTTTGGATGAACTACCTGGTCTATGGAATGTACTAAAAGGTGATATGAGTCTAGTTGGACCGAGGCCTTTACTTGTAGAGTACTTATCACTTTATAGTGAGGAGCAAGCCAAGCGTCATAATTTGCGTCCAGGCATCACTGGTTGGGCACAAGTGAATGGTCGAAATGCAATTAGTTGGGAAGAAAAGTTTAAACTTGATGTTTGGTATGTTGAAAACCAATCATTTTGGTTGGATCTTAAAATACTCCTATTGACCGTTAAAAAGGTATTTGTTCGTGAAGGCATTAGTGCTGATGGTGAAGCCACTATGTCAAAGTTTGAAGGAAATAATAAGTGAAAGATTTAATAGTTATAGGTGGCGGTGGGTTTGCTAAAGAAGTTTTATGGCTGGCAAGTGATTGCAATCGTAAGGTAAAAGGAATATTGGATGATGACATGGATGCTCATGGTACGATTATTCAGGGAGCAAAAGTATTAGGTGCTATTAATACTTGGATTGATTATGTTGATTGTGAATTTGTGATAGCAATAGGCTCTCCAAGAACAAGGTTTCAAGTTTATGAAAGAATGTTAGAGCACGGAAAACCATGTTTTGCAAAATTAATACACCCTAATGTACGCTACTCTAATACTGTGGAATTTGGCACTGGGGTTATTGTTTGCGCTGGAACTACTCTTACAGTTGACATTAAGGTTGGAGATCATAATGTACTCAATTTAAATGTGACTGTAGGGCATGAGTGTAATTTTGGGAGTTTTGTTACAATAGCTCCAATGAGTGCAATTTCCGGTAATGTTTCTTTAGTTGATTTCGTTGAAATAGGAACTGGTGCAGCAGTAAGGCAAGGTTTAACAATAGGGCAAGGTGCAATGTTAGGAATGGGCAGCGTTTTAACTAAAAATATGCCAGAATTTACTGTTTATGCTGGAAATCCAGCGAAAAAATTTAAGGAGTTACCAAAAGTATGAATGTTTCAGTAATAGGTTCAGGAACTATGGGGGTTGGGATTGCTCAAGTTCTAATACAAAGTGATGAAGTTGTAAAATTGAATATAGTGGCTAGAACGCTTGAGAAAGCTGAACTCGTACAAGCTGCTTGTTTAAAATACCTAACTAGAATGGTACGGAAAGGAAAGGTAACCGAAGCTTTCGCAGCAACGTCTATTGAAAAGTTAGTTATTAGCGACTCTTATGCGAGTATTAAATCTTCTGATTTGGTTATTGAGGCTGTTGCCGAAGATTTTGATATTAAGTTAGAGCTATTTAATAAACTAGTGCCATTCTCAACAGATAATATGATTATTGCTTCTAACACATCATCACTATCTATTACGGCTTTCGCTAATTTATTTCCGAAGCCAGAGAACATAGTTGGTCTTCACTTCTTTAACCCTGCACCAGTAATGGAGTTGGTTGAAATAGTTTCAGGTCATGTTAGCTCTGAAATAGTCGTGAATAAATTAAAAGAGTTTACATCAAAGCTAGGCAAGTCACCTGTTGTAGTTAATGAAGCTCCTGGCTTTGTTGTGAATAGGATGCTTATTCCAATGATTAATGAAGCTGTTAGTATACTTGCTGAAGGTGTAGCAACAGCAGATGATATAGATAAAGCCATGAAATTTGGCGCACATCACCCTATGGGACCACTAGCGCTTGCCGATCTTATCGGTAACGATGTAAACCTTTCTATCATGGAGACTCTTTATAAAGAAACAGGAGACCCTAAATATAGAGCCCATCCTATGTTAAGAAAAATGGTTAGAGCTAATCATCTTGGCAGAAAAACTAAAAAAGGCTTTTTTGAGTACTAGTTTATGGTAAATACAAAATTTTCTCCATGGCCTTCTTTTTCACAAGAAGAGGCTGACAAAGTTTCAGAAATTTTATTATCAAATAAAGTAAATTATTGGACTGGCCAAGAAGGGCGAGAGTTTGAAAAAGAATTTGCAATATTTACTGACTCAAATTATGCCGTTGCTCTTGCGAATGGCACGTTAGCGCTCGATTTAGCTTTAGTTGCTTTAAATATAGGTCAGGCGAACGGTGGCAGCAACAATGATGAAGTTGTCGTTACTTCTCGAACTTTTTTAGCGTCTGCTAGCTCTATTGTAACCGCGGGAGCAAAACCTATTTTTGCGGATGTAGATCTTAATAGTCAGAACATCACGGCTGAAACAATTAAGCCGCTTATAACGTCCCATACTAAAGCTATTATATGCGTGCACTTAGCGGGTATGCCTTGTGAGATGGACGAAATGATGCAGCTCGCAAAAAAATATAACCTTAAGGTTATTGAAGATTGTGCCCAAGCTCACGGCGCTAAATATAATGGACAATCTGTCGGTTCAATTGGTGATATTGGCTGTTGGTCATTTTGTCAAGATAAGATTATGACGACAGGTGGCGAAGGTGGCATGGTTACTACCAATGATGAGCAGCTTTGGAAAAAAATGTGGTCTTACAAAGATCATGGGAAATCTTGGGATGCTATTTATAACCAAGAGCACCCTCCTGGCTTTAGATGGCTGCATGAGTCGTTTGGTACCAATTGGCGCTTGACAGAAATGCAATCAGCTATTGGCCGTATCCAGCTAAAACGAATGTCAGATTGGTTCAAAAAGAGAAATAGCAACGCACGTATGTTTGACAATATTTTGAGTCAGTTTAAATGCATTCGTTTAGTCGATACTCCTGAGCATATCGAACATGCTCAATATAAATATTATGCGTTTGTAAAACCTGGGTTGTTAGCTGATAACTGGTCTAGAGATAGAATAGTTAATGAAATAAATGCGCAAGGTGTTCCATGCTTCCAAGGATCTTGTTCTGAGGTTTATTTGGAAAAAGCTTTTGATAATACGGATTTTCGCCCTAAAAAGGCTTTGACTGTGGCTAAAGAGCTAGGTGAAACAAGCTTAATGTTTTTAGTGCACCCTACCTTAACCGAAGGCGATTTGGCAAAAACTTGTGAAGCGATTAAAGCTGTTTTATCTGAGGCTACTCGTTAGTTAATGTACAAAAATTTTTGAAGTCATTACAACGTTTAATAACATCATGTATAATGATTTTCTAGCCTATCTAATTTAGATAGGCTTTTGTAATGTAAAAATACAGCCGTTACTTTCGAGTAACGCTGACTTATTCGCTAAGAAGTAGAAAAGTGGATAAACTATCAGTTAAATATGGATTTTAAATATGAGTGTTGTCGGTTTCTCTTTAAGCTTTTTGTTTGGGGCACCTCGTCCGGTTAAGCGTATAATAAGTATCTTTGCTGACTTGTTTTTTATCGCAACATCTTTCTGGCTAGCATTACTCGTAAGGTTTGATAGCTCTGTTATTTTTGACAACCAACAGTATTGGTTATTACTCCTTGCTTTAGTCCCGGTTACGTTACTAATCAACTTACGCCTTGGTTTATATCGAGCGGTAATTAGGTATATTAATAGTAGGGCCGTTATTATAATTGCTTTATCGGTTATGTTATCTACCTTGGCTCTTATTTTACTGTCTTTTTATCTAAACTATTCCGTACCTAGAACCGTTCCCATTATTTTTTCAGCATTTTTGATGATTTCTGTCGGGGGCAGTCGCTTTGTAGTGCTAGCTGCAGTGTCTTCTAGTTTTAAAAGCCATAAAGAGAAAGTTATCATCTATGGTGCCGGATCGTCGGGGCGTCAATTAGCCCAATCTCTAATTCAAGGTAACGAATATAAACCCGTTGCTTTCATTGATGATGATAAAAAAATTCAAAAGAATTCGGTGCAAGGGATTATCGTATATAGTCGAAAAGATATATCAACTCTTATCGAGCAACATGATATTAAAAGAATTTTATTGGCCATGCCACGAGACAATAAAAAGCGTATAGCAAAAATATTATCTCGATTAGAAAACCTTCCTGTGGAGATTTTATCAATTCCAGGCTCTGCTGATTTAGTTAGTGGTAAAGCCAAAATTGATGAATTACATGAAGTCTCAATTGATGACCTATTAGGCCGAGACTCTGTAGCCCCCAATGAAGATCTCTTAAAAGCAAATATAGCTAATAAAGTTGTTATGGTGACGGGGGCTGGTGGTTCTATTGGTTCTGAATTATGTCGACAAATACTCACACAAAAGCCTAAAAAAATAATTCTAATGGAGCTTTCAGAGTTTGCGCTCTACAGTATTAATGGTGAGTTACAAAAAGCAGCAAGTAAGTTAGGTTATGATTTACAAGTTGTTCCTCTATTGGGGTCTGTGCAGAAAAAAACACGTTTGCTGACGATTATGCGTACATTTAATGTACAGACTGTTTATCACGCTGCAGCATATAAGCATGTGCCGGTTGTCGAACATAATGTTATTGAAGGTGTTAGAAATAATATTTTTGGTACCTTGTTTGCTGCGGAAGCCGCGATAGAAGCGAATGTTGAAACATTTGTACTTATTTCAACTGATAAAGCGGTACGTCCTACAAATGTAATGGGAACAACCAAACGTATGGCTGAGTTAGTACTACAAGCTCTTGCGCGTCGTGAATCATCAACGCGTTTTTGTATGGTTAGGTTTGGAAATGTTCTGGGGTCTTCCGGTTCTGTAGTTCCTCTTTTTAGAGAGCAAATTAAAAATGGTGGCCCAATTACCGTTACTCACCCTGAAATTATTCGCTATTTTATGACGATACCAGAGGCTTCTCAGCTTGTTATTCAGGCGGGTGCTATGGGTAAAGGGGGAGATGTTTTTGTTTTAGACATGGGTGATCCAGTAAAAATAGCTGACCTTGCGGCTAAAATGATTCGCTTGAGCGGCATGTCTGTTAAAGATGACTCTAATCCAGACGGTGATATTGGAATCGAATTTACGGGCTTGCGACCAGGCGAAAAACTGTTTGAAGAGTTATTGATAGGTGATGATATTACTCAAACCGATCATCGACGAATTATGTCAGCTCATGAGTCTTGGTTGCCATGGTCTGAATTAGAAAAAATTCTTTTGAAATTAGATGATGCCTGTCATCAGTTTGCACACGATGAGATTCGAAGGCTAATGCTACAAGCACCTACTGGATTTGTACCAAAAGATGGTATTTGTGATTTGGTTTGGAGTGCCAAAAATGACAGTTCTGAAACTAGGACCTCTTAAGAGGGCCAATTAATTTTTTGGGGTAATTAATAATATCTGCCCAAATAATGTTAAGTTAGACTAATCTTCTGGCAATGATATAACGGATATATTACTGAATAATATTAAAGTGATAAAAGGATTGGGATGCGAAGTCGAATAAAAAAGCCGTAATACCTGTAGCAGGGTTAGGGACCAGAATGTTACCTGCAACGAAAGCAATCCCAAAAGAAATGCTGCCAATTGTTGATAAGCCATTAATTCAATACATTGTAAATGAATGTATAGCTGCGGGTATTACTGAAATTGTTTTAGTTACACATTCTTCGAAAAACGCGATAGAAAATCATTTTGATAAATCATTTGAGCTTGAAACAACGTTAGAAAAGCGTGTTAAGCGTCAACTACTTGATGAAATTCAAGCGATAAGCCCTAAAGATGTCACTATATTGCATGTTCGTCAAGGTGAAGCAAAAGGTCTTGGCCATGCAGTTTTAAAAGCCCTGCCTATTATAGGAAATGAGCCTTTTGTTGTGGTATTACCTGATGTGATTTTAGATGATGTCTCTGCAAACTTAAAAACCGAAAATTTATCAGCAATGCTAACACGATACAATGACGTAGGCGGCTATAGTCAAGTTATGGTCGAGCCTGTCCCTATTGAGCAGGTTAGTAGTTACGGTGTAGTTGATTGCGGTGGTAGTGAATTGGCACCAGGTGAGTCAAAAACTATGACGGCAATTGTTGAAAAACCGGCTGTTGAAGATGCTCCTTCGAATCTAGCTGTCGTTGGTCGTTACGTACTTTCAGAAAAAATTTGGGATTTATTAAAAATTACTCCTCCTGGTGCAGATGATGAAATTCAGTTAACGGATGCTATTGCTATGTTAATGGAACGAGAAACCGTTGAGGCGTTTCATATGTCAGGTAAGTCACATGACTGTGGTTCTAAGCTAGGTTACATGAAAGCTAATGTCGAATATGGTTTGCGTCACCCAGAATTTGCTGAAGAATTTACTGCTTATTTAAAGCAACTCGTTAATAAGTAAATATTTAAATTTAAAGCTTTAGGGTTTTGCTTTCAAAAGTAAGTTTAATAGTTATCAAGCGGTATATATGGATATAAGATATTTAACAAAACTCGCTGACACAGTGTCATCACGTAATCTTTTTTCACTATTTAAAGATGAAAAGCGTAGCGAAAAGTATTCGCTGTCCGCAGCTGGCTTACATTTAGACTATGCTAAGCAGAATATTACTGATGATGAATTTGAAAGTTTATTTCTTTTAACGAAACAAGCAAACCTTACAGAGAACATTTCTGCTCAGTTTTCTGGTGCTATATTAAATAACACCGAACAACGCTCGGTTCTACATACTGCTCTTAGAGCGCCTGAATCTGTCAAAAACGATGTGTTAGGTGTTCAAGCGCAAGAGGTTATTGAAACTGAAGCTAAAATGGCGAGCATTGTCGATGATGTGAAAACGGGCAAGGTACGAGCCATTACAGATGATAAATTTACTGATATTTTAGCTATCGGTATTGGCGGCTCATACTACGGTGTTAAAGTCGCACTTTCTGCTTTAGTTCCATATCATCTACAAGGCTTAAAAGCACATGTATTGGCTAATGTTGATGGCGATGCCGCGCAAGAAAAGTTTAATAAACTTAATCCTGCTACAACACTTGTTGTTATCTCGAAAACCTTTACTACCCAAGAAACATTACTGAACGCCACTATTGTTAAAGAATGGATGCTTAAAGCTGCTAGGAATATCAGTACTTCTGCATCAAGTATTATTGGCGACGACATCATTAGTCAACATTGGTATGCCGTAAGCACTAATATTTCTGCTGCGACAGCATTTGGTATTAAGGAAGATAATATTCTTCCTATGTGGGATTGGGTTGGTGGTCGTTTTTCTCTTTGGTCGGCTGTCGGCTTACCGTTAGCATTGGTTATCGGCAATAAACACTTTAATGATCTTAAAGCTGGTGCTTATTTGATGGATCAGCACTTTCAGCAGGCTCCATTTGAACAAAACATGCCAGTTATTATGGCAATGCTAGGTATTTGGAATCGCAACGGCTTAGGTTATCCAAGCTTAGCTATCCTGCCTTATAATCATGCGCTTAGAGCATTACCTGGTTATTTGCAACAAACCGACATGGAAAGTAACGGTAAGTCTGTCGCTAACGATGGTGAACAACTTGACTACTTAACTGCTCCAGTGGTTTTTGGCCAAGAAGGCACAAATGGTCAACATGCCTTTATGCAGTTAATGCATCAAAGCGCTGATATTATTCCAACTGATTTTATTTTATCGCTGGCACCAACAAGTAAATTTCTAGCTAATCACGATGCTTTAGTTGCTAACTGTTTTGCCCAAAGTGAAGCGCTAATGCAAGGTAAAACTTTAGCGCAAGCTAAAGCTGAGCTGCTCGCATCAGGTGCTGATGAAACTGAAGCTAATAGGCTTGCGAACCACAAAACCATGAAAGGTAATACTCCTAGTAATACCATTTTAATGGAGCAGCTAGATCCTAAATCGTTAGGGGCATTATTGGCTTTATATGAGCATAAAATATTTGTTCAAGGCGTTATCTGGCACGTTAACTCCTATGATCAATGGGGCGTTGAATTAGGTAAACAGTTAGGTAAAGAAGTACTTAATGTTATGGCAAAGCCTATGGCTGATATTGAAAGTGAAACATTATCTTCTTCATCTTTGTCACTTATTCGTCGTTATAAAAACAACTTGGAAAACACCCCAAGCTAGTTCACTAATCACTACTACACCTATTCTTTATATCTTTTTAGTATAAACAAGCTTTTACTTATATGGATAATGCTTGATTGCTGTGGCATGATATTTACCAATATTATGTTACTACCTTTAGTGAACAGCGATGCATTTAACACATTTACAAAAGCTTGAAGCCGAATCTATTCATATCATTCGTGAAGTAGCCGCAGAGTTCGATAACCCTGTAATGCTTTACTCTGTTGGTAAAGATTCTGCCGTATTACTACATTTAGCGCGCAAAGCTTTTGCTCCCGGTAAGATCCCTTTTCCTCTTCTTCACGTTGACACCAATTGGAAATTCAAAGAGATGATTGAATTTCGTGATCAAATGGCAAAAGAGTATGGTTTTGATTTATTAGTTCATCAAAACCCAGAAGGTATGGCTATGGGGGTTGGTCCATTTACCCACGGCAGTGCAACGCATACCGATATTATGAAAACCCAAGGTTTGAAACAAGCGTTAGATCAGTATGGTTTTGACGCTGCATTTGGTGGTGCCCGTCGTGATGAAGAGAAATCACGAGCGAAAGAACGTGTTTACTCTTTTCGAGATAAAAATCATCGCTGGGATCCAAAAAGCCAACGTCCTGAACTTTGGAATGTTTACAACGGCAAAGTAAACAAAGGTGAAAGCATCCGTGTCTTTCCATTATCAAACTGGACTGAGTTAGACATTTGGCAATATATCTATTTAGAAAATATTCAAATTGTTCCGTTATATTTAGCTGAAAAGCGTCCTGTGGTTGAGCGTGATGGCACCTTGATTATGGTTGATGATGACCGTATGCCAATTGGTGATGATGAAGAAGTGCAAATGAAAAGCGTACGCTTTAGAACTTTAGGTTGTTATCCATTAACGGGTGCGGTTGAGTCAACTGCGACAACATTGCCTGAAATTATTCAAGAAATGCTACTAACAAAAACTTCCGAACGACAAGGGCGTGTAATTGATCATGACTCTGCTGGTTCGATGGAGAAAAAGAAAATGGAAGGATATTTTTAAAACTCCGTTTTAAAAATAGTTATAAGTTTGAAGCTTTCAGCTTTCAGTTAAAAACAAGGAAAAGAAAGTTTGAAGTTTTAAGCTATCAGCTTTCAGTAGAAACAAATGCCATACTGATGGTTTAGGATTTACTGAAAGCTTTAAACTGATAGCTTAAAGCTTTGTCTTAACAGGGATTTGTTATGAACTTTGAGAAACTGGACGTATGGAAAAGAGCTGCGAGACTATCAGCCGAAATATACAAACAAACGACCTCGCTACGTGACTTTGGTTTTAGAGATCAAATAACACGTTCGGGTTTGTCTGTACCAAGCAATATAGCGGAAGGCATGACGAGAGAAACGTCAAAAGATAAAAGACACTTTATCACTATTGCTAGGTCATCTTTGGCGGAGTTAAGAACACAAATTTATATTGGAATTGATATCGGTTACTTACCAAAAGAAAAGGGCCGAGATTGGATTAAAGAAACAGAAGAATTATCAGCCATGTTAACCGGGCTGAGGAACTCGATTTAAGAAAAGAAGCGGTAAGCAATCAGTTTTTAGTTGTCAGTAAAAACAAGTGCCACACTGATGGTTTTAGGCTTTAACTGACAGCTTTGAACTTCCAACTTACAGCTATTTTTATTAGGAATAATAATGACAGATTCACCCAGAACAGATGTAGGTGCAAGCGATTTACTTGAAACCGATATTGAAGCTTATTTGAAGCAGCATGAAAACAAAGAAATGGTGCGATTTTTTACCTGTGGCAGTGTTGATGATGGAAAAAGTACCTTAATAGGTCGACTTCTACATGACTCTAAGATGATTTTTGAAGATCAGCTTGCTGCGATAGAAAATGATAGTAAAAAGTCAGGCACAACAGGTGAAGCGATAGATTTAGCTTTATTGGTTGATGGTTTGCAATCAGAGCGTGAGCAGGGCATCACTATTGATGTCGCTTATCGTTACTTTGCGACCGATAAACGCAAATTTATTATTGCAGATACTCCTGGTCATGAGCAATACACTCGTAACATGGCAACCGGCGCTTCAAACTGTGATTTAGCGATTATTTTGATTGATGCTCGTCATGGCGTTCAAGTGCAAACACGTCGTCATTCTTTTATTTGTTCTTTGTTGGGTATTAAGCACGTATTAGTTGCTGTGAATAAAATGGACTTGGTTGATTTTAGCCAAGAACGTTACCAAGATATTAAGAAAGAATACCGAAAATTTGCCGATGACTTAGCTTTTGATGATGTTCGTTTTGTGCCTATTTCGGCTCTTAATGGCGATAATGTTGTTGAAGAAAGTGCCAATATGCCTTGGTATCCTGGTGCGACAATGATGAAGTTGTTGAACACCATTAAAGTTGATGAGCAAAAAGATTTCACTCAATTCCGTCTACAAGTGCAATACGTTAATCGCCCTAATTTAAACTTCAGAGGTTTTGCTGGTACGGTTGGCTCTGGTCATATTCGTGTTGGTGATGAAATTGTTGCTTTGCCTTCAGGTAAAGAAAGTACGGTAAAGTCGATAGTTACGTTTGAAGGCGATATAGAACGTGCTGATCAAGGTATGGCTATAACATTAACCTTAGAAGATGAAATAGATATTAGTCGCGGCGAGATGATTGTCAAAAAAGGCAATGTACCTACATCAGCTAAGGAATTAAGTGCCACCGTTGTTTGGATGCACGAAGATGAATTAGAGCCAGGGCGAGAGTACTATATTAAACACGGCAGTAAACTTACGACAGGGCACGCCCTTAGTATTAGTCATCGCATCGATGTTAATACACTGGAAGAGTCAGCTGTTGATCAATTATCATTGAATGAAATAGGTGTTGTTAACCTAGAAACGTCTGAAGCCTTACATTTTGATGCTTACAACGATAATAAAGCCACTGGCGCCTTTATTATTATCGATAGACTAAGCAATATTACTGTTGGTGCCGGTATGATTAATGGTGCGTTAGAGTCACAGCAAGAACACCAGTATTCTGACTTTGAAAAAGAGCTGAATGTACTTGTGCGTAAACATTTCCCTCACTGGGGTGCTCGTGACTTGTTAAAACAATAACGTGCAAAATTTTATTTATTCACATCAATTGGTAAGGTCACTGTAGTGCTTTGGACTCAGTGGCTTTTTGTTGTGATATTTTTTGCAACATTACTGGCACTTGTTCGCTTCCCAAATAGTCCTGAAAGGGTGTTTGGTAGCGCAACATTGGCGTGCCTAGCAACCTCCTTTATTTCTTCAAACGATATTCTAAATAATGCAGTGAACCCTGGGCTTGTGACATTATTGTTATTAGTTTTGTGTTCATTTGCTTATGAGCGTACCAGTATTCTAAGGCGAGTATCAGCCTTAATGCTTAGCGGCAATGTAAAAACCGCTAGTATTAAAACCTTAGTTTTTACAGCACTTAGTTCAGCGCTAATAAGTAATACTGCTGTTGTTGCGACTTTAATTTCTACTGTTAAAAAGAATACGCTAGTTAACCCTGGAAAATTACTTTTACCACTGTCGTTCGCCGCAATTTTAGGCGGAACATTAACCTTAATTGGCACATCAACAAATCTGATTGTTAATTCACTATGGATAGAACAAGGTGAAAAGAGTCTTGGTTTTTTCGACTTTAGCCTTGTGGGTATTGTTGCGTTAACCGTTTGTTTGTTGATTATTTTAGTTAGACAAAATACCTTAACTGACATGGGCAATGAGCAATTAAAGGCAAAAGAATATTTAGTTGAAGCACAAGTAAAAAGTCATTCAAAACTCATTGGAAAAAGCATTGAAGATAATGGTCTACGAAACCTAGATGCTTTATTTTTGGTTGAATTAGTTCGTGAAGGGCGTTTAGTATCGCCGGTCGCGCCTGATGAGGTTATTCAACAGCATGATCGACTTATTTTTAGTGGTGATATCAGTAAAGTTTTAGTCTTGCAACAGTTTGACGGTTTAGCATTATTTGCCGAGCAAGATGGCTTGTTGCGAGAAAATCTGACCGAAGTATTGATTAAACCGGATTCAGCGATTGTTGGTAAAACTTTAAAAACGGCAGGCTTTCGCGCTCGATTTGATGCCGCAGTTGTGGCTATTCACCGAGAAGGTGCAGCCCTTTCAGGTAAGCTTGGCGAGATAAAAATTCAAGCTGGCGATTTTCTGGTATTAGCAGTTGGTAATGACTTCAGTGCTAGAACAAATTTAAGTAAAAACTTCTATATACTTTCTGGTCACACACCTGACAGCATGCTTTCTGGCTGGCGAGACTCCTTAGCAATATTTGGTTTTATTATTGCAATCGCTGTAACTTTATTTACGCCGATTACTTTACTTTCAAGTTTAATGTTTTATATCGCGGTACTCATTTTAACTGGCTGTTTAACCGTTAATGAAATTAAGCGTAGATTTCCTATTGAAATTTGGTTAATTGTGCTTGGTGCATTAACCTTAGCGCAGGCTTTTGAAAATAGTGGTGTAGCAGGTGTTTTTGCCGGAAAAATCGAATTATTGTTGGCTGATCAAAGTGCGATTATTGCACTTGTGGTCATCTTTTTTATCACCTTGTTACTCACGGAAGTTATCACTAATAGCGCCGCTGCAGCGTTGGTTTTTCCTATTGCGTATAGCATTGCTATAGGGCTAGGGGTAAACCCATTACCATTAGTGATGGCCGTCGCATTTGGTGCGAGTGGCAGTTTTATTAGCCCGTATGGTTATCAAACGAATATTATGGTGTTTAATGCTGGCAACTATAAAATATCAGACTTTATAAAATTTGGTTGGCCGATCACCGCCGCATATAGTGTCGTTGTATTGACCATGTTGCCGTTGGTTTATTCATTTTAACTACAGCTCAATTGCTCTCAAATAATTAAATCGAAATAAACTGCTAAATAAATTGGAAAAATATGAAAACTGAAAATACCGTTTGGCATGCCCAGCAAGTAGATAAGCAGCAACGATCTGAACTTAAGCGGCAACGTGCATGTTTACTCTGGTACACAGGTCTTAGTGGCTCAGGTAAATCAACCATTGCTAATGCCGTTGATGCTTTGCTTTTTGAACGAGCTCGCCATAGTTATTTGCTCGATGGCGACAATGTTCGTCATGGTTTAAATGGCGATTTAGGTTTTAGTGATGAAGACAGAGTTGAAAATATTCGCCGAATTAGTGAAGTCGCCAAGTTGTTTGTTGATTCAGGTTTAATTGTATCTACGGCTTTTATTTCGCCATTTCGAGCAGACCGAGCATTAGCTGAGAGCAAGTTAGCCTCAGGTGAATTTATTGAAGTCTTTATCGATACCCCAATAGATATTTGCGAACAGCGAGATCCAAAAGGTTTGTATAAGCTTGCTAGGGCCGGTGAGATTAAAGATTTTACAGGTATCGACTCTGCTTATGAAGCACCCGAAAAAGCCCAAATACATATCAGCACAGCTGATAAAACTATTGAACAATGTGCTCAACAGGTTGTTGATTACTTGAGTGAACAAGGCTTTATTACTAAAAATATTTAAAGCGGTAAGCTTTCAGTTTTAAGCTATCAGCAAAACCAAAACCAAAACCAAAACCAAAACCAATAGTTTGGCACTTGGTGTTAACTGACAGCTGACAGCTAAGAACTTATTTATAACTAAAAATTTCTTAGGATTTTTCATGCACTTTGATGTATTTAATGGCGATGCTGATGGCATTATTGCTTTGCTACAATTACGACTTGCCGAGCCCAAAAAATCTACGTTAATCACTGGGGTTAAACGCGATATTCAGTTATTACAACAAGTGCCTATTGCTCAAGCAAGTTCTGTTACTGTGCTCGATATTTCGATGGAAAAAAATCACTTAGCTTTAGAAAGCCTTATCAATAATAATGTTGATGTATTTTATGTTGATCATCATCGTGCTGGTGACATTCCTAACTCAGAAAATCTAACGAGCCTCATTGATACTGATGCTAATACTTGTACTAGCTTATTAGTTAATCAGCATTTGGCAGGACGATATGTTTTATGGGCAATTGTTGCAGCTTTCGGTGACAACATGCTGCTGGCTGCTGAAAAATTGTCGCAAGAGCAGGGGTTATCAATTAATGAACAAACCCAGCTAAAAGCTTTAGGTACTTATATTAATTACAACGGCTACGGTCTTACTGTTGATGATTTGCATATCGCGCCAGAAATACTTTTTGAAAGCTTATTATCTTATCCTAACCCGTTTACCTTAATTGCTGAGCCCAACTCCATATTCTTCACACTTGAGCAAGCCTATTTAGCAGATATGAAGCAAGCTAAAAATGCAAAAGTTTTATACGACAGTGAAGTAATGCAAGTGTTTGAACTAGATGATGCACCCTGGTCAAGAAGAGTGAGTGGTGTATTTGGCAACGAGTTGGCTAATAAGCATCCCAGAAAGGCACATGCGGTATTAACTCTAAACCCTGATCATAGTTACTTAGTTAGCCTACGCGCACCATTAGAAAACAAACAAGGCGCTGGCGATATTTGTGCACAGTTTGAAACCGGTGGCGGTAGAGCAGCAGCTGCGGGAATAAATCAGCTTCCGTTAGAAAAACTTGGTAAGTTCATTGAGTTAGTGTCAGAATATTATCAATAGATATTTAATACGGCTTGACTACTATTTTGACTAGGAGTCGTTAGCCTTTTATAAGGATTTTTGATGAGTTTATTGATCACTGGCGGTACGGGATTTATCGGTAGTCATACCGTTGTTGAGCTTTTAGCGTTAGATAAAGACATTGTTATTGTTGATAATTTAGTGAATTCTTCCACTTTAGTACTTGATCGTATTAAACAAATTACTAATAAATCGGTCACTTTTATTAAAGCTGATATATGTGACCGTCAGGCGATGCAGCAAGTCTTTCAACAACATGATATTGATGCTGTGGTTCATTTTGCTGGCTTAAAAGCTGTAGGCGAGTCTAGCACTGTCCCTTTAAGTTATTATCATAACAATGTTTCAGGCTCTGTTACTCTTTTGCAAGTCATGGCTGAGCATGGTGTTAAAAACCTAGTTTTTAGCTCCTCTGCGACCGTTTATGGTGAAAATAATCCTTCACCATTAGATGAAAGCATGCCGACCTCGGCAACAAATCCGTATGGCCAGACTAAGTTAATGATTGAAAATATATTATTTGATTTGGCAAGTAGTGATGAAGAGTGGTCTATTGCCTGTTTACGTTACTTTAACCCTATTGGCGCACATGAGTCTGGCCTGATTGGTGAAAACCCTAGTGGTATTCCTAACAATTTATTGCCTTATGTTTCTCAAGTTGCTGTTGGCCGTTTAGCGCAACTGCAAGTTTTTGGTGATGATTACGATACCGTTGATGGTACAGGCGTACGCGATTATATTCATGTTGTTGATTTAGCCAAAGGCCATGTAAAAGCGTTAGAGAAACTTAGTGAAATTAAAGGTTGTGTACCAATTAACTTAGGTACTGGAAATGGCACTTCTGTGTTAGAAATCGTTAATACTTTTAAAGGTATTTCAGGGCAAGAGATACCTTACAAAATTGTGCCTCGCAGGGCTGGAGATATTGCTACAGTATTCGCTGATGCAAGTGTTGCTAATTCGCTGTTAGGTTGGAATGCTCAATATGACTTGTCAACTATGATTAAAGATACATGGCGTTGGCAGTCTGAAAATCCTAATGGTTTTGAATAAGCAACAAAACTATTAGCGGTGAATATCAATTTATAAACGGATAAAAGAAAAGCCTAATATTAATAATATTAGGCTTTTTCGTTTAATAATATAATCTCTGCTGAGTTAGGTGATATCAGTAATTGTTGGCATTTGACTGTTCGTCAGCCCAAGTAATTGCTTGGTTATAATTTTGAACGATTTTTGACTTTTCTACACCAAGCTTTTCCATAACAATATTGGTTTTATGCCATTCTGCTTGCTCTATTAGCTCTACTAATTTGATCAGCGCTGCCATGGTGCCTTTACGTGTTAATAAGGTATCTTTTATTTCTTGTGCTAATGGCAGTTTAGCTAAAATGCTTTCTAAATCTTCATCAACTATTGCATCTATCAACGATAGCAAGCCAGTTAAAAAGGCAATTGATGCATCTATAGGCGTGTTGACACTTTCTGAGGCTAACTCACAGAATTTAGCTCTAGCCATTGCTGAATTTATTAATTCAGATGGCTTATCTGGATTTACATTTGCTGCGAACATTAAGCCTAAAAATCGCTTTAGTTCACTCGAGCCCAATATTACAAGTGCTTGTTTTATCGTTGATATTTCACTTCTTCGCTTAAATATTGCTGAGTTTGCGTAACGAAGTAATTTATAAGATAACGTTATATCACGCTCAAAGACTGATGTAATACTGGCTAAATCAAGATCTGGTTTAGACGTTTCATAAAGTAGCTCAGCCATAGCCATTTGCGAAGGTGATAAGTTCTTTGTTTTCACCATTTCTGGCTTAGCGAAAAAGAAACCTTGAAACAACTCGAAACCTAGCTCTAAGGCTTGATTATACTCTTCATAAGTTTCAACTTTTTCAGCAAGTAGCTTTATATGAGGAAAGTCTACTAGAGCACTTTTGACTTCTTTGATGGTATCTATAGAGGTCGCTTGCCAGTCAATTTTTATTATTTTGATAAAGGGATAAAAATGATGCCAAACAGACTTGTGGATATAGTCATCTAAGGCAATGGTATAACCTTTATCATGTAAATCTTTACAAATTTCTAGTAACTTTTTCCCCGGCTTAACGGTTTCTAATACTTCGATGACCACTTCTTCAGGGGTAAGCGTTTCAGGGTAACCTTTACTTAATGTTTCTAATGTGAAATTTATAAAAGCAGGTTTGTTACCTGTAAATTCGCTTAAGCCAACATTAAAATTGCTAGCTTCTATCATTTTAGTTGTTGCTTCGTCACCATCAATATCAGGGAAAACATTATCTATACTATCGCGAAAGAGTAATTCATAAGCAAAGAGCTTTTTGTCTATATCTAATATCGGTTGCCTAGCAGCATAAAAATACATAAAAATTCCTGATAATCCGACTTTCTGACTAATAACTTTATTATTTTAGTTAGCGTTATTATGCGACAAAATCATATTGCGCGCTTATATAACCTATTTATAACACAATTAAATAGCAATACTCACGAAAAAACATGGTAATCATCTATTAACTCAGCATAATATTCGCTATCACGCTTAGTTGAATAGTTAAGAGCTGTTTAATTAACCATTTTAAAAACTGTAGTGGAGGTTAAGTTGGCTGTCGGAACTATTATTTCTTTAGCGTTATATTTTATTGTTATGTTAGGAATAGGCTTGTATGCCTATAGGAAGTCCACCAGTGATGCCGCTGGGTTTATGCTCGGTGGTCGTAGCCTAAGTCCATCAGTAACTGCCTTGTCTGCTGGCGCTTCTGATATGAGTGGTTGGATGTTAATGGGCGTTCCTGGTGCTATGTACTTAAATGGCTTAAGTAGTACTTGGATATCTATTGGTTTAGTACTTGGCGCGTATTTAAACTACCTTATTGTAGCGCCAAGGTTGCGAACCTATACTGAACTTGCCAATGATTCAATAACCTTACCTGATTTTTTTGAGAACCGTTTTTCCGATAACTCACATACACTGCGTATTGCCTCTTCTATTGTCATCATTTTGTTTTTTACGCTTTATACCTCATCTGGCATTGTTGCTGGTGGTAAGCTATTTGAAAGTTCTTTCGGCTTAAGTTATGAAGCTGGCTTGTACATTACTGCGGGCGTAGTGGTTTTATATACATTATTTGGCGGCTTTTTAGCGGTTAGTCTGACTGATTTTGTGCAAGGTTGTATTATGTTTATTGCCTTGGTTTTGGTGCCTGTTGTTGTTATTAATGACCTTGGCGGCACTAGTGCAATGTTTACGAGTATTGAGCAAGTCAATCCTGAACTCTTAAATATGTTTAATGGCGTCAGTATCGTGGCAATCATTTCCGCTATGGCGTGGGGCCTAGGCTACTTTGGTCAACCACATATTATTGTGCGCTTTATGGCTATTCGTTCTGTTGAAGACTTACCTGTTGCACGCAAAATTGGTATGAGTTGGATGATAGTGTCTTTGTTTGGTGCTATGGCTACTGGTTTTGCCGGTGTTGCTTATGTGGCTAAAACGGGCGTTCAACTTGATGATGCAGAAACTATCTTCATTTTACTGTCACAAATATTATTTCACCCATTAATCGCAGGCTTTTTATTAGCCGCTATTCTTGCCGCTATCATGAGTACTATTTCATCACAACTATTAGTGACCTCGAGTTCACTTACTGGTGACTTTTACCAAGCATTTTTAAATAAAAGTGCCACGGATAAACAGTTGGTTTTTGTTGGTAGATTATCAGTAGCTGCTGTTGCTCTTGTCGCCGTGTTCCTTGCCTATGACAGAAACAGTTCGATTCTTACCTTAGTGAGTAATGCTTGGGCAGGTTTTGGTGCCGCTTTTGGCCCATTAGTCATCTTTAGTTTATATTGGAAGAAAATGACACAACAGGGCGCTCTTGCGGGTATGCTAACTGGTGCAACTACTGTGCTGATTTGGATATATGCGCCAATAGCTATTGATGGACAGTCTCTAAGCTCGATAATGTATGAAATAGTGCCAGGCTTTATTATGGCAAGTATTGCCATTGTTGTGGTTAGTCGCTTCACGGCTAAGCCACAACCAGAGATTGAAGCATTGTTTGAGCAAGTTGCCGAGAAACACTAATCAACTTGATTATGAATGAGACTAGGTATTGTATTGCCTAGTCTAGCAAGCTCTATAAAACTATAATCGTTAAAAAATAAAAAAGCCGTTAATATATTATTAACGGCTTTTTTCAAATTGAAACTGCTGTTGCTAAGCTTTATTCAACTCAGAAATTATATCGACCAAGTGATGTTGTTATTAATGCGTTCTTGCCATTGGTTTAATGGCTCTTTTTTATCACCCACAACAATAACGTTAGAGTGATTAAAGTTCAGTGAACGGCCTTCAAGTGTTTCGTTAGCAAACTTGGCATTAAACTCTATTTCGTCATCATTAGGTACGATAAAAACATTTACTGGGCTTGATTCACCCTGGAAAACCAAGTGCAAACTCTTGCTGCCATCAAAACGACAATAATCAGCAAATATCAATGTACCAAAGGTGCTATCGAAACTGCCTTTAAATGAAGCCATTTTATCATTCAGTGACGCTAAGGTGACATTCGCTTGGTCGGTGTTTGAAAAATGTGATGCTTCATGGTCAACATGAGCAATAGCGTAGTCACCTAAATTTTTATAAGTGCTAGAAAACATCATAAAATTAACCGTTAAGCCCATAACAAAAGCAACAGACGCTGCCATCGCTAAACGTACGCGGGTTTTGCTTTTTTGCTGCTGATGGCTTGCTAACGTTTGACGAAGAATTAACTTATTGTATAAATCATCAGGTACCGGGATATTCATCGCCTGAGCAATTTTTTCATCTAGAGCATCAATTTCGTGGACAAATTTTTGTTTTGCCGGATCATTTTTGATAGCTTCGTTCATTGCCTCATCACGGGCTTTAGGATCTGCTAATATACTGCGTCTAATATGCAAATCATCCATTGTGTAGACCTCTTAATTTCGGCTCGCTGTCTACGGCCTCTTTCAATTGATTTCTCGCACGAAATAATCGTGTCATTACGGTATTTTTATTCAGTGACAACATTTTTGCGATTTCTTCACCGCTAAAGCCGCCGATAACCTGTAATACCAGTGGTTCTCGATATTCTTCAGGCATCTGCGCTATTTTCTCGCGCAGCCATTGGTTTTCAATTTCTTGCTCATTACTGGTGGCTTTAACATCAGTAATTGTTGCTTCTTCGTATTCGCTCATGTCGAAGCGTTTACGTTCAAAGCGACGAGCATTTTCTCTTCGAAGAATGGTAATTAACCATGACTTTGCTGCTTTTTCGTCTTTCAACGAGTCAAGCGCGCGCCATGCACGTAAAAATGTTTCTTGCACTAAGTCTTCAGCTACATGCTTATCGTGGCATAACCAGTATGCATATCGATATAAATCAGCATGTAACGCTTTAACGAGTGCTTCGTATCTAACTTGTTTTGTCGCCATGTTGTAAGAGACCTGAGGCTTTGTCATTTTATTTCGCACTAATGCATTTTTTTTAGATAAGTTAACTATAGCGTGAATTACTCCTTGATAGTTAACAGAAATAACACTTAGTTTTTACGTCACTTTGATTTTGTATAAAGAATAATTTACTTTTATGTTGTTAGCGCTAAAAAGAAAAAGGAGCTTATTGAATTAAGCTCCTTTGGTGTTCGGTTAGTTGATCGCTTGCGACTATCTGATTTTCAGTGATTAAGTGCTAGTTCAGCGCTAGCTACGGATTAATCGACATATCACTACTACTTACGGCCTTGTGGTCTTTTTTATGTAGGTTTTGAATTGCTTGTAATAAGTTACTACCTAACCATTGATCGGGAGCTTTACCGTAATAACTTTGCTGTAATTCAATGAGCGCACTTGAAAAGGCTTGGTCATTAAAGTGGCTATGTAACGCGTCCAATGTTGTTAACAATTCAGCGTCTGCCGTACTAGTGCTTTGTGAACGAGCCCAAGGTATTAATTGAGTTAATGCTGCTTCACCATTGTTTTGTTTACAAGCTGCCATTAGTTCAAGGTAAGTACTATTGACGCTATTACTGTTTTTAGCTTGACTGCTTTTCTTGGCAAATGGACGCTTAGCAGAAATAAACCAAGCCAATAACGTTAATAACCATAGCGGTAAAAATACCCATGGCCAAAGTGAAGTTTCTTGAACAATAACCGTTTGAACAACAGGTGCTGTATTAGTAGGGCGTTCAATTTCATTGTTAGGTATTGCTGCCACTGGTGGTTGAGTAACATCAGGGTTTGGCAGTATGGTAATTTTTTGACTGGCAACTTTGGCGATTTCAGCTTTGTTAGTTATTGTATTCCACCAAGGAATAGTGATTTCTGGCAATTGATATTCGCCAGGTTGACTAGCAACAATGGCAAAGTTAACCACCTTTTGGCTGACCAAACGTTCGTTGTTTAAACCAGTATGTAGCTCATCTTGGTCGGGGTAAACCTTTAAGCCTTGTGGTACTGTCATGGTTAATTTAGGTAATTGCGCTTCAGATAGCCCAGCAGCGGTTAAGGTAATGGTACGGGTAATAGGGTCGCCAACTTTAAATTGATTCGGCTCTGGTTGCCATTCTTGGTGTAATGCGAGTAACTCACTAGGCAACCAAGTGCCAGAAACTTGTTCTGGAATTGCTTTTACCGTTAAGGTGATATCATCACCAACAACACTGACTGGTTTCGTATCAGCAAAGCTTAAAAAGTTAGAACGTCGTGTTGACGGCATAATAATTTCACCAGAGAAAACTGGAGATTTCAACGTTACCGTGCCGCTTTGTTGTGGGCTAATGGCGTAAATTCGTTCAATGATACGGTAGCGTTTACCATTAATAATATTTTCAGATTCATTATCTTTACCAATCTGTATGATATTAGCACCCGCCAGTGTTGGCTCAGTTAGGCTGCCACGCTTTAGTTCAGTCGAAAAATGCAATTTTACTTTTAGTGTAATTTGCTGCTGAACATAAATATCGGTAGCTGAAGCGTCTGTGGTAATAAATAAATCTTGTTGGCTTGATGCTGTCGCATCACTTGCTGCCAGTGCTTTTACCGTTATTGGTTGGCTGGCTAGCCCGTCGATAAGGAATGCGGGAATAACTAGCTCACCTGGCGTACGTGGAATTAATACCGTAGTCCATCTCGTGGTACGAGTTGTTTTAAAGTTTACCATGCTAGTTTGTGAGCTAACTGATGTTCTACCGACAATGAAGTCTTTTAACAATGCCGAGGTGTCTAAAGCATTGTTATCAATATTATCGTCAGCAACGACGGTTAATATCAGCGACTCATTAACCACGACCGGATTTTTATCTACTGAAGCACTAATTTTACTTAGCGCATAACTATTAAGTGATAATAAAATAACAAATAATGAAAAAATAACCTTTACCACTTTTTCTTAACTCCTATATTTCGGCGGTCTTGGCGACGTTTTTGATACTCTAACTGCATTTTATTGCGTAGCAGCATGTATGGGTCGTCGGTAACCTTATTAAGTAGTTGCTGATGTTTTTGCTCAGTTTCTTTAGCGAGTTGTTCTGCCGCTAATTGTGCTTGAGCACTTTGTTCGTTTTTAGACTCTTCGCCTTCTTGTGCCGATTTTGCTTGTTGCTCAGCTGACTCTTGCTGTTTGTCGTTTTTGTCTTGTTCAGAGCTTTGTTGATTCTTTTGCTCTTGTTGTTCATCAGCGTTTTTCTCATCGCTGGATTGTCCTCGCTGATCTTTATTTTCTTGTGAGTCAGATGTTTGATCAGAGCTTTGATCAGAGCTTTGTTGTTGCTGTTCGCTATCTTGACTTTCACTATCTTGATTCTGACCGTCTTGGTTTTCGCCTTGCTGGTCTTGATTTTGCTGTTTATCACCTTGTTGATCATCATTCTCTTGGCTATCGTCACCAGATTGTTGATCTTGCTGTTTTTTAAGCTGCTCAATAACTTCTTTGTTAGCTTTAGCGTCAGCGAAGTTTGGATCTTTTTCTAAGGCTTTACTATATGCTTCAAGCGCTTCATCCATTCGTTGTAACCTTGCCAAAGCGTTGCCTTGGTTGTACAGCGATTCTGCACTATCAACTTGCTGATAAGCAGCTAATGCTTGCTCGTAATCTCCAGCCTTATAATGCGAGCTGCCTTGCCAGAGCGGGTTATTAAATTGCTCGGCAGCTTGTTGAAACTGTTCTTGCTTAAAGTGTTCTTGTCCTTGTTGATCTTTGGTCTTCCAAAGGTCTTGCCAAATGTCAGCATGAGCCTTTTCATTAGGGATAAGGATCAAAGCAAAGGGCAGAGTGACTAACAAAGCTCCGCGTCTAAAATAACTTAATACTAAGGGCAGAATTAACAGTAATAAATAGGGGCCAAATTCTTGCCATTGATCGCCAGTGTTTTCACTTTCTGTGGTTTCATCTGAGTCAGCAACAAGTGGCTTATAAGTTAGCTTTTCAATATCACTATTATCATGCGATAAGGTGACATAGTTGCCACTGCCGCGCTGAGCAACACCTTGTAATGTCTTTTCGGTTAATTTAGGGACGATAATTGCACCATTATCGTCTTTCATTAATTCGCCATTACTGAGTTTAATTGGCGCACCTGCTTTTGTGCCTATGCCTAAAATATTAAGTCGATAAGGGTGGTCGCGTGACCATTGTGTTAGGTCTTGTATATCCATATTGTCAATGCCGTCTGTAAACCAATAAATATCACCGCTGTTATGTCCGGCGTTTATTAGCATTTCATTCGCCAATGTTAAGGCGGCAAATGGGTTACTGCCCAATTCAGGCATTAATTCAGGGCTAAGTGACGGCAGTAGCAATTTAATATTATTAACATCATCAGTTAACGGGCTAATACTGAACGCATCGCCAGCATAAGCAATAAGGCCAATTTCGCCTTCGTTAATGCCATCAAGTAAATCGATGGCTTTATAACGTGCTCGTGTTAAACGATTGGGTGTTACATCGGTGGCATACATCGAATATGACATATCCATAATCAGTACCGAGCCTTGAGCTACTTGATAAACAGGCTGTGGCAGCTTTTGCCAACTAGGTCCAGCCATCGCAATAATTGCAATAAAACCAATGAAAAAAGGTAACGCTAGTGATTTCGATTTTGCCTTAGTATTACCTTCAACTAATACTTTAGCTAAATGCGGTGGTATTAAGTTTTGCCAACCAGATTGTTTAACACGGTTTCTTTTTAGCAAAAGAATCATCAGCACTAAAACAATAATGGCGAGTAACCATAACGGACGAATAAAGTGAAATTCTTCCATGCTAATTATTCTCCTTTCGGTTGATTATTCTAGTTAAAGAAAATGAGTTGCTTGCGAATGAATTGGCAAGTAAGGCAATAGTACTAATGAGTAAGGCGAGTCCTAAAGGCCAATAAAATAATGCCGTTAAAGGTCGCATTTGTTGTTGTTCTTGCTCTACAGGTTCAAGTTCATCAAGTAACTGATATATTTTGCTCATGTCTTCACTGGCTCTAGCACGAAAATACATTCCGCCGGTTTCATCAGCTAAATGTTGCAGTGACTCTTCGTCGAGTTCGCTTGAAGGGTTTACTCGTCGGGCGCCAAACAGTGAATTTTGTATCATGACATCAGCGCCGATACCTACTGAATAAATAGTAATATCTTTAGCAACTGCTAATTCTAATGCTTGCTCAGGCGTTATTTTTCCTGCGGTATTTTGTCCGTCAGTTAAGAGTAATAAAACACGATTGGAATTTTTCTTTTCATCAAAGCGTTTTACGGCAAGGGCGATAGCATCGCCAATAGCGGTTTGCTTACCCACTAAACCAAGCACCGCTTCATCTAGCATTTGCTGTACGGTTTTTCTGTCAAAGGTCATTGGCGTTTGCATATAAGCGTCATCACCAAAAAGTATTAAGCCTAATCGGTCACCACTGCGGCGTTCGATAAAATCACCTAATATCTCTTTTAACATGTCTAGTCGGTTAACGGTTCTGCCATTAAGGCTCATGTCTTCAACTTGCATACTGCCGGATAAATCAACCGCGATCATCATTTCACGACCTTCGGTAGGGACATTAACTGCTTCACCTAACCATTGCGGTTGTGTGCAGGCTAAGACAAGTAATGCCCACACTAAGCTTAAGGTAGCTAATGAGCCCTTTTTTTTATGCGGCGTAAATTCTGGCGCTTGAATGCCTTTAATCAATGTAGGCATTTTAAGTGGTGCAGACTGAACTTGTTTTTTAGCCGGCAGCCAATAAATAAGTAAAGGCAGAGGCAGAGCAGCTAATAACCAGATAAATTCAAAATGAATCATGACTTAGCTCCAACAACTTCTGTTGACTTTAACGCTGACTTTTCAGTTTTCACTATTGCACTGTTGATGGTTGAACTCTCAGTAATTAAAGAGTTATCGTCAGAATATGACTCATCTTTTGGTGGTAGTGCTTGGTTAAGCCACAATTTTGCCGCTTGAGAAAACTCTGTTTCGTTGGCACTTGAAAGCAAATCGCCTTGTGAATTAGTTTTATCATTACTTTGGTATACGGTATTAAAATTGTCGGCACTGAGTTGTTGAAAACTTTCTTGATGCTTAGTTGGTAGTGTCATGGTTAAAAAAGCTTTTAAATTATCACCAGATAAGTGCGCCACTTGTGAACGAGGGAAATAGGCTAATAAGGCCCACTTCAAAGTATTGACCACCGCAACAGTATCGCTGGCGTTAGCAAGTTGTTTTAATGCTTGCTTCTTAGCTTTGTGTTTTACAATGTATCGACGAATTCTCAGGCCAACAAAAATGAGCAAAACTAATAAGCTAAGCGCTACCAGCCACCAACCTGGCGCAATAGGATAATTGTGTACAGCTCCTGGTAAATGAATGTCTTTTAATTGTGCTAACGGATCCATGATGCTACTCCGCGATGTAATTGTGTTTCTAATGGTTCACTGGCACAAAAATGCAGTAAACGAGCACCTGCTTTAGTGAGTTTATGCTCGATAGACTCACTTAGTTCAATCGCTTGCTGGTGGTATTTCTCCGCAAGCTTTTTATCACCTAGTACTAGTTGTTGCCGTTCTTGCCCATCGGTAACTGCAACCGTTATCTTCTGCTTACTTGAAGGCAATTGTTGTTCTAGTGGGTCACTGATCAAACAAACCACCAGTTCGCAATGACGAGATACATGAGCAAGGTGACGCACTGCTTCTTCGCTAAGATGAAAAGCATCGGTGATCAAGTAAACTAAGCTACCGGGTTTAGCAAGTTGTCGAATACGCGCGCAATTTTGTTCAAAGGCCAACGTTGCTTGTTGGTTCGTTGCCACTTCGTTGGTTTCTAAAGTGCTATTGGTATGTGTTTTTACTAGCGTATGTAAGTAATGCAATACGCCTTGTTGGCGACTACGAGGTTTTAACTCACTATGCTTTTGCTGATTAAAGACAATGCCACCAATGCGATCGCCTCGTGACTTAGCATGCCAAGCCACCAGTGATGCAACATGAGCAGCCTGTACTGATTTAAACAGTAATTGACTACCAAAGTGCATATTCTCGCTTAAATCAGTCGCGATAAGCACTGGTCGTTCAATTTCTTCACGAAATAACTTGGTATGTGTTTTACCGGTACGAGCGGTAACACGCCAGTCGATAGCACGAATGTCATCACCATTTTGATAATGACGTACTTCGTCGAACTCCATGCCTCGGCCTTTACTGCGGGCGAGATAATTGCCTGACATTTTACCGTGCAAGCTTTTACTTGCCGCTAAATTGATTAATGAGCTTTTACTTTGATAACGAATTAATTCATTTATGGTTAATTCGATACCATTGCTTAATAGCTCATCAAGGCTGTCTTGAGTTGAGTTCTGTTTTTTTGAATTTTTTTGACTAAACCACATAAGATAAACGCATTAAGCCACTGCAACTAAACTTAAAAGGCGGTCAAGTAACTGATTGCTACTGATGCCTTCAGCTTCTGCTTGATAAGTCATTAAAATACGGTGACGCAAAACATTATGAAATACTGCTTGAACATCTTCAGGGCTAACAAAATCACGATTATTTAACCAAGCACGAGCGCGAGCACAACGGTCAAGAGCAATAGTTGCACGCGGGCTTGCGCCATATGCTAACCATTGCTTGAGTTTATCGTCATATTTTTCTGGTGTACGGGTTGCCATGATCAAATCGACAATATAGTTTTCGACAGCTGGTGCCATATGAATTTGCATGACTTCTTTTCGGGCAGCAAATATATCAGCTTGGGTTATTTCTTTTATCTCAGGTTTTGCAACTTTTAATGCCTCACCTCGATTGAGCTTTAAAATCTCTAATTCAGCGGTGGCATCTGGGTAACCAATTTCAAGATGCATTAAAAAACGGTCTAACTGGGCTTCAGGTAACGGATATGTACCTTCTTGCTCAAGTGGGTTTTGTGTTGCCATGACTAAAAATAGTTCCGGTAACGGGTAGGTTTTTCGGCCAACAGTAATTTGACCTTCAGCCATTGCTTCTAATAAAGCCGATTGTACTTTTGCAGGTGCTCGGTTAATTTCATCAGCAAGCACTAAGTTACGAAATAATGGTCCTGATTGAAAAACAAAGCTACCATCTTCAGGACGATAAATATCCGTGCCGGTTAAATCAGCTGGCAATAAATCGGGGGTAAATTGAACGCGGTGGAAGTCAGCTTCTATTCCCTGGGCTAAGGCATTAACGGCACGAGTTTTTGCTAAACCAGGAGGGCCTTCGACAATTAAGTGGCCATTTGCTAATAACGCAATAAGTAAATTTTCTACTAATGCCGGTTGTCCGATGATTTCAGAAGATAAATGTTCTTTCAAAGAGGAAAAGTGTTCAATAGCCATAATTCAATATTCTTATTGTTTATAAATTTAATGTCAGTGGGTCAGACCTTTTAATTGATATAAGGTTCATGTAAAAAAAAACAAGCTTGTTTTACTTATTCTAAAAAATTTTCTTTAGCTTTTTAAGGCTTTGGACACATTTTGTTTAAATTTTGATAGCTAATGATTGAATTTTTTGAATATGTCGTTAGAATCATTACAAAACCGGAGAGGTCAGACCTCTTTGATGTTGCAACATAATGGAAACAAAAATGACAAAATCAAAACTAATTACAGGAAGTGGAGAACGTATTGCAGTTGTTGCTGGTTTACGTACACCGTTTGCTAAGCAAGCAACTGCTTTTCATGGTGTCCCAGCCGTAGATTTAGGTAAAATTGTAGTGAACGAACTGCTGAAAAAGCATGATGTTGACCCGCAAATTATTGACCAACTCATCTTTGGCCAAGTGGTGCAAATGCCTGAAGCGCCAAATATTGCCCGTGAAATTGTATTGGGCACTGGTATGAACGTACATACTGATGCTTACAGTGTTTCACGAGCCTGTGCGACAAGCTTCCAATCAACAGTCAATGTTGTTGAGTCTATCATGGCCGGTTTTGTTGACGTTGGTGTTGCTGGCGGTGCTGACTCTACTTCTGTGGCGCCAATTGGTGTTTCAAAGAAACTTGCTCGTACTTTACTTGATTTAAGTAAAGCGCGTTCTTTCGGACAGAAGATGTCGTTAATTCGACAGCTTAAATTTAAAGATATTTTACCTGTGCCACCTGCTGTTGCTGAATATTCAACAGGGTTGTCAATGGGACAAACTGCCGAACAAATGGCAAAAACGCATGGTATTACCCGTGCAGAGCAAGATGCACTAGCGCATCGCTCACATACGCTTGCTACAAAAAGCTGGCAAGAAGGTAAGCTTGCCGGTGAGGTAATGTCTACTCACAGCGAACCGTATAAATCATTTATCGATAAAGATAACTGTATTCGTGAAAATTCAGAATTAGCTAGTTATGCGAAGTTAAAACCAGTATTTGACCGTAAATACGGCACGGTAACCGCGGCAACAAGTACGCCGTTAACTGATGGTGCGTCAGCTATATTGCTTATGCGAGAAGGGCGAGCAAAAGAGTTAGGTTACAAGCCGCTAGGTTATATCCGCAGCTATGGCTTTGCCGCCATTGATGTTTGGGAAGATATGCTAATGGGTCCGAGTTTTGCTTCACCTATCGCACTTAAACGTGCGGGGATGGAGTTAGCTGATTTAGATCTTATTGAAATGCATGAGGCTTTTGCCGCGCAAGCACTGGCGAATGTAAAAATGTTTGGCAGTAATAAGTTTGCTCAAACGCACCTTGGTCGCGATAAGGCCATTGGCGAAATTGATATGGATAAATTCAATGTAATGGGTGGCTCGCTAGCTTATGGACATCCATTTGCAGCAACGGGCACGCGTTTAATCGTGCAAACCTTAAATGAATTAAACCGTCGTGGTGGTGGTGTTGGTTTAACAACTGCTTGTGCCGCTGGTGGCTTAGGCGCAGCAATGATTGTGGAGACAGACTAATGACGGACGTTACAATGCAAGAAAATGATTTAACTATACCGGAAGATACGAATACTTTTAGTTTGGTACGCCAAGAAAACGGCATCGCACATTTGGTCATGGACGTTAAAGGCGACTCCATGAATACCCTAAAAGCTGAGTTTGGGGAAGAAATAGCTGCAACATTAAAAGAAATTCGTGAAGACAAAACAATAAAAGGGTTAGTTTTACTTAGTGGTAAAGCGGACTCATTTGTTGCGGGCGCTGATGTTCATATGTTGGCTAATTGTACTTCTGCAGAAGAAGCTACAGCGCTTTCTCGTCAAGGACAGATGATTTTTGATCAATTAGAAAATTTATCTATTCCTGTTGTTGCTGCAGTACATGGTGCTTGTTTAGGTGGCGGCTTAGAGCTTGCTATGGCATGTCACGGTCGTGTTTGTAGTGATAGTGGTAAAACGGCATTAGGTTTACCTGAAGTACAATTAGGGTTATTACCTGGCGGCGGCGGAACACAACGTTTGCCAAAACTTGTTGGTATTCAAAAGTCATTGGATATGATGCTAACAGGCAAGCAGTTACGCGCAAAACAAGCTTTAAAAGCAGGTTTAGTAAATGTAGTTGTTCCTCATAGTATTTTAATTGAAACGGCAGAAAAGCTAGCGCTTTCAGGCAAAGTGAAACCTAAAGCACGTAAATTATCATTGACGGATAAATTGCTTGAAGGGAACCGTTTAGGTCGCAGTGTTTTATTTAGCCAAGCGACAAAAATGGTACTAGGTAAAACTAAAGGTAATTACCCTGCGCCACTAAAAATTATTGATTGTATTCGTACAGGTGCTGAACAAGCACCATCGAAAGGTTATCAAGTCGAAGCTGAGCATTTTGGTCAGTTAGTGATGAGTGATGTTTCTGCGCAGCTTAGACAAATATTCTTTGCAACCACAGATATGAAAAAAGAGCAGGGCGTTGAAGGCATTCAACCTGCTAAGATCGAAAGTGTTGCGGTACTTGGTGGCGGCTTAATGGGGGGCGGTATTGCTTTTGTAACGGCAACCAAAGCAAAATTACCGGTACGTATTAAAGATATTTCACATCAAGGTATTAGCCATGCACTTAAATATGGTTATGACTTATTGAACAAAAAAGTTAAACGTCGCTTTATGCGCCATAGTGAAATGCAAAATCAGCTAGCAAATATCACAGGTACAACCGAATTTACCGGTTTTAGCAATGTTGATATTGCGGTTGAAGCGGTTTTCGAAGATTTAACGCTAAAACAAAATATGGTGGCAGATATTGAAAGCCATTGTAAAGAAAGTACGATTTTCGCGAGTAATACGTCAAGTTTACCGATTGGACAAATTGCTGAAAAAGCACAACGCCCAGAAAATGTTATCGGCCTACATTACTTTTCACCTGTGGATAAAATGCCGCTAGCCGAAATTATTGCTCACGATAAGACCTCAGATCAAACTATTTCAACAACTGTTGCGTTTGCTAAAAAGCAAGGTAAAACCCCAATTGTTGTTAAAGACAAAGCCGGTTTTTATGTGAATCGTATTTTGGCGCCTTATATGAATGAAGCTGGCATGTTGTTACTTGAAGGCTGTTCAATTGAAGCCTTAGACAAAGCCATGGTGAAATTTGGTTTCCCTGTTGGGCCGATGCAATTATTGGACGAAGTTGGTATTGATGTTGGCTCTAAAATAGGCCCAATTCTACAAGCTGAATTAGGTGAACGTTTTGCTCCTCCTGCAGCTTTTTCTAAACTAATTGCTGATGGTCGTTTAGGTAAGAAAGCTAAAAAAGGTTTCTATCAATATAATACTAAGAGTAAAAAGAAGTTGGTTGATGAAGGTGTTTATAGTTCACTTGGACTACAAACGAGTAACAAAGCGGTTTCTGAAGCACAAGTTGAACGTTGTGTTTACATGATGCTTAATGAAGCCGCCCGTTGTTTGGATGAAGGTATTATTCGTAACGCTCGTGATGGTGACATCGGTGCTATTTTTGGTATTGGTTTTCCGCCATTCCTTGGTGGTCCATTTAACTATATTGATAAGATAGGCGCAGTTACTTTGGTTAGTAAATTGAACCAATGGCAAGCAGAGTTTGGCGAACGATTTGCACCTTGTGATGCTCTAGTTAAAATTGCACAAGAAGGTGAAAGTTACTATTCATCGTAATCAATTATTTAAGCCTTGATTATTAGTGGAATGATTTCACCGTAAACTAGGCAATAAATGGACACTTAAAGAGGCAATTTATTGCCTCTTTTTTATGTTCAAGACGAACAGTATGTCACGATGCCATGAATGGCAAAGAGTGACGATAATAAAATAATACTTTTTGAACAATTACTCTAATGTTGATAAGATGCGCACGTTTGGTAACACTTGTAGTTTTTTTGTATTATTTTTGAAGTAGGTAAAACGTGAGTTTGTTCTTTCTAGCAGTACTAGCTATTGTTTTTTCATTGTTTTTTTATTGTCAGGCTATCAGTAATGGTTTAGGTGCTAAGCGATGGGCAACGGCTGGCTTGGTATTTGGCCCATTGATCTGGCCAATGTTTTGTATGAAGAAACGCGTAAAGACATATCAGCGCTTTGGTTTTGACTGTTTACTTTTCTCAGCTTAGGCATCTAACCTTCCTTTGTAAAATTATCGGGCTAAAGGGCCTGATAATATTAAAACGCTAACTTCCTTGTAGCATTGTATCCTTTTCTCGTTTAAAGCTACTAAAATGCTTTAAAGAGCCTAATTCCACCATGTGCTAGCTGGCATCTCTTTAATTTCGATGCTTGCCGCTATAGCATTTTCTTTTGCTTCATTAGCAAATAGAGATTTAATTAGATTAAGCATAATGACTCCTAGATGCGAACTTGGCCTTTACGAGTACCAATTTCTGTAATATCTAATTCTTGGTCATTGATGCGTACCTGACCTTTACGAGTGCCGATGCGAACTTGGCCTTTACGAGTACCAATTTCTGTAATATCTAATTCTTGCTCATTGATGCGAACTTGACCTTTACGAGTGCCGATACGAACTTGGCCTTTACGAGTACCTGCTTCTTCGATATTAAAGTCATTCGTGTTTACCTCAGTCGGAGTCGCTGACATTACTAAAGATAGAATTAATGAACTAAGCATGCTATTTCCTTATTAAAATGATTTTAAATTCAATAAGGTATAAGCTAAATTTGTGCCAAAAGTTCAAAGCCCTTGTTTTTAGGGCTTTGAATCAGATGTTTAGAGAATGCTATGCTTTAACGACATAAAATTGACACTTTATGTTTAAATGGAGTTTTTACCGAATGAGGTTGATCTGTTGGTAATTTGAAAAGACAGTAAATACTTTTGAAAGTCATTTTCAGGTAATGGTTTACTATATAAATACCCTTGTAGTTGCTCACAGCGAAGGCCAGATAAAAAGCTTAGTTGCTGATTAGTTTCAACACCTTCTGCTACTACTTGCATACCAAGGTTATGGGCAATAGTGACTATTGTTGCCACCATATTTCGACCTTGTTCTGAGGTTTCAATATCATCGACAAATGCCTTATCTATTTTTAAAGTATTAAGTGGAAATTTCTTTAAATAGGCAAGTGAAGAATAACCCGTACCAAAATCATCTAGGGATAAATGAATACCCATAGCACGAATTTGCAACATGGTATCTATGGCTTTTTGTGGCGAGTCCATTACCGTGCCTTCAGTTATTTCTAACTCTAAATATTTAGCAGATAAGCCACTTTCTTTTAATGCATTCGCTATCATGGCAACTAAATTTGGCTGAGTAAATTGCACGGCTGATAAGTTAACTGCGATGCGTCCTTCGAATAACCCAGCGTCGACCCATTTCTTGGTAGCAAAACAGGCTTTGCGAAGTACAACTTCACCAATATCAATAATTTGTCCTGTCTCTTCAGATACCGGGATAAACACAACAGGGCTAATAATACCCTTACTAGGAGTTTCAAAACGTACAAGTGCTTCCATACCTGCAATTTTGCCTGTGGCAATTTCAATTTTAGGTTGGTAAAAGACTGAGAAAAAATCTTCCTTTAATCCATGACGAATAAGATTTTCAATTTGTAAGCGTTTGACGGCTGTTTTGTTCATTGAGTCGCTGAAAAATTGATACTTGTTACCACCAGAGTTTTTAGCGTGATACATTGCCGTATCAGCGTTTTTTAATAATTCCTGTGGGTTTATGCCATCTTCAGGGTAAAGCACAATACCAATACTACTATAAAGCACAATCTCTTGGCTTTTAAGTTTAAGTGGCAACGCTATAGAGTCTAATACCTGTTTTGCGATTGACGTAGTGGTATGGATATCGTTAGTGTTTTCAACAATCAAACTAAACTCATCCCCGCCTAGTCGATAAACACTATCTTGATTTCTTCCTAGACTTCTAATACGCTCGGCAACTTTACAAAGTAAGACATCACCGACTTCATGACCTAGAGAGTCATTTACTTTTTTAAAGTTGTCCAAATCAAAAACCAATAAGGCATGGGGGATTTTATTATTCACTAATCGTTGTTGGTTGGCTTGGAAATATGAGCGATTAGGTAACCCTGTTAGCGTGTCAGAGTTAGCAAGTTTTCTTAATTCAGCCTCGGTTTGCTTACGTTTAGTGATATCCGAGAAGACGCCAACAAAATGTGAAATATTGCCAGTTTCATCTTTAATAATATCAATGTTTAAGTCAGTTAAATAAAGCTCACCATTGTCGCGAATACTTTCAATTTCACCGTGCCAACTGCCCTTTGTGATCAAGTGCTTCTTAACATTCTGATTAAAACTTTCAGGGTATTGTTCAAACTTTAATAGAGAGCCACGCATTTGCTGCTTTGTTTTTCCTGTAATGCGTTGAAAAGCTTTGTTTACATCGACAACGGTAAATTGACGATCATAAATAACAATGGCATCGGAAATATTTTCAATACATTTTGCGAATAGCTTTAGGCGTTCATCTGCGCGCTTTATTTGGCTAATATCTTTTAATGTCCCAGTCATTCGAGTGGGTTTTTTCTTTTCATCACGCTCAACAATTTTTCCTCGGTCAAGCACCCAAATCCATTTGTCATCTTTGTCTTTTACGCGATAGGTTGCTTCAAAATGTTGGCTGCTGTCTTCAAAGTGCTGGTTTAGTGCTTCCCTTACTCTTGGGATATCCTGTAAGTGAATATTCGTTTGATCAGCCCCAACATTACGCTTGCCATCTTGAGGAAATTCAAGAATGCCCCATATATTAGAGCGGTATATCTTACCTTTCTTAATATTCCAGTCCCACATTTCATCGCCGCTCCCCCAAAGAGAAAGTTTCAAACGTTCTTCACTTAGCTTTATTTGTAAGTGATAGAGTCTTTTATGGCGCATTTGCTGCAGGATATAGCCAATAATCAATATGGTGATTAGGCTATAAAATAAAATGGCACTACGTGATAACCACCATGGCGGCATTATGGTAATGTCGAGAGTTTTTATTTGGCTTTCTTGACTGTTTTGCAAATCATAAGCTTGTACTTCGAAGGTATATTCACCCGGACTTAAATATGTATATGTCGCTCGTAAGTTATTTTTACCAGCGTCTATCCAATTCTCTTCTAGACCTAATAAACGATAACGGTATTTTAGGTGGCTCGGGAGCTTAGTGTTGGGAGAGATAAACTCAATACTAAATGGTGATTGCTTGTGTTCTAACGCTAAAGAGTTTAGATAATTAGGCACTTTTGAAGTACTAAAATTATTTTCGGTTAATTGTGATGCAGCTATTTCTTTATTCGCGACTAAAATATTCGTTAAATATGGTCTAGGAAGGTTCTGACTAATTTTTAGGAGTTCATCAGGTGAAAATGCATGAAAGCCATTTAAGCCGCCAAAAAATATGGTTTCGTTTTTTGTAATGATTCCACTGTCACTGATAAATTCATTATCATAAAGTTGAAAATCAATATTAAATGATTTTACAAATTCCGTGTTTGGTAATATTGCATTTATACCTTTATTTGTAGAGACCCACGCGGTTTCATTAGCATCTAACTTTATGTCAGAAATAAAGTTATTTGAAAGTCCTGCATCTTCATTAAAAATTTTTGTTTCAGCACTATGTTTATTAACAAGCCTAATACCTTGACCTCTTGTACCTAGCCAAATCCAATTTTCTGATACTGCAATGTTAGTGTAATTTCCATAATCAATGTTATCTTCAATCGAATATTCTTTTGAAGAAAAGCTTAAGCTTAAAGTATCGAACGTGACAATGCGTTTATCTATTGTGGAAAGCCAAATATTACTATTAATGCTACTTGTAAGAGATGTAAATCTCATTGATGTGTCTTGCTCAAAAATGTGAAATTCTTGTGTTTCTATATCAAAACTTTTTAATAAACCTTCTTGTTCAATGAACCATATTTTATTTTCAAGTAAAATGGAGTTACTAGAATTTAATTGCTTGGCGTCTTTCCCCCATTCCCTATTTTTACTTAATACCCCTTCTTTAACGTCATAATAAAAAAGGTTAAAATTTTCTGAAGAAGAGCTTTGTTCGGTTTTTAACCATAAATTATTTTTGTTATCTACCATTAAATGAGAAATTGGAGTGTTGTTGAGAATATTAACTTGGTTAACTTTACCTTCAGGTGTTAATTTATTTAGTTGCCCATTTTCTGTTGTGAACCAGACTGTATTATCTGACGTTTCTGCAAATGCGTATATGGCTTGGCCTACATTATTATACTCAAAAAGCCCATGCACTAATGACATTTGCAGTATATTAAATGTATTGATGCCTCCTCCAGATGTACCTAACCACATTTTACCAGCATGGCTTTTGTAAACTTTATAAATAAAATTATCGGAAAGTGCATTTTTGTGCTGAGCATTTTGATAGGCATTTACTTCGCCGGTTAAAGTATTAATGCTATTTAGTCCGTTCAGTGTCCCAAGCCAAACTGCTGAGTCATCAAGTAGTTCAATAGATCGAACTTTATTTGATAGTAGTTTTAAGTTGATTTCCTGACTGCTCTCACTGTAGTGCTTAACAACTTCGTAATCTTGCGAAATAATAAAAAGGCCATTATTCGTTCCGAGCCAATATTGATTATCAATAAACTTTAAATCATAAAGGGCACTTGCGTTAAGCTGCAGGTTCCACTTGTTGTTATCGTTTAAGGATACAACGGAAGACATTGTGCTGTTGGTTAAAAATATTCCTTGATCATAAGTACCTAACCAGTAATTGCCTTTTTCGTCTTGAAAGATGGTTTTAATTTCTTTTAGTACATTTTCAAAACCACGAAAGCGAATACGGGTAAAGTTACCATTTTCAGTATCAAACTTTTGCATGCCTTCTTTCGTTGATACGAATAGTGTACTTTGTTTATTTTGATATATGTCCCAAATCTCATTGTCTTTGAGCGAATTACTGTCATTGGCTTGGTGGTAAAAGTTATCGAAATTATCTAATGATTTGTTGTAACGACTTAAGCCTTCATTAGTGCCAACCCAGAGAACATTTTTATTATCGATAAAAAGTTTACGGATGAAATTGTCAGCGATTGAATTCTTGTTGGTACTATCATGGCGGTAATAAACAAAGTTTTTGCCATCATAACGATTTAAACCATCTTGTGTCGCAATCCATATGAAGCCATTATCATCTTGAATAATATCGTAAACATAGCTTTGTGATAAACCTTCAGCGATTGAAATGCGCTCAAATTTTAATGGCGTTTGGTTGACGTTATTGGCGAATGCGTAAGTTTGAATAGCAAGCGATAAAGCTATAGAACATGCAAAAAAAGTACAGAAGATAGAAAACTTGGAAAGTAGTCTTTGTTTGAAAAAAAATAAATGCACTAATACAACCTTATGGTAGTGAAGCCCATATCCTAGGTAAAATAACTTAATGGATATGCCTGATATTATTATTTTTTGGACGTCACACCCCATTAAATGTGATGCGGGTGATTAAGTCAATCATTGCTGTTATTTAAGTTATAACAATATAAAGTGAATGATTTTTAACACATATAATTATATCGGCAGGGTTAGTATTTTCTTTGACATTTTTTTAGCAATAATTCGCTATTGTCGGTAGTGGGAAGTTTTTTCACCATACTTTCAAATTGGTCATTGTTTTCATAGCTTAATAATGACAAGCGGTCGTCAGTAATTGCACCATGAAAGTGTTGCTGAATAAAGTTAATTATATCGGCAATTGATAATGATTTTATGGTTTCAATAAGTTGATGTTTTTGTGTGAAGGAAGCTTCTTTATTACAAATAGCAGCCCAGTATCGTTGGCTTTTTATTCTTAAATTTGTGTCTTTTTCTTGTAATTGGCTTGCAAGGCCAAACTGCAGATGTTGCCAGTGCTCTTCTGGTAAAGCTTTGACATAATCCGCAGCTCTGCCAATAAAGTCATTCATAGCAGATGTTAGTGTTGAAGAGTCGGTATGAGGTGACTGGATATAAAAGGCAATACCTGGGTAGCGATTTATAGGAATGAAGCCAACACCAACTAAATAACCATATTGTTTTTCAGTGCGCATTTCCTGGAAAAAAATAGGAGAAAGTAACTGGTTGGTTAACATGGTTAATGCCACTGAACTTAAGTCTTTATTGGGCATAGGATAATAAAGTACTGCAGCGTGGTCATGTTCAGGCAATAACATGGGTATGGTTATTTGTTGCTTTTCCTGAATATCCACACAAGGAATTTTCACTATACTTTCTTGCGATAAATGTGGCCCAAACTCTCGCTGTATGCTTTTAATCATTTGTTCTGCAGCACTCTTTGGCCAATTACCATGAATTAAGACGTCTATTGCCACTTGGTCGAATATTTGTGAAATAAAGTCTTTAAAGCCATCAAAGCTGATTTTTTCTAGTGAAGCAATTAATGTTTGGCTGCTAGGGCTTTTCGGTTGCATGCTTGCACTAAGCGTTGCGAACAGCTGTGAAATCGATTTACTGCTTTCGGCATTTCTCCAGTGGCTTATAAGTTGCTGTTTGAGCAACTCAAATTTTTCCTGACAAAACGCACAGTTAAGGAGACTGGAAAGTAATAGTGGTAATAATTGTCCTTGTTTAGTACTAATACCGGAAAGCTGCAATGTCATACCACCTTGATGAGAATACAGGTGATAGTGAATACCCGCTAACTCGGCATCGTAATGTTCTTCAACTACTGCATCACTATAAAGATCAATAAACAAACGTGTCATAGCAATATTACTGGCGCTTTCTATTACCTTTGGTGAGTCGATTGATATATATATGTAACCTTTTGGGGTATTAAAACTGGTGTCATGTTTAAACCAAACGCATAAGCCATCTTGTTGGCAAATACTTATCGGTGGAGTTAACGGGTTGTTATCTTTATCTTGATAAGCGATAAGTTGTGGTTGTGCAACAATATAGGCGTTTTCGTTTGGTAAAAATAGCTGCTCAATATGAGGTGTGTTCTGCCATTCTTCAATTTGAGCAGAAGGGATATCACTAACAGAGTAGGGGACTTGATACCATTTACTGACTTTATTTTCTTTATGCTCGTCAAATTGTTGGCTAACGGTAATTATTCGAAGGTTTGTCGCCACCATATAGCTGAGTAAGATGTTAAATGCTGATTCATCCATACCTTCCATAACATAATCACCGAAAATATAATCTTGCTCAGGGTAATGCTGCATGTTGATAACAAGCTGACTTGCTGAATCAAGTGGTGAAAGCTTTTCTTGATATGAAAATGATAACTCTGCTAATGCTTTTTTCTCTCGGTAATATTGTTCATTCAACGGTGCGTTTTTCAATAACTTAATATAAGAAAATACAATATTGATAATGGATTTAGTGTTTTGCTCACCTAACTCAGATAGTGAGATGTTAATATTGAAATCTTTAAAGTTAGAGCCGTTTATTCCAGAGCCAGCGGTTAGCGCTAATGCCCATTGTTTGCTTTTAAGTAATGATAAAATACTGCCAGGACCTTCATGACCAATTAAATAAGCAAGAATAGCCTCTGGTTTGTGGCGGTAGAATTTGTCAATACTTGGCATAGCAAAGCTAATGATTAACTGTTGATCATTTTTAACCGGGCGAACTTTAATCCATTGTTTTTGATGTTCGGCATGATAAAGCGGTTGCTCAATTTTAGCTTTAGTAACGCTATTTGATTTAATCTTGGAAAAATGTATTTTTGCTAAACTTTCCAACTCCGCAATAGCCTGTGGTCCTTCCAAAACCAAGGTCATAAAATGAGCTTGATAATTATTTTGAAAAAAGTCACACACTTCGTCACGTAAGTTATAACCGGCTTTATCGGCTAATGTTTCGCTACTTCCCACGGAAAATTTAGCAAAAGGGTGGTTTTGGTTAATGGTTTCTTTATGAACGTCATAAAGTCGTCGAATATCGTCTTTAAGTTTTAGCTTAAATTCGGCGTCAATATTTTTACGTTCTTTATTAACAAACTCCTCTGAAAGTAACGGTGCAGTAAAAAACTCACCAAAACGTTCAATTGCGGCTGCAAAGTGTTGCTGGCCAATGTCAAAGAAAAAACAGGTATGCTCGGTGGCAGTCCATGCGTTATTACTGCCGCCATGTTCATTGATGAATTTCTGGTATTCGCTACCGTCAGGGTATTTTTCTGTACCCAAAAATAGCATGTGTTCGAGGAAGTGAGCAAGCCCTTGACGATGATTTGGGTCATCAAAATGACCAACATTAACCGCTAAGGCTGCGGCAGACTTATTTGATTCTGGGTTGTGAACCAATAATGCGCGTAAACCATTGGTTAGCGTTATCGCTTGATATTGCTTTGCGTCATTAGGGCTTTTTTTCACAATTGCTCCCGCAAAATTTGACCTGTAGCGCAATTTTACTGTGGCTAGAGTCCTATTTTTGTTATCTTTCTAAATTACCCTAAGGAATAAGGTGAGTCCATTTTATTCTTAACGGATGTTATAAAAAGTTAAAGAATTCCTTTACTATAGCCGCAAATAATAAAGTTCGTTTAAATTAAGGTAGTTATGCAAATTTTTGTTATGCGTCATGGCCAAGCTGAAAATATTGCGCCTTCAGATGCATTAAGACCATTAACAGAAAATGGGATCAATGAAGCTAGAACATCTGCGCAATGGTTGGCTGAAAATCAGCACACCTTTGATTGTGTTTTTGTTAGCCCTTATTTACGAGCACAACAAACTGCAGATACAGTTATTGAGCAACTAAAATCAGTAGGTGCAAGAAAAACACTAAGTTTCATTACTCCAGAAGACAATGCAAAAGAAGTGCATGACTACTTAGATGCTGTGTTTAGCCTTGAGCAATATAAAAAGATTTTATTGGTGTCGCACATGCCTTTAGTTAGCTATTTAGTGGCAGAATTAACCAGCGATAATACTATGCCAATATTTCAAACTGCATCAGTGGCACAAATTGAATATGATACAACAAGAATGTTAGGTGAATTTGTTACCTTGGTATCACCTAATGAAGTCATATTGTAAATAGTAATTTGACTTCATTAGTGCGTTACTGTTTAGTCGCGAACGAATTTATCTTTCAATTCAACCAGAACAAGTAGTGCGCCATTGCCACCCCATTCTAATGGCGCTTGATGAAAAGCCATTACGTCTGGGTGTTGTACTAACCAGTGGGGAACTTTATTTTTTAATATCCGCGCGCCTAGGCCATGAACAATACAAACACATTGCGCATGTTCTTTTTCACAAGCAGCAAGTAAAGCGGCTATTTCGCGTTTTGATTGATGTTGGTCAAGGCCATGCAAATCAAGAATAAGGTCGGGTACATATTGCCCTCGACGAAGGTTTTTAGCTTCAAAGCTATCAACACCTTCACGAACATATTTCACTGGGCCTTGGCTATTTAAATCAGGTTCAAACTCATCTGAAAAATGAAACTCAGCGACAACTTTTTTATCTTTTTGTCTTGCTAACGTTGTTTTCTGCTTGATGGTTCTTTTTTCGGGGTGTACTCTGTCCTGCACCATAGGTTTTACCTTACCTATGGCATTTTTAAACAACTTTTTTTCTTCCGCGTTAAGTGCGTCTTTAAATTTCATTGGTGAAGTCTAAAAACATCGACGAACAATAACAAGCGAAAGGTTAATATAGCCCTTAAAATAATTATGGCGCTGAGATATTAGAGGAATATGTGGAAACATTAAATTTTGCAGATGTGAGCGAACAATTGCACACCATTGGTGATTATGTGCGTTTTGGTGCCAGTCAGTTTAATCAAGCTGAGTTATATTTTGGTCATGGCACTATCAACGCTTGGGATGAAGCAATAACCTTGATTATGCATCAGTTGTCATTACCTAGCGATATGGTTGATGAATTAATGCAGTGCCGATTGGTTACACAAGAAAAACAGGCAATATTAGCGTTATTTGAACGTCGAATTACTGAAGGCTTGCCTGCTGCCTACTTAACTAATCAAGCAATGTTTTGTGGTTTACCATTTTATGTCGATGAACGCGTTTTAGTGCCTCGCTCACCAATTGGTGAACTGATAGGTAATAAATTTGAAGGCTTAATTGATTCTGCACCGCAGCAAATTTTAGATTTGTGTACCGGTAGTGGTTGTATTGCAATTGCTTGTGCGATTAATTTCCCTGAAGCAGATGTTGACGCTGCTGATTTGTCTGTTGATGCCCTAAATGTTGCGCAAATGAATATTGAAGGTCATGGCCTAGTAGAACAAGTTATTCCAATTTATTCTGATGTTTTTTCTGGGGTTGAAGGGCAAAGCTATGATTTAATAGTGACTAATCCTCCTTATGTTGATCAAGAAGATGTTGACGCATTGCCACAAGAATTTCTGCATGAGCCTAAAATGGGTTTAGGTAGTGGTTTTGATGGCTTAGATATTACTCGTCGAATTCTGAGCGAGGCGGCAAACCATTTAAATGATAATGGTGTTCTCATTTGTGAAGTGGGTAACTCACAAGTGCATTTAACCGCTGCATTTCCTAATGTGCCATTTCAGTGGCTAACATTTGAGCGTGGTGGCCATGGTGTATTTCGAATAACCAAAGCACAACTACAGCAACATCAGCAGGAATTCTCCAGCAATAAATAAAAAGTACGTCAATGAGTTAATTGGCGATTTCGCGAAACAACATTTACGGGTCAACATCATTATGTCAGGCAATACATTTGGTAAGTTATTCACGGTTACTTCATTTGGTGAAAGCCATGGATTAGGTTTAGGTGCCATTATTGATGGTTGCCCTCCTGGTCTTGAGCTCAGTGAAGCTGATTTGCAACATGATCTTGACCGTCGCAGACCAGGAACTTCTCGCTTTACCACTGCCCGTCGTGAAGCAGACGAAGTGAAAATCATGTCAGGTGTTTTTGAAGGTAAAACGACTGGCACACCGATTGGTTTGTTGATTGAAAATACCGATCAACGCTCGCAAGATTACGGTAATATTGCTAATACTTTTCGTCCAGGCCATGCAGACTACACTTATTGGCAAAAGTACGGCATTCGTGATTACCGTGGTGGCGGCCGTTCTTCTGCTCGAGAAACTGCTATGCGCGTTGCGGCAGGCGCGGTTGCTAAAAAATACTTACAACAAAAATTTGGCATTACTATTCAAGCTTGTGTGACACAAATTGGCGACGTTTGTGCAGAAAATATTGATTGGAATATCGTTGAGTCAAATCCATTCTTTTTCCCTGATGCCAACAAACTTGAACAATTGGATGAATTGCTACGCGACATTATGCGAGAAAAAGATTCAATTGGTGCTAAGTTAATGGTCGTTGCAAACCATGTACCGGTTGGCTTAGGCGAGCCTATATTTGATCGTCTAGATGCTGATATTGCGCATGCCTTAATGGGCATAAATGCCGTTAAAGCGGTTGAAGTTGGTGACGGCTTTGCTGTCGTTAATCAAAAAGGCTCAGAGCATCGTGATGAATTAACACCAGAAGGCTTTGCTTCAAATCATGCAGGTGGTGTATTAGGCGGTATTTCTTCTGGCCAACCCATTGTCGCTTCAATTGCACTTAAACCAACCTCTAGTATTGGTGTGAGCGGTAAAACCGTTGATCTTGAAGGTCAATCGGCGGATATAGTAACTAAAGGGCGTCATGATCCGTGTGTTGGCATTCGTGCCGTGCCAATTGCTGAAGCTATGTTAGCATTAACCTTGATGGATCATTATTTAAGACATCGCGCGCAAAATGCTGATGTGGTCTGTGAAACACCTGATATTGAGCGATAAATTACCTACGGATTTTTAACTAGTGGTTTCAAAGCAATTCGTTCGCCTTTCGGCGAATTATTTTTGGTACTTCGGTATTTTGGGCTTAGTGGTGCCTTTTTTATCGGTGTTTCTTGATGCGAGAGGTTTCACCTCGCTGGAAATTGGTGAAATATTGGCGGTAATTACCGCGACTAAAATAGTGGCACCAACGCTTTGGGCGCAGCTGGCAGATAAATCAGGTAAACAATTAACCATAGTAAAAATTGGCGCTTTATTGTCTTTGTTAAGTTTTAGCTTAATTATTTGGACAGTAAGTTATTGGCCGTTGATGTTTAGTTTGGCGATGTTTAGTTTGTTTTGGACCGCCATATTACCGCAGCTTGAGGTGATGACATTAAACTCTATTCGCAAAAGTGGCAAGATATATGCCCGTATTCGATTGTGGGGCAGTATCGGTTTTATCATTGTTGCTATGCTTGGTGGCGAGTTAATTGAACGTTACTCAGCAGAAGCTTTTAGTTATATTGGTATTGCTATTCTAGCTGGGCTCTTTTTTTCGACCTTGATGAGTCAACAACCTCGTATTAAAAGTCTCGCAAAAGCCGATAATTCGTCGATCAAAGATAAAGTATTAAATAGTAATTTTTTACTTTTTTTCTTTGCTGGCTTAATGCTGCAAATGAGCTTTGGTCCGTATTATGTGTTTTTTGCTTTATACCTAAAAAACTTGGCTTATTCTGGTTTTCTCATCGGGATCTTTATTGCTATTGGTGTGGTAGCCGAAATTGGTATTTTTATTTTTGCGGGTTTATTTTTTAAAAGTTTCTCATTAAAAACACTGATCAGCAGTAGCATTTTATTAACTGCATTACGCTGGTATATTGTCGGACATTATGCCGACAGCGATAGTGCCTTAGCCTTGTCACAACTCATTCATGCATTAAGTTTTGGTTTGTACCATAGCGCTAGTATTGCCTTTATTCAGCAACACTTTAATGCCAACCAGCAAAGCCGCGGACAAGCAATTTATATCGGCGGAGTATATGGTATAGGTGGCGCTGTTGGCGCTTATATGGCAGGCATATTGTGGCAAGATGGTATTGGCGCCATGACAACATTTGATTTTGCGGCATTTACCGCCTTTATTGGTGGTGTTTTTGCTTTATTTTTACGGCAAAGTAATACCAAAAAACAGGCTGTAACAAGCTAATTTTAACGAGTGAGTAGAGCATATGCGTACTTTATTTTGGACTTTCATCGCAACACTTAGTTTGCTACTCAGTAGTAATACTGCCAATGCACAGTGGCATAAGCATAGTTTTAAAGTGATGGGCACTCAAGCACACGTTGAATTTTGGCTGCCAACCGAAGCTGCCAAAATCGGTGACCAAGATTCAGAACAAACGCGGGCAAACAATATTATTACTGCGGTCGAAAACGAGATGCGCCGCATTGATCAGGAAATGAGCCCTTACAAACCTGAAAGCGAGTTATCGACAGTAAATCGCTTAGCACCAAATGAACCTGTAAAAATATCATTAGAGCTTTTTAACTTACTCGCCAAAGCCGAGCGAATATCTCAGCAGAGTGATGGGGCCTTTGACATTACTTATGCATCGATTGGCTATCAGTACGACTATCGAATAAAGCAAAAGCCGAATAACCAACAAATTCAGCAAGCGCTCGCGGCTATTGATCACACAGGCTTAGTACTAAACAAAGAACAGCAAACAATTAGCTTTAAAAATCCTAAAATTAAAATCGATTTGGGCGGTATTGCTAAAGGTTATGCGGTAAAAAACTGTTTAGCCATATTAGCATCGGCGGGCATAAAACATGGTTTGGTTAGTGCGGGCGGTGATACCGGGCTGCTAGGTGATCGCAAAGGTCGTCCGTGGTTGGTGGGAATTAAACATCCTAGAGCGAGTGATAAAACTGCAGTACATTTGCCCTTGAGTAATGAAGCTATTTCTACTTCTGGCGACTATGAACGTTACTTTATTGAAGATGAGGTACGCTATCATCATATTATCAACCCTAAAACAGGTAAGTCAGCTCAACAGGTGGTCAGTGTTTCAGTCATTGGGCAAGATCCCACTTACGTTGATGCGTTATCGACAACGCTTTTTGTTCTAGGATTAGAGCAAGGCATGGCATTTATTGACAACCTGCCTGACTATGAAGCGATTATTATTGATAATCAGCAGAAACTGCATTTCTCCCTCGGTTTACAGCAGAACTAGCAATTGGGTTTGAAATTCGAAACTTTATAAGTAGATATCACCATTCTTAAACTAAAAAAGCACCTTCAAGGTGCTTTTTTCTTGCTCTAAACAATGCTCTAAACAATGCTCTAAACAAAGCGCTAAACATTGCTTATAAACGTTATCTATACTTGGTTTAGTGTACCGGTAACGATTGGTTGAAAGGCTGTTAAACTATCGAGTAAGGTATTGTTACCCAAGCCTTGTCCTGGCACTAAGCCAGTAAAGCTGCCTTGTTCACCGTGTAAGGCTAAATAGTTCAGTAATACTGTTTCTACCAATAAGTTGACGTTATTCGCTGATGGAGCCGAACTAGTGTCTACCGACGCATCAGGGCGCATAAAACCTATTTGCTGACTCATCGCCATTTGATTTTCATCAGCGCCATTAAGTTGTGGGCGACCGTTTGGATTAAACACTAAAAAGAAAGATGCACCTGTTGATGAATTATCACCAGTCCATTCGCCTTTACCTCTACCTTCTTCTGATTCATCTATTCGGCCATTACTGGCAACTGAGCCGTCACTGAACACATACATCATCAATGGTTTGTTGCGTCTAGCAGCATATTCAAGACAAGCGCCCATACAACGACCGGCTCGTAAATCTCGTAGCTCACCTGTTGCTCTGTCTCCAGTATGGTAATCAAAACCACCCATAGTAACGGTACCTGCACCAGAAAAGCCGTTGACGACTAACTTCATAATTGATGAGGTTTTACTAAATTCACTTTCGCTGTCAAATTCTGCTAATGAGAAAATGCCAGCAGGGCCAACAATGTCGGGGTCAAGTAGTGGGTTAAGCGTGCTAGGATCACCAAAACGATCAGCCAAATCAGCACTTTTCACATAGCCACAATTTACTAAATCTTTAATCACCGCATCACGGGTGACTTGAGTATTTACCGAAGCTAACTTTTGCGAACTAACTCTTTGAATACTTTCCATTACGGCAACTGCATCACTTTGAGACAATAAACTAAATAAGTCACCAACATCGACTAAGCCGGTCACATCAGTAGGGCGATCAATTTTTGTAGGTCGTTTACTTAAATCAATAAAGCGACTGGGCGCCATAGAGTTGCCACCTGATTCGGTGTTTCTAGAACCTGCTAATGGCATAAGTGAACCGTCAGCCCCAGCAGCTGCAATAGCGTACATTGGGTTATGTGGGTTATTGCTAGTATCGTTATCTGAACGACTCGGAATTACTGCGCCATTTATTTTACTGCGAGTATCGGCTGATGTTTTCTCTAAAATACCGCGTAAAAATGCTGAGTCAGAGTGAAAGGCAAGACCGAGTTCAGTATTAATAAAGTCAGATTGGTCGGCATTCGGGTTGGCAATAGAAGGTGCCATATCGCCAGGCAAACCTAATTTGTTATAACCACCTGTTGATAGAAAGTCGAGTTGCCCGCCTGCGCCACCAACCAAGACGTTAGAGCCCGCGATATTTGCCCCACCGGCCAAATCGAAGGAAATAAATGGTATTTTTCCTGCGCCTTGAACGTTAATGCCACATGAGGCGCGAAGCGCTTCAAGATCTGGCGATAATGTAGCATGAGCATTATTTGGATTAGCAAACATGCTAAATAACGATGCGCCAGCAACAACGCCAGCACCTTTTCTTAGTCCAGATGAGATAAAGTCACGACGACTTACTGGCCGGCTATGATCAGAAAATAATAACGGCGCATCCGGATGATAATGTTTAGTTTTTTTCATAATATATTCCTAGATATCTAGCCTATTGAACCAAAGTGACAGCACTGGCTAAAACCGCAGCACAGCTGGATTTTGCAATAGTACGGGTGCGTTCTGCGTTACAGTTGCTATTACAAACAGCTAAACGGTCAATAAGGTTGCTTAATTCATTGCTTACCGCAACTTTCGTTGGTTGGCTAGCAACGTCTAGCGGCATTAATTGTGCGAGTAGCGGGTCAATAAATTGTCCCCGTTGACTGGCTGATAAAGCAATATTTGGTTCAAGGGTAAAGTCTATATTTGGAAACCAGTTAGAACGTAAATTAACGTCTTCAATGGCGGTATCACAGTACGCGATAGCCAACTGAGTAATCCCCATTTGTTGGGCAGAAATAAAGGTTTCAATATTATTAATGCTAGGCAACTGTCGCTGCACTAACTGATAAACACCAAACACTTTACTTTGTTCTTGGGAAACTCCTGTTAATTGGCTCATACTCGCATGAATCTCGTCAAAATTTCTGATGCCAATTTCAGCACTTTCTGTGTCAGCAGGTACTTCAGCTGTCACCACTAATTCACCTTCAACTTTGACATTGGTATGTTCGCCTAAGCGTTCAAATGATAAGAAGAACTCATCTTGCTCAGCACCTTTTTCAATGGCAATGATGGTGCCTAAACCTGATAGCAGTAATGGTTCGTCAAGAGATTCATCGGTTGATAATGACCTACTTAAGTTGGCATAAACTTGGCTTTGCCCGCTTTCTTTACCGTTAATACCAATGTTTAGTCCTTCAATTGGTAGTGCTGTAGTTAATCTTTGTTGATCTAAGTTGACCACAGAAGGCTGGCTAAATAAGTAGCTGTAATTATCAAACTCGCTGATTTCAAGCATCACGAAAGTATTAGGTAAATCGATTAAATCACCAATAGAAAATAACAGGTAGTAACGTTCACCAACGCCCACGTCAAAGTTTTGCTGTATTTGTTCTGCTGTCATCGCTTTGTTAAATAATGCCAACAAACGAATGTTACCTTGCCAGATATGATTATTTGATGCTTCTCGCCCCAAAATTAAAGCAAAGCTATTGTCCCATGATGCTAATGGTGCAATTTCTTGATCTGTTATTTCAATCAGCTTGCCATTGACATAAATTTTTCGACCTTCAGTGGCATTGTAAGTTAGCACCACATGCTGCAAAGTTGCTTGCAAAACTTCATCAGCATCAGGCGTGCTTAAAGCTGGCTCACCGTTAAGTGATGTTGCTTGATTACGCAGCATAAAGTCGTAGTTGTATTGGCTTTGCCCTAAGGTAAAGTTTCGTTCGTTATCACCAGCAGAGTAACTGACAATACGAGCAGGACCTTCTTGTGTGACATTGGCAGGCGTTAACCAAGCTTCTAGCGAAAATTCACCAGTGGCAGTAATTAAGTCATGTAATTTCTTACTGTTGGCGGTACTAGCTTGCGCTTTGCCATTATTAAAAATTAAGCCGCCACTGCCTAGCCATTCAATATCACCTGTTAAAGATAAATTTGCTGCAGGGCTAATTCCTGATGTGTCGTAGGCAATATTGCCATTCCCTGTTTTAAACTGATACAGGGCGATAGTATCATTTTCAAAGCGACCACCATTTGAAGCAACAATACCGTCGGTGAGCCTTAACGCTTTTGAGATAACCATATCTTCATCAACTTGGTTAACCGGTATTTGTTCACTAAAGGCTTGTATGCCTGCCAGCATAGTATTGCTATTTGCTTGACAGTCACCCCAACAGTTATGAAATTCGCTGCCGAGCCTAATAACTAAACGCGATAGTTCGGCTTGGTCAAGGTTTATGACTCGTTGTGCTGCTTGATAAGCAACATCAATATCTTCGCTAGCAAAAAAGGGTGATTGTGCGGCACTTGCGGTTTCACTATGACAGGTTGAACAATATTGGCTGACAATTGGGTAAACATGTGAGCTAAATAAAGTTGTGCTGTCAGGAAAGCTTCGGCTACTGCCGGTCTCTCGAATGATAGGTGCCGTTAGTTCAATTTCTGTTGTTGTGCTGACGCGGTCATCAGACCAAATTTTTATCCATTGCACCATAGTATCAGCACAGGCTTGATCACTGTCTAACCAACAGTTGTGCCCGCCGGCAACTTTTTCTACTAACCTTGATTGTGCTGGTGTTGATAGATCAACTAACGGCGTTGTTGCTGCATAAGCCAAGTTAACATCATCAAAGCGCGCAAAATAGGGCGCTTGGTCGTCGACCTTATGACAAGCTCCACAGCGATCACTGCTGGCAACATTGTCAAATAGCGCCGTTTTATATTTTTGAATATCTTCGGTTTGCGGAGCAGGGCCTGTATATGTGCTATTAGGCGTGTCTGGTTGCACTGGTGGTTGAGTTTCAACTTCACTATCACCACAAGCAGTTAAATAATTAACCATCAATAAACAGGTGAGTAATTTAAGTTTATTCATCATTACTCTCCCATACAGTAATTGCCAATTTCGGCAAAAACTTGTTTTAATTGATAACCACCTTCTTTAAAAGAAGCGGTGGTTGTTGATATTTGATTTAAGTCAGCGTTACTTTCGGCATCACGTAAACAAACATTATTGAAGACCTTTTTAACCTGACATTGTGCGAAGGCTTGGCTGTTAGCTAGTTCTTCACCTAGCGACTTCATACCGCTGCCTTGACCACTAAGTGCCGGATCCCAACCTAAACTTCTGTTATCACCATGGCGCCAGTAATTACTCCATTGATCATTCGGCGTTGCGAAGCCAAATGGAAAAGTTGTATTGTTATTAAAATATTTTGCTTGTACTCGTGAACCTGTAACGCTATCAGTTGTGCCGTCTTGGTTATAAGCAATATTACCACTCTCTGCTGCGGGATCATTATCAGCATTAAAGTCATAATCATAATAAGCAAATGCTTGTGCAAGCGGGTCCATACCACTATGACAAGCTAAACAGTTATTAATAAATAAACGGCTATCGCCACCCGGACTACGACTGACATCTTGGCGAATTCTGTCTGGAGGTAAGGTATTGTCTTTAATGGGCTCAAGGTCAGTACATAAATGGTTCATTAAGGTAAACCTGAGCATTGCTCGGTTGGTACCAAGATAAAAGAAGGCCTTTGCGGCGGCTCGACTTGTTAATACGCCCGCGGTAGCGGTAGCTGGTAAGCCATTGAGACCTGACTGAGTAACTTGTACAAGGTCGGTTGATAAATCCAGTGCTCTATCTTCAATCGCAACATAGTGGTCGTTATTATTGTTGTTATAAGCTGGCAACCCTAAGTCACTTTTTCCAACATAAGTCATATTGGCTTGTAGAATTTGTCTAAAGTCGATGTCGTCACGCACCATGCCAATAATTGTTGCACTATAATCGTTGAGTGGAAAAAATATATCTTGCTCTTTATTTGTCCAAGGTGTCGAAAATAGTTTTAAAGTCGTGTTATAAAAATGTTTCGATTCCATTGCAACATAAGCAGCTTCAATTGGTTTCCCATCGACTAATAATGCTTCCATTTCTGATAGTGTTTCAGCACTTGCAGGCACCCCCGCAATACGATCATGAAGACGTTTAGCTTGCTCTAATGTGCCTGCGAAAGTGAATGGTGTAGTGAATAAAAATACAGAGCAAATAGCTGATATTAGTAATGTTCTTTTTTTTAATAGTAATTTAGTTGTTTGCAAAAAAAATGTCTTTGTGGATTTGCATACACTAGGCGAAATGACGTTACAAAGTAACACCTTCATACAACCTCCTTGAAGATGTTGAGTAGAAAAAATATTCCGACATCATGTCGAAAATATAGTGATTTTTACACATGCTCTGTTTGATTTTTAATCAGTTTGGCATGCTCTTTTTTAGGTATACGTCATTTTTCAAGAAAAATATACCGTTTTATTTAATAAAAAATAACTGTTGTACTTAGTACTAAGGATGTAGTACTTTGTATCCGAAATGTAATTATGTAAAAAATACTGACAGTGGTCAACCACTGTCACTTTTTATTATAAATTATTATAGCTATTTGATTTGTTTGCTTTTACTTATTTAATAGCCATCAAGTGCTATAGGCTAGCATAGGTTACATTTTTGTTATATTGTTGTTTATTGATTTTAAATATTGTTGTCGGCGAATAATTACACGGGAAAGTAGCATGAATCCGAAAATAAGCTTTAGCGGACTTGCGCTTTTTGTTTTATTGAACACAGGTTGTAACTCAGATACCGCGCCAAGTGAAGAAAATACAGATCCAGTCTTGGAAGAATTCCCTGTTGTATACATCGAGCGAAGTTTAGATACCGATCCCTCTGAAGAAATTAATCAAGCGGCTAGCTTTCCTATTTTTGAACCCACTCAATTCAATCCAGGGGCAAAATTAAATTTAAAAGCTAACGCTACGCCTGAAGCACTTGCGCTTGAATTAACGGCTAATATTTTTTCCACTGATGACAGCACTGACATTATTGAGCAATTCATCGATATACGAGATCTCTCAGTGTCGCCTGATGGACAAGAATTCTTAGTTTCTATTCGAGCACCTGAAGTTGAGGATGCAGATGAAAATGAACAACCAAAATGGAATATTTGGCGTTACCAGCAAAGTACAAAACTGTTAACGCGTGTCGTTAGTAATGATGTTATTGCCGAACAAGGTGATGACTTAATGGCATCTTTCTTACCTGATGGTCGTATTATTTTTGCCTCGAACCGTCAACGTTTGTCCCGTGCCATTTTACTCGATGAAGGTAAACCGCAATACACCGCTAATAATGAGCGCTCTGAACTGGCGACGCTAAATATTCATATCATGCAAGCCGATGGCTCTGATATCGAACAGCTGACATTTAACCTCAGCCATGATTTTTACCCTTTAGTTTTACAAGATGGCCATATTTTATATAGCCGCTGGGACGCTATGGGGGGCAACAATCAAATTAACCTTTATCGTATGCGACCAGACGGTACAGAAAATCAGTTGATATATGGTTGGCATTCGCATCAGCTGAGTATTGATGAAAGTAATGCCAATATTGAATTTATTAAGCCACAGCAATTGCCGAATGGAAAAATTTTATTATTGTTAAATGGTAGTGAAGAAAGTAATTTTCAAAAACGCCCAATTATTCTTAACCTTGATGACTTTACCGATCAATATCAACCGATAGCGGCAAATAATCCGATTGAAGAAACTGCAATATCTGATCTTTTTGATCGCAGTGTTGCGGATTATAATTTTTCAGAAAATTTATCGCCCGCAGGACGAATTAATCATTTATTTCCATTACCTGACAGTACTCAACGTTATTTAGCGAGCTGGGATTTATGCCGTGTTGTTATCGAGCAAGAAACTCGTGCTTGTGGGCAATTAACTGCTGAAGAGCTAGCCCAAGACAATATAGAACAAGCAACACCATTTTATGAACTTTGGTTATTTAACCAAAGTGAGAACACTCAGCAGTTAGTTGCTAGTCCAAGCCAAGACCATATATTAACTGAAGCTATTGTGATGCAAGAAGCGCAGGTAAAACCTGAGTTTATTGCCGATAAAGTTGTTGGTAGTGAACTTGATGCTGATTTAGCCAATCAGCAAGCTGGTGCCATTCATATCCGCAGCATTTATGACTTTGATGGCGTGGATTTAAGCCCACAAGGTCTGGCGCAAACGATGAACCCTACACAAACAACGGCAGAACAAAGGCCTGCACGTTTTTTACGTTTAATTCGTGGTGTACCCATGCCACCTGATGAGGTGAAAGACCTAGATAATACTGACTTTGGCCGCAGTCGAGCACAATTAATGCGTGAAATTCTAGGTTATACCACCATTCAACCAGACGGCTCAGTAAAAGTAAAAGTACCCGCAAACGTACCTTTTGCCTTAAGTATTCTAAATCAGGCCGGACAGCGTATTGGTGGGCGTCATAGCCAATGGTTAACGGTTAAACCCGGCGAAACTCTTGAATGTAATGGCTGTCATAGCGGCAATAGCGAGTTGCCACATGGTCGAATTGCTGCACAAGCTGAGAGTATCAATGCCGGAGCAGTATCAGACGGTGTTGCATTTCCTAATACAAATCCACAATTGATACCTGATTTTGCACAAACTATGGCAGAAACAGTTGAGAAAACGCTTGGCTTACCTGCGCTTAGCAGCGATTTAGAATATCTGGATATTTGGAGTGATCCTGCAACAGCTACGTTAAACCCAGCATTAACCATTAGTTATCAAAACCTCACTACGGCCAAGCCTAATGGAAGTGAGTGTTTTACAAATTGGACGGCATATTGTCGTTTGCAAGTTAACTACACTGAGCACTTAGCACCATTATGGTTAAAGCCACGTTTAGTGTTTGATGAAATTACTAATGAGCAGATTCAAGACAATACATGTATTAGTTGTCATAGTGTTTTAGATGTTGAGAACACCGCACAAGTGCCTGCAGGGCAGTTAGATTTAACTTCATCGACATCAACAGACGAGCCTGCACATTTAACCAGTTATCGAGAATTATTCTTTGGTGATGTTGAACAAGAACTCGTTGAAGGTATTCTTGTTGACAGACAAATTCCTCTGTTAGACGGAAATGGTGACCCTGTTTATGTTCGAGACGGTGATGGCAATTTAGTTTTAGACGAGAATGGCCAACCGATCCCCGTTATGACTACGGTCAATGTAGCTAATATTTTGTCAACCAATGGCGCGCAATCTAGTGGTCGATTCTTTGAAGTGCTCAACAGTGGCGTGCATCAAAATATGTTATCGCTTGACGAACAACGCCTACTTAGTGAATGGTTAGATATCGGTGGTCAATATTACAACACGCCTTTTTATCAGGCGGAGCCATAAAATGTTATTTACCAACAACGGACGTTGCATGAAACAGTTATTCATTGCCATTATCATCGCTTGTTTTAGTCAAATCACTATAGCTGAAGAAAACCTTACTGATGCAAAGGAGCTATTAACGTTAGGTCCAAGTATTGTTATAGAAGTACCTTATATTGAACTACGCTCTGGCCCTGGTCGCGGTTATCCTATTACTCAGGTTATCGAAAAAAACGAAGTAGTGTTTGTGCTAGTTAAGCGTACTGCTTGGTTTAAAGTACAAGATAAACGCGGAAACCAAGGCTGGTTTCATCAAGACAACCTCTTAAGTTTTAGTTTTAATGAACAGCCAGTGTTGTCAGCAGAACAAACTAATGATGATTATTTATCTCGAATTTGGGAAATGGGTGTTGGTTACGGTGAATTTGAACAAGCTGACTTTTATCGCTTAAGTTTGTCTTATGCTTTTAGCCCCGTGATCAGTACTGAATTGCAAATTGGTAAAGCTATCGGCAGCGTATCAGACAATGAAGTTGCAGAGTTAATGTTAGTTGCTCAACCTTTTCCTGAACTCAGCGTTATTCCATATTTTTCTGTCGGTGCTGGCGCAATTAGAACCACACCACATAGCGTTTTAGCTGATGCACAAGAAAGAAATAATACCCTGATCAGCAGTGCTGTCGGGCTTAAATATTACCTTGCTCGTAACTTTTTATTACGAGCTGAATATAAATACTCATTAGTACTGACTGATCGAGATGATAATGAAGGGGTTCGTACATGGACATTAGGGTTCAGCGTATTTTTATAATGAATACATTAAAGCAGTGGCGCACTGCCAAAGTAGTGGCATTAGCCTGTATGTTGGCAAGCCCTTTACAAAGTGCAAGCGCGGCAGAAAGTGAAATAAAGCCATCCGTTGAACGTCGAGAAGTATTGGAAGACTTGCTCGATACTGAGAATTTTGAAGTTGGCGTTAAAGTTGGCTTGATCAGTATTGAAGATTTTGAAACCAGTACTCTAGTGGCTGGACATCTTGCTTACCACATTAGTGAGGACTTTTATTTTAAAGCGGAATATGCGCAAGCTGACGCTGGTGAAACAAGTTTTGAAAAGTTATCGAATACCTCACCGTTGTTAACTGATGAAGAACGTGAACTAACTTATTACGGCTTAAACATTGGTTATAACCTTTTTCCGGGGGAAATATTTTTAAGTGATAATTGGGCGTTTAATAGCGTTTTTTCAGTTGAACTTGGTGCAGGTAGCACAGAGTTTGCTGGTGATGATCAATTCACCGTAAATTTTGCCACGAATTTCCGCGTTTTTGCCAATGATTGGATCGCTTGGGATATTGGCGTCAGTGATCATATTTTTGATACTCGCGTAACGGGTGAGGCCAAAACAACTCATAACTTGAGTTTTACCACTGGCGTATCATTTTATTTTTAAATAATAAATCTTGAGATAGACGCACAGCAATAAAATACTACATTTAGAAAAATTCTAGCGTAAAGGAATAGGGCACTAACATGACATTATTTGGTAAACGAGCAACACAGAAAAGTAATACAGGTAGAAGTTTATTTGTTGCAACGTTATTTTCACTTGTCACGCTAATGAGTACGACAAGCCAAGCGCTTAGTTTAGGTGATGATGCCCCAGACTTTACCTTGAAAACGATGTCGGGGAATAACCTCAACCTCAACGAGCAGCGCGGTAATATTATCGTCATTAACTTTTGGGCTTCATGGTGTGGCCCATGTCGAACCGAAATGCCAATACTGCAAGAATTTCATGATCAATATGAAGACTTAGGTGTTGCGGTATGGGGTGTTAATGTTGAGCAGGAAAACCAAGCAGGGCTTGATTACATTAAAGAGCTAGGCGTAGATTTTCCTATATTCTTCGACGCCAGCAATCAAATTTCCGCAGCTTACAATGTAGAAGCTATGCCTACCACCGTTATTATTGATCGCCATGGCAAGGTTCGTTCTGTTTTTCGTGGCTATCAAAAAGGTTATGAAAAAAAGTACGCCAAAGTTATTAAACAGTTGATCAGAGAATAATTATGTTAGCTAGATATCACTTGCTAAAAGGTCAGATTTTACCTTCACAGAGTGTCAAAAAAGTGTGGCGAATGTGTATTCATCTTAGCGCTGCTTTTGCATTTTTGACCTTAACAGGTTGTGCGCAAATGGGTGTGAAGCCTTGGGTAAAACCATACGAACGTCAAAATTTAGCCGACCCTATAATGTCAGCTAATCGCCATGGTATTGCTAATCGCCATGTTGCTCATGTATTTGAAGCGCGTGAATCAGGTCGTGGTGCTGAAGGTAGTGGTGGAGGCGGTTGTGGTTGTAACTAATCAGAAATTTTGCATTTTATTCATTGCTATATTTGTCTTGTTTTCCCTAGACACTCAGGCAGCTGTACTTGAAAAAGACCAGGCTGATGTGCTGTATCACAGCTATCAAGGTGGCGGCATGTCTATCGACGGCCCCGCAGTACTGGTACGTAAAAAAGCAAGTGAGTCATTAGCAGTTTCAGCTTATTACTATGTTGATACCATTTCCTCAGCCTCAGTTGATGTGATGAGTACAGCAAGCCCTTACACCGAAGAACGTAAAGAATTTCAACTTGGCGCGGAATATTTGCATGACAAAACACTGATGGCAATTACCGTTGGTCAAAGTGATGAAAGTGATTATTTGGCAAAGTCAGTCGCACTAAATATTTCTCATGACACTTTTGGTGATTTAACCACTGTTAGCTTTGGTTTAGTCGTTGGTGACAATGAAATCAAACGTAACGGCGACGAAAATTTTCTAGAAAACAGTGAACAATATCGTGTTCGTGCCGGCATTAATCAAATATTAACGAGAAACCTAACAGCAGGTATTAATATTGAAGCTGTAGCTGATGAAGGTTATTTAAATAACCCATATCGTACGGTACGCTTTATTGATGCAAGCAATGCTGCGGGGGTGAGTTATCAATCAGAAATTTACCCAAATACTCGTAACTCTTTTGCAGTGAAACTATCGTCTAGCTACTACTTACCTTACCGAGCCGCGTTATTCGCACATTATCGTTATTTTACCGACAGCTGGGATATTAACTCACAAGATTTTGAGTTGATGTATCGACAGCCGTTTGCTGACAGTTTTGAGCTAGAAGTTAAAGCACGTTACTACAAACAAACGGCTGCCAACTTTTACAGTGATTTATTTGCCCACCGTGATGCACAAAACTATTTGGCACGTGATAAAGAGTTAAGTGATTTTGATGATTTAACCTTGGGGATGGGACTTACTTATAAAATTCCTAGTAGTTTTTCGCCCAATGATTGGCAATCAGAAGTGAGTTTACAGTGGGATCACATACGTTTTAATTATAATAATTTTCGTAATCCGAATGCGGAAGGTGGCGTAGGTGCTGAACCGTTTTATGCCTTTTCTGCCAATGTTGTACGTGCTTTTGTTAGCGTTTATTTTTAGCTGACAGTGATGAGCGATAAATAGTTTATTAGCCATTATTAGAAAGTAAATATTAAACAATCACCAATGAAAAAATTTTCGGTATTATTTTAGGGACCAAAATGAAAAAAACATTCACAACAATTTATAGCCTGCTGTTTATCTTCTTATCAACAGCCGTGTTTGTTACGCAAAGTAATGCTCAAGACAACGTGGCTAAAAATATGCCTGCACAAGAAAGCAGTGCAGTAGCAAATGAGTTAGAAGACATTAAGCAACAAGTGTTAAAGCTAAACCGTGAATTGTTTATTTTGGAAGAAGACTTACTGTTTCCTGCCAGCACACAAATCGCCGTTTTTGTTTCTGTTGATATTGGTAAATTCTTTACCCTCGACAGCGTAGAGCTGAAAATTGATGATGAAGATGTTGCCGGTTTTCTTTATACCGAACGACAACGGAAAGCTTTAGAAGAAGGTGGAATTCAAGGGCTATATCAAGGTAATTTGAAAAAAGGTGAACATGAACTAACGGCAATTTTTATTGGTTACGACAATGAAAAAAGACCCGTTAAACGTGCAGCAAATTATCAATTTGTTAAAGAAGACGATGCCATCATGCTTGAGCTTAAAATAGAAGATCAAACGCAAGATTATCGCGCGAAAGTAGTTGTTGAGGAATGGTTACTGTAAGGCGTTTTGCTTACAGGCTGATATATATGACGATGACGTTTGGCAGTAGAAAAAAAATCAATTTAATAGTGACTAAGCAGGTTGCTAGCGTGAAACGAAATATTCGATTATTGGATGGGCGACTTTCACCTGCGTTATCACTGTTAGCATTATTAAGTATGTCTAGCTCAGCAACAGCGTTTAGTGGCCTAGAAACTGAAGTACAGCTTTCAACGACTTCTAAAACTGAGCTTCAAGCACCAACTGATTACCAACCAAATGATGAATATGCATTTCACGTTGCTGAGCCTGAAAAACTAGCGAAAAAACTTTATCGCAAAGCCTTATTTCATTACTTTCAAGGGCAGCCAGAATTAGCGCTACGACAATTGACTTATAACAAAGCTCGTTTGCCGGTTGTTAATGACAACGCATTGTTATTTGAAGCAGGTTTACAAGTATCGTTAGGTTTGTATCGCGAAGCGGAAAAAAACCTAACGAGCATCACCAATAAATTGTCGCAGACATTATCACCTAATTCAGTTCAAAATAGCTCAGCGCTATCAAAAGCTGAACAAAAGTCGGGAGAGCGTTTCGACTACTTCGCTTCTCAGGATTTATTAGCCGTTGCCTTGTTGCAATTAGCTGAACAACAAATTAGCCAACAACAAAAAGCTCGTGCTCAGCAAACGTTAGCGAAACTTAATCATTTACCTGAGGGCTATTATCAGCAATATCACATTTTAAGTCAGCTAGCATATTGGCCTCAGCCAGCGAATCTGCACCTTGAAATGGCAATGCCATTAGAAAATAGTGAATTAAAAACTCAACAGGCTGATGCTTATATTTTACTGAATACAGCTCTACTACATATTGAACAAAAAGACGTTGAAAATGCTGAGAAAGCATTAGTTAAGTTAAAGTTAATGAGCTGGCAAGCACCAGAGCAAAGCTTTTGGCAGCAATTGTTTTCCAGTGAAGCACTTTCAAACGATAACACTGCTAGCCTGCAAAATATCGATGAATCAGCACATGAAAAACAATCATTACAAGATTATGCCAGTCTTTTACTCGCTCAACTTTATGTCGAGCAAGAGCAATATTCATTAGCTTATAAAGAATTAGCCAACTTCCCACAAAATAGCCCTTTTACCGAGCAAGCATTGTTTTTGTTTGCTTATGCAAGTTTACAAACTCAACATTACCCAGAGTCAAAAGCTATTTTTAGTTTATTATCGACACGTTACCCAGCTAGTTATCTAGGCTGGCAAGCTGATGTGTTATTAGCTCGTCAATACCTAATACAAAGAGATCTTGATACCGCGCTCAATCAATATCTACAGTTGGAAAGTAAATATCAGCAGCAACTTACGAGTTTAACTGAATTTGAACAACAGCTAATCGCGAATCCTGTTACCGTTACTGGCGATTTTGCATCTAAGAGCGATAAAGCGTTGCTTGCATCTGTATGGTGGGAAAAAGCCATTGCCAGCGTTAAATTAACTGGGCAGTTCGATAAAGCGAGTGAGCTTGACGAATTAACAAAACAAATAGCGCAACAACAACAACAAGTGCAATGGTTAGATTACGCCATTGTGTTAAACGAGCGTCGCCAAGCTAGAATTATTGCCCAGCAACAAACACAAAAATATCAAAACCAAATTGTTAAATTGCAAAATAGTCGAGATCAACTCGCTCATCGATTGAATGAAGCAAAAATGCACGCGGACGCTAAAGTATTTGCCTCGGCCCAGCAACAAGAATGGCTACAACGTATTGCAAAGAGTAAAAGTGTTTTAAGCGCCATGGCAAACAATGAGCGCTACAAAAAGAAAGTACCCAAATACCAACAGCGTTTGAACCGTGTTGAAGGTGCGCTTACTTGGCAACTACAACAGAAATTTCCACAGCGCTTGTGGCAACATCAAACACAACTAAAGCAGTTAGATAAGTTACTCGCTAAATTACAGCAGCAAATGAATCAGGTAACTGCGATTCAGCAGTTAGTGAATAAAGGTAGTGACACTGCAATTGGCAGTGAAATGCTTAATTCTATTGATGCTGAGTTTGATTTAGGCTCGCTCAGTAAAGCAGGCTTAGACTTGCCAAAATTGAAGCAAAGACAACAGATAATTGCCCAAGACAGCTTACGACTGAAACACTCGGTAGCAGCATTAGGCAACGCAACCAATGAGAATATTCAAGATGATTTGTTAGCTTTCATTGCTGAACAACGCCAAAGCTTAAATTATTACTTACATCATAGTCGTCGAGCTATGGCAAAAATATTGGAAGAGTTTAAAAAAATCGATATTGCAAAAAATGACAATTTTCTAATAAATGATAAAAAGGAAATTAGCGCAGAAAAGTTAGTAGCTGATTTACCAAATGAAGTTGACGATGTTATTAGCAGCGAAGGAGTTGATGAATAATGCCAATTGCTGCAACTAGTTCAGGGAATAAAGGTTTGTTAAAGGCGCATAGCGGTTTAGCGCAATTTGGCAAAGTCGCCAGCGTGCATTTATTAGCACTTTCTTTGGTCGCATGTCAGTTATTTCCTGATGATGAAAATAGCACGACACCAGAAACAAACCAATCAACCGTGAAGCGTGATAGTTTAGCTGACTTAGCAAAGTCGATTCAGCAAGCTAACGAAGACGATAAACTTGAGCAAGAGCAACTTGTTAAACAACGATTATCGAAAAAAATTCGCAGTGCTAAGTTAGCTGAAATCTATCAAGCTATGCTAACGCTAGAACCAGATACGAATGTGCGAGCGCAAATTAATTATCGTCTGGTTGAGCTAGATACTGAATACTTTCAAGAATTTGGCTTAACGGAACTTGATGCAAAAAGCTCTGATGTATTGCTAGCTAAATTAATCTCTGATTATCAAGGGCTGTTAAAGCGTTACCCGAACCGTCCTGAGAATGAAAAGCTATATTATCAGCTAGCTAAAGCCTACGACTTACAAGGTGAATTAGCCAAAAGCTTAGCAATAACTCAGCAACTCGTGGCACTTTATCCGCAAACTCAGCACTTGGCGGAACTAGCATTTCGACAAGCTGAAATTTATTACAGCCAACAAGATTACAGCAATGCATTAGCCGCTTATCAAAGAGTATTAAAGGCAGAGCAGAATGAAAAGTATCGTTTAAATAGTATTTATATGTCGGGTTGGTCGCAATTTAAAGCCAATAACTTGGTTAAGGCCGACCAAGAGTTTATGAAGGTTTTATCGGAGCTTATTCGAGAACAGCTAATCATAAAAACTTCACAAGAACGTATTGTTGCTAAGTATCAACAATTTGATAATGAAGAGCTGCGCGCAGCGAGTGATGATGATTTTGCTCAACTGAGTCAGTCCAAGCAAAGTTTAGTCGGTGATACTTTACGTATTTTAACTATTTCATTGAGTCAACAAGAACAAGTACAAAGCCTAATTGCATTATTCGATAGCTATCAGCCGTTAACCGAAGAAAATCAGCATGTTGCTGCACTTGAACATGTATTGTTTAAAGCGCTTGCATCATTCCTAATAGAGAAAAAGCTTGATCACGATGCTGAATTAACTTACCAAGCCTATATACAGCGTAACCCAAGTAATATTTGGTCTACTCGTTTTAGTTTAGCGCTAATTGCTATGGCTAAAAAGCGTGGTGACCATCCACAAGTGCGAACTTTGCAACAAGGCTATGTTGAACAGTATGGCCTTAATAGTGATTTTTGGCCGTTAGCTAGCCCCGAGCAACAGCAAGAAGTTATTCCGTCGTTATTACAATTTAGCGAACAACGTAGTCGTCGTTTGTATGCCTATGCTCAAGACAGCAAAACGCCAGAAACTAAAATTTCCGCTTTTGCCAACGCCGCAAACTGGTTGGGTGGCTACCTTGAAATAGTTAAACTTACACAAGATAACTATCCAGAAACTATTGCAGCAGCGAAGATTGATTTAATTGCAGAAGAGTCGCTTTATGCTGATGCTAGTTTTGAGGCTCAGCATTATCAAAATGCCCTTACCAGTTATCAATATTTGGCCTACGGTAATGTTACCGGTAGCGCTGAAGTGAATAGCCAAGTGATTGAACAAACAAACGTTACTGTTGAGTTAAGCGAAAAGCACGCACAGATAAAGCAAGCTGCGGCATATGCGACAACATTAACCATACGTAAACTATTATTGTCGGCACAAGAGTCAGAGCAAACTGTACTTATTAATCAACGTGCAGAATTAGACCGCGCTTTTGTTGTTAATTACCCTAATGATGAGCGTGCTAAAGTATTGGCAAGCCAAGCCGCGCAGTATTCATTTGCAAGCGATGACTTTGATAACGTACATTTTTATAGTGACTTTATCTTAAGTCACTATGATATTACGTCGAACACTTTGCCAAGTGCCATGGCAACGATAAAGGCTAAGCTTTCAACTACTGCTTTTAAGCAAGTTCAAATTGCTAGCCAACTTAAAGCCAATAGCTTCTATCAACAGCAGCAATATTCCTCAGCAGAACAGAGTTACTTGTTGGCGTTAAATTTTGTCAGTCAGAAAAACAGCGGTAAGGCTGTTAAATCAAAAGCGGATAAGGCCAAAGTTTATGAAATCAATGAGCTAATTGCATCGAGTATTTATCTGCAGGGACAAGCGGCTAAAGAAAACGATCCGGAATTAGCCATAGAACATTGGCTGCGCCTTGGTAACGTTACGCCGAAAGCGAGTTACCGCGCAAATGCCGAATTTGATGCTGCCAACTTATTATTGAGCAATCAACATTGGGGTAAAGCTGTTTCAGTATTGTTAGCATTTCAGCAGCAATTCCCAAGTCATGAATATAGCATTAGTATTCCTGCAAAATTGGCTGATAGCTATCAACAATTGGCGCAATATGATCGAGCAGCTGAACAGTTAATTATTATGCAAAAAACTGCTGACTCGACTGAGCTAAAACGTGAACTGCAATACAGCATCGCAGAAAACTACCTAAAAGCTAAAGATATTGAAAAAGCTATTATCCACTTTCGAACTTATGCACATAGCTATCCAGAGCCTTTTGCAATAGCGCAAGAAGTGCGTTTTAAAATGTCAGAGTTTTATCGCGAAACCAATGAGCCAAATAAACGTTATTTCTGGTACCGAAAGCTATTAAGCTCACATAAAACCAGTGTCACCAACTCATCAAATATTAATCTTGAGTTAGCTGTGCAGCAGCGTTCAACATACTTAGTGTCAATGGCGGCATATGAACTTGGTCGCGCACATCAACAAAGCTTTAATGCGGCTAAGTTGACATTACCACTTAATAAAAGCTTGAAGCGCAAGCAAAAGTCATTAAAGCAGGCGGTTAGTTATTACCAGCAAGTGTTTGGTTTTGGTTTAGCTGAGTTTGTGCCGAAAGCGAATTATCAGTTGGCCAGTATGTACCAACTATTAGCCGCTGATGTTTTAGCATCGCAACTACCAAAAGGGCTTGATGAATTGGCGGCAGAAGAATATAGCATTTTGTTGGAAGAATTAGCTTATCCTTTTGAAGAAAAAGCGATCGAGTTATATAGCAATAATGCTGAACGCGCTTGGCAAGGTTTATATGATGAATGGATTAAGAAAAGCTTTATTGCACTTGCCACGTTAGAGCCAGCGAAATTTGATAAAACTGAAAAGCAGCCAGAGGTTATTTATGCGTTATTTTAATCGCCATTTGCAGCAGCATAAAAATGCTATCGCTATCGGGCTTTTTACGGTGATGCTATCGGCGTGTTCGACAATAAATGACACTGACGAGGCTGTAAGCGCTGAAGAGCAACAAGCTGAGTTGAAAAAATTAGCAAAAGCATTGGTAGATGAAACTGAATTAGAAAAGTCGTCTACACCGCCAGACAATAAGCTAGCCAGCGATACAAATCAGCAAGATGCATTTAAGCCGACTGAGCAAAGCTTAGAATACCAGCGTAAGCAAAAACAAATGCAGCAAAGTATTCCAAGCAATATTAGTGAGCTATATCAGCGCGCACTATCGGCAATGCAAGCAGAGCAATGGCAACAAGCAAATGATTTGTTTTCTCAGGTGATAGTACTAAGCCCAGAACTTTCTGGTAGCTATTTAAATCAAGCGATAATCGCGCAAAAAACACAGCAATTAGTGCTGGCTCAAGAAAAAATTAATCAAGCACTAAAGGTCAATCCAATTAGCCCTTATGCACATAATTTAAATGGCGTATTGGCGCGTCAACGTGGAGAATTTCAAGTAGCGGAGCAAAGCTATTTAGCGGCATTAAATAGTTTACCTAACTATGCTGATGCACATTTAAATTTAGCGATTTTAGCTGAACTGTACCAAGGAAAGTTGGCATTAGCACAACAACACTACCAAGCATATTTAATGATTCATCAAGATGATAAACAGGTTCAGCGCTGGTTGGCAGGATTATCGTTAAAATTAGCACAGACAAATGCGGGAGAATAAGATGAAGCTTTTTGCTAAAAAGCCAGTGTCGATATTGAGTGTTATCTCGTTATTTTTTGTTTTATCAACTGCTCATGCGCAGCAAGCAGTAACTAGTACTAAAAAGCCAGCAACTTACGTTATAGAAACACAGGTACAAGGCTCTCAAGAGCAGCCTAAAGTGATTTATATTACGCCGTGGCAAGAGCTTAATTCAACGTTGAGTATCGATGATCATGAGTTAACTATTCGACTACCAGCAACATCACCGGTTAACCCGAAAGTATTTAAAGATAAGGTTAATAGCTATTATCAGCAGCAAGAATCAGCAACAAAAAATAGTAAGTAAAACAGTAAATAAAAACTAACGAATTTAGTTGTTTAAATAATTAATATCAATAAACCCATTTAATAGGTAGATGCATTATCTGCTTTAGTAGTAATAAATAAAGGATTTACACCATGTTTGACATCATCATTGGCTTTCTACAAGACGGCGGCGCGTTTATTTTTCCAATAGCATTAGTTTTAGTGATTGGTTTAGCGATTACCTTAGAGCGCTGGTTGTACTTAACTAAAACGCTAAATGCTAATAAAAAGGCCTTAAGAGAAATTCAACCAGCACTAAAAGCAGGGCAGTTAAATAAAATAACTGAAGCTGCCGAAAATAATAATGCTCCGGTACTGCAAGTGCTACAAGCTGGTATTAGTCGTGTATCGCAATCGAATCGTCGTGAAGATGTTGAATATGCGATGGAAGAAACCTTGATGGAACACATGATGGGCTTAGAAAAGCGCACACCGTTTTTAGCGACCTTAGCAAACATTGCTACGTTACTTGGTTTGTTAGGGACTATCATGGGTTTAATCGCGGCATTCTCCGCCGTTGCTAGTGCAGATCCAGCAGAAAAAGCTAACTTACTGTCAGCTAGTATTTCAGTGGCGATGAATACGACGGCATTTGGTTTGATAACGGCTATTCCGTTAATTTTATTTCATACCGGATTACAAAGTAAAACTATGTCGATAATTGACTCGTTAGAAATGGCCGGCCGCAAACTTCTTAATGCGTTAGCAACACAATCATCTAATCAATCAGAAAGCCATTCTGAAGTAAGTAGTCGAGGATAAGGGCATGAGACGCCTTCGTCGCCCACCTCAACAAGAGGCCGAGCTCGATATCACTTCATTTATGAATTTGATGATAGTGCTAGTGCCGGTTTTATTGCTGAGCCTCGTATTCTCTCAAGTTCGTATTTTGAATTTACAGCTGCCGATAAGTGCTGAAAATAATGCGATGGATCCTGATGACAAGCCTAAGCGCTTAGAGTTAGTGATTGATAGCCAAGGAATGTTGCTAAATTATCCTAGTGGTATTTTATTGAAAAGTTTTGCCTCGGTACCAGTAGAAAGTAGTGATGATGTGGTTGCCGCTTCAAGCTATGACTTTCATGGCTTATCCGTGTACTTACAGGACTTGAAATTGACTTTTCAGCAAAAAGATATTGAGAAAAAAGATATTACAATATTGCTCAGTGAAGAAATTGACTATCAAACCATTGTCTCGGCTATGGACACCGTTCGCTCGTTTAAAGCAGTGGTCGCGGCAAGTGTTGTAGATGCAGAATTGTTTCCTGAAATTTCTTTAGGTGATGCTCCAGCGGCTCCTGATGAAGTGACGGAGGTAGTGCAATAATGAAACAGTCACTTCGAGCAAAACGCTTAGCTCGCCATCATAAACGCCTTGGTGGTGCTAGCAAGTTAAATCTAGTTTCCTTAATGGATATTTTTACTATTTTAGTATTCTTTTTGATTGTTAATCAGTCAGAAGTACGAGTATTGCAAAATTCTGAAAAACTCAACTTACCGGTTTCAATTGCTGAGCAACTACCAAGTGAAAATATTGTTGTTTCTGTTTTTGACCATCGGGTGCTGGTGCAAGAAAGAGCCATTTGGCAAAAAGATGCGACTAATAACGAACAGGCATTAAGCGCTGCTGATTTGGAAGCGTTGATGGCAGCATTAAAAACCGAACTGGCTTACCAAGCGTCAAAACGACCTGAGTTAACCGAGTTAGAGCAAGAAAATGGTCGTGCGGTTACGATTTTAGGTGATGCTAATATTGAGTATCAAATACTTAAGCAAATAATGACAGTCTGTGCAGAAGCAAATTATCGCAATATGTCATTAGCAGTGGAACAAATTGCAGCAAATAAAGCTGCAAGTGCTGTTAGTAGCAATATTGGGGAGGGGTAAGTTTTGAGTCATGCTAACTTAACAATTGCCTCTCATACTCAAGGAATATCATTAGATTTTTTGACTAATACCAGCCAAGATAAAAAATTCTATAATATTCTAATCGCTTTAATTGTGCTGTATTTTGCTGTCGCCGTGGTTGTACCTTTTATTGAGCGTATTGAAGTCCCTCGTGAAATTAAGGAGCAAGTACCAGCACAGCTAACACGGATTGTGATAGAGAAAAAACAATTGCCACCACCTGAGCCTATTAAGCCAAAACCACCAGAGGAAAAGGTGATAGAGCCGCCAGAGCCGAAAAAGCTTCCTGAACCAAAACCGAAAAAAGTGGAGGTTGTAAAGCCGGTAAATAAACGCCAAGCAGCAAAACAGAAAGCACAATCTTCTGGTTTAGCGGCCATGAAAGATGAATTATTGGCAATGCGTGACGTGCTAGAGATAAAACCTAAAGCAAACCAACAATTGCAAAAATCTGCGGTGAAACAAACACAGGTTAAACGCAAATTATTGGCGGCTAAAGTGAATCAACAAAGTACCGCTTTGGCTAATGCAAAAGTGAGCCAAACCGTTGCAAGTGACGAATTGAGTACTCATAACACGCAAACCATACGATTATCGGATGAAGAAGTTATTGCTAGTGGTGAAGGTGAAGAACAATACGCTGACAGTCAAGGCTTAGCTAATGTTCGCTCTGAAATGAAGTTAAGACAAACTTTAGAAGCCAGTAAAGCTAGACTTTATGCTTTATACAACAGAGCACTACGTAAAGATCCGTTATTAAAAGGTAAAGTGGTATTTAATATTGAGATCCAACCAAATGGTGCTATTAGCGAAGTATTTATTGAATCTAGTGAATTAGATAATGCCAAGTTAGAAAGGCAGCTGTTGATAATTTTACGTTCGATAGACTTTGGCGCAGAAGATGTTGAGTTAATGACAACAGTGTGGGCAATTGAGTTTTTACCACGTTAACCTTTATTAAAAAGTTTTAGATAAAGGCGTTAAAAACAAAAAAGCTAGAAGATTATCTTCTAGCTTTTTTTATATTAAAGTTTTTGAGTTCTGAGTTTTTAGCTCTAAGCTTTGAGCGAAATGCGAACGACGGTCACTTGATGTGAACGCGTGGGGCTTTTCTGTATCAAAAAACCTTACTTTACTTCTTCACCAGCGGCTTGCTTATCAGCATGGTAGCTTGAGCGTACCAATGGGCCACAAGCGGCGTGATGGAAGCCCATTTTATCGGCTTCACGCTTAAACATGTCAAAATCATCTGGGTGAACGTAACGCTCAACAGGTAAGTGATGTTTACTTGGTTGTAAATACTGACCAATGGTTAACATAGTGACGCCGTGTGCACGTAAGTCACGCATCACTTGGATAATTTCTTCGTTAGTTTCACCTAAACCTACCATGATACCTGACTTAGTTGGTACGGTTGGGTTAGCTTCACCAAATTTCTTCAATAAATCTAAAGACCATTGGTAGTTAGCCCCTGGACGAGCTTTGGTATATAAGCGCGGTGCAGTCTCAAGGTTGTGGTTGAAAACACCTGGAGGGTTTTTATTTAAAATCTCTAAGGCACGATCCATACGACCACGGAAATCAGGTACTAAAATTTCAACTTTAGTATGTGGAGAATGTTCAGCAATTTCAGTAATACAATCAGCAAACTGTTGTGCGCCGCCGTCACGAAGATCGTCACGATCAACTGAGGTGATCACAACATACTTTAACTTCATGTCTTTAAGCGTTAAGGCTAATTTACGCGGCTCGGCTTTATCTGCTTCAAGTGGACGACCATGGCCAACATCACAAAATGGGCAACGGCGCGTACAAATGTCACCTAAGATCATAAACGTTGCGGTACCGTGGTTAAAACATTCCGATAAGTTCGGACATGATGCTTCTTCACAAACTGAATGCAAGTCATGCTTACGCAATGCCGCTTTGATGCCATCAATACGTTCAGAACTTTTTGGTAACTTAATACGCAACCAGTTAGGCTTTCTCAGCATAGTTTCCCGTTCAGATGTAACAACTTTAATAGGGATGTGCGCCATTTTTTCGGCGTCACGTAATTTAGTACCAGGAGTAATGCGTGATGATTTAGTGGTCATGTAATGTGTCCAATCCCGTTTGATAAGATAAATTTTCGGTTTGCAATAATTCACTTAGATGTTTAACCAGTGAATCACCTGCTTGCTCTACAGAGGCTGGACCTTGTAGATCGATTGTTTGTACCATTTCTAAGCCTTGGTAACCACACGGGTTAATGCGTAGGAATGGTGATAAATCCATATTAACGTTCAGTGCTAAGCCATGAAAAGAACAGCCTTTGCGGATGCGTAAGCCTAACGATGCAACTTTCTTATCGTCAACATAGACACCAGGTGCATCAGCCTTGGCTTTGGCAATGATGCCAAAGTCGGCCATTGAAGCGATGATGCCATCTTCAACAAGTGTGACAAGTTCTCTTACGCCCATTTTTCTTCGGCGTAAATTAATCATAAAGTAAATAACTTGTTGGCCAGGGCCGTGATAAGTCACTTGCCCGCCACGATCAACTTTAACTACCGGAATATCGCCAGGCATTAATAAGTGTTCGTCTTTACCTGCTTGCCCTTGCGTAAACACCGGAGGATGTTCAACTAACCAAAGCTCATCGGCAGTATTTTCATCTCGATTATCGGTGAAATTTTGCATGGCATGCCAAACATCGACATAGTCACTGTTATTTAGTTGCCGAATAATCAATGTATTTTTCAAGATATATCTCTATAAAATTTTGATGGTAAGCAGTATATCCAAATTATAACTGGAATGCACCCCTGTAAAAGTAGGGTTAAAGAACGTAACGTACCTGCTCAATTGCAGTAAGCGTTTTATATATTTTTTCAATGTGCTCTTTACTTGTTACGGTAACGGCGATTGAAAGTGAATGGTAATTTCCTTTTGAGCTTGGCTTTATTTTCGGTACATAATCACCTGGTGTATGCTTTTGCAATTCACCTATCACAAGATCAGGAAGTTCGTCACAGGCAACGCCCATCACTTTAAAATTTAATACGGTTGGAAATTCTAGTAATTCATCAAACTTAGTTTTCATTTGCTTTCTCTTACGCTATACAACACCAGTACGCTTAGGGTTGTTTTAAAGGATTAACTATTAAAGCCAATCAATGTAACGACTGTATGTTTAAATTGGCGATATTTTAGCACTATTTCTAGTAAATGTGATCAGTCGTCGTGAATTTGCTTGTCAATATGAGCTATTAAATGAGGGGGATTTATCTAATATCAATGTTTTATTACGATTTTATCGCAGTTAAATTATAAAAATAATTATGGCTAATTTTTAGTAGCCAAAAAAAACTCAGCTAAAGCTGAGTTTTTTGATTAGACTTAGTTTTCAAATAATATCTAGTAATTACTTTTACACTGGTAGTCGTGAGTGCAGATTATGCCGCTGTTTAGTTCGCAAATTGCAGTTTTACATAATCCATTAACTTGTTAAGCATGCTGCCTTCTTGAACATCTTGTAAAGTAACTAGTGGGTATTGAGCAATATCTTCACCGTCTAGTTGTAAGAATAACTTACCAACAACAGCGCCTTTTTGTAACGGTGCAGTCAGTTGCTTATCTAGCTCAAAGTTCGCTTGTAAATTTTTACGTTGTCCGCGAGGGATGGTAATTGGCGTGTTTACCATGATGCCTAAATCAACTTCTTCACGATCTCCCATCCAAACACGATTACTAACAAACTTTTCACCTGCCTTATATGGTGTGTAAGTTTCAAAGAAGCGGAAACCGTAATTAAGTAATTTTTTACTCTCTACTTTACGTGCACGCTCGCTATTAGTACCCATAACAACACTAACTAGGCGCATATCGCCTTTAGTTGCTGAAGTTACTAGACTATAACCTGCTTGTGAAGTGTGACCGGTTTTTAAACCGTCAACATTCATGCTTTTATCCCACAATAAACTATTGCGGTTGTATTGCTTGATGTTGTTATAAGAAAACGATTTCTGGCTATAAATTTTGTACTCAGTTGGTACGTCGCGAATAAGCGCCATAGCTAATGTTGCCATATCACGTGCTGTGGTTTTATGTTCTTGGCTGTCTAAACCATGGCTGTTTTCAAAAAAGCTGCTGTGCATGCCTAATTGTTCAGCGTGGGCATTCATTAACTGAGCAAATGCGTCTTCACTACCAGCAATATGTTCTGCCATAGCAACACAAGCGTCATTACCTGAGGCAACGATAATACCTTGGTTTAATAAATTTACTGAAACTTCGGTACCCACTTCAATAAACATTTTTGAAGAGTCAGGGAAGTTTTTCGCCCACGCATTTTCGCTTATAGTAACTAAGTCATCATTTTTAATATTACCGCTATCAAGCTCTTTACCTATGATGTAACTGGTCATCATTTTGGTTAAGCTTGCTGGCGCAAGTAAAATATCAGCATTACTTTCTGCGATAACTTTACCTGTGTTGTAGTCAATTAATATATGACCTTTGGCATTTACTTCCGGTGCTGATGGGATAATGGTTTGAGCATGAGAAAGAGAGCAAACACTTAATAAAACAGAGCCGATAAAAGTAAGTAACTTTATTGGTTTTCTAGTGGCTCGATTAACCTTAATTTGGGGCATAATTGTCCTGAAGCGCTGTTGTTTAATGGAAATTATAAAAACGATATAAAACTCTGTGCAGTATAACATTTTTCATTTTGAATTCTATTAGGCTGAGCCATCAATTTGTTACTGATGATGAATTTTACTTAGCCATAAAGTTTTCATTTTTGGAATAATTAATCTATGCATCAGGCGAACTTGTATTTAATGCAATAAGAAAACCAGTAAGTTCTTAATTTAATTGTCGAATAAATGCATTTGGATAACCATTGCTTTTTATCGACAATAATAACCCTGTGATTTCATCACCTTGTTTTATCGGACCGACTAAAACGCGAAAAATTCCATTTATTTGTTCTAATTGAGTATTTTGTTGATGTAAGCTTGATAAAGCGTTTGCTAATTTTTCAGCTTGAATACTACTTTTACTGGCAAATACTTGAATATACTCTCCGCTAGTTACGGCAGTTATCGGTTGTGCGCTTGAAAGTGGAGTATTCGGTTGTGCTTGTTGATTTGTAATCGTTTCAGCTGCTGTAGCTGGCATTGCTGTTTTGACTAATGTAGGCGTCACTGCTTCAGCTATCACTGCTTCAGCTATCACTGCTTCTGATATTTGAGCTTCTGATATTTGAGTATTTGATATAGTCGATGTAGGTACTGTGTTTTTTGGCAATGAATTTATTTTAGAATAAGTTGTGTTGACAATTGACTTGTTATTTTGTCTTGTGGCTATGCCATTAGCTGAAAAGTCGGTGATAGCAGCAATGGTAACGTTGGCAGTGCCTGTTTTTAACATATCTAATTTGTATGCTGCGCTATAAGATAAGTCGATAATGCGACTTTCGTGGAAAGGGCCGCGATCATTTACTCTAACAATTACACTTAGGCCATTATCGTTATTAACTACTTTTAGGTAGGTAGGCAAAGGTAAATTTTTGTGGGCAGCACTCATGGCGTACATATCGTAAATTTCGCCATTGGAGGTTAAATGGCCATGAAACTTTCTGCCATACCAAGAAGCAATACCTGTCGCGCTAAAGTTCTCTGCTGATTTTAAAACCTGATAGTGTTTACCGCGAACTTGGTAATGTTTGTTACCCCCGCGACTGTGAGTTTCAGCTCTAGGCGTTGCATCGTGAAGCTCGCTACTATTGGGTAACCTTTCTGGTGTGCTGTCATGTTTTTGTTGATATCGACCATAACCATTGCTACAAGCCGAAATAAAGCAAATAGATAAAACCATGATTAAGCTGTATGTTATTTTTGCTATTGGCATATCAAGTATTTACATTCGCTATTGAGTTAAATGAAAGTTAGACGTGAAAACGCCGATGAGTACTGATGGCCATTAGCATGCCAAATCCTGCCATTAATGTCACCATCGATGTGCCACCATAACTGACTAAGGGTAAAGGTACACCCACAACAGGGAGCAAACCCGAAACCATACCAATGTTAACAAAAACATAAACAAAGAAAGTAAGTGTTAAACTTCCAGCAAGTAATTTAGTAAAAGCATGTTGAGCATTAACTGCTATCCATAGTCCACGCATGACAATAGCTAAATAAACCGTTAATAATAAACCTACTCCGACTAAGCCAAACTCTTCACTAAATACTGCGAAAATAAAATCGGTATGCCGTTCAGGCAAGAACTCTAATTGCGACTGAGTACCCTGCAACCAGCCTTTACCTTGCAAGCCACCTGAGCCAATGGCAATTTTAGACTGAATAATATGATAGCCAGAGCCAAGCGGGTCTTGCTCTGGATTTAGAAAAGTTAATACTCGTTGTTTTTGATAAGGCTTCATCAAAAACATCCATAATATTGGTGCAAATGCAGATAATAATGCGGTACACGTTCCAATTAACTTCCAACTAGCACCTGCTAAAAATATCACGAAAATTCCAGAACTTGCGATAAGTAATGAGGTACCTAAATCGGGCTGACGAGCGATTAGCAATGTTGGCAATAATACCAAAATAAAGGCGATTAAGATGTTAGATATTTTAGTCGGTAAATTATACTGACTTACATACCAAGCGATCATTATTGGCACGACAAGTTTCATAATTTCTGATGGCTGAAATTTAGTGAAACCTAAGTCTAACCAGCGCTGAGCGCCTTTACCTACATGACCAAACAATAAAACGGCTGTCAATAACATTAAGCCAATAACAAAAACAGGCACCGCCCATTTTCGATAAGCTAATGGTGGGATTTGTGCGACAAAAAACATTACAACAAGAGCCACACCTATACGCTTTGCATGGCGTATCAATATAGCGCTTTCTTGTCCACCAGCACTATAAACCACAAAAGCACCAAGGGTCATTAAAATTAATATTCCACTTAATAAAGGCAGATCAATATGTAGTCGTTGCCATAATGTCCGCTGCTTTTGTTGATCTTGTCCGGTACTACGCACTATTGAGTTCCTGTGGCTTTATTAAGTTCTTTTTTAATATTTTGCTGATAAACATTATCGTGCAGAGGGTGCTTACTTTTGTCGGTACTAACTATTTCTCTGTCACCAAAATATTGATCCATAATTTGACGTGCTACAGGAGCTGCGTTAGCACCACCGCCACCTTCGGCAACATTTTCAATGGCAACAGCAACCACTATTTCTGGGCTCTCAAAAGGAGCGAAAGCAATAAACATTGCGTTATCGCGCTTATTTTCTTTCACTTTTTTGGCGTCATATTTTTCATCTTGGGCAATATTAGCAGTTTGTGCTGAGCCGGTTTTACCAGCAGCGTCATATTTACTGCCTTTAAAAGCGTTGTAACCTGTAGCGCCAAGCTTTTGCACGGTATTGTGTAATCCGTCTAAAACGATTTCCCAGCTTTTTTTGTCTGAAAGAACAATCGGCGGTTTCTCATCAATTTCATATTCGGTGATAAGTTGCTCTTGGCTGCCTTCACTTTTTGGGTCTGCAATGACTTCTTTGGTTGCTTTTAATAAGTGCGGAACCTTGATTTCACCTTTATTAACCAATATGGATACTGCTTGTGATAATTGCAAAGGGGTAACAGTCCAAAAGCTTTGACCTATACCAACAGAAAGCGTTTCACCTGTGTACCAATTTTGATTGTAACGGGCTCTTTTCCATTCTACGCTAGGCATTATGGCACGGCTTTCTTCATGAATGTCGATACCTGTGTATTCACCAAAACCAAATTTTTCCATCATTTTACTGATGCGAGTAATACCTAGTTTGTAGGCCAAATCGTAGTAATAAATATTGCAGGATTGTTCTAAAGATTTAGTTAAATTGACCTTGCCATGACCCCATCTTTTCCAATCACGTCTTTTTGTTTCTATGCCAGGTAACTGATAGAAGCCGGGATCATAAATTTCAGTTTCTGGTGTGATAATACCTTCTTCTAACCCCGTAAGTGCTAACAGCGGTTTTATCGTTGAAGCGGGTGGATAGCCTTGCACTGCACGATTAAGTAGAGGCTTATTGCTTTTAGGGTCTAAAAGTTTTTTATATTTTTTACTGCTGATACCATGAACAAAAAGGTTACCGTCAAAGCTTGGGTTTGAGTACATTGCTAATACTCCACCATCTCTTGGGTCAATGGCAACGACCGCGCCACGTTTGCCTGAAAGGGCGCGCTTGGCGATCATTTGTAATTCAATGTCCAAGGTTAAGGTTAAGTCTTTACCTGGAATAGGTGGAGTGAAGTCTAAAGTACGGATCACTCGTCCTTGGTTGTTAATTTCTACTTCTTGGTGACCAATGGTGCCGTGCAATGTTTCTTGATAGTACTTTTCAAGACCCAACTTTCCTATATTTCGCGTTGCAGCGTAATTTTCTGCTAAGCCTTGTTGATCCAATTTAATAGAATCTTTGCGATTAATACGGGCAACATAACCTAATGAGTGGGTAGTCAAATCAGCAAAAGGATAATAACGCTTTAAACGTGCATCAATAAAAAAGCCGGGAAACTTATGTTGATTGACAGAAAATAATGACACTTGTTGTTCGCTTAAGCGCGAGTACAGCTCAATTGGTTTAAAGCGACGTTTACTTTTAATGGCTTTAAGCAGCTTGTTTTGCTTTTCTTGGCTAATGTCTAGCAGTTGGCTTATTGCTTTTAAGCTAACAGTAATGTCGTCAACTTGCTCAGGGATAACCTCTAAACTATATACTGGTTTATTATCTGCGAGTAATACGCCATTGCGGTCATAGATTAAGCCTCTATTTGGCGCAACAGGTAACAACTTAATTCGGTTAGAATTCGAGCGGGTTTGATATTTTTGATATGAATTGACTTCGAGGTCGTAAATGTTGGTAAATAGGATAATTGACAGTACCAACACGCCAATAAAGGTAATAAAGGTACGACGCGCGAATAAATTGGCTTCAGCGCTTTGGTTTCTTATGGCAACACGTTTTTTGAGTGCCATAGTTTACTCGCGATGATAAGGGTGATTAGTATTAACTGACCATGCGCGATAGAGGCTTTCAGCAACAACAATACGCACCATAGGGTGTGGCAATGTTAACGGTGATAAAGACCATTTTTGTTCTGAAGCTTTAATACAAGCGGGGGCTAGTCCTTCTGGCCCACCAACTAACAGCGCCACATCTCGGCTGTCAACATGCCAACGATCTAGCTGTTTAGCAAGTTCCGGTGTGGTCCAAGGCTTGCCTTCTACTTCTAGGGTAACAATACGATTGCCTTTAGGAATAGCTGCCAACATTTGCTCGCCTTCTTTTTCTAGAATTCGAGCAATATCAGCATTCTTACCACGTTTACCAGGTGTGATTTCCACTAAATGGAAACTCATATCACGCGGAAAACGACGACAATATTCATTAAAACCTTGGCTAACCCAAGCAGGCATTTTATTGCCAACAGCATATAAGGTAATGCGCATTGTCGTTTAGATTATTCCCAAAGTTGTTCTAGTTGGTAAGTATCACGGGTCTCGTCAGTCATGACATGAACAACCATGTCACCTAAATCTACTAAAGCCCATTCACCAATGTCAGCACCTTCAACACCTAAGGCTTCAACACCGGCATTACGACACTCAATAATCAAAGATTTAGCAATGGAAATAACATGGCGCTTTGAATTACCTGAACAAACCAGCATAGAGTCGGTGAATCCTGACTTTTTAGATACGTCTAAAGTGACGATGTCACGGCCTTTCATATCTTCGATTTTTTCAGTAACAAAAGTAATTAGATCTGAGCTTTGCAAGTGTTGTATCTCTATTAAAAACAATAATCGGCGATAATAACATTAATTTGGTTGTCAGTTAACCATGTAATGCAGGCAGGAAGGAGTTTTTTAACTAATAGTGTGTTTTAAAGCGAGGAATTAACGATAAAGTTGTTGTTGTTCAATATATTTATGCACATCCTGACTAACAAATGGTGAATAATCTTCACCTGTTTTTATTTTGGCGCGAATGTCAGTTGATGAAATATTAGCTGCAGTGCAATCGTGGAGAATTATTTTGCCGACAGGGTGTTTTTCTAATTCAGTAATATTATCAACAATATGAGCATGTAGCTGTGGGCTTATGTTTTTTTCTAATTGTTGGTGCGAATAGCCCGGTCTAATATTTACCACTAAATGACATAGCGTTAGAATTTGCTGCCATCGTTCCCAGTGGGTAAAAGAGAGTAATGAATCCATACCCATAATAAAGTGTAAGCGTTTGTTTGGTTGTTCAGCTTTTAACTCTATTAAGGTATCCACGGTAAATGAATGGTTATCTCGTTGTAATTCTCGGGTATCAATATGAAATAGTGGACGACTATTGCAGGCTAACTCTGTCATCGTTACCCGTTGCTTGGCGCTCGCATGTGGCGTACTTTTATGGGGCGGAATATGAGCAGGTATTAACGCGACTTGTTCTGCGCCAAGCCAGTGTGCAGTTTCTTCGGCAGGCAAAATGTGACCAAGATGGATAGGATCAAAAGTACCACCCATTAATAATAAAATGTCAGCTTTGGCGGAATTAGTTGTACTCATAATCTAAGCTAAATTTTTCGCTAAATTGGCCATGATACAAACTGATCAGTACGTCACTAAGTAGAATGAACGGATTAAAGTCACTACTGGTTTTACTGAGTAAATCCACTTGCGCTAGTCGCCCTAGAGCTTGTTCAGCATTCGCTAAACTAATATGGGTTAGAGCATGCTGATAAAAAGGCTTTTTCTTATCCCAAACACGGTATTGTTTAAAAATATCCGCTAGGCTATCACCTTGTTCTAGCTGCGCTAACATAGCATACAGTTGATTAATTTCTTTATGAACAAACCAAACGAGTTGGCCAAAAGCGCTGCCATCGTGCTGAAGTTGATCTAACATGGCAATACACTTTTTTAAGTCGCCAATCAGTAAGGTATCAATCAGTTGGAAAGGATTAAACTTTGCTTGCTTAATAATTATTTTTTCTGCTTCTTCAACACTAATAGATTGTTGACCAAATAAGATAGAAAGCTTTTGTAATTCTTGCGATAACGCTGGCAAGTTGCCTTCAAATAGCTCAGCCATTAAATCAATGACTTCAGGTTGTAAAGTCAGTTGTAATTGTCGAGCTTGATTTGATAGCCATTGCTTAAGCTGCTTGCCCTCAATGTCATACAAAGGCAGAAAACAACCCGCAGCTTCTAACGCTTTAAACCATTTACGTTTTTGTGTTGCCGCGTCAAGTTTAGGGCCATAGAATATTAGTTGAATATCTTGGTGCAACATGGTGAGTAATTGAGTGACGGCTTTTGCGCCAGCATCACCTATTTTACCGTTAACAAATTCGACTTCGATAATGCGTAGTGATGAAAATAAACTCATCGATTGATATTCTTGAAACAGCTCGTCCCAATTAAATTTATCATCAATGCTAAAGCGAATTATCTCATCAAAACCTTGCTGCTTTGCTGAGTTTTTAATGGTGTTAAGTGCGTCGTTCTTTTGCCAAGGTTCATCACCAAAAACCAACCAAATAGGCTTAAAACCTTGTTTAAGCGTATTGTCGAGTTGGTTATGGTAAATGCGCATATTAGCTACTTATAGGGTAAGTTGTTGTCGCTAGCTTATAGCTGAATACTAGCCATATCACGTAAGATTTTATTTGCTGCTTCTTGACGCATTTCACGTAACATTAATGATAATTCACGACTCTTTGCTAGGGCAATATCAGGGTCATCTTGATAATCACGGTTTAGCTCAAAGTTGAAATCTTGTATCTCTTTACCTGGGATCAGTACTTGATAACGTACTGTGTAAATAAGCTCGTATTCGGCAACTTGACCATTCGGGAAAACTGATAGCGTTCTTCTGTCTAGGTTGTCTTGCAAGATACGCATTTGAGGAATTGGTTTAGCGCTTGTTTTTACTAGCTTAACATCATTAATTGTTAGATGCTGTTTGACCAAGCGGGTTAATTCACCAAATTTATCAACTGAGCTAAATTCAATAGTTTGTAATTCAGGTGCTAATAAATAATTGCCACGCAGTTGGAAGCCACAACCATTTAGCATTATCGATAACAGGCTAAATGAAATAAAGATACCGACTTGGCGAATTATTGATTGAGTCATAAATTGTTCACTTATTGAGATAGGTAAAAATATTTAAGTAAAAATAACGAGTTAAAAACTAAAAATTTAATAAGTACCTAACGCCTAAACTAATGGTAGATACTTCTAAATTTCAGCGCAATGACTATATCAGTTATTGCGCTGCGATTTCATAAACTTAATTTGCCACAATGTTTAATAGCTTACCAGGAACGTAAATTACTTTACGTACGGTTTTGCCATCAATGAATTTACTGACATTTTCATCAGCAAAGCCCATTGCTTCAACGGCTTCTTTAGTCGCATCAGCTGAAACGGTCATTTTTGCACGTAGCTTACCGTTAACTTGTACGATGATTAATTTTTCATCTTCAACAAGGGCACTGTTATCAACCGTTGGCCATAGGGTGTTTTCAACAGGGTTGCCGTCGCCGATCATATTCCATAAATGGTGACTTAAATGCGGCACGATTGGTGTAAGCATTAATACCACTGAGCGAATAGCTTCGTGCATAACAACACGGTCTTCAACACTGTCAGTGCTTGCTTTACTCAAATGGTTCATTAGTTCCATAATTGCAGCAATCGCTGTATTAAAGGTATTACGACGACCAATATCATCGCTCACTTTAGCAATAGTTTTATGCAGTTCACGACGTAAAGTTTTTTGTGCTGAAGTAAGCGTTAACCCACCAATACTTGGTGCAGCCTTTGATACTTCACCTAATTGAGTAAAGTCATAAGCTAGCTTCCATACGCGTTTTAAGAAGCGATGTGCACCTTCAACACCTGAATCAGACCATTCTAGCGTTTGCTCTGGTGGTGAAGTAAACATAATAAATAAACGGACAGTATCTGCGCCGTATAAATCGATAACTTCTTGTGGGTCGATACCGTTATTTTTTGATTTAGACATTTTGCTCATGCCAGCAGAAATAACCGGTAGGCCGTCTGATTTACTAATCGCTGAGGTAACATTGCCTTTTTCATCACGTTCTACTTCTACGTCTGTAGGGGCAATCCAATCTTGTGCGCCGTTTTCCGCTTCACGGTAGTAAGTATCAGCTAACACCATACCTTGACAAAGTAAGCTCTTAAACGGTTCGCTTGATTCAACTAAACCAACATCACGTAATAATTTATGGAAAAAACGTGCGTAAAGTAAATGTAAAATAGCATGCTCAATACCACCAATGTATTGATCAACAGGCAACCAATAATTTGCCTTAGCAGGATCTAACATTTGTGTGTCATCGCTAGGAGAACAGTAACGAGCGTAATACCATGACGATTCCATAAAGGTATCGAAAGTATCAGTTTCGCGGAACGCTTCTTCACCATTGAAAGTTGTTTTAGCCCATTCCGGGTTACTCTTAATTGGTGAATTAACGCCATCCATTACTACGTCTTCTGGTAATTCAACCGGTAATTGGTCAGCTGGTACTGGTACAGATTCACCGTTAGCTAAATTCAACATTGGAATTGGCGTACCCCAATAACGCTGACGAGAGACACCCCAGTCACGTAAACGGTAGTTTACTTTTACCTTGCCTTTATTCTCACTAACCAATTTCTCTGAAATGGCTTTAAAAGCTTCATCAAAACTTAAACCATCAAATTCGCCAGAATTAATTAAGTTGTTTTTTTCTGTGATTGCCGCAGTAGCAATATCATCATTTTCATTGCCAGCAATAACTTGCTTGATTTCTAAACCATATTTAGTGGCAAATTCATAATCGCGTTGGTCATGACCTGGCACAGACATTACAGCGCCTGAGCCGTAATCCATTAATACAAAGTTTGCTGCCCATACCGGGACAATTTCGCCGCTAATTGGGTGAATAGCTTTTAAACCGGTATCAACGCCTTTTTTCTCCATTGCTGCCATATCGGCTTCAGTAGACTTACTATTGGCTTTACATTCTTCAATGAAAGTTGCTAATTCAGCATTATTTTTAGCAGCATTTACTGCTAAAGGATGCTGTGCAGCTAATGCAACATAAGTAACGCCCATCAAAGTGTCTGGTCTGGTGGTATAAATATCGAAGCTTTCAGTTGAATCAGCCACTTGGAAAGTCATCTCTACGCCTTCAGAGCGACCAATCCAGTTACGCTGCATGGTTTTAACTTGTTCAGGCCAATCGGTTAACTGGTCTAAATCGTTAATTAGTTCTTCAGCGTAGTCAGTGATTTTAATAAACCACTGTGGAATTTCTTTACGCTCAACCATAGCGCCTGAACGCCAGCCACGACCGTCAATGACTTGTTCATTAGCTAATACGGTTTGATCAACCGGATCCCAGTTTACCGTAGCATTCTTTTTGTACACTAAACCTTTTTCGTAAAGCTGAGTGAAGAACCATTGCTCCCAACGGTAATAATCTTTTTTACACGTCGCTAATTCACGGCTCCAATCATAACCAAAACCTAACGACTTTAGTTGATTGCGCATGTAATCAATATTTTCGTAAGTCCACTTTGCTGGTGCCGAGTTGTTTTTAATCGCAGCGTTTTCTGCTGGCAAACCAAACGCATCCCAACCCATAGGTTGCATTACGTTTTTACCTTGCATGCGTTGGTAACGAGAAATTACATCACCTAGGCTGTAGTTACGCACATGACCCATGTGCAAACGACCGCTTGGGTATGGAAACATTGCCAAACAATAAAATTTTTCTTTTCCAGGCAGTTCTTCTGCTTTAAAAGTATCGTTATCGGTCCAGAATTTTTGAACTTCGGCTTCAATTGATTGGGGGTTGTAAATGGATTCCATTAAGATTTCTCAAACACGCTAAAAATAAGATATTCAATCCACTGACATTACTAAATTTTGATAAACAAAATTCGTTGTTAATGAGCGAGACTGAAGTGATAAAAATAATCTCGATAGGATACCTTATCTCACGCGTTAGCGACAAGTTAAAGCGAGATAAAGCCCAAGTTTTTTGATTAAAATAGTCAGAAAGCAGCTTTAAATTGATTAAGGGCGATGAAAAGCAAATTTTGCCAGTGAATTATGGGCTATAGTAAGTTTGTAGATGTTTGTTTTTATCGGTCTATTTATTCGGGTTGAAGATTGGCAAACATAATGTGAAAGGAGGCGATATGAAAGAGCAACAATCTCGTTTTCAAACGGTCTATCAAAAACTACAAGTTTGGCTTGAAGACACTAATCAGCATGAAATGCGTTCGGTAGTTGAATTAATTACTCAGGCTAAAAATATGCTTATTGCCGCAGAACAAATTCCAGAACAGCAAGTTAAGCAATTTATTGATAACCTAAAGTATGACCTTAATGAATTTTATCAGCAGTATCAATCAGATATTAAGCATTCGATTTATCTGGAATTATTACATGAAAATGTATGGGCAAGCTTAGCTAAAATAACCGATCAATCACAAGTTGAATGGACGGAGTTAGTTGATGATTTTCAGCACCAAGGGGAATACCATGTCGGTGATTATGTTGGCTTTGGACAATTAATCTGCCAACAATGCCAGCATAGCATTACTTATACCCATGCCAATGTTATTACTGATTGTATCGAATGTGGCGGTAAAGACTTTCAACGTATTAGCCTAATGCCTTAATTCTTGTTTAGTTGTTGTTCAGTTATAGTTCAGTTAATGTTTGGTTATTAGTGGCTTATTGAACTTTTTTGTTATTGTTTTTGCTCAAAAGCTATATCTCACGGTACACTGTATTTCACTCAGTATCATTACCCGTATTCATCGCATTAATATAATAATAGCTAGGTAAGAAATACAATTAAGTGAACCGTTACTTCATTTTTATTAAAACCGCATTCCCGAGAGATTTTCTATGACAAAAGTGTCTACAAGTGTACGACTAAAACCATGCCAATTAACCGCAAACCTGACGGTAGAACAATTTGCAAGTGATACACCGACATCAGAAATAGAACAAATTTTTATTGGTCACGAAAGGGCAAAAGAAGCGCTGACTTTTGGACTATCAATGGACGCACCTGGTTTTAACGTTTATGCCATGGGAGAACATGGTACTGGCCGACAAACACTAATTAAACAAATGTTGTCGGCAACAGCAAGTAAAGAGCCGACACCACCAGAATGGTGCTACATAAATAACTTTGATGATACTAATTCACCACATAAACTTTATGTTAGTCCAGGTGATGGTAAGCAGTTACTAACGCGTATAAATACCTTTATCGATGAATTGATGGACTTATTTCCTGAAATTTTTGATAACCCGGGTTACCAAAGGCAAAAAGCGGCGATTGACCGTGAGTTTAATGAAAAATACGACGAAGCTATTGCTGAAGTTGAAGAAACGGCATTAAAAAATGAAGTGGTGCTTTATGAAGAAAATGGTGAGATTGGTTTTTCACCGTTAGTTGATGGCAAACCGCTAAATGATAAAGAATTTGCTAACTTAAAAGAGTCAAACCGCGCCGAATTTTACGTAAAGTTGGCCAAGCTAGAAGACTTCCTGTCAGAAAAATTAATTGAGTTACCGCAATGGAAGCGTATTTCATCAGACAAATTTCGTAAGCTTAAATACGAAACTGCAGAAAATAGCATTCGTCCATTTTTGAAAGAACTTGAGCATGAATTCACCAGTAATATTGGCGTGCTAAAATACCTTTCTAAAGTAAAAGACCATGTTGTAGACGCGGTGTTGGAAATTCTGGTTGATGAAAGTGCAGAATCTAGCAACGACAAAGATATGCGTAAATTGATGGTTGAACGTTTTTTACCAAACTTATTAGTACCGCGGACTGCTGACGAAGGCGCTCCGGTAGTTTATGAGCAAAATCCAACCTTTCAAAATTTATTTGGTCATGTTGATTTTGCTAGTTTTCAAGGTAGTAGCTATACCAGTTATCGCTTGATCAGGCCGGGTGCATTGCATAAAGCTAATGGCGGCTATTTGTTGCTTGAAGCTGATAAGTTGTTAACTCAACCTTTGGTTTGGGCACGACTAAAGTTGGCGCTAAAATCACAAGAAATTACCATTGAAAATCCGTATTCTGAATACGCTCAACCTGGCGCATTTAGTTTACAACCTGAAAAAATTCCTTTGAAAGTCAAAGTGATTCTATTGGGCGATCCTGAAATTTATTATACTTTGCAAGACTATGATCAAGAATTTACTGAGCTATTTAGAGTACTGGCTGATTTTGATCGTCATTTAGATAAGAATCATAGCAACTTGAATGATTACGCTAACCTTATTCGTCAACGTGCACATCGTAATAATTATCCAGAAGTTACCGAAGAAGCGGTATTAGAACTAGTAAAATATGCCTTAAGGCGTGCCGAACATCAGGAAAAAATTTCTGCCAATATAGTACAAGTGAATGACTTGCTAGATGAAGCGTTTTACCTTTGGAAGCTGTCTGATGCTAGTAATGGTTTATGCGGTAAACATGTTGCTATGGCATTAGCTGCGAAGCAGCGCCGTACCGGAAGAATGAGTGAAGCTTGGTTAGAAGAAATAAAAGAGCGACAACTGTTGATTGATACTGACGGTGACAAAATTGGTAATATAAATGGTTTAACCGTACTCGAAATTGGTGATAGCGTTTTTGGTACGCCTGCTCGTATCACTGCTACCGTATATGCAGGTAGCCAAGGTGTTACCGATATTGAACGTGAAGTAGACTTAGGCAAATCGATTCACTCAAAAGGTGTGTTGATTTTAACCGGGTATTTAGGTCATAAATACGGTCAAAATTTTCCGGTAACTATATCTGCCAACATTGCTATTGAACAATCATACGGTCATATTGACGGTGACAGTGCTTCCATGGCTGAGCTGTGTGCGCTAATTTCAGCTATTGCTAACTTACCTATTGCTCAAGGTATCGCGATTACAGGTTCAATGAATCAGCATGGAGAGGTGCAGTCGATTGGCGGTGCAAATGAGAAAATAGAAGGTTTTTATCGCTTATGTAAAGATAAAGGCTTAACCGGTAAGCAAGGGGTAATTATTCCTAAGACTAATGAAATTAATCTTATGCTAGCACCTGAAGTTATTGAAGCAGTGGAAAATGACATGTTTTCTATTTATGCCGTAGAAAATATTGATCAAGCGGTAGAAGTTTTAATGGGGCTGCCAGCAGGAGAAATGAGCCGAACGGGCCGTTATCCAAAAAAATCAATTCACGGTTTGGTATTAAATAAACTGTCGGACTTTTCTGAATTGATCAATGGTGCGGAAGAAGAATAATAAAACCATCAAGTCACATATCTTTAAAAAAATAAACACGGCAAGCGCCGTGTTTATTAGCTTTAGCGCTCGCTAAATTCTAAAACGCCAATAATAGCTTAAAAAATAAGCATTATTTCAATTCTTTTCTATACTCAAAATATCAGCAATATTTTTCAATGTGGTATTTTGTAAAGAATATTAGCAAAAGTTACTTATGAAAATATTGCTAATACCAATTGGTATTAATTAACAAATGAATATCTGGTTATAGGTGCTATCTCAGTAGGAATAATGAAGAGAGAAAGTTAGCGAAAGCGGAATAACAATAATAAGTAAAAGCAGTGAGCGGATTGTTTAAATGGTATTAATCAGCTCCCTATACGGTTAGGTATTTAGCCTACCTAGAATACATTTAAAAATAGTATTGCCCATACACTTAGTTGCTTCTCCGCTGTTGATTTCAATGAAATTGGAAACTTATCTAACTTACTTTTATATCGAACTATATAAATAGCTATGCACTCTTTTTCGAGTTTGTACTGAAGTAACCGTATTTTTGAAGGTAAGTATCGCAAATTAGGTATATCGATAAGTTTGCTGTCTGTCGATTTGTAGTTTTTAACTATGTTTTGATGAATAAGTGAGGGCTTTGTGGAAGCATCAGATCAAATATCTCAAGTATGGCCGATCGCGGCTTACTTTATTATATTGGCTGGTATGCTCATCTTTATGATGTTGCTGTCGCACTTTCTTGGTCCAAAGGGAAAGCTGCGGGCGAAAAATACGCCTTATGAATCCGGTATCATTTCTGTTTCTGATAATAAAACCCGTTTTACTAACCATTTCTTTTTATACGCTATTTTCTTCGTTATTTTCGATTTAGAAACTATTTACCTTTTCGCTTGGGTTATTGCCTTTGATGATGTCGGCTGGGCAGGCTTTATTGAAGCCAGCATTTTTATTGTGATTTTGTTAGCCGCATTAATTTACTTAGTTCGCATTGGCGCGTTGGAATTGAAAAAGCGTCATCAACCCTTTCGACAAACACAACTGCAACGCATGCAACAAAAAGAGCTACAAGGTTCAGAGCCTGAAATTTTTGGCCCCAATAAAGGACAGCTGTAATGGAGTGGTCGTTAACTAAAGCGAAATTAGACGAAGCCATGAGTCAGGTAAAAGGCGTTTCGGAAGAAGAGTTAAAACGAAATGTATTTATGGCAAAGCTCGATGACATGGTGAACTGGGGGCGTAAAAACTCCATTTGGCCATTTAATTTTGGCTTGAGCTGTTGCTATGTCGAAATGGCAACTAGCTTTACCTCACGTCATGATATTGCTCGTTTTGGCGCAGAGGTTATTAGAGCAACACCAAGACAAGCTGATTTGATGGTAATTTCCGGTACGTGTTTTCGTAAAATGGCTCCGGTTATTCAGCATCTTTATGAACAATTATTAGAGCCACGTTGGATTATTTCAATGGGTTCATGTGCTAATTCTGGTGGTATGTATGACATCTATAGCGTTGTGCAAGGGGTAGATAAATTTATTCCGGTTGATGTTTATGTGCCGGGTTGCCCGCCTCGTCCAGAAGCGCTACTTGAAGCCTTATTACTTTTACAAACCAACATTGAGCATCAACCAAGACCATTAAGTTGGGTGGTAGGTGAACAAAATGTTAGTCAAATAGCAAAGCCGTCATTAAGAGACATTAAGCACGATGAGCGTATTCAAGTAACAAACCTTGATTCACCTGATCAGGTGTGAAGGCGGAGTTAGTTTTTAATAATTAAGCGTTACCAAGCAAAAATGTAAGCACAACAACTAATAATAAAAATTTTATAGTGGCAAAGGATGTTGATAGTGACTGAAGTTGATATCAAAGCGAGTAAAGATTGGCAAATGCATCAAGCAGTTCCGCTGCTTGATGAAATAATGACGATTTCACCTGAGCTGAATTTACAGGCAGTGACCGCGATTGAAAATATTGTCGATGATATTCCTTCATTTTGGCTTGATAAAAAACAACTGATTAAATTGATGCATGTTTTAAGGCATGAACTCTATAAACCTTTCGATTTCTGCTTTGATATTACCGCAATAGATGAAAGTGAAAAGCAACATAAGTCACCACTAGCAAAAGTGTTTACCGTAAGTTATCACTTACGTTCATATCAACGTAATCAAGACATTCGGATTAAAGTCGCATTATCTACAAGTAAGAGTTCAAGTGATAACTTAAATGCTAGCTCATTAGACAGTGTTTGTAGTTTTTGGCCAAATGCAAATTGGTATGAACGCGAAGTATGGGACATGTTTGGTATTGTTTTTGACAATCACCCCTACTTAACTCGCATTTTAATGCCTAATACTTGGCAAGGGCACCCATTACTGAAAACCCATCCTGCTCGCGCGACGGAAATGGACCCTTTTACTCTGCCGCCATACCAACAAGATATCGAACAGAAAGCTTTGCAATTTAACCCTGAAGCCTGGGGCATGAAACGGCAAAGTAAAGACAGCGACTTTATGTTTTTAAACTTGGGGCCAAACCACCCAAGTGTTCATGGCGCATTTCGCATTGTTTTGCAAATGGAAGGTGAAGAAATAGTCGACTGTGTTCCCGATATTGGATACCACCATCGTGGTGCTGAAAAAATGGGCGAGCGACAGTCTTGGCATAGCTACATTCCATACACCGACCGCATTGATTATCTCGGCGGCGTGATGAATAACTTTCCTTATGTGATGGCGGTTGAAAAGCTTGCTGGTATTCAAGTACCTGATCGCGCGAAAGTTATTCGTATTATGACCTCAGAAATGTTTCGCATCCTTAGTCATTTACTGTTTTACGGCACTTTTGCACAAGACATTGGTGCGCTTTCACCTATTTTTTATATGTTTATCGACCGTGAAAAACTTTTTGGCATTATCGAAGCGTTTACTGGTGCACGTATGCACCCTAGTTGGTTTCGCATTGGCGGTGTCGCGCAAGATTTACCAAAAGGCTGGGATACCTTAGTACGCGACTATGTAAATTACTTACCTAAGCGTTTGGATGAATACGAAAAAATGGTTATGCAAAACGCTATTTTGAAACAACGTACTGTTGGTATTGGCGCTTATTCAAGCCAAGAAGCCATTGAGTGGGGCGTCACCGGGCCTGGTTTGAGGGCAACAGGTTATTCATGGGATATGCGTAAACAACGACCTTATAGCGGCTACGACCAATTTGATTTTGAAGTGCCGCTTGGTCATAACGGTGATTGCTATGATCGTTGCCGAGTGCGGGTTGAAGAGATGCGACAAAGTATTCGTATTATTGAGCAATGCCTAAATAATATGCCAGAAGGGCCATATAAAGCAGAACACCCGCAAACAACACCGCCAATGAAAGATCGCACTATGAAAGATATCGACACGCTTATTCCACATTTTCTTAATGTTTCTTGGGGCCCTGTGATCCCTGCTGGCGAGGTATCTGTCAGTGTTGAAGCAACGAAAGGCATTATGGCGTATCACTTGATCAGTGATGGCAGCACCATGAGTTATCGCACACGTATTCGCACGCCAAGCTTTGCACATTTACAAATGTTGCCACTGATCAGTAAAGGACAAATGGTGGCAGATCTTATCGCGACCTTAGGCAGTGTTGATTATGTGATGGCAGATGTTGACCGATAAATTTTAACTGAAAGCATAATTAGCTTCAGAAATTGAAGCTAGAAGTAAGACAAATGAGCAAAGCGTAAATGATGAAACTGAAGATTAGTAACGACTAATTTCAACTAACTAATCATGACGAACTAACCAGTATTAGCATTAGTAACGAGATGGCTATGGAAACAATTGACACAATTACTATTGATTATCAGCATTATCTTACCGCAAATGAAATTGCGGCGATTGAGCACGAGGCTAGCATTATGGAGACGCGTGAAGCTGCTGGTATTGAAGCACTAAAAGTCGTGCAAGCGCATCGCGGCTGGGTAAGTGACGATAGCTTGTATGCCATTAGTGATTTATTAGCGATGCCGGTTGCGCAATTAGAAGGGGTTGCGACATTTTATAACTTAATTTATCGCCAAGCCGTGGGCGAATATGTCATTCATCTATGCGACAGTATTGCCTGCCATTTAATGGCCACAGAAGATGTACTTACCGCCATTAAACAACACCTGCAAATTGATTATGGCCAAACTACCACCGACGGTAAATTTACTTTGCTTTCTAATGCGTGCTTAGGCGGTTGTGACAAAGCGCCAGTGATGATGATAGGCGCTGAGCATTATGAACACTTAACACCTGAAAGTGCAGTTGAAATTTTGCAACGCCTTGCAGCTAAGGAGCATAGTCATGAGTGACTCTTGGCAATCAAGCAACATTAAGCCGCTAACCGAATGGGTGAACTTACAGCAACCACCAACTTATAGTGAGTACTGCCAGCATGGCGGTTATCAGGGGGCAAAACATGCTGTTTTAGAACATACGCCGAATGAAGTGCTAGAGATTGTTAAAAACTCTGGTTTAAAAGGACGAGGGGGAGCCGGTTTTCCAACCGGAATGAAATGGAGCTTTGTTCCCATGTTTGCGGAGGATGACGAAAATGCCCCTGGAAATAAATACCTAGTCGCCAATGCTGATGAGATGGAACCTGGTACATTTAAAGATCGGTTATTACTTGAAGGCATACCGCATCAGTTAGTCGAGGCAATGATTATTGCCGGTTACACCATTGGCGCGAATAAAGCTTATATATTTCTTCGCGGTGAATATCACCTTGCTGCCAAACGTTTACAACAAGCCATTGATGAAGCGTACCAAGAGAACTGGCTAGGTGAAAAAATTCAGGGCAGTAAATATTCATTGGACTTATATGTTCACTGTAGTGCTGGGCGATATATTTGCGGTGAAGAAACCGCACTAATTAATGCATTAGAAGGCAAACGAGCAAACCCAAGAGCTAAGCCGCCATTTCCACAAGTTGTTGGTTTATTTGGTAAGCCAACTATCGTTAATAATGTCGAAACGTTATCAAACCTGCCTCATATTTTAAAAAATGGCATTGAGTGGTTTCAAGCCATTGCGCCTAATAGTGATGCTGGTAGCAAAATTTATGGTGCTTGTGGCCGAGTTAAAACGCCGGGCTTATGGGAATTACCGATGGGACCAACATTACGCGAGGTTTTATTTGATTATGCTGGCGGCATGCAAGACGGACTGAACTTTCGCGGTTTACTACCTGGCGGGGCATCAACAGATTTTTTAGTGGCAGAGCATTTAGATACGCCGATGGATTATGACTCTATTGCTAAGGTCGGTAGTCGTTTAGGAACTGGTGGTTTGATTGTGCTTGATGATAAAAATTGCCCGGTTGCTATGGTGTTAAATTTAATGCGCTTTTTCGCGCAAGAATCTTGTGGCTGGTGTACGCCTTGTCGTGATGGCACCCCCTGGGCGGTTGAAGTATTAACACGCATAGAACACGGTAAAGGTAGCATTGAAGATTTAGACACCCTAGCGAAACTTTGTGATTTTATGTGGATTGGTAAAACCCACTGTGCTCTAGCACCCGGAGCGGTTGAACCTTTAAGAAGTGCATTAAAGTATTTTCATGATGATTTTCTTCAGCACATTGAACAAGGCTGTTGCCGCTATGATCCTGAGTCATCAGCAAAACGAACGCAAGTGGCTACGGCAGGGAGAGCAGTGTCATGAGTGTAAGTAACAAAAATTCAGTGACTATTTTTATTGATGATCAGCCTTACCAAGTCAGCACTGAAGATAACTTATTGGCCGGCGTGTTATCACAGAAATTAAATTTACCCTATTTTTGTTGGCATCCATCAATGGGATCAGTTGGTGCTTGCAGGCAGTGTGCAGTAACGCAATTTCAAGATGAAAATGATCAACGTGGTCGTTTGGTGATGGCTTGTACCACGCCTGTTACTGACGGTATGCGCATTAGTATTAAAAATGCCCATGCTAGTGAATTTCGTGAACAAGTTATTGCCGCCATGATGACTAATCACCCGCATGATTGTCCTGTTTGCGCAGAAGGTGGCGAATGTCACTTACAAGATATGACTGTGATGACAGGGCATAGTGCTCGTGAATATCAGGGAACAAAACGTACATTTACCAATCAATATTTAGGTGAATTAGTCGGGCATGAAATGAACCGTTGTATCACCTGTTATCGCTGTACGCGTTTTTATAACGATTATGCTGGCGGTAAAGATTTTGGTGTTTATGGCTCAAAAAATCAAGTGTACTTTGGTCGTCAAACTGATGGCGCGTTAGAAAGTGAGTTTAGTGGTAATTTAGTCGAAGTTTGTCCGACCGGAGTTTTCACTAACAAAGCTTTTTCAGCACATTATACCCGTAAATGGGATTTACAGTCTGCACCGTCAGTGTGTAGCCACTGTTCAGTTGGCTGCAATTTAAGCATTGGTGAACGCTATGGCTCAGTACGACGGGTAATGAACCGGTATAATCCAGAGCTTAATGGCTATTTTCTCTGTGATCGTGGTCGTTTTGGTATTGGTTACGTCAATGGTGAACAACGACTCAGAAAAGTAAAGGGTATAAGTCAGCAATCACCAGTACAGCTTTCTACACTCGATATCGCAAAAGCCTTATCACATTTTCGCCTGAAAAATTTTATTGGTATTGGCTCTGCTCGCGCTTCACTAGAGGCAAATTTTTATTTGAAAAATATCGTTGGTAATCGTAATTTTTCAGTGGGCTACAATGACTGTGAAATGCAAGCAGCAGCGCAGCATGCACAATTAATGCAATTAGGTAGAACGCCTAACTTAGCTGAAATAGAAACTAGCGATTTTATTTTAATTGTTGGTGAGGATATTACCCAAACCGCTGCTCGTATGGCACTTTCTGTGCGCCAAGCTTTACGTAATGCAGCAATAGCAAAAGCCTCATCAATTGGTATTCCATCTTGGCAAGACAGTGCAGTGCGAACCATTGGTGGTACCTTGTTATCACCATTGTTTTCATTAAATAGCACAAAAACTAAATTAGACGATGTCGCCGAACAAGCATTATTAATGCCTGTTGAGCGTATGTCACTTTGTTTGCAAGCGTTGGAAAAACTATTAAGTTTGGGCAGTAAAGAAACTGTTGAAAAACATATTAATCAACACTTCCTGCAAGAACCCTTTTTACAAGAACAGTTAAGCACTAGTGAGCAACACTTTGTTATTGCTGTATACCAAGGCTTATGTCGCGCTAACAAACCAATGCTGGTTTCTGGCACTAGTTTAGTTAATGCAGAGTTATTAGAAAGTATTGCTAAGCTAATGCTTAGCTTCAAACAAGATAACGGCATTACCGAGCCCGGTTTAATTATTACGCCGCCGTGCAGTAATAGCGTTGGCGCGTTATCTTTGCTTGATGAGCATTCTTTATCTATTGAGCAAGTGCTAACAAAGCTGAGTGAGCAAGTTGATAAGGAAAAATCTTTAAAGTTACAAGGAGTTATTATTTTAGAGCAAGAGCTTGCTAAGTGCTCTGAAAATCAAATACAGCAATTAAGGGCATTGGCAGAAACTTTAATTGTGCTTGATCACAGTGAAAATAGACTGACCAAGCTTGCTGATATCGTTTTACCTGTAGCAGCCGTCAGTGAAGGTGATGGCCACTATGTTAACTATCAAGGCAGAGCACAAAAATTTACTCAGGTGCACCCGCCTGTTTTACCTATTCAAGAAAGCTGGCGTTGGCTTGATAACATTGCAGATATCTTAGGTGTAAAAGTTAGCGTTGAAGGTACGTCAGTAGAGCCTTTAAGAGAAAACGACAAGCTTGATGCTAGCGTTAATATTAAAGTTAATACGATTACGAAAAATTCTAGTTGTCAGTCTTTGCTGCAATTACATCAGTTTTTTGCTCAGCATTATCCATCTTGGCCAGAGCTTATTGCAGACATTGATAGTGAATCGAATGATAGAGCCACGGCGAGAATGAGCCACAGAGCTAGTGGTAGAACATCGCAAATGGCAAACATTAGTGTTCATGAGAGTAAAACGACGCAAAAATCGGATGATGATTTTCGCTTTTCAATGGAAGGGGCGTCGATTAGGCAAACCAGTAATATGCCTTTTGCTTGGGCGCCAGGGTGGAATTCAAACCAAGCGATTGGTCAATATCAAGAACATATAAACGGTCCTTTAATTCAGCACTCTCAAGCTAACTTTATTGCTATTTCAGCAGACCTTGCGAATAACACGCATTGGCAATTAGTTAACAAAGTGGCAAGTGACTCAGACAAAATTGGCTACTCTGAATCAGTACCAAATAGCTTGAGCTATGTTCAACAGCAAAGTATTTACTTCAGTGAATGGCAGGCTGCCTTAACGCCAGAATTTAAAATGCTTAAGCAAAGTAATCAACTATTTATTAGCAATGTTACTGCCGAAAAAACGGGGGTTAAATCTCGGCAGTGGTGCAAAGTGGTGTTTTCTGCCACTAATGAACAAAAGCAATTGGTAAGTCAAACGGTTATAGGCCAGGTAATGGTGTTAGCCAATTTACCGCCATCATTAGTCTTTGGTAACTTTCCACTGTGTCAATCGTTAACTTATCAGCTTGAAATGAAGATTACTGCCGCTGAGGCTCAAGAAAAAACAGATCACCTTAGCCAGTTTAATGATGATGTATTAGCAGCAAAAGCAAGTAAAGAAGCCGTGTTGGAAAGGCTGAAGGAAAACGATCAAACGATCCCTATTCGGCTAGTTTCTGGAGGGCTAAATGATGCCTGAAATGCTTTGGAAATTACTTGAAATTACTATCATTATTGCTTTGTTGATCCCAATGGCGGCGATGTTAGTGTGGGTTGAACGTAGAGTTATTGGTATTTGGCAAGACCGTCATGGTCCGAACCGAGTTGGTCCATTTGGTATTTTACAATCACTGGCTGACTTGCTAAAAATTCTTGGCAAAGAAGATTGGATCCCACCTTTTAGTGATCGCTTAGTTTTTATCTTGGCTCCAATAATTGGTGCTATTTGTGTATTAATGAGTTTTGCAGTCGTACCGTTTTCTCCTGATATAGGCGTTTCCGACTTAAATATCGGCTTATTATTTTTTCTCGCCATGGCATCACTAGCCGTTTATAGCGTGGTGCTGGCAGGTTGGGCATCAAACTCTAAATATGCCTTGTTAGGTGGCATGAGGGCAGCTGCGCAAACGGTAAGTTATGAAGTCTTTATGGGCTTGTCGGTAATGGGCGTGGTTTTACTCACTGGTACTTTTAACCTACGAGAAATAGTTTTAGCGCAATCAGAAGGCTGGTTAATTCAGTCGCAATTTGTCGGATTTTTCATCTTTTTAGTGGCTGGAATTGCCGAAAGTCACCGCTTACCATTTGACTTACCTGAAGCTGAAACAGAGTTAACTGCAGGTTTTCATACCGAATATTCAGGCTTGAAATTCGCGTTATTTTTTCTGGGTGAATATTTAGGTGTCACGCTTATTTCTGCGATGTCAGTGGTCTTGTTTTTTGGTGGCTGGTTAATGCCAGAGCCTTTGTCTGCTTGGTTACCGCCGTTGGTTTGGTTCATCATTAAAATCATGTGTTTTGTGATGTTTTTTATTCTCTTACGTACATCTTTGCCTAGGCCTCGCTTTGATCAGTTATTGAAATTTGGCTGGATGGTGATGCTGCCACTAGCGTTACTGAACTTGATAGTGACCGCGCTACTACGTTTGACGGGAGTGCTGTAATGAATAAAGAAAAACTAGCAAATTCATTAATATTTAGTCAATTAAGAACTATGTGGTTAGTACTAAAACATACTTTTACTAAAGCAGATACGGTGCAATACCCCGAACAAAAACCGTATTTAGCACCGCGTTATCGTGGACGAATTGTTTTGACACGTGACCCTAGTGGCGAAGAGCGTTGTGTGGCTTGTAATTTATGTGCAGTGGCTTGTCCTGTAGATTGTATTGCCCTTCAACAAGTGGTTGATGACGATGGCCGAAAACGTGCTGACTTTTTCCGCATTAATTTTTCTCGTTGCATTTTATGTGGCTTTTGCGAGGAAGCTTGCCCTACTTACGCGATTCAGTTGACGCCAGATGTTGAACTTGCGGAATATGATCGACAAAACTTAGTTTATGAAAAAGAACATTTGCTGATTAATGGCCCTGGAAAGTATCCAGATTACAGTTTTTATCAGCAATCGGGCATTGTCATTGCCGGTAAAGGCAAAGGAGAGGCTGAGCAAGAAAGGCCTCCGATCGATATTAAGGGGTTAATGCCATGAGTTATCTCATTATGAGCAGGAGGGGGAAGTTATGCTTACTGATTTAGCTACTATTGACAGCTTATTTTACCTTGCGGCTACGGTCGCGGTTATCGCTAGTTTAAAGGTTGTCACGGGCAGTAATACCGTACACGCATTGCTGTATTTAGTGGTATCGCTACTCGCTGTTGCTGTGTGTTTTTATTTAATGGGCGCGCCATTTGCTGCTGGTTTGGAAGTCATTGTTTATGCAGGTGCAATATTAGTGCTTTTTGTTTTTGCTGTTTTAATGTTTGGTTTGGGTAAAGACGAAACCATTAATGCCCCGAAAAGTAAAAGTGTAGCTAACATGTTTGGCGCAATGTTATTGGCTTTTGCCTTACTACTCGAACTAACCGTTATTATTAATAATGCCCAAATACAGCAAACATTACAGGCTAATGTGGTCAGCTCTAAAGCCGTTGGCATTATGCTATATGGTCCATACCTACTTGCTGTCGAAATTGCATCTTTTTTATTGTTGGCTGGGTTACTTGCTGGTTATCACTATGCCAAGCCAGACGTGCAGGGGAGCCAGTTATGACCACTATCCCATTATTTCACGTGCTGGTGTTATCTAGTCTACTTTTTGCCATTGGCTTTATTGGCGTTGTCGCGAGAAAAAACACCTTGTTCATCCTAATGAGCTTGGAAGTGATGCTTAACGCGGTTGGTGTTGCTTTTATAGGAGCAGGCAGTGCTTGGCAACAAGCCGACGGACAAGTGATGTTCATTCTAATTTTGACTTTAGCAGCTGCGGAAGTTGCTGTGGGCTTGGCGCTACTAATTCGAATGCAGAAAAAATATCGCTCTTTAGATATCGATTTACTTAATGAGATGAGGGGATAACCGTGCTATTAGCAAGTTTGCCTTTTTATCCACTTGTTAGCTTTTTGCTATTAATCCTTTTTGCCAAACGCTTATCATGGCGTCTAGCAAGTGCTATCAGTGTTGGTGCTATGGCATTGACCGCTTTAGTCAGTGGCTTATTGGTATTTGAATTATCCAATAGCTCAAGTCACTTTATTAGCGTTGATTTATGGCATTGGTTTAGTTTAAGTAGCCAGCAAAGGATGGCTGAAGTCAATGTTAGTTTCTACCTTGATGGCCTTTCTGCCGTAATGATCAGTGTGGTGTCTGGCGTCGGTTTTTTAATTCATTTATTCGCTGCAGCCTATATGAAAGATGACGCTAATTTTTCACGATTTATGGCTTATATGAACTTGTTTATTGTTGCCATGTTGATATTGGTATTAGCTGATAATTTAGTTTTATTGTATCTGGGCTGGGAAGGCGTTGGTTTATGTAGTTTCTTATTGATTGGTTTTTGGTATCAAGAGCAAGCTAATGTTTTAGCGGCACGTAAAGCCTTTATTGTTACTCGTATCGGTGACACGTCGATGGCGATTGGCTTGTTTTGGCTGTTTAGTAGTTTTGGAGAACTCAATATTACTGCCGTAAGTGAGCTTATACGGGGGGTAGGTAGCTCTGAAATTGGCTTCAGCTTGCAAGAATCGACGGATATTTATTGGATTGCTTTGTTGTTATTAGGTGGCGCTGTTGGTAAATCGGCTCAGTTACCGCTGCAAACTTGGTTGCCTGATGCCATGGCAGGGCCAACCCCAGTTAGCGCGCTCATTCATGCAGCGACTATGGTCACTGCTGGCGTATATTTAATCGCTCGTATGCATAGTGTGTTTCTTTTTGCGCCTGAGGTGATGAACTATGTTGCTTGGTTAGGCGCTATTACTTTATTGTTAGCGGGTTTGGCTGCATTGGCGCAAACTGATATTAAACGAGTATTGGCTTATTCAACGATGAGTCAAATTGGCTATATGATGTTGGCGTTGGGGGCAGGAGCGTGGTCAGCAGGTGTATTCCATTTAATGACCCATGCTTTTTTTAAAGCGCTACTCTTTTTAACTGCAGGCGCGGTGATTTTAGCACTGCACCATCAACAGAATATTTTCAAAATGGGCGGCTTGTTAAAAAGGCTACCATTTGAAAGCGCACTTTTTGTTGTTGGTTTGATTTGTTTGATGGCGCTACCGGGGACATCAGGTTTCTTTTCTAAAGAGGCGATAATCGCAGAGTTATGGTTGTCAACTACTGCAGGTCCTGCGTTGTGGTGGTGTGCCATTATCGGCGCATTGCTGACCAGTATTTATAGCTGCCGATTATTCTTTTTGGCTTTTCTTGGCAATGAGCGCTTTACTGAGAAATTGCATATTGAAAAAGCTAGCTTGATGCGAAGTGCACTACTTATATTGGCACTGTTGTCGTTATTCGGTGGCTTGATCTCACTTGATCTTAGTGAGGTATTTTTTAAGATCAAGGCAGAGGAGTTAATATCTGTTAATGAGCCATCTTGGTTACACACGATTGCTATCGCTACCCCTTTTGTCGGTATTTTATTTTCTTGGTTTTATTTTAAAAACTACCGTGTAGATTCAAATTTAGAGGACGGTGTAAAAACTAATTTGACGGCAAGTGAGCACCGTTTTGCTATCTTTTGTCGAAATGGCTTAGGTTTTGATAGCTTATATGACGTATTACTTATTAAGCCTTATCAATTGCTTGCCAAGCTTAACCGAAGGGATTTTATTGACCAAACAATGATGTCGACGGCTTGGTATGTTGGCTTGTGGCATGACGTTATGACGATGATTCAAAATGGTAACCTTCGCTGGTATTTAGCGGCATTTGGTTTGGCTATTATGACGCTGATAGGAGTGAGTATTTTATGACGCTTACTTTTATTATGTTAGCTCTGCTTTTTGCTGGGGCGCTTGCTTGGTTTTCGGAAAATCGCTGGCAGGGCTGTGCAAAATGGTTGGCACTTATTGTATTGGCTTTGCTAGCGACAGTATTTACTATTTTTGTTATTAGTCATGATCAACCTTTTGACAATCTGCAAGTATTAACGCGGGTAAGCTGGATTCAAACTTTTAATATTGAATACAGTATTGCACTTGATCAACTCAGTATTGTTTTGATTACACTGACTTGGCTATTAGCTATTATTTGTGTGTTAGTGTCATGGCAAGAAATTAAACAAAAAGCTGGCTTTTACTACTTTAATTTGTTGGCAACCATTGCCGGTATTATTGGCGTTTTTGTTGCTGTAGATATGTTTCTTTTCTTTTTCTTTTGGGAAGTGATGTTACTGCCAATGACGGCTATTATCGCGATTTGGGGTCATGAAAAGCGTCACTTCGCTGCCTTGAAGTTCTTTATTTTTACGCAAGTAAGTAGCTTATTTATGCTCGTTGCCATTATTGCTACGGGTTATTTTCATTTACTGGTAACAGGTGAATTGAGTTTTCACTACCTCGATTGGCTGGCGCTAGATATGCCACTGTCATTGACGCAATATTTGATGTTAGGTTTTTTTATTGCCTTTGCGGTTAAGTTGCCGTCAGTGCCCGTGCATAGCTGGTTACCAGATGCTCATACTCAAGCACCTACCGCAGGCAGTGTATTATTGGCGGGAGTTTTACTAAAAACTGGTGCCTATGGGTTAATTCGCTTTGTTATTTTTTTATTCCCGCAAGCCAGCATGCAGTTTGCACCTATTGCCGCGACGTTAGCTGTTATTAGCATTGTTTATGGCGCGAAGATGGCCTTTGCCCAGCAAGATTTTAAACGCTTAGTCGCTTACAGCAGTATTAGTCATATGGGCTTTGTGATGTTGGCGTTGTTTGCTTTCAACAGTATTGCCTTTCAAGGTGCGATTATTACTATGATTGCTCATGGTTTAAGTAGTGCAGCATTATTCTCAATGGCTGGGATGATTTATCTACGTATTCATAGTCGCAATTTAACTGATATGGGCGGCTTTTGGCAAAGTGCTCCTCGTATGGGCGGCTTCGCCTTAGCGTTTGCTGGCGCTGCCTTTGGCTTACCGGGTTTAGCCAACTTTATTGGCGAGTTCTTTAGCTTAGTGGGGGTATTTCAGGTGATGCCTACATTTGCCATTATTGCGGCATTAGGGCTAATTGGCTCAGCAATTTACGGTATGGTGTTATTCCAGTCTAGCTTTCAGGGAACGGCTAAGCAGGAAATTTTAGATTTAAGCCATAGAGAGCTACTAATTTGCAGTTCGCTATTTTTGATGCTGTTGGTGATTGGTTTATATCCAAACTTATTACTTAACTTTTCATTTGGAGTATAAGTGACGATGTTAACGACCGCACATTCACAAGCTTCATTAAATATCGAAATAATTTCGGTAATTCTACCACAGCTCATTATCGCTTTTGGCATTGCTTTGGCATTGTTATTAGTCGCCTGGAAGCGTTCACAGCGCACAATAGCGCTGTTTACTGGTGCGGTGATGCTGATTGCTCTTGTTGCTAATGTTAGCTTATTAACGATTCAACCGACGGCAGTGACGCAATTGCTAAAAGTTGATAGTTATAGTGCATTTGCTTTTAGTTTGGTGCTGATCTCGGCTTTAGTTTCTTTACATATGAGTCACCAATTTCTAAAAGCTCATATTGAAGTACATGATGAATACTATTTATTGTTAATGTTACTCGTGCTTGGGGCGGGTATTTTGGTGACAAGCAACCATTTCGCTAGCCTATTTTTAGGTTTTGAATTGCTGAGTATTAGCTTAGTTGGCTTGGTCGGCTATCATCGTGAGAGCAACTTTAGTGTTGAAAGTGGTTTTAAATACTTGATATTAAGTGCAACGGCTTCAAGCTTTATGTTGCTAGGTATTGCTTTTATTTATAGCGTTACGGGCAATATGAGCTTTGATGCTAACGTGCCAAATGAAATATATCATCAACAGGATTTACGACTATTTTTTGAAATGGGCATATTGTTGTTTATTTCCGGCATTGCTTTTAAGCTTTCCATTGCACCATTTCATTTTTGGACCCCTGATGTTTATCAAGGCGCACCGACACCAGTGACTCTATTGATGGCGACTATTTCCAAGGTGGCAATGTTTGTTGTGTTGGTTAAGTGTGTTGTTGCGCAAAACTACTTGTTGTATGACAACGTGCAATTGTTGCTGATGATATTAGCTGTCGCATCGATGTTGATGGGGAATATTTTGGCATTAAAACAACAAAATTTGAAAAGACTGATTGGTTACTCCTCCATTGCTCATATGGGCTATCTACTCATCGTAGTTATTGTGCTATCAGGTGAAAGCCTTAGTTTTACTTGGCAGAGTGTTTTGTTTTATTTAAGCGCCTACGTTGTTGCTAATCTATCCATTTTTATGGTGATGGCGGCAATACAGTCGCAATGTTCGAGTAAAGTCGGTCAATTGCTACAATATAAAGAAGAGTTATTGTTGAGTGATTTACGTGGACTATTTTGGCGCATACCAAGTCATGCATTGTTAGTTATTCTAGCGGTGTTAAGTTTAGCTGGTATTCCACTAACCATGGGCTTTATCGGTAAGTTCTATATTTTAAGTCAAGCAACAATTGCCCATGCATGGTGGTTAATCGTTACGTTAGTTATCGGCAGTGGTATCGGCTTAGCTTATTATTTGCCTATTATTTTTACGTTATTTGAAAAGGAAGATTGTACTGAATTGCAAGCCAATAAGAGACCTATTATTGAGCATTTTTTAGTGTACAGCTTTATTATTATTGGTTTGTTGCTGGGGATTTTCCCTGATGTTGTTAGCCAATTCATTGTTTCTAATCCTATGTAAAGGTTATGAAATAGGTCAAAACTTTTTATTATTAATAAATTGCTAATTAGTTGTGCTTTTAACCAAAACTTGTAGTTTTAGGCTTTATTTAAAATTGTATGTTTTAATAGGTTGTTGATATTTAATGACTTATTTTGTTGGCGTGATTTTTGTTTAATGTAATAAATATAATTAAAATAATTGTGTTTCTACAAGGAAATAAACCAATGAAATTAGCTTCGTCATTACTTTTTATCACAACTGCAACGCTATTAAGTGGCTGTATTGTTGTTGCCAACCCTTCACATGCTAACCACCATAGCCAACAAGAGCTAACCATTGATGCTACAACATTAACTGCTTTTGATGTTGAAGCAGGGGCTGGCTCATTAGTTATTTCAGGTTCAGATAATGCCACTGATATTACTGTGGTTGCTGATATTTATACCGATAAACGTAATAGTGATAACTACCAACTTGAATTGACTGACTCTGGTAAAACCGCTTTCTTAGTATCAAAAATTAAAAGTAGTAGTGGCTTTTGGCAAGGTGACTCGCCACATATTGACCTTAAAGTGACTGTACCAAGTCATATGATGTTAATGCTTGAAGATGGCTCAGGTGCGGCTAGTGTTAGTAATATACATGGCGCTGTTGATATTAAAGATGGCTCAGGTGAGTTGACAATTAAGGGCATTAAAAGTGATGTAACAATCAATGATGGCTCTGGCGGTTTATATGTCAGTGAAGTTATTGGTAACGTAACTATTGTCGATGGCTCTGGCGAAATCGAACTAAGTGAAATTGACGGTAATGTCGATATTGATGATGGCTCAGGTAGCATTTATGCAAAAGAAATCTCGGGAAGTGCTATGTTTGAAGATGGCTCTGGCGATTTAACGGTTAGAAAAGTTGATGGCGTGATCACCATTGATGATGGCTCAGGTGATATTGATGTTGAACAAGCTGGTGGCTTAAAAATCTTGGACAGTGGCTCTGGTGGCCTACGAGTGAAAAAAGTTAAAGGCGGCTTTGAAATCGACAGCTAAGCTTAATTTATTTGCTATCAACTACGCTATTTTTTGACTTTTTTACGGAAGAATATTGTATTGATTGATTTTTGTTCTATTTGGTTTTGAATGTCAAACAGCCATATTTCATCGAATATGGCTGTTTTTGTTGCTAAATCGAAGCAAAATGGTTTTATTACTTGTATAAAGAAACTACATCTGTATAATGCGCGCCTCTGAGAACGTGATGTGAATTTATTCACTAGAAACGTTAATCACAGAATTTTTAATGAGTGGGGTATATCCGCCCAATAGACTTGCCCAGTTAACTTTTCAACGTTAACGTAATGAATGTGCCTTAAGTCTTCCTGGTGGTTTCCTCGTATATGTACGTAGGAATTTTGGCATCTTGCCGGTTTCTACCATGAGAAGACAAAAATTATATGACTGATCTTAACAATGCCTCTGTAGGCTTTGACACCCTTGGTTTGCCTGAAAACTTAGTATCTGCTGTAAAAGCACTAGGTTTTGAATCATCTACTGCAATTCAAGCGCAAACAATTCCTCCTTTATTAGCAGGTAAAGATGTACTTGGTGAAGCACAAACCGGTACTGGTAAAACTGCAGCATTTGGTTTGCCTGCACTAGCAAAAATTGATGTTACTTTACGTAAGCCACAATTAATGGTGTTAGCACCAACACGTGAATTAGCGATTCAAGTTGCCGAAGCAATTGAAACCTTTGCTAAAGATATGAAAGGACTTCGTGTAGCTACTTTATACGGTGGTCAATCTTACCAGCCACAATTTCAACAATTAGAACGTGGTGCACAGGTTGTTGTTGGCACACCTGGTCGTTTAATGGATCACTTACGTCGTAAGAGCCTTAAGTTAGCTAACTTATCATTTTGTGTGCTTGATGAAGCCGATGAAATGTTAAACATGGGCTTTTTAGAAGACATTGAGTGGATCCTTGAGCATTTACCAAAAGAAACTCAAATGGCTTTGTTCTCTGCAACAATGCCAGCGCAAATTCGCAAAGTAGCGAATCGCTTTTTGAAATCACCTGAGCATATTAAAGTTGCTGCAGTGAAAAAAGCTAAAGCCAATATCACTCAATATGCATGGAAAGTTAGCGGCATTAATAAAATGACTGCATTAGAGCGTATTGCTGAAACAGTTGACTACGATGCGATGATAATTTTCGTACGAACTCGTAATGATACTATTGAAGTAGCTGAAAAATTAGAACGTGCAGGCTATGCTGCTGTTGCTTTAAACGGTGACATGAACCAAGCACAGCGTGAACGTACAGTTGATCAACTTAAGTCAGGCACGTCATCTATTCTTGTCGCAACTGATGTGGTTGCCCGTGGTCTTGATATTCCACGTATTTCATTAGTTATTAACTATGATTTACCAGGTGATAACGAAGCTTATGTTCACCGTATTGGCCGTACTGGTCGTGCTGGTAGAAGTGGTACAGCGATATCATTTGTTCGTCCACGTGAAATGTACTCTTTACGTCATTATGAACGTTTAACTTCTGGTACGGTTGCAATGTATGACCTACCAAACATTGAAGAAATCGGTAAAGCGCGTATAGAACGTACTCGTACTGAGTTATCTACAGTTATTGCTGATAAAGAATTAACGGCAATGCGTGAAATTATTGAAACAATGGCTGCAGAATCAGAGCTTTCAATGACTGACTTAGCTGCCGCTTTGCTTTATCAAAAGCAATTGAAGCAACCATTACAACCGAAAGAAGACCCTAAACCTCGTCGTGATGCACGTGAAAGAAATGACCGTGACGCAAGAGGTCGTAATGATAGTCGCGGTGGTCGTAATGACCGTGACGGCAGAGGTCGTAACGATTCTCGTGGTGGTCGTAACGAAAACCGTGCTGAACGTGCTCCGCGTAAAGCAAAAGTTGGCCGTTCAGATGTTGATTGGCAGACTTATCGCCTTGAAGTAGGTAAAGAACATGGTGCTCGCCCTGGTGATATCGTAGGCGCAATCGCTAATGAAATTTCATTAGACAGCAGCTACATTGGTGCAATCAACTTGCACGAGAAGCATAGTTTCGTACAGTTACCTAAAGGTATGCCTGAGAAGTCTTTTACACAATTAAAGCGTGTTCAAGTTCGTCGTCAAGCGTTAGCGATTACAGTATCTGATACGCAACCTGCGGCTGAACGTCCAAGCCGTCCACGTAAAGAACAACGTACTAACTAGTTTTTACGTAAATAGATTCTGAAACGCCAACTCTGAATAAGAGTTGGCGTTTTTTTTCATCTAAAGAATTTATTTACCTGTCGGTGAGTACCTAAATTAAGAAAAACTCTCTGTTTTATATTATTTAGATCATCGATAGTTTGAAGGTTATCTGAACGATTTGTTAACACTGAAATTCACTGTAAATAAATTGTTACGTCTGCGGGCTGCACTAGGTATAGGCTTGATCCGAGTCGCTTAAAATTCATCTGATTTATACGTAAAAATAGTTTTACGCAGTAAAAAATGTCGGATTCTTTATTCACTTCCTCTACACCTAATTCACGGTAATAATCGCTTTATTGCTAGAGTGAGAGAATTTAACTATGACAGAAGTAACAAACCCGCTTAATTTACGTGGTATCGAATTTATTGAATATGCATCACCAGATTCAGATTTTATGGAAAATGCATTTTATGGTTTCGGCTTTTCAAAAACAAAAAAATTCAAAGGTCGTGATATTGATTACTTTAATCAAAACGATATCCATTTCTTCTTAAACAACGAACAAGCAGGTTTTTCTCGTGAATTTGCAAAAAATCACGGTCCGGCTATTTGTTCAATGGGCTGGCGTGTTGAAGATGCACAATTTGCTTTTGAGCAAGCCGTAGCTCGTGGCGCGAAGTCAGCGCAAGATGCAGACAATAAATTGCCGTACCCAGCTATATTTGGTATTGGTGACAGCTTAATTTACTTTATTGAAAAGTTCGGCGCTAAAGGTTCTATTTATCAAGATGACTGTGAAGATCTTGCTGAGCCAGTAATCGTAAAAGACAAAGGCTTTTTAGCCGTTGATCACCTTACTAACAATGTTTATCAAGGAACAATGGAACATTGGGCTAACTTCTATAAAGACGTATTTGGCTTTACCGATGTACGCTACTTCGACATTAAGGGTGAGAAAACAGCCTTGATTTCATATGCATTACAGTCTCCATGTGGCAAATTCTGTATACCAATCAATGAAGGTAAAGGTAGTAAGAACAACCAAATTGATGAGTATTTAGATGAATATAATGGCCCTGGTGTTCAGCATTTAGCTTTTATTAGCGATGATTTACTCGGTTCTTTAGATCAGCTTGATAAAAACATTATCGATACACTGAATATTGTGCCTGAATACTATGATGATGTATTTGACCGCATCCCATGGGTTAAAGAAGACCCACAACGTATACGTGACCATCAAGTACTAGTAGATAGCCAAAAAGAAAATTCTTACTTATTACAAATTTTCACTAAGAATATCTTTGGTCCTATCTTTATCGAAATGATTCAACGTGTTGATGACCAAGGTTTTGGTGAAGGTAACTTTACTGCGCTATTCAAATCAATTGAATTAAACCAAATGGAGCGTGGTGTACTTTAACCGTACCTTCACTTTGTAGAAACCAATTGATTATCTAAGCCAGCTTCTGCTGGCTTTTTTATGTTCAGGACGAACGGTATATCGCGGTCACATGGATGTGAAAGAGCGTATATGTTCAGGTAGTTCCTAGCCATCCATGGCTTCACGACATTAGTGCATCTCGGTAATTGCTCCTGCATTACTCTAGTAGCCGACTTCCATGTCGGAACATGCACGTCGATGAGCGGTCAGTTTTTATGTTCCCGACAAAAACTAAGTACCTGCATCCATGCAGGCAATATCGCGGTCACATGGCCATTCCTTGCCATCCATGGCTTCACGGCATTAATACTTCCATGTATGTCGATGTGAAAGAGCGAATATGTTCAGGTCGTTCCTAGCCGTCCCGGTAATTGCTCCATGCATGTCGATGTGAAAGAGCAATATTTCAACGGCTTATCCCTGTGATTGCCACCTTGTGATATTTTTCAAGATTTTAGGCACTCCTCAACGTCATTGTGAAAGAGTGGTGGAGAGCTCTTCATTGGTAATGAGCAGCTATTAGAGAATGGCTTGACTGCAACTAAGTTCCTTATAAGTAACTATTGGTGGTAATCACTTTTGAATTGTTAACGGTCACTTTGTGCGCATTCCTGACATTAACTATGGGTTATGCTTTAGGACAACTGATAGCCATAAGCTGACATTAGCTTTTGTAAATTCACGATCAAACCCTAGACAATTCTAACCAAATTTTACTGCTTGTGTGTGGGACTTGTTTAAGCTCATTCTTGACGTTGGTAGATCATTTTATAACCTTAACTATGGAGCCTAAAGCGATGATAATAAGTAATAGTTGGGAGTCAGGAAAATTTTATTTAAAATGTATCTGACTCCGTTTATCTATGAATAAAGCTTATTTTTCGCTTGTATTAAGGAGTTAAATTGAACATTATAATCATACTATATTTTACTTGCTTATCTAAATATGCCTTTCAATAACAATGTACGAGAACGAAATAACGTCAAAGTAACAGGCAATGGTGAAACAACACTTATGCTTGCTCATGGTTTTGGCTGTGACCAAAATATGTGGCGATTTATGCTTCCGTCGTTGGAGTCTAATTATAAAGTTGTACTATTTGATTATGTTGGATGCGGTCAATCGGATACTTCTGCGTTTGATAAAAAACGCTACCAAACTCTTGATGGCTATGCCCAAGATGTTATTGAAATTTGCGAAGAATTAAAGCTTCAAAATATTGTATTTATTGGTCACTCAGTTAGTAGCATTATCGGGATGCTCGCGGTACTTCAATCACCAACGCTATTTTCAAAAATTGTAATGGTTTGTCCTTCACCTTGTTTTTTGAACTTTCCGCCAGACTATTTTGGTGGTTTTGAAAAAGATGACTTAGAAGAACTGATCAACTTAATGGACAAAAACTATATTGGCTGGGCTAATTACCTAGCCCCTTTGGTTATGGGGCAAAGTAATAGCACCGAACTAATTAAAGAGTTGGAAGAAAGTTTTTGTTCTACAGATCCTAATTATGCCAAACCTTTTGCAAAGGCAACATTTTTTTCTGATGACAGAGAAGCTTTAACCAAGCTTCACTTACCAACCATGATATTGCAAAGTAGTGACGACAATTTAGCATCGGTTGAGGTAGGTAAATACATGCATCAAAAAATACCCAACTCGGTTCTAAAAGTGGTTGATTCTCAAGGACACTGTTTACATATGACAGCGCCAGATACTGTGCTTCAAGCCATTAAACAATTTTTAGGATGAGAAAACCGACTCTCGACTCCTTTCCGTGTATTTTGATAATCACGGATATGCAGACCAATAGACTCGAGTATTGCAATAAATACGCGATGGAGGTATTGGCTATAGATTCAAATAAAACAACTGAATATAGCTTGTTTGACATTATTTCTAAGGCTAGTTCTATATTCTTCGAAAGTTATATTCGACCTACCATTGTTAGCTCAAGATCATGCCAAGAAATTCAAATGTCGTTACTGTTAAATACCAACGAAAAAGTCCCTGTAGTTGCCAATGTTGAGCTAGTAGAGTCAAAAATATACTGGTCTATATACATAGCTGTTACTCGTGACAAACTATATCAAGAGCTTTTAGCTGCAAGAGAGCATTTAGAAAATAAAACTGAAGAGTTAACTTTGTTAACAAGAATTGACCCGTTAACAAGTTTATTTAATCGTAGAGCTGCAATTGATGATTTCACCAAAGTCATTCATCAACTACATCGCAACTTTGTGCCTGTCTCATTCCTACTAATTGACATAGATTGTTTTAAAAAGATTAATGATACATACGGGCATGACCGAGGTGATGAAATCTTAATCGACCTTTCTTCTATCCTGAAAAAAGTGACTCGCACTAGTGATATTGTGGCACGTTGGGGAGGGGAGGAGTTTTTAGTGGTCTTGTACAATTCAAATATCGAAAATACTCGAATATTCTGTGAGCGACTGCATATAGAAGTTAATAGCATTAAACTTACAGGAGATAATAACTTATCTATTAGTGTTGGGGTGGCTGCTTTAAAAGCCGATAATTTAACTTGTTCTGATGTCATTGAAAAACATGTCAAGGAAGCTGACATAGCATTATATGAGGCGAAAAATAATGGTCGTAGCAGAACTGAATTTTTTGACGATATAAACTTAAATTAGATATAACCTAATGTACCCTCCCATAAAATAATAACATTATGAACGACCCTATAGTACATGGTTCTCTATCAGGATAAAGGTAGATCTACTTATTCTGAACACTGCAAACAGCTCAAGAAACTATCGATGCTAATATCAGCTACCGTATCATTGAAGAAGGCGTCCATGCCTTCAGTTTGAGTTAAATATCGGTTGCTTCCGAAAGCTCAAGCGCATCATCTACTTCAACGCCAAGATAACGAACCGTACTCTCTAGTTTCGTATGCCCAAGTAATATTTGAACTGCTCTCAAATTTTTTGTTTTCTTATAGATTAAAGATGCTTTAGTTCGTCTCATGGTATGAGTACCATATAATGTGAGCTCTAAACCTATACTTGAAATCCATTTTTTAACGATCCTTGCATATTGACGAGTAGTTAAATGAAAATCTTTTTTTACTCTACTGCCAAACAAATAATCACCAGACCTAAGCGATTTTTGCGCTATCCATTCTTGCAGTGACTTTCTAGTTTTAGGGGTTAATTCAAATTGAACCGAACAACCTGTTTTCTGTTGAATAAGCATGGCTCTGGACTGAATAGTAGCTCCATGAGCAATATCCAACACTTTTAGTTTAATAAAATCACAGGCGCGTAATTTACAGTCTAATGCCAAATTAAACATCGTTAATTCTCGCAGGTTATTTGCCAGCTCTAACCGTATCCTAATTGACCATATTTCTTCGAGTTTAAGGGGAAGTTTTTGACCAACTAGTTTGCCTTTATTCCAGCAGGTTTTTCGTGAAGTTGATTTGCTGTTATACATAATAGTGCTCCTTTCTTGAAGGGACTATAAGTATGGTTTGATACACTAAAATTTATTTATAGCAGACATTATGCGTATGTAAGAGAAGCATTCTTCTCTTAGCCAAAAGCGGAAGTTAGATTTTGAGTTAAAAACGGCAGAACAGAGATCCTAAAGCTTCCTTTTTTACTTAGAAATTTACATCTATTCATATCGGAAATTATGCCTAACATTTTTGCACTGAATTTGATCTCAAATCTCCAAAGCGGGCATTGAATCATGTAAGTTTCAAAATAAATTTAGAGTGTTAAATCTAACTCACATTTAGCCCCCTAACCTCTTAGAGAGCCAATCATTTTATCTCAAGCGATAAATGCATAGTAAGGTGTAGGAAGTCCCGTTTGACAATACCAATAAAATATCAGTTGTTGGCATTTATCAAAAGTAACATTGAATACATTATTAGCAAACCACGACTACATTAAGCTATGATTATAAAATAATAGGATGGATAATATTTTGAAAAATAATCAAGCTAAAAAATAATCAACTTTTTTGTCTTTACTGAAAATAAAGACTTATATAACTGGGTTGATGCTAGTTTAAATTTGGGTAACCTGCCTGTTAACAACGTCACCCACTGCACAACACAGAAGCTAAATTATGACATTGTTGATGCTAAGGATATTAATATTTTTATAGTAGATGAATTTGTTTACCCAAGATTGTTATCTAAAATTAAAACTGTTTTCTCATTATCTCAATATAATTTTTCAATTTTAGTTTTAACAGATTCAAAAGCCTCTAAAAATATTAAAACTTTAAACTTAGCTACCATTGATTTTGTACCATGGGATAGTCTCACCGTATTTTTATTCGAGCATTTAATTAATTCATTAATTCGTGATTTTGAACAGAATCAGATATTACAGAATTTAGCCCATTATGATCCTTTAACCAAAGCAGCTAATCGTAGGCTGTTTGATGATAGAGGAAATCAAATTGTAAAAAGATCTAAACGTCATAAAGAGCCACTTACATTGATACTATTTGATTTAGATGACTTTAAAATAGTGAATGATACTTTTGGCCATGAAATAGGAGATTCACTTCTTATAAAGTTCACCGAAATTGTAGATAAATGCAAACGAGATACTGATACTTTAGCGCGTCTTGGTGGTGATGAATTTGCTCTTTTACTACCCAATACCTCTTCAGATAATTCGAAAGTAATTATAGATAAAATTATTAATTCATTGTCAAAAGAATACATATTAAATAATAATAAAGTACTTATTAAAGCTTCTATTGGAGCTGTTTCTACACCAGCTCAACCTCCCTTAAATTTAAATTTTCAAAGCTTAATTAAAAGCGCTGACATGGCAGTTTATGAAGCCAAGAAAGTAAAAGGAACATCAGTGCATTACGTTTCACCATTTTAAATCTATAATTAAATTACTCGACTCAGTTCAATCACTTTTTTTGATTAAATTAAGCAATTTATTGCGTTTGATTGTTTTTATTATTTCCATAAAATACCTCATATATTTTAATTGTGTTGAAAACGTAAATGAAAAAATCATACGATAGAAGTGTAGACATACTTGTTGTTATATTCATTTTATTAAGTTTAATTATTTCCAGTTTTGCTTTAGCTTCAACAGAAGAAGCTGAAAGTAAAGTTAAACGTGTTTTTGAACAAATAGAATCATCACTATCTTCTTTAAAGAGTAAAAACGAGTTCACTAAAACTAATATTAGAACTGAATTAACTAAGTACTTTCTACCTGAAGTGAATAGCCAGTATTTTAGTTATAAAGTGCTTAATAAAAATCTCCCTAAAATATCAAAAGAACTAAAAGTTGAATTTGTTACGGAGTTAACATCCCAATTAATCAATACATACAGCCACTTACTAACTAAATATAACGATGAAAGTATATCTGTTGGTAGAGGAGTATTGTCAAAAAGTGGAAAAATAGCCATGGTCAACTTGACAATAGTAGGCAAAAATAAATCAAACAAAGCCGTTGTTAAATTACTAAAATCTAGTGACGAAAACTGGAAGTTTTTTGATATTGTTGTAGAAGGCATTAGCTTGATTGATACAAAACAGGCTGAGATAAATTCTAGTATCAATAAATTGGGCGTAGAAGCGACACTTCAACACTTAAAAGAAATAAATAGTAGAAATATTACCCCCTCCTAAACAAAACTAAGTAGTTAAAATATCGCCATGGATTTACTTAATAGAACAATTAATCTGCCTCAGATAACTGAGTTACTTTTAAATAATAAGCTAGTGATAACCACAATGTTTATTGCTGTTTTTTTTATAATTAAGCGCCTAATCGTAGAAATAATTAAAAAAAAGTCGAACCAGAGTAAACGAACAAAAATTAATTTAGTAAATAATTTATTTACCATATTAATGATTATTGCAATTTTTAATATTTGGTCTGAAGAAATTCAAAAGTTTGCCTTTTCCATTGCTGCTTTTATTGTAGCTATTGTTTTAGCTACAAGAGAGTTTATTCAATGTTTCATTGGCTTTATATATCTACTCTCAAGCCGACCGTTTCGTATTGGCGATTGGGTGCAAGTAGGTAATTATTGTGGAGAGGTTCATTCAACCGACTGGGCAAAATTAACACTTTTAGAGGTAGACAAAGATGACTATCAGTACACAGGTAAAACTCTTTATTTACCTAATAGCCAACTTATTACTTCTGTTATAAAGAACCTTAATTTTCTAAAGCGATATGCTATGCATCATTTTACGATTGTGCGTGATGCTAGCGTCAATCCGTTTGAATTTTTGGACACATTAAATGAAAAAGCACGGTTATATTGTGATGACTTTAACGATGTTGCCATTCGTTATAATCAACTTATAGAGAGTCGGTTAGACATTAATATTTCTGGCCCAGAGCCACATATTCAAGTAGCGACATCTGATATAGGTGATACCCAAGTATTTTTTACTATTTTTTGTCCAACAGAAAAAGCAATGGAAATAGAACAAAAACTTACCTCAGATTTTATGAAGCTATGGTTCGAACATAAAATTTTTGTTTCGGTTAAGTGATCAAAAATTCAGAAGTAACTTTATTGTTTTCTATGGATAATAAAGTGCTTCTCTCAACTTTTGTCCAGTGTGCTTTAATATCGGACAACGGCTCTGAAGACACGATAATATTATCTTCACTTTGACAATAAAATAGAGAGGCAGGTCTAATATCACTATTTGATGAATAGCGCGTAAACAAGCTGTTTTTCCCATTTGTTAGAGCAAAATTAATAAAAGCGTTAGTATCAGCATGAACTTGTTCTCGGTATTTATTAATACGGGATATTGTTGCTTTCATTGCTTGCTTTAGTTTTTCAAGTGGTGCTTCCTGATCAAAGTTTATTTCATCCAGAAATAGTGCAAAAGCACATTCAGAATCAGTATTTCCCTTGATAAAATCAAATGCCTTATCTGACAAATCATTAAAGATTAAACGTCTAAATCGACTAAATTGATCAAGTCGTCCGTTATGCATCCATAAATAAGGCCCGTATTGAAAGGGATGACAATTACTCTGAGAAACAGGCATGCCAACAGAAGCATCTCTAACATGGGCAAAAAAGTTTTGCGTTGGGATCTTTGTTGCTATTTGGCTTAAATTTCGATTACTCCATGCAGGCTCAACACTGACAAAAGTCCCTGGGATGATGTCACCATGATCAGGATACCAACCAATGCCAAAGCCATCACCATTAAGTGGGTTCACTCGCATTTTTGCTTTTTTGCTTTGCTGCACTAATGAGTTACTCGCATCAAAAATTAAAGCATTCATAAAGGTTCTTTCACCTGAATAAGCAATAAATCTACACACGGTTATTTAGCCTCAGTATTTAATAGAGTGATCGAGCCATCGAGATGAACATCTCGTTGCGGGAATGCTATGACGATATTATTCTCTTCAAATAACTCATCTAATCTAAAACGGATATTACTTCTCGTTATGCGTAAACCGCCTTCAACATTTGAGTGTATCCAATAAGTCGTCTCAAACATTAGCGAGTTATCGCCAAAATCTTCAAAAGTAACCAGTGGTTTTGGTTCTTTTAAAACAGCACTTTCTTCTTCTGTCGCTTGCAAAATAAGGGCAGCTACTTTTTTTGCTGGTGAACCATACGCAACACCTACTTTAACCGATGTTCTCACTAATTTATCGACTAGAGTCCAGTTAACAACCGTATTCTCAAGTAACTTACTATTAGGTATCAGTAAATGAACACCGTCCACTCTTCTTATTCTGGTAGAGCGGGTATTGATTTCTTCAACAATACCTTTAGCATCCTCAACTTCCAAAAAATCGCCTATTCTAATGGGTCTTTCCCACATCAAAATCCAACCGCTAATGAAATTATTGATAATATTTTGAGCGCCAAAGCCAAATCCTATCGCAATAGCGCCAGATAAAAAGGCAAAAGCGGTTATTGGAATGTTGATCAAATCAAGGGCTGTTATCATTATTATTGCAATAGCGACTATGTATAGAATCCGCTGTAATAAATGTATGACGTTAGGATCAGTTTTTTTATTCGTTAAACGATTGGTAATTAGCTTCACCCCCCATTTTGTCATCAAAATTCCAACTACCAATAACAGCGGGATCATCAACAAGTCACCTAAAGTGATAGGCTGCTCAGAAATAGTAATAACTTCAGATGATAAAAGCGTTTTAATCTGTTCAAAGTTCATCATTAAATCTCACGTTAGTTTTTATTTTGATCCTAAAAATACTTTTGACGGATCAACTAAAAATCTAGTGCCAATTGCTTCTCGGCCAAATAACATTAGATAACTCATATCCGAGCGATCTGTTAGCGTAATTTCAATAGCCCATGACTCAGCACCTAGCACTATAGTTGTTTCAATAACGTACCGTTGTTCTGAAGTGCCATTAGATGACTTTACTTTACGCATATCACTTATTGGCGCAGTACACGTTACGATACGATCAACATTATGAGCATCAGGGTGAATATCAAACGTTACTTGATGTATTCCATTTGCAATAGATTTTTTAATATTATCTACGTGTAATGAAGAGGTTTTTGCTCCTGTATCAACTCGTACTTCCAAGCCATCGATGCCAAGTTCTGGTAAAGTTATAGATTCTAATCGGCCAATAATTTTTTTATTCTTCATACTCAAAAACCTTCACTAATTATCGTTATTTTAAGGTAACAATTGTTCTTGCACCGTTTCTATATGCTCGGCAATATCTTCATCATTTTCACTAAAGTAAGCAATATGAAACATTGCCTCTCCTTCTTGAACAAGTGGGATATTTTGTTTACCAATTAATATACCTGAGCGTGTGGCTTCGACGTAACCGATAACATCACCATAAGGGCTACCAATTTCAGCTAGCATTTGCCCTTTAGTAATTTGATCACCTAAATTGACAAGATTATGTACTATGCCACTGGCATTTGCTCTTACCCACTGACTACCATTGGCAATAAATGGCGCTGTTTTTTTCTTTTTTATTATGGTGGTTTTTCTAGTCATACCTAAATGTTGTAAAACATTTAATATACCTTTCATACCCGCACGAATTGAAAACTCATCAAAACGTAATGCCTCTCCGGCTTCATATAACAATATTTTGGTCTGATGTTCTACTGCTGACTCTCTTAATGAGCCATCGACCAAATTTGAATTTAATATAACAGGTACACCAAAAATATTTGCTAACTCCTTAGTTTCAATATCTGACATATCAGCTCTAATTTGTGGCAAATTAGAGCGATGAATAGCGCCTGTATGTAAATCAATACCATAATCACAATGTTTAACAATTTCGTTTAAGAAAATATGCGCCACTCTGCCTGCTAGAGAACCTTTGGCTGAGCCTGGAAAGCAACGATTTAGATCTCGACGATCAGGCATATATCGGCTTTGATTCACCACCCCATAAACATTTACCATAGGTACAGCAATAACTGTACCTTTAGTGATTTTAAATTTCTTTTGATTGATTAATCGTCGAATAATTTCAATACCATTTAATTCATCACCATGCACTGCTGCACTGATAAAAATTGTAGGCCCAGCTTTTTTTGCTCGGATTATATGCACAGGTAAAGAAACATCAGCATCTGTGTATAACTTTGCTACAGGTAATTCAATTTTTCGTTGCTCGCCCGGTAAGATATCAAAATCACCTATTGTTAATTTATCCATGTTTATTACCTTACTATCCTTTCCCACGTGTTTTGGTGTGGTTCGGTTTTGCATTCTTTTCTAAAAACTCAAACACCATTCCAGCAACATTCTTACCTGTTGCTGTTTCAATGCCTTCTAGACCCGGTGAAGAATTAACTTCCATCACCATAGGACCATTTTGTGAACGTAATAAATCGACACCACACATATTTAAGCCCATTGCTTTTGCAGCATTAACCGCTGTTTCACGCTCTTCTTTTGATAATTTAACTACTTCAGCAGAGCCGCCACGGTGTAAATTAGAGCGAAACTCGCCTTCAGCACCTTGCCTTTTCATTGCAGCAACAACTTTACCACCAATAACCAAACAGCGAATATCGGCACCACCAGCTTCTTTAATAAACTCTTGCACTAAAATATTAGCCTTTAAGCCCATAAAAGCCTCAATAATAGATTCAGCCGCTTTTGCGGTATCAGCTAACACAACACCGATGCCTTGAGTGCCTTCTAATAATTTAATAACAACAGGTGCGCCACCCACATTTTTAATTAAATCTTTAATATTATCAGGTTTGCTTGCAAAGCCTGTGCGCGGTAGTCCAATCCCTTTACGAGACAATAGCTGTAACGAACGTAACTTGTCACGTGAACGACTAATTGCCACAGACTCGTTAATATTAAATGTGCCCATCATTTCAAATTGTCTTGCTACTGCCGTGCCATAAAAAGTAACTGATGCGCCAATACGAGGAATAATTGCATCATATTTAGGCAGTTCTTCACCGTGGTAGCGAACTGTAGAGCGAGTGCTGGTAATATCCATATAGCAATGTAAAGTATCAATAATATCAACTTCGTGGCCCATAGCTTCACCCGCTTCTTTTAAGCGTCTGGTTGAATATAAGTTTTTGTTTCTAGATAAAATAGCGATCTTCATAATATATACCTTTTGGGTTATCACTTTAACTTTATAAAGTGATGTGTTCATTTTTCTGAAGTGTATAGCTAGATTTAAAAACAATAAAACGCTATATTTTGATGTTATCAATCAAAAAAATTGATTAACCAATTTAGGTAACAAAATGAAGATAGATTTATTAAAAACATTTTTGGAAGTCAATAGAACTTTGCATTTTAGGATCGCTTCAGAGAATTTATTTATCACTCAATCAGCGGTAAGTGCTCGGATTAAACTGTTGGAAGATGATTTAGGTGTGTTGTTATTTGACCGTAGCCAAAAGCATTTAAAACTTACCCCAGAAGGGAATAGATTAATAAAACATGCCAATGAACTACTCTTTATGTGGCAAAAAACTAAGCAAGATGTAGGGATTGCTGATAGTGGTGCTCATCAACTAGTTATCGGCTCTATGATGTCAATTTGGGATATTATCTTGCAAGATTGGTTAAAAAAGATTCATCGTAATATTGATGATGTCAGCCTGCTTACAAACACTTATTCACCATTAGAATTAAGGAAGAGTTTGCTTAGCCGTGTTATTGATATCGCTTTTTTATTTGAACCGCCTTATGTAGAAGATTTAATCTCAGAAAAAGTAGCAACAGTGCCTTTACACTTAGTCACTACAGATATAAATCTAATCAATGAAATATCGTCATTAGACAGCCATATTATGGTGGATTATGGTGAATCTGTTAATGCGCAGCACAAAAGAGAATTCCAAAATTCACCACCCGCAAAACACTTTATGAGCCAACCTAGAATAGCTTTGAATTTTTTATTAGATGCTGGGGGAAGTGCTTATTTGCCAAGACAAATGACATTTGAATTTATTGAGAGTAACAAACTCTTTGTGGTAGAAAATGCACCTGTTTATTCAAGAGAAATTTTCGCGTCATACTTAGCGAAAAGTCAGAAGGTCGATATTATTGAACAAACCCTGAACCTATTTCCCTATGTGACTATTTAAAAAACAAACTCAAATTACACAACCTACTTCCAATTAAATAAGCTGAATAATTTGAGTCTATGAAAGCATAATTCGTTTACTTAACCCTCGTATTAATCTTTAGGTAAAGCTGTGATGAGTTTATAATCACCAAGTTCTAACTCTTCATTAATACAGGTTAGCAAATATTTAGTCATATCTGATTGAGTAACTTCATCTTCTATTGCATATTCTTTACATTGAGTTAAAAGACTCATGACATATGCTTTATCTGCTTCCATTTTTTCTGGTTCAGCGTCTTCACTGTATGCTAAGTTTGAAGATAATGTTAAAAGTGCAATAGTTAAAACTGTAATTAATTTTTTCATTTTTTATTCCTAAGTAAAAACTTATCAATAATCCCAATAGTTGCTAAACGAATCTAGCTGTCTGTCAAGTGATCTTTGTTCGTTAATTAAATCCAATTTTTGTCTGATCATATATTTATCTTTAGAGGTTTTTCTGAGCGCTTGTTTATTAGCCACGACTTCAAAACATTCAATACCTGAATCACTACTTAAGTTGTTGTTAACGTCTATTTCAGTATCAGCATATGTATCAAAACTCATTTCTTTACCTTATAAAAATTAATAGTTAATTTTCACCAGATAATGTATGTAATTTATTAAATAGGAAAGTGAAATATTTTGGTGTTTGTAATCAAAATTTTTTATCAAACATCCATTAAATAAAAAATTTAGAATGGGGGAGGATAGGTCGGGGAGCTAGCTATAGATTTAGAGAACGCTTAAATAAACAAACCGTAATAAGGAATTTTATGAAAGAAACTCTATTAAAGTGAGTAATTAAAACCATTTTTTCTTTTTGAAAAGCCAAATTTGAAAAAAAACAACCACAATTAATAGTAGAATAAAAATAACAAAAGCGTTGCTGTTTTCAGCCCCAGGAATACCACCAACATTAATACCTAATAGCCCAGTAAGGAAGCCTAAAGGAAGAAATAAAGCGGCAACTACCGACAAAACAAACATACGATTATTCATTTGTTCTGCTAAGGTATTATTTAACTCTTCTTGGCACACAATTGCCCGATCTTTTATTGAATCTAAATCTTCAATAAAGCGTGTTAGCTGATCGGTCGCTTCCCTTAATTGAATTTTTTCTTCTGATGTAAAAAAGGTTATTTTATCACTCAATAATTGCGCCATAGCTTCGCGTTGGGGAGATAAGTAACGTCTTAATGAGATAATTTGCCGACGCGTTGTTGAAAGCTCATTTCTTAGGCTGTGCGTACTAGAGGCTAATATTTTTTCTTCAATATCAGACACATTCTCTTCTATTTCATAAACCGTATTACTCATTCTTGAAATTAATCGTTCAGCCAACACTGATATAAATTCTGATGAGGTTTTTGGCCCACATCCATTATCAAAATCAGTAGCTATATCTCTAGTGGAGAGTAATGTTCTTCGCCTTGTACTGATCACTTTATCTTTAGTAAACCAAAGACGAATAGATACCATATCTTCAGGGTCACTGTTAGGCGATAAATTAACACCTCTTAACGATATTAGAACACCATCATGGAGTGGTGTTGCCCTTGGTCGCGTTTCTTCATCTAACAAAGCGTTGGAAACAACGGAGGGTAGTTTGCTATGCTTTTCAAGCCAAGACTTTGTTGAGGGTAATGTATAATCAAAATGAAGCCAATGTGGCTTACATACATCAATATTTTCTAGTGATGTGATTTTATTTACTTGATCGTCTTGTGTAAAATAATAACCATAAATAAACTCTGTTTGCTTCATATCCACCTCAACAATAATTCTATAATATTCATTTAAAATAAACGTCTAAATTAATAATAAAGTGCCGCAGCCAAGGAAAGCGATAAAGCCAAAGATATCAGTGACCGTTGTTAATATCACAGCCCCTGATAATGCAGGGTCTATGTTTAATCGATTTAAAATCCAAGGCACCCAAACACCAGAAAGAGAGGCGACAAGTATATTACCTAAAATGGCAATACAAATAGTAACGGATAACATAGGGTTTTCAAACCAGTAGAAAGTAATAAAACCTATTACCGTTGCCCATAAAATACCGTTAATTGCGCCCACCTTTAACTCTTTCTTCACTATGGATTGCCTGTTTGCATCAGTAATTTGCCCTAACGCCAATCCTCTTATAATTAACGTTAATGTTTGGCTACCTGATATGCCGCCCATTGAAGCAACTACTGGCATCAGTACGGCTAATGCGACAACTTGCTGTAACGTCGCTTCAAATAAACCTATGAACCATGAGGCTAAAAAAGCGGTTATTAAATTAATACCTAACCAAATTGCACGGTTTTTGCTACTCAACCAAACACTTGCAAATAAATCTTCTTCTTCACTTAAACCTGCTGCTTGAATTATTTGGTTATCTGCTTGTTGCTCTTTAAATTTAAAAGCAGAATGTAAATCCAAACGGCCCGTTAAACAGCCTTCATCATCAATTATAGGTAATGCAGCCTTTCCTGAAAGTATTACTTCATCAGCGGCTTCTCCTATATTTTTACTTGCATTAATAGCTGATGTTTCGTGATACATAACTTCCGCTAGTGGTTTACCATCATCCAAGAGTAATAATTGATTTATTGGTACTCCACCTAAGAGTTTCGATTGATGATCAATAATATAAATAATGTCAGTTAGCATTGGCTGTTCTTGTGCACAAAGCATCTTTGCTGCTGATACTTTTAATTTTTGCGATACTTTGATTTCATCAAAACTTTGCCAACGGCCCACTTCATCATCAGCGTAATCTTGTGATTTTTTGAAATGCTCTTTTTGTTTTGCTGTCATTTGAGTTACAGCATATTCAATAAAGCGTTCACTTAAATTTTCAGTAAGCTCAAGTAGACTATTAGCATCTAAACGATCAAATAAAGGAAAGCATGCATCATCATCCAAGGCATTCAATATCATTTGTCTAGATTCATTCTTCATTTCTAGAAAAATAAGTTGTTGAGCCTCACTGCTAAATAATTTCCATAAACTTAATCGCTGCTCAAGAGGAAAAGCTTCTAACAAGATGGCGACATGCTCTGGTAGTAGGTCTTCTTCTATTTTTAGCGCAATATCCTGTAAATGGAATTCCCCTTCAAATAATTCATCAGCTTTTTCGATGTATTCAGTTAATAACTCTAAAGACATAGTTTTTCCTAGGGGGGGGGATAAAATTTTTGGATTAACCCAAGTAAAATTTTGCGTTTTATATTTATGCCTATTTAACTATAGAATCATTACATTCACTATTAATTAAATGATAAACGTTATGGAAATGCCAAAATTGCAACCCTTTGCGATTAAAACACAAAAACTTTCTATTTTTTCAAAACTATGGCGATTACTTTTTAGAAAGCGTCAATGGCGGCTTATTGAAGATTGGCACTATATACTACCGAATAAAAGAGTTGTTATTATTCCTAAAGGGTTTGTTTTTGATGGTAGTTCATATCCGGCAGTAGTCCGGCTCTTTTTTTCTCCCTCAGGACTATTGTTAATTCCTGTTATTCTCCATGATTTTTGCTTTCAATATGATTATTTATGGGCAGAGCAAGATGATAGAGCATTTAAATTTAAACAAGGTAGTGGATTTTTTAAGTGGTCAGCGTTTATACGTAATGTTGGAGTTGAACGGAATGAACTAGTTATTATTGATTACTTTATATGGCTAATGTGTTTAGCATTTGGTTGGGTTAATTGGTTGGTTTTTCAGCGTAAAGAAACAACACCATTACTGCCTTCAAAGCTAAAAATCAAATAAAATTAACGGCAAAAGATACCCTCCTATTATTGAGTGCTAACAAGAAAATAAGGAGTCATTCGCGTTACAGCATGAAAAATAATATTTTCCATGCTTAGCGAGCTAAGTAAAATTCTCTATGTATAAATATGTAGTACTAAAATGTGTTTTACAGTTTAAGCTACCTTCCCACTGTTCAAGCTATGAAAAGGCTTATATATTGTTAACCTTTTATATTTTTGCCATAGTAACTCTATTTGAGTTTGTCCTTCACTCTGTTCTCTACACATTTGAGAAAATTGCTTTTCTATATCACTAGCTGGTGTGCACAGTTCTTGCTCCAACATATGTAATCGTCTTCCAACACTTGTCAAAGTTTCCGCCTCGACTATAGTAAAATCTCCTGACTTATTAAAACCACGTGGAAAATGAACATCATCGTAAAAGGGGCTTTCAGTCTTAAATCCGTGAGTTAAAATCATTGTAACCTCAGTTGGCTGTATTTGGATTTTGACGGATTATGCGATTAACAACCCAAACTGTAAATCAACTAATAATTATCGAAACGATAAGAGATGGTATAATGAATATTGTGTTACTTTAATATGATTTTTTCTTGTTAGTTTATTAATGCAATAAATGGTTTTTGCTTGATCTAGATAGACCTTAATTCCGCAGATGATTAAGTCAATTGAGCGACCAAAAATAAGATTTGAAATTCTATGGAGGTAAGTGCCCTATAGCTCCACAGAATTTAATACCAAAATCATATTAATCTAATGTCCGCTTTGGTATTTTCTAATCAAATTAGAATTTTTGACTTTATAGATTTCTGATGAAATTGAGAACAATTCTATTATCTAACGCGGGGCTGATTTTCATCGGTTCAAATGTCGCTAGATAAGCCAAGGCTAAGGTCTTCTTTCGTATCAAAGTGAACATAAAATAGAGTTGTTTTGACCAGTAAATTAGGTCATGTTTGTGGCATTAGTTAGCATTTTAAAATGACTTGCCACCGGCAACTATGAGCTTGTTGCCGCCTGTTGGTATAGCACAAACCTAGTGTTAACAATTGCCAGTGTCGTCTGAGCCAGTACATTTTCAACATCGATTCTTTCTGACTCCTATCGTTATTTTCCTGTAAAACAGTAGCGCAGAGTAAAAGTAAGATTTAGATAAATTCTTATATTATAGAGATAAAAAAAGCGCCTTAAGGCGCTTTTAAATAGTGATGCGTAAGCAGTTAATTACTTGCTAAGCGCTTCACCTAAATGAGGGCGAATATCTTTCAATATTTCTTTTGCTAAGCGTGGGCTACTTGCCACAATGTTACCTGAGTTGCTGTGGTTATGACCGCCAACAAAATCTGTAACTAAACCACCAGCTTCGATAACCATTAGTTCGCCTGCAGCAGTATCCCAAGGCTTTAAGCCAATTTCAAAGTAACCGTCAACACGGCCAGCTGCTACGTATGCTAAATCAAGTGCAGCAGAGCCAGCACGACGCATATCTGAAGTTTTGCCGAATAAAGTTTTAAACATATCTAAGTAAGCATTTGTATGTTGCTTATGTTTAAAAGGGAATCCTGTAGCTAAAATTGCACCTTTAAGCTCTTTAGATGCTTTAACGCGAATACGAAAACCGTTAAGTTGTGCGCCTTTACCACGACTCGCTGTGAATAACTCACCACGAATTGGATCATAAATAACAGATTGGTCTAATTTACCTTTAACTTTTAAGGCAATTGAAACGGCAAAATGAGGAATACCTTTAATAAAGTTACTAGTACCGTCAAGTGGATCAATAATCCATTGATAGTCGCTGTCTTTACCTTCGATTAAACCACATTCTTCACCAATGATGGTGTGATTTGGGTAAGATTTTTGTATCGTTTCCACGATAGCTTGTTCAGCACTTATATCAACATTAGTAACGAAGTCGTTAGTACCCTTAGATTCAATCTCAATCTTATCTACTTGTTCAAAAGCGCGCAGAATTACTTTGCCCGCAGCACGCGCAGAGCGCACGGCAATATTTAGCATCGGATGCATTATCGACTACCCTATATGTTGTAAAATGTCATAAACAGCTATGTAAAAGAACGAAGTTAACTTCAGTATAATAAGCCTGAAATTAAGCGCGCAGAGTATAGCAAAATAAATAAGCTATTGCGATACCGTTATTAACATAAGTTAAATTCTTTTCTCAATGGTGAATAAGTTATAGCGCAATGGACAAAACTTTCCTTATTTTCTTACTACTTATAAGTAAATGGACTAATCCATATTGATAAGCACTAGAAAACAAATATAAAAGGCGTGATTTTTTCGCAGTACAAGGATAATGTTCTGTGTTAACATTATCGACAATTTTAGCCATCTAGATAGGCAGCAATAGTATGTGAATTGTTGCCTTCAAAATAAGTAAGTGTAGATAATGTCAGATTCTTTGTTAAGTAAAGTACGTATCGTTCTCGTTAATACCTCAGATTGTCGTAATATCGGCTCTGCCGCTAGAGCGATGAAAACAATGGGCTTAAGTGAACTTATTCTTGTTGATCCTATTGAAATGCCAAATGGTCAAGCGCAAGCATTAGCAGCTGGTGCAACCGATGTATTAAAAAATGCCAAAGTTGTTAGCACGCTTGAAGAAGCAATTAGCGATTGTGGTTTAGTGGTTGGCACGAGCGCACGTTCACGCACTTTACCTTGGCCTATGCTTGAACCTCGTGGCTGTGGCGAGAAAATGATTGCAGAAGCACAAGAGTATCCGGTTGCTTTGGTATTTGGTCGCGAAAGTAGTGGTTTAACTAATGATGAATTACAACTTTGTCATTTTCACGTACAAATTCCAGCTAACCCAGAATATAGCTCGTTGAACTTGGCGATGGCAGTACAAACGCTAAGCTATGAAATTCGTACTAGCTTTTTGGCACATGAGCAGAAAGCGTTTACCTTAAACGATGATGAAGAATACCCAGTAGTTGAGGAAACAGAACGTTTTTATCAACACTTTGAAAATGCATTAAAAGCGACAGGCTTCATTGTACCGAGTCACCCTGGATTAGTATTAACAAAGTTACGCCGATTATTTAACCGTGCGCGACCTGATGTAAAAGAATTGAAAATGATGCGTGGTATTTTAGCGTCTGTAGAGCGCGCTGCTAAAGCATCGAAAACTGATAACAAAACTGACTGATTTTAGTCGCCGGTAACCTACTAATAAGTAAACAGCGGCTAGAATAGCAAGAATTAAGGAAAGTGGTATGTTTAGCCGCATGAAAGAAGATATAGCCAGTGTTTTTGACCGAGACCCTGCCGCACGTAATGTTTTTGAGGTTTTAACAAATTATCCTGGTTTACATGCCATTTGGTTTCATCGTTTAAGTCATAAGCTTTGGAAAAATAATTGGAAATGGTTGGCACGTAGCTTATCGACCTTTTCTCGCTGGTTAACCGGTATTGAAATTCATCCAGGTGCTACAGTTGGCCGTCGTTTCTTTATTGATCACGGTATGGGCGTTGTTATTGGCGGCACTGCTGAAATTGGTGATGACGTTACGCTTTATCAGGGCGTAACTTTAGGTGGTACAAGCTGGAATGCTGGTAAACGTCATCCAACCTTAAAAGATAATGTTGTTATTGGCGCAGGAGCTAAAATATTAGGGCCTATTACGATTGGCAGCCACGGTAAGGTGGGTTCAAACTCAGTGGTGGTAAAAGATGTTCCTGACAATGCAACTGCTGTTGGCATTCCAGGGCGCATTGTTAACGCAAATAAAGATAATAATGCCGCTGAAAAACGTGAAAAAGCTGCTAAGAAATTTGGCTTTGACGCTTACGCTGTTGCTGAAGACAATCCAGATCCAGTCGCTAAGGCGATAGGGCGTTTATTAGATCATATGCATTTAATGGACAATAAGGTTTCAGACCTATGCCGTGAAGTTAATCAACTTGGTGGTGAAGTGTGTCAAGAAGCCTTACCTGAATTGCGCGTTGGCGAGTTCGTTGAAGATGAGCAAGCTGCCGCGAAACGCCGAGAAACTGCAGCTGAGTCATTCGACCCAACAATTTAGCGAATACATTCTATTTATAGGCAGTATTAATGCTATTACTGCCCTTTTCATTGACTATTTTTTTATCCCTAGTAGAATACCTGAGTAAATCAGTCGGGTATTTAGTTGACTAATTTACAAGGTTATGTAAAATGCGCAGCGAATTGATAGGGGTAATAAATGAAACTGACGTCTAAAGGACGCTATGCTGTAACTGCAATGCTAGATGTAGCCATTCATGCTGCAACTGGTCCAGTGCCGTTGGCCGATATTTCTGAGCGCCAAGGTATCTCGTTATCGTATTTAGAGCAATTATTTTCGCGCCTGAGAAAAAATGGCTTAGTGAATAGTGTTCGAGGCCCAGGTGGCGGTTACCGTTTAGGTAAATGCTCTGCAGAAATTGCCGTATCAGACGTAATCAATGCTGTTGATGAAAGCATCAACGCCACTAAGTGTGGCGGCAAAGGCAACTGTCAAGATGGCCAACAATGTTTAACTCATTACCTATGGTCAGATTTAAGCGATAGAATTGAAGATTTTTTAAAAAGCATTTCACTTGCCGAGCTCGTCGAGCAACGAAATGTAAAATTAGTTTCTCAACGTCAAGACCAAGCCAGCGCAAAAGCGAAAAAGGCTCCGTCATTAGAGACGCTAATTACCACCCGTAACATTATGAACGATTGGCATTAATTGCCTGTTTAATTGGAGATTATTAATCAATGAAGCTTCCTATTTATTTTGATTATTCAGCAACAACGCCGGTAGATAAGCGTGTTGCGGAAAAAATGATGCAGTACATGACAACCGATGGTTTTTATGGCAACCCAGCATCGCGTTCACACAAGTTTGGTTGGCAAGCTGAAGAAGCGGTTGATATCGCTCGTAATCAAGTTGCTGATTTGATTAATGCTGACCCACGTGAAATCGTAATTACTTCTGGTGCAACGGAATCAAATAATTTAGCCATTAAAGGCGCTGCGAATTTTTACAGCAAAAAAGGTAAGCACATTATTACCTGTAAAACTGAGCACAAAGCAGTTTTAGATACGTGTCGTGAATTAGAACGCCAAGGTTTTGAAGTAACATACTTAGACCCTGAAACGAATGGTTTAATTGACTTGAATAAGCTTAATGACGCTATTCGTGAAGACACTGTTTTAGTTAGCATTATGCATGTTAATAATGAAATTGGTGTTATCCAAGATATTGCTGAAATTGGCGAAATGTGTCGTGCCCGTAAAATCATCTTCCATGTTGATGCTGCACAAAGCGCGGGTAAGATCAACATTGACTTACAACATTTGAAAGTTGATTTAATGTCATTTTCAGCTCACAAGATTTACGGTCCAAAAGGTATTGGCGCACTATATGTTCGTCGTAAGCCTCGTATTCGTCTTGAAGCTCAAATGCACGGTGGCGGCCATGAACGTGGTATGCGCAGTGGCACATTAGCGACTCACCAAATTGTGGGTATGGGTGAAGCCTTTAGAATTGCCAAAGAAGAACTAGCGCAAGACGAAGCACACGTAACAAAAATGCGTGATCGTTTATGGGCGGGTTTAAACGATATGGAACAAGTATTCATCAATGGTGATGCTGATAAACGTTACCCTGGTAACTTAAATGTTAGCTTCAACTTTG
>OJFV01000014.1_pt1 | contig 195472 bp, 178 predicted proteins | sample 1594391 | NCBI WGS metagenome assembly OJFV01 (sample SAMN05416856, study PRJEB24817) | seawater metagenome | isolation source: Sea water | place: Canada:Atlantic | collected 2013-11 | reverse complement strand
GAGATAGAGATTCGAACTCTACAAACAGGTATTGCGCTACAAACCCCATTCATTTTCTATACTTCAAAAAGCAAAAAGCCCGTTAACCTTTCGATTAACGGGCTTTTCTTAATGTGCCAGTGAGATAGAGATTCGAACTCTACAAACAGGTATTGCGCTACAAACCCCATTCATTTTCTATACTTCAAAAAGCAAAAAGCCCGTTAACTTTCGTTAACAGGCTTTTCTTAATGTGGCGGTGAGATAGAGATTTGAACTCTAGAAGGGCTACAAACCCTTGCCGGTTTTCAAGACCGGTGCTTTCGACCACTCAGCCATCTCACCTGAAGTTAAAAAGCATTGCTGCTTCAGAACGAGGCGAATATTAAATACTGTGCGGCTGTTTGTAAAGTGCTAATTTGCAATAAATGCCATTTTATTTCATTTTTCTTACTGTTTGCTGATTAAAGCAGCAAACAGGTGATATTATCCTCATTTCATCAACAGATACCACTGAACACGGCCCTTACATATTGAAACATTAGTATGTAATAACAACACGGCTATCAACTGTTATACTTTCATGTCATTAATTTTCGAGGAAATATTGTGCCTAAATCTAGTCAGTCAGTCGCTGAGCGAAGTTTATTTAGTTTAACTTGGCCTATTTTTATTGATCTATTTTTTATTTTTATGATCAATGTGACTGATGCTTGGTTTTTAAGCCGCATATCAGACTCTGCCGCGGCTTCCATCGGTGCCATTATGCCAATTTTGGGCATCGCCTTTGCGCTCTACTCTACTTTACATCAAGGTGGTAGTAGTGTCGCAGCCCAACGTATAGGCGCAGGCGATCATAGCAAACTGGCAACAACCTATGGCGTTCTTTTTGTAATACTATTGTTCATCGGTATTTTGTTAACCATACTCATGACGCTATTTGCCACAGACTTTGCCCATTGGATGGGACTTAAAGATGACATGGCAGGTATGGCAAGTATTTATTTACACACCATTGGCATGGGCACTTGGGTGCTAGCCATTCGCTTTGCTGCTGCAGCAGTTCTGACATCGCAAGGAAAAACCCACTGGAACATGTGGTCAACAGCCGTGATGACGGTAGTGAACATACTTTTTAACTACTTACTCATTGATGGTAAGTTTGGTTTCCCTGCTCTTGGCGTACAAGGTGTCGCCTACGCTTCGGTTACAGCCTGGGTCATTAGTTTATGCTTCACATTAACGATTATTGCTAAGCATTTAAAAATTAAAATTTCGTTACCGAGTAGTTGGACGTTTTTCAGGAAAGACGCAGCTCCCATTCTCAAAATTGCCACGCCATCGGTTTTAGAGCCTATGTCTTGGCAGTTTACCCAAATTTTAATGACAGTAATGGTGGTAACCATGGGAGAATTAGCGCTAGCAACACGTATTTATAGCTTTAACTTACTCTTTACCGCTATTTTATACGGCTTTGCCATTAGCTCTGGCGTACAAATAAAAGTGGCTCATTATATTGGCGCCAAACGTTTTGAAGATGCACATAACCAGTTGATGTCGGGTATAAAGCTCGGCATTGTTGGCGCTATGTTCTTTGTATTTGTGTTATTAATATTTTCTGATCATTGGTTTGCCATGTTTACTAGCAATACTGATATTTGGGCAATGGGCAAGCTTATACTTTTAGTTGCTATTGTTGGTGAGTTTGGCCGTAGTTTTAATCTCATTGTTGGTGCGTCACTTCGAGCCTCTGGCGATGCCAAATATGTGTCAACTGCCGGCTTTATTATTATGTGGTTTATCGCCCTGCCTTTGGCTTGGCTTTTTGGGCTTCACTTTGCCTACGGTTTAGTCGGTATTTGGGTGGCAACCAGTATAGATGAATGTATGCGTGGTTTTATTGCCTTGAAACGTTGGCAAACTGGGAAATGGCGCACTAAAGGCGTTTATGCGGAAGAAGTTCCCATTCACGAGCCAAGTATCAATGAAAGAATAGATTGCCAAGAGGCCAATGACTGCCAAGAAGCACTACTAAACGATCCAGCATTTATAGAGCCTAAAAAAAGCGAATAAGCACTTAATAAAAAAAAGCCGCTAAACCATTCGAACAAGGTTAGCGGCTTATATTTCAGATGAAAAACCTAGCCTTTAATGGTGTAAAAACCTTTCATGGTTAACGATACAACAACGGGCTTGTCGCTTTTATTTTTCCAATACCAGCCATGCACGCCTTTAAATGGCGTAGTAAGCGAGCCTTTCATATTGTTTGATGTTGTAATGGCAAAACTTTCAAAATAGCCAGTAGTATCACCTTCTGGCTCGCCATGAAAATCAAAGTAAAGCTCAGCACCATCGGTGGTCCATTCGTATTCAACATGGGCGTATTTGTCCATGTATAGTTTATATTCCAAGCCTTTACCTGCTGGAATTATAATTTCAACATTATCAGTGCGAAGCGCTTTTTCTTGTACTCCGCGGTCGATATTTAAGGTGGGTGGTTTTTCTGACGCTTCGGCAATAGCGGTTAAACCAAGCGCTTTACCAACACCGGTTGGGTCAATATTATATTCAGCCGGTAAAATGCAAGTTATCAATACCAGTGATGCGATAATGACAGCAATAATGCCAGCTTTAACCAGTGTACGGGTTGAATGTACGGGAACATTATAATCGTTCATGAAAAATCCTATTTAAGTCTTATTTGGTTTTTTAGCTCTTATTTAAGAACTAATTCTAATGAGTTTATGTATTTTGTTAGGCTCAATTAGCTGAGCCAATTCCGATAGCGCTTAACGAATAAAGTACCCAGTAAGTTGTAAGCCGATTAACATAAAACCCGCACTCATCAGGGCAGTGTTAGTTAATGTTGCAAAACTTAAGTAACTGCGATGTCTGCGCCAAAAACTCAGTATGATTAATACCATACCAAGTGCTAAAAATTGCCCTATTTCTACACCGACGTTAAATGACAATATGTTAGTCACTAGGCCGTATTCAGGTAGCTTAAACTCTTGAATTTTTGTTGCTAAACCAAAACCGTGAAATAAACCAAATATCATCACCGCTAATTTAGTATTAGGCTGATAACCCAGCAGGCGTTTAAAACCACCTAAATTATCAAAACCTTTATATACCACTGACAAACCGATAATGGCGTCAATTAAATAGGCATTAATTTGAATATCACTAAATACGCCGTAAAGTAAGGTTAAACTATGGCCTAGCGTAAATAAGCTGACGTAGATAACGACATCTTTACTGCGAAACAAAAAGAAGATCACGCCCACTAAAAACAACAAGTGATCGTATCCTGTCACCATATGTTTTGCGCCGATATAAATAAACGGAAATATTGCTGCGCCTTGGTTAGCTTCTAAAAACTGTTTAGTGGCATCATCAACACCATGTGCCATTAACGAAAACGAGGCAAAAAATCCCGTTATCATTAACAGTAAAAGTATTGCGTTTTTCATAACATTATTCACTTAGTACTCCTTGGTACTGTTTTCATTTTACATTTCTCTACAGTTAAAATTTTATCACTAAGCGCGCCATACATATCCAATCAACTTGAGAATAATTAATGACACGCGTTATATCATTTTTTATGCGTCAATTTATACACCAAGCTTGTTAGCAAGGGTAATATTATTAAAGTTAATAGCGTTGAAGAAATAATTCCGCCGATTACCACTGTAGCTAACGGGCGTTGTACTTCCGCGCCTGTACCTAAGTTTATTGCCATGGGCACAAAACCTAAACTGGCAACCAAGGCAGTCATTAATACCGGTCTTAGCCTTTGGCTAGCACCTTGTTTTATCGCTTCAAGCACTTCAATCCCCTCTTTTATTAGCTCTTTTATAAACGACAACATCACCACACCGTTAAGTACCGCAATACCTGACAAAGCAATAAATCCAATAGCAGCTGATATAGACAACGGCATATCACGAATGACTAACGCTAAAATACCGCCAGTAAGCGCTAAAGGCACGCCACTAAAAATAATTAAGGCGTCACGAAACGAGCCAAACGCACTATAAAGCAAGGCGAAAATTAATAGCAGTGTTAACGGTACAACTATCATCAAGCGTTGTGACGCCGACTCTAACTGTTTAAATGTGCCGCCATATTCTGTCCAATAACCACTGGCCAAACCTAAGTCATTTTTCATCACTTGTTTGGTTTCAGCAATAAAAGAGCCTAAATCACGACCTTCAACATTGGCGGTAACAATGACATGCCGCTTACCACTTTGTCGGTTAATTTGGTTAGGCCCAAGCTTTTTAGAAATGGTAGCAACTTCACCCAAGGGCACATAACTTAAATCAGGGTTTAGCTCTTTTGATAAGGCAATAGGCAAGTTTTCTAGCGCAGTTAAGTCTTGGCTGATATCTTCTGACATCCGCACAACAAGGTTAAAGCGTCTATCACCTTCATAAATCAAACCGGTTTTAACACCTGAAATTGCCGTTTGAATAGCGTCTTGTACATCAACAATCGTTAAACCTAGCAACGCTAAATGATCACGGTTAGGTTCAACTGATAACATGGGTAAACCTGACATTTGCTCAACTCGTGCATCTTTTGCGCCTGCTACATTGGCTATTAGTATTGCCGCTTTGTCACCTGCTGCTTTTAATGTGTCCAAATCATCACCATAAATACGTAAAGCAACATCCGCTCGCACGCCGGCAATTAATTCATTAAAGCGCATTTCTATTGGCTGAGTGAATTCGTATTTATTGCCTGGTACAGTTTCGACTAAGGCGCGTAACTCTTCAATAAACTGCGCTTTAGTTTTGCTTGGATCAGGCCACTGGTCGGTCGGTTTCATGATCAAAAAAGTATCGGCAACACTTGGTGGCATAGGATCGGTTGCCACTTCAGGCGTACCAATTTTAGAGAATACTCTTTCTACTTCATCAAGCTCACCAATCACTTTTTCAAGGTTTTTCTGCATTTCAACTGACTGCTGTAATCCCGTGCCAGTAATGCGTAAGGCATGAACGGCAATATCACCTTCATCAAGCTGCGGCAAAAATTCAGTGCCCAATTGCTTTGCTTGCAAGCCACTATAAAGCACAACAGCCGCGGCAATAATTAACGGCAATAATGGCCGTTTTAAAGAAAAGTACAATACTGGCTCATAACAGGCACGTGCTTTGGCCATTAACCAATTTTCTTTTTCACTGACTTTGCCGCGAACAAATATTGCAATAGCAGCAGGAACAAACGTAACTGAAAAAATCATGGCACCGATTAATGCAGCCACAACGGTAAATGCCATTGGGTGGAACATTTTTCCTTCAACACCGCTTAAGGCAAATATTGGCAAATACACCAACATAATGATTAACACGCCAAATACCGCCGGTTTGAAAACCTCTTTTGTCGCATCAAATACTACGTTGAGTCGTTCACTTAACGACAACAAACGCTGGTGTTTATGTTGTGCCATACCGAGTCTTCGCAGTGAATTTTCAACGACAATAACCGCGCCATCAACAATAACGCCAAAATCAATAGCGCCTAAGCTCATTAAGTTGCCAGAAACACGGTTAATCGCCATACCAGATATGGCAAATAACATGCTCAATGGAATTACCATGGCGGCGATAAATGCGGCTCTAAAATTACCTAATAAGGCAAATAGCACCACAATAACCAGTACCGCCCCTTCAAAAAGGTTCTTTTGCACAGTAGCGATAGTTTTATCCACTAACGTGGTACGGTCGTAAACCGCTTCGGCAATAACACCTTCAGGTAAACTTTCGTTTACTTTTTCTAAGCGCTCAGCCACGGCTTTTGCCACCACTCGGCTGTTTTCACCAATCAGCATGAAAGCGGTACCTAAAACCGTTTCCTTACCTGACTGTGTTGCCGCACCCGTGCGTAATTGTTTGCCGTAAAAAACATCGGCAACATCACTAATTCTTACCGGTGCGTCATCACGTTTGGTAACCACAACGTTAGCTATTTCTTCAAGTGACTTTAACTGCCCCGGTGAACGCACTAGCCATTGTTCACCATTACGTTCTACGTAGCCGGCACCAACATTACGGTTATTGCGCTCTAGTGCGGTAATAACTTGCTCAATGGTTACTTTAAACGCCAGCAACTTACTCGGAATTGGCGCGACTTGATATTCACGCTCAAAACCGCCGATGCTGTTTATTTCAGTCACCCCAGGTACTTGTACTAATTGCGGGCGAATTATCCAGTCTTGAATAGTACGTAAATCTTCTGCGCTATATTCACTACCATTAGGCTTTTTCGCCCCATCGTTTGCTCTTATGGCGTAACTAAACACTTCTCCCAAGCCACTAGCAATCGGGCCTAGTGTTGGCTCAGCACCATTGGGTAATGACGCTCTAATACCTTGTAATCTTTCCGATATTTGTTGCCTAGCCCAATAAATATCAGTGCCTTCAGCGAATATTACCGTAACCTGCGATAAGCCGTATTTACTAAGCGAGCGGGTGTAATCTAAATCAGGTATTCCCGCCATGGCATTTTCAACAACATAGGTGACACGTTGTTCTGATTCTAGTGGTGAATAACCATCAACTTGGGTATTAATTTGTACTTGAATATTGGTAATGTCTGGCACCGCATCAATAGGCAGTTTTAAAACATTACTGACTCCAAAGGCGGCAATTAACAGCGTCATGGCTAAAATAAACCAACGCCTATTTAAAGAGAATTGTATTATTGAATTCATGCTATTGCCCCTTAATGGTCATGCTTAGCAGCATCTTTTAAAACGTCTGCTTTCATTAAAAAGCTGTTCTGGGTAACATATTCTGTATTGGCTGCGATACCACCTAATACTTCAATATATTCACCATCACTTTCGCCAAGTTCGAGCATACGAACTTCAAAGGTATTACCAAATTTTGCGAATACTACCGGCATTTCTCTAAAGGTTTGCAATGCATCAACTTTTACCGCCATTACCACGGGTTTTTGCTTCGTTTCTATTGCGGCTTTAAGATGCATGCCCGGACGCCAATGCCCTGCTTCATTGTTAATTACTGCACGAGCACGGGCGATATGGCCACCTGTCATCATAGGAGCAATATAGCTAATGGTGCTTTTTGCTGCTTCGCCGCCATGGTTATCGCTAACCGACACCGGCAAACCTAATGACAACTTTTCAATATTTTTTGGAAAGGCAGATAGGTCAATCCATACATTTGATAAGTCAGTAATTTGTACGATGGCTGAACCTTTCGTGCTATCACCAATATTAAGTATTTGCTGGGTAACTTCACCATCACTAACACTGTAAATTTTGTAGTCTTGTAAAGTTTCGCTGTTGGTGACTACTGCAAGTAGCTGGCCTTTTTTCACCTTGTCGCCAATAGCAACGTTTAGCGTTTTAACAATACCTTGATAAGGTGCATTGACGTTGACGATATTACTGGTAATTGGTGAAACAATACCAAATAGCGTATCGGTAAAGCGTAATGTTTGCGGGCCAACTTGCGCGGTTTTCACCTCCGACAAGGCTAATAAACGGTCGCTAATTTCAGTGCGGCCTTCAAAGTTCTCATATTGCCAATTCAGCGTTTTTCCGTTAACTTTTGCCTCAATTTCGACTTCAAATGAATGTGGCTCTACCACCACTTGTTGGCTTACGAGGTAGTCTTTTTCATTTTCAAAAGACAACACATCTTGCTTACCGCCCAAGCGTGACAAGGTAATATTAAGATCAACCATTTTAGGGTTAACCAACTTACCCTGCTGGTAAAAAAAAATGCGCATTTCGGGTGGAATACCACGTTCAAAAACAGTCACTTCAATGGCGTAATCACCTTGTTTTACTATCTTGCCGCCATGGGCACCTTTTTGCTCTGCCTCTTGGTGGTCATCATGATGATCTCCAGCAATGCCCATATGACTTAACAACAGCGTTACCAGTAAGCCGAATGAAAGGACGATATTTTTTGTTTTTCTTTTAGAAAGAAACATTAGTTTTGCTCCTGAGGAAATTGCGTCAGCTGAGAAATTTGAGTACGCGGGGAAAAATGTTGAGATGTATTGTTACTAGCTAACTGTTGAGTCATCGATTGACCCGTAATGCGTTCTAGTTCAAGCAACTGCATAACGACAACATACTTGGCCTCGATAAGTGCGCGCTTAACATTAAAAAGTTCATTTTGCGCATCTAGCAACTGCAAAACATTAACCTTACCAGCGTTATAGGCCTGTTCGGTATGCGCTAAAAGTTGCTCTGCAAGTGGCAAATTGGTCTTTTCTAATGACGTTACCAACACGCTGTTATTTGCTAATTTTTGCTGTACTTCAAGCAAGGTTAAGCGTATTTGGCTACGGGCTAATTTTTGTTGTTGTAGCACTTTATTTTCTTGCTGTTTTGCCGCTAGAATATTGCCTTTGTTAGCATTTGTTAAGGCGATAGGCATAGAAAATGTCAGCATTAGCGCACTGTCATCAAACTCTTCATAACGTCTAACACCAAGACCGAGCTTTATGTCGTATTCGCCTTTGGCAATTTCAGCACGGGTTTTTGCTTTTAATACCTGCTCATAACTTAGCAACTGCATAAACTCAGGCGTTGTTTCAATTGCATTAAGCACAGTTGTTGTTTTTGGTAATGGCGTTGTTAGCGCTAAATGCCCTTGCACTGTTTCAAACTCAGCTTCTGCAGACCACATCATCGCAAGACTTTGTTTTCCTGTCATAATACGAGAATTTATCGTTTGAACTTCAAGTTTTGTATTGCTAACACGCAACAGTAACTTGCTCACATCGGCTGGTGTAACGTTGCCGGCTTTGGCTCTTTTTTCAACCTTGTTAAGTGCCGCTATTTCTACATTTAGCTTTTCAAGCAACCAACTTTTTAAGGTTTGTAAACGCAATACCCGATAAAAACGCGCAGCCGTTTCGGATAACACTTCCATACGTTGTTGTTCATAGCTATTAAGTTGTTGGCGTTTTTTAGCGCTAACAAGCTCAACACGACGTTGACGTTTATCGCCCATTTCAATAACTTGACTTAAAGCAACCGTAGTTTGCGCGCGCTTAATACCGCTGACTTTTCCGGTACCAAAAACATTTTCAATTTCGATATCCAGCTCAGGGTTTGGGGTCAAGTTGGCTTGTATCGCTAATGCTTCGTTAATACGCTGATCGTACGAGAACAGTTGTAAACGAATATTATTAATTAATGCTTGCTGCAACGCCCATTCAAGCGAAATACTTTCAGGTGCTGTAGCTGATATTGTTGATTTTGATGACTGCGCCAAACTTATTGAACTTAAGCTTGTGTACAGGCAAAAACCAACCGCTGATAAAACAGCTTTGTGGTAAATTTTCACGGTATAACTCCAATATTCAACAGCTATAGCTATAAACTTAACTATTGAATAATTTGACTAATAAAATTAATTGATCAGATTGGGAGGTTATACACTCGGAGGTGGTGTTGGTGGCGCGTCTTTGCAGTTAGGGTATTTGACATGAATGTTTTCAATCACGTCGGCAATAACGGCATTAGACACTAAGTCATTATTAACAGGGGGAAAACAAGACAGGTGTGAATGATTACCTTGCTCATGTTCATGTTCGCTATCTTCATCTGCTGTACTTGTAGCTTTACTTGCACTGTCGCTTACCGTGCTTTCACTCATAACACGTTCTTGACCGTGGTGATGATTATCACTATGGCTGTGATGGTGAGCAATTTCACTGCCTAAAGGGTGGCCGCTGTCAGGGTACTGCACAGACGCCGTAGCGCAAGTAGCAAAAATTTGGCAAACAAACATCACTAACATAACCGTTAGTGTAAACGTAGATCTCACCTGGCTAACTGCCATGTTGGGTAACGTTTTTCTGTTTATCAAAATAAAGCCAAATTAAGTTCGATTTAACAACAGTGATTGCAAAATAAATATGCAAACAGGATTTGAATCGCGCTATTTAAACAAAGTACTTTTTACTTGTCTATCAATTACATTGAATTTAGTGGCTGAGTTACAAAAAATTACAAATTGACTAGATAATTTTTTGTATACGGCTTAAGTAAAATACGAAATAATAATGGCTATATTTATGCATACCTTTAAGCCTTTATGAACAATAACTTACAAGTACTCAGTTTGCTTGATCTCTCTATCGCCTTTGTTCCTGTGGTGATTGCCCTATTCTTCATTTATTTATGGTCGTTAAACGTTAAGCAAGCAGGCTATGCTTTGGCTCGGATGTTAGTTCAGCTGCTGTTGATAGGTTATGTACTGAGCTACATTTTCTATTCAGATAGCCCTTGGCTTATCGGCATAATTTTATTATCTATGGTGAGTATTTCAAGCTGGATAGCTCTGAGGACATTAGAACAACATCGTATAATATTAATAAAACATGGCTTTATCGCGATATTCATTGGTGGTGGTTTTACTTTACTTGTTATTAGCCAAGGCGCTTTGGGTGTAACGCCTTGGTATCAACCACAAGTTATTATTCCGTTAGCGGGGATGATTTTTGCTAATGCCATGAACAGTGTTAGTTTGTCTGCTGAGCGTATTTTTTCTGAGCTATCTTCTCAGTTATCGTCCCAGTTACCGCATAAGTTATCGCCTAAGTTATCAAAAACAACAAGCTACCAAGCAGCCCGACACAGCGCCTTAAATGCGGCGACTATTCCGGTGATTAATTCATTGTTCGCGGTTGGTTTAGTGTCATTGCCAGGCATGATGACAGGACAAATTTTATCTGGCGTGTCACCGCTTATAGCAGCTCGATATCAAATTATTGTTATGTGTATGATTTTCGCCTCAGCAATACTGTCAGCAGTGGTGTTTTTATTATTATCTGAAAAAGACATTACCAACATTATTAAAAAACAAAGTGACTGAACACCGCCCTAGGTCATGACGTTGCCCGTTATAAAGGGCTGCTACAAGCCACGTTGCCATTCTTGCCTAAGCGGTATTTGCTGTGGTTGAGTAATAGCCATATTGACCTTATCCAGTAACTGTTGTTTGTCTTTACCTAGCACACCTTTCAGCACTAAATAATTTGAAGCATGATCAGAGCGAAATATGGTTTTATCTAGCTCTAAAGCTTGCAATAAAGTCGACATTTCTTGGAACAGTTCTTGTTGATTTAATTGCCGATAACGACCATTAAAATTGCTGGCAAAGCGTTCTTCACCTAAAGGAAAGGAAACGACTAACGTTGAAAGAAATTCAGGCTGTGCGGCGTTCATCAACTTAGCTGAGTTAATCGCATGTTGTTTTGAAAGCTCAGGGCCGCCAAGGCCGTTAAGTATCATGACCGACGATTTAATACCCGCTTGCTTGATTTTTCTCAGCGCTACTAACGAACTTTGATAAGTTTCGCCTTTTTCAATTAACGCCAACACTTCATCGTCACCACTTTCACAACCGACATAAAGCAGTGATAAACCAAGCGCTCGAAGCTCTGTTAATTGCTCTACCGTTTTATTGGTTAAATTACGTGGTAGGCAATAACTTGAAACCCGGGTCACTTGTGGAAGGTACTTTTTTATCAGTAAGAGTATTTCTTTCAAGCGATTAAATGGCAACATCATGGCATCGCCATCAGCTAAAAATACCCGACCAACAGGTAGGTTAGATTCAACAATAGTCACAAGCTCTTGCGCTATTAGCTCAGGCTTTTTCGGCTTGAATTTTTTACTCTCGCTTGTGTACATATCGCAAAAAGTACACTTATTCCACGAACAACCATTAGTAACTTGTAAAATAAGACTTTTCCATTCACTAGGTGGCCTAAATACAGGTTCGGTATAACTTAATGGGTACATAAAGGTTAAATTCCAAAGAAAAAACTAATTTGGGCGCATTATATTAAGACACAGATATTATGCCAACAACAATACCAAAAACCGTTACTAATCAGAGACAAAAATATCAAACAAGGATACTCTCCTACTTACTAAACTTTGCCCTACGATATTATTCTACCAACATTAGCGTAAATGCGAAGAAAGCTAAAATTGACTCTGAACAATGGGTGAAGTACGCTGATATTGCGCTTTACTAAGCAAAACAATGGCAGGAACCAGGTTAAACTTTTTAACGAGAGTAAATAAAATGCATAGATACGTTTTAATTATTTTTCTATTTTCATCGTCTCAAAGTATCGCACAACATACTAAAAATATAGAAAAAACTCCCTTTACTTTTTATAGCCTACGCAGTGCTACTAACTTTGCTACCAAAATAGAAAAAAGCACCGAAGATATTATCTTCCAGATGATTTTTAAGCAATTGCCCGAATATAATTTATCATTCAAAAAATCAAATTACGAAACAGCACTTAATAATATTGAAAAATCGAGCAATAGTTGTTTAAGAAATATTATTAAAACCTCAGAACGTGAAAAATCATTTTTATTTTCAAAACCACAAACACTATTTTTAGGGCTACGTTTATATTATAACCCTCACTTACCTCCATCCAGAATACAAGAAATTAAAGGTTTACCCTTGCAAAAAGTTTTCGACATCGACAATAAGTTAACAATTGGAATAGAGAAAGGCCGAGCATATGGTAGCAAGCTTACCGAGCAATTAGATAGCCTTCCGCACGCCAATAAATTTTTTAAAGTAGGTAGTGATGGACAAAATTTAATGATCTACATGTTACTAAAGGGGCGGTTTGATATGATGTTTGAATATCCAGAAGTAATGAATTATAAAAGAAAGCAAATGTCGTCCAATGATCAATTATATAGCGCTTCACTGCCCAATATGGAACCACTTATTTTTGGACGAATTGCGTGTAGCAAATCAGAATCATCAAAAAAGCTACTTAGTAAAATAGATAAAATTTTAACCAACATTTACAAATCAGAAGAATATAAAGTTGCTCACTTAGAGTTGGTCAAAGACAAAAACCAAGTAATTTTCAATCAACTTTACAATAATTTTTTAAATGATCTTAAAAACAAGTAATTCAACCCTAGCTAATATAAGATTCTTTTAAAATTCCTATATCTAAGGTGCTAGAGCTGAACCATAATAATTGACGCTGTCTGCTTAAACAGCAGAGTGCCACCGCGCTCTTTGAAGCTATTCCACCATCAATATCCCACTAATATAAGTTTGATTATGATAACTCTGTCGAAGAAAAATCAGCATAAAACCTAGATATATATAGCAAAGTATTCAAGTTCTTAAGTCTTGAATTAACTTTATAATGTTTTGCTAACACTAATGTTTAAAGAGCTTTTTAAAGATAATTAATAGCTTAAAAAATACAGTGTTTAGTAAAGTCTTTAGCTTCTGTTGCTGTCCAGTCACCTTTCGGCTTTTCTTTTAATTGTGTACACCACTCTTCACTACCAATTTCAGGCGCACAAGCACTTAACAACACAATAGACATAACCACCAATGATAATTTTTTCATTACTCTTCCTTTAATATAAATATTTCTTTTTGTTTCGATAACATTCTATTAGATTAAATTCTTCATTACGACAATCGAAGTAAAAATTAAGCTCAATATCAATTTAAAAAATCGGGCTTAAAATATTGCCATTCGAATCTTCAAAGCGCCCCGCTAATATCGTTATCAAATCAGCTAGCCACCAAACGCCCAAACCACCTAAGGTAAACAACATAAAAAAGCCACTGCGTTTACGTCCATAAACAAAACGATGTACGCCAAATACCCCAAGTAGCAAACAATAAATAAAAGCAAAAACACCTTGCGCGTTTTTACTGGCTACACCGCCAAATGCACTAGGCAAATGTTGCTCTGAGCCACAATGTTCGCATTCATTTGCACTGTCACTGATATGATCGCCACAATAGCGACAGAAAACCGTTGAGTTCATACTTAATCCTTGTTTAAAGCATTATCTAGTCATAATTATAAATTTTTAATAACAGTGTAAAAGGTTAACAACCATGACAAAGCGCTATGGTAATAGACGCATGTTGCCTATTTACCACTTCATCATCTAATAAAGCAAAGCGTTCTTTAGTTTTTAACACCGTTTGTCTTAATATTCATATTGCTCAGCAACGGTAGATATACCTGCTAAGCATTTATGCGTCATTATTTTCGTAAAACCAAAATTCTATTTCATCAGTTTCTTGTTCAAATTTAGCACTGTGTAGTGTATTGGCTGGAACATGGTACCACTGTCCGGTTTGAATACGTTGGGTTTCACCATTCATGGTTAAAATTAACTCACCACGGGTGATTACGCCATGATTATCCGTATCATGAGTATGCGCTGATATTTCAGTGCCCGCAGGATAAGAAGCAAATAATACATCACTATCTTTTGCCGCTAGTTTATAAGCATCGAATCTGCCATCAAATACCGGCAGCTGTTTTATTTTATTTGGATACTGGCCAGACATTCAACGTCCTTATTTACATGCTAAGGTTATTATTCAAATACTTTTTCACAGCCGCTATGGCTATTAAATTTATCATCCCAACGTTGAACGTCATTTGCACGGCGCCAGCGGCCATGAAAAAACTCCATTAAACAAACACCTGAGTCAAGTTCAACAAGAAACGTGTCGTGCTCATTTACTTTACTATAAACTGGGTAGTCGCGACTTTTTTGCCAAGTCAAACCACCTCTATTGGTAGTAAAGTTCTGCCAAAATTGCTCTGGTGTTATCCAAACACTATTTTCACTATTCCAAACCTGTGCAGAGCCATCAGTATTAAAACTTCCATGTTGTGCGGTTTCTGCACTTACTGAAAAGCTGCTTAATACTAAAACAGCAATGGCACATGTGGTTTTTATTTTATTGATCATGTTGTCACCTTTAGTTATCTTTTACTGCAATATAAATATCGACGGATGTCGCACTTTTAAAATGTTCAAAGTCAGTCGTGTATGCACGCTCATACTCTGCGTCACCATTACTAAAGTGCTCCCAAATATGGCCCCAAAGCTCTATCACTGAACCAGGGATCTCCCCTTGTGCTGAAAAAACTAAATACTTGCCCGCACTTAAGGTTAATGCAATTAATTCATCACTTGCACCAAACGTATCAGCAGCAGCATAGACACTATAAGGGCCACTAAAGTCAGATTCATAGTCTGTGTATATCCCATAAACATTAGAGTTTTCGGTGAGGTTACAGCCATGTTGACTATAAAATTGCGCCCATAAATCACCTATTTTGGCTTTTGAAGGGAGCATTTCGTCTTGATTACATGTGCGTACCGATAAACCTAAAACGTTAGTACTCTGAAAGTCCTTTAACTGCATTTAACAATCCCTGTTGTTATTGATAGTTAACGAGAATTTTACTTCTGGCTTAGCTATAATTTTTACCGTTAAATTAAAATGTAATTCATACCATTTTAAAATGAAAGTAATAAATTAAACTCCGCTTTGGGCTAATCTACCCGTACCAACCCCGTAATTATACGCCTGTACAAAACAGCTACTAATAACAATAAATATAGGACATGTAATTGAAAAATAACGCAAGCCCACCACCATGCGGCAATAACTGTCGCACAGTTAAAATTTAACAAGTAAAAAAGCGCGACTGATAAATATATCAGCCGCGCTTTTGTTTTTCATCACACCACACTAGTTAAGAGCTTTTTAGGTTCAACTTTTAAAAGCTAATTGTTAACCATAAACAGGATAATCGGTATAACCTTTATCTGTGCCGCCATACATGCTTGTTGGGTCAACATCATTTAGCGACCATTGGTTCTTAATACGCTCTGGTAAATCAGGGTTAGCAATAAACGGGCGACCGAAACCAAAAATGTCACCATTGCCTTCAGTTAAAATTTTCAAAGCTTTTTCAGGAGTATACTTACCCGCGTACATCACGACACCATCAAAAGTATTTCTTACTGCTTTGTAAAAGCCTTCTGGCAAGTCAGGGGCATTATCCCAATCAGCTTCAGCAAGTGATAAATAAGCAATGCCAATATCATTGAGTGTTTCAATCGCTGCTATATAAGTTGCATGTGGATCGCTTTCGACTAAGCCTAAATAAACCCGCACTTCATCAGTACTTTCGAATAATGGTGCGAACCTTACGCCTACTTTGTCAGCGCCCATCACCTCTGCAACCGCTTGGGTAATTTCTTTTAAAAATCGTAAACGATTCTCTAAACTGCCACCATATTTATCGGTTCTATCATTCGTATGCTCAGAGATAAATTGATTCACCAAGTAGCCATTGGCGCAATGTAACTCAACACCGTCAAAGCCTGCTTCTTTCGCATTTATTGCCGCTTGCTTGTACATTTGCACTAGCTCTTCAACCTCGCGCGTTGATAATGCACGAGGTTCACTTGGATCAACCAAGGCACCTTGCTCAGGTGCCGTTTCAATAAACACTTTAACCGCGTCAGCTTTAATTGCCGAAGGGCCAACGGGTGCTGCTTGGTTTGGTTGTAATGACGTATGAGAAACACGGCCAACATGCCACAATTGACAGAAAATAACACTGCCCTGATCATGCACCGCTTCTGTTACCTGCTTCCAACCTTGTACTTGCTCAGCACTGTGAATACCAGGCGTCCAAGCATAACCTTGCCCTCTTGGTTCAATTTGCGTACCTTCTGTTACCATAAAACCAGCACCAGCACGTTGAGAATAGTAGTTAGCCATTAATTCATTTGGAATATTACCTGGTTGTGAGCTTCTAGAGCGGGTTAATGGCGGCAATACAATACGATTTTTAAGGGTGTAAGGGCCAAGCTCTGTGCTTTTAAATAATGGTGAAAATGTCATGCGTTACTGCTCCAAAATAAAGTTGATATCATCAACACGGTGATTAATAAATTAGTTCCAATGCTGATACCGCTATACAACATTGTTAGCACCACTCATGTGGCAAATTACTTTTTTAGCTTTTCTTAAATTTGTTAGTTTGGCTTACTCACTGAATAGCAAAATAGTTCTCAGCTCAATGCTGACTCGCCTCTCTAAGTTTTTATTTGCTGAAGGTAGTGAGAAAGCACTATGCGGAATTCTATGTACGCTATTGCTTTCGTCACTATCAAATACTTTAAAATTAAGCTGCTCTTTTGAGGTCATTTGGGGGAAGTAAAACCAGCGATTTTCTGGGTTATAGCTAAAGCCTTCTATTTCACCAATCCGATCAGGATATGCAACCTGCAGCAAATGCGATTGCGTTGAAGAAACAGTGCGAGCATCGATGAAAGCCAATGGGCTGTCTAACACCACATCAACTAACGGTATCCAAGTATTAACAATTTGATAGTGACTATAATCACTGGCCTTTAAGCCTTGCTTCTCCAGTTCAATATCCAAGCGTGTTTTTGCAGAACTCGCAACGTAGTCGTTATGTACGGTATGAATTGGTGATCGTTTTTCCGAGCGGTCAAGCGAGTCTTCAACTGAGCGAATAGTATGGTCAAATATCAAACCATGCTTGGCAGCAGTTAAATTGATAAGGTGTTTGATAAGCTGCGGATAAAGCTCGGTGCTAACAGCCGCGTCATCAAAATAGTTTGGCACTTGATATTCATTAGCAACCAAGCCAAAGCCATCTTCATTTAGCGTTGGTGCCTTTATTAATGAGCGAGCATTGGCAATATTCACCACTCGTTTATCTATTTGTTCGGTTAGTTTATCTGCGCTCTTTTTGATGGTAGATAAATCAAAGGTCGCTTGAATGTTTGGTTTGATATAGTTAATTTCAGCGACAATTTTTGGCTGATTTTGCTCTGCTGCACCCAATAACATATTAACTCCCAATTAAGCTTGGTAATGACTCATAAACTTGATGGGATGTATGCTAAGCTCCTTCCAATACAATTAAAAACAATATGAATTTGTAAGAGATACAAAAATGAGTGGTATCAACCGACTGGACATTAAGCAACTGCGGGTTTTACAGTTATTATTGCAAGAAAGAAATTTGTCGAAAGTCGCTAATATTATGGGCTTAACTCAGCAAGCGATTAGTGAACAGCTGAAAAAATTACGCTACACCTTTGACGATGAAATGTTTATACGCACCAGTAATGGCGTTATTCCTACGCAAGTTGCAGAAAACATGGAACATCAGATAAATCAAATACTGGCAGATATCGATAATTTAATAACAGGTGAAAAGTTTAACCCCGCAGAGCTTTCAGGAATATTACAAATTAGCTCGTCAGACTATGCGCTGGTCACTATTTTGCCTATGTTATTAACACAAGTGAATGCTTTAGCACCAAACTTGAAGGTTATCATCAGGGATTTTGAATCAGATAATTTAAACCAGTTGATGGTAACGGGCGAGCTTGATTTGGTATTTACCTTCCCTGAATTTATTCCTGAAAACTATCCGAACAAACGTTTGTTTGAAGATCATCATGTTTGTGTAACAGGACAGCATTCAATTTATCGTGATAAGAAGTACAGCTTACTAGAAATAGCCCAGTTGCCACAGATTATTATTTCCCCTTCAAGACCCAATTTAAAAGGCTCGCACGACTCTTGGTTTGCTAAAAAAGGCGTAAAAAGAAATATATTAATGTCAGTGCCGAGCTTCTCTGCGGCATCAACCATTATTGAAGCAACCAACACCATTGCATTTTTGCCATCACGACTATTACCAGACCCAAAGTTAGTACCGATTGAGCTTGAACAAAACCCACCAAAGTTCGATGTAATTGTTGCTTGGCACCCACGCTCAAACAATAATCCATTGCATCAATGGTTATTGAGTTTATTAGATAGTATTTTTTGCTCTGCTGAAATTAGCGCTTAATGGTTTCTTAGCTTTTGCAGTGTGTGTAAACCACTTCGATAATTGAATCGGTTTACACTTGTATCGACATAAGTTTATTTGAAAAAAGGAAAACTGAAGCTAACGACTTAAAGATTATTAAACTCATCAAGCCATTGTGAAAAAGAATCAGAGACTTTTTGCACAGTGCACAAGCCTTGATTAAAAAACCATACCGGTGAATCTTCGTGCTTAGCTGTACAGTCATTTTGTTTAAAACAAAACATATTGCCCTTACAGTCAGAGGCAAACAAAATATGGCCTTTCTCCATTCCGGTCATTTCATAAAGCTTTGATAGTGAAAATACGTCATCCAAACTTAAAAAGTCTTGTACCTCAGAAACATCAACACCTAAGTCACAAATTCTGGTTAATACATTAGGCGAATGCACTAAACCATAAGTGGTTAATAAGTATTTATAGGCGTTTGGTAATACGGCATCAAACTTAGCTTCAAGCTCAGCAATATCATCGCTATTAATAGGTACCATGGCATTTTTACTGCCCCAGTTTTTTACAAATAAATCAATACTATTCATTATTACCTTTAAAAAATTAGCCGAAAAGTTAACGCATGCTTGTGCAATTATTTGGCTGTCAAAGTGAAAGGCTGACAACTAGTAAATCAACCTTTCTGCAATCACCATTAATTGTTAATTTATAACATGTGGTTACGCAAGCTTTAACTGCGTTACTAACCATGTAGCAATATCACGAACTTGTGTTGGGTGAACACTATGTTCCATTGGGTAAGTTTGCCACTTAACCGGATAGTTTTTAGCTTTTAATAAATTATTCGCCATTTGACCTGCGCTCAGCAATACAACATTGTCGTTATCACCATGTTGTTGCAAAATAGCAGTGTTACTATTCGCTGCACTTAATTGCTCAGGTAAAGCATCAGCATTAGGTAAATAACATGACAACGCCATAATGCCTGCAAGTTTTTCAGGGTAACGTAAACCAGTAAACATACCCACTACACCGCCTTGACTAAACCCTGCTAAAACAATATTGCTAGCAGGAATACCACTATCAATTTGCTCTTGAATCAAGGCCTTTACTTTAATTTCAGACTCTAACACACCTGCCATATCAGCTCTGTTGTGTAAATCCATGCTCTTAATGTCATACCATGAACGCATGATATAACCTTGATTAATGGTCACTGCTTGTTGTGGAGCATGCGGAAAAATAAAGCGTACAGCATGATTATTAGGAAGTTTTAATTCAGGTACAATTGGTGCAAAGCCATCTCCTGAGTCACCTAAGCCATGCAGCCAAATAACACATGACGTTGCTGGTACATTAGGTTCAATAGTAATACGATCTAGTGGAGCAGTAGACATGCTTCCCTCTTATTTTGTGAGATTATTTAATTGCCGCTATCATACCGTTTCTCTAGATCCCGATACAACTAGCATTCTCAATATTAATGCCGTAACAGCATTAAAATTTTCCTTAATTCATTTCCGTTACGAGTTAATTGTTACTAGAGTTTTCAAATACCTATTAAAGATTGACGCATTTAGCTAAGCCCAATAAGGTGTACTAATAAGCACCACATTGCGACGGAAGTACAATGAAAAATAAACTATTAACCATTTTCAAAAATTCATCTTCGATAAGTTGCATCATTGTTTTACTGCTGCCTAACCTTTCTTTTGCTCAAAATCACGAGCGTGGCACTTTACCACCACCAAGAAAACTGACCGAGCAACAAGCAAAAGTTGCCGCAGCTAACTACAAAAAATATTGTGTACTTTGTCATGGTGAAGACCGAGAAGGCCATGCTAATGACCATGCGCCATCATTACGAAGCAAAAGTTTAATGGAGTCCGGTGTTGCTCATCAAATATTACGACCGATGTCATACGGCAGAAAAGGCACAGCAATGGCTGGCTACTTAGATGAAGTAGGCGGCCCAATGACCTTAGATGAAACTTGGGATCTAACTTATTGGCTATTTGAAATGTCAGGTGTTGAACGGTTAAAGTTCTCTACCAAGCCAGTTCAAGGTAACGTGAAGCATGGAGAAGAAGTTTATCAGCAACACTGTAGTTCATGCCACGGAGAAAAAGGCCAAGGTATTTCCGCTCCTGCTTTAGCAAATCAATCAGCCTTGGCACATAATACTGATGAATTTATTCGTCATGCTATAGAGAATGGCCGACAAGATACCCCGATGAAAGCCTTTAAAGACCTATTACCTAGCGATAGTATTAACGATATTACCGCATTTCTTCGCAGCAAAGCATTAGGCTGGAAAGAAGAAAGAACCATACTAAAAGCACTACCGACACCAGAACAATACGTCATTAATAAAAACGGACAAGATCCAAACTTTACGCTACAAGACGGCATGTATGTCTCATCAGAGCATTTACATCAAGCATTGAAAGATAAGAAAAGAATGGTGTTACTCGATACTCGCGTACCTTCTGTTTGGCAAACCGCTCATATTGAAGGTTCAATTCCGTTTCCATATTATGCCGACCTTGACGAAACAGTGGCAGGAATTCCCAAAGACGTACAAATCATTGCCTATTGCTCTTGCCCTCGAGCTGCTGCTGATTACACAATAAAAAAACTACGAAAGCGTGGTTATACTCGTACCGCAGTTTTATGGGAAGGTGTATTCGGCTGGATGAATTTAGGCTACCCTGTAATGCGTGGAGATATTGAAGGGATCTCCAATTAAATTATTTTATTTAATCAGCCTGATATCAACATATATCAGGCAAGGAAGCATAAGTGCGAATTTTCAAAGTTTTTTCAATTGCTGTTGTAGCATTACTCATTCTGCTAACCACCACTTACATAGCTCGTATTGCTGTTATAAATAACTTAGCAAAAGAACAACTGAATTTAGCCAACATAAAACTCACCTGTTTAGATTTTAGCCTGGCGAGCAATATGAATATTGTGGTGGATAAACTATGTTTAAAAAGCCCTAAAGCAGATATTGAAATATTTGATACCAAGGTTCAGTGGCAATACTCTCCTGAATTTAAAGTTATCAATGTAGATGTAAAACAGGCCAATGTAATCGGCACTGAGCATTTGTTTTCTGAGCATTTTTTTTCTGACCAAAGTAATGACACTGAAAACAATGAAGCTGACAGCAACAGTCAAATATCATCACTATTACAGCCTTACGTTAAGCAAATTAAGCAATTAAATTTACCGACAAATATCAATGTTAGTAAGCTGACTTATTTACCTTTTGACTCTGTTGCTCATTTAGAACATTCAAATATTTCGAGTCAACGCCCTCTTACAACAAGTTATATTGCTAGCTTATCGGCAGTAAATAATTCCATTTACTTTTCATTAAAAAATGCCAATAACGTTGAGTTTATTAAAGTTACATTAGAAAGAAACAAGAGTACTAATAAGCAAGAAGAAGGTTTCACTATTGGCCTGAACAGCAAGTTAACAATACTGAAAGACTTCATCAATGTGCATCAACTACCGATAAAAGCGGAACTACAAAACATTTTGAGTCACACCAAAATATCGGGTGATATCAACAGCGTAATCACGTATAAAAACGATAAGCTTAGTATACATAATCAAATAACAGAGCTTGATATTAGCGCTGAAAATGGTGTGAGTAAAAGTGGTCCATTTCAATTAACCGGTGCACTCAACTTTCATAGTCAACTAGCACTTGCAACAAACAAAACCTTAAATAGTACTAGCAATGACACTGACACTGACACTGACAATAGTATTTCACTAAAGTTTAGCAATAAAAATACAGTTTCATTGAATTATAGCCAGCCTCACCTGATGCTAATATTAGAAGAAAAGAAAGTATCTTCAGCATTAATTTCAATACTAAAAGATAATCCGCTCACTAACTTAACAATTATGCTAGCAGACAATGCAACACTTAGCCTAAACGATAAAAACCTTAACCTTAGCGATATTGAAGTTACAGCTTACGGTGATGAACGAGAGCACCTAATTGAACTTACTAATGTTGATTTTTCTTTGGCGAAAGATAAAAATGAAATATCAGCACAACCTATATCTAATTTAGCGATTGAACGTTTTATCATTGATAGCGAAATTAAACTAGCTGATATTGCTTCATACACCACCTTACCTGTTTCTCTACATTTAGAAGGCTCGCTAGACAAAGTTAACCAAAAAACAATGCTTAGCTTAACGAAAAACTCCCTCGTTACAGCGAAAAACATTATGCTAACAAAGCAGCATGCTAAAGCTAAAAAAGCCAAGATTTTACTTGGCCTTAAAACATTATCATCAACATTTGAGGGGAATTTACAGCTTTTAGACAACAAGCTTTTGAGTGTGAGCTTAAAAACACAAAGCCAAGCTTCACAAATCAATGTGCCAAAAACATTACAAATAAATTCATTTGAACTTATGAGTGAAATTAAAGGTAACCTCGATGACATTCAAATTAATGCCACCACCAGTGCTGATGGTGTCAATCTTGGCAGTATTATTGTTTCTGGCCCTGCACTAACACCTAAAGTACAAATTGCGGCAAACGATTTACAATTAACTGATTTATTATCGTTAAATATTCAACTTCCGACTAAAGTTGAGCTTATTGATGGCTTGCTAGATTACAGCGTAACTGGTCAAGTGACGGACTTAAACGATATTAAAAACACACCACTTAGCGCCTCAGTCGCAGTAACATCAGCCAGCGGTGACATTGACGGAATTTGGCTGCAAGAGCTTAACTGGCAACAACATTTCACTATACTCGCAGGAAAAATAACAACAACGCCTAGCAAGAAAGAAAACTTAACCGTTGAGTTAATTGAAACCCCTACGCCAATATCAAAGCTTTCTATTAATACCAATTGGACTTTTAACAAGAACTTTAAATTTTCAGCCAATAAACTTAAGGCTGATGTTTTAGGCGGTAGTTTTTCCATTCCAACATTACAATGGCCTTTTGAGCATGGCCATTCAGTAAACGTTCAGCTTAAAAGTATAGACTTAGAGCAGGTTCTAGCATTAGACAAGAATCAAGGCATCGTTGTCACGGGTGACATATCAGGACAACTTCCCGTTACATTTGACGGTGAAAAATATATTATTGAAGACGGTGAACTGCATAATATTAGCAACGGCTTGATACAAGTTATTGATAATCCAGCAGTAGCAGAGCTAAAAGCTAGCAATAGTCAGCTACAACTGGCATTTGATGCACTGCAAAACTTGCACTACCATCAGCTTTCATCTGCCGTTTCTATGGGAGACGATGGTTATATGCTTTTAGAAACAGTAATAAAAGGTCGCAACCCTGATATCGATAACGATGTGAATCTCAATTTAAATTTAAGTTACGACTTGCTGGGGTTACTTGAATCCTTGTCAATAACACAACGTTTTGAAGAAAGTATTATCAAAGGTTTACAAAAAAATAAGGAGTAAGTATGAATAAAATACTAACCGCGGTGTTAGCTATTTTTATAATGAGTGCCTGCACGCATAAAATAGAAGTTAGCGCAAAAGAGCCAATCACGATTAATTTAAATCTAAAAATTGATCATGAAATAAAGGTCAAAGTAGATAAAGAACTAGACGACATATTTAGTGACGAAAGCGACGTATTTTAGGGAGATGTAATGAGTAATTTAACCAATAAATTTATAAAAAAACTTACCTGTGCTGTTTTAGTATCAACAATGGCATTTTCAGCTTGGGCAATTTCACTTAGCGACGCAAAAAAACAAGGTCTAGTCGGTGAAATGCAAAATGGCTATTTAGGTATGGTGGTTGAAAGCGCAGAAGCTAAAAGTTTAGTAGCTAGCGTTAATAAAAAGCGTAAAAGTATTTATATGAACTTAGCGCGAAAAAACAAAATTACCATGCAACAAGTTACTGCGTTAGCGGGTGAAAAAGCTTTAGCAAAAACCCAGTCAGGACATTTTATCAAGAATGCTTCTGGGCAATGGGTTAAAAAGTAATTTATTTTAACAACGACTAAAGCTTATTCATAAGCTTAAAAAGTGAGAGTTACTCGTTTACATTAAGCAGTAAAATATTAATTTAAACAAAATAAAGTGACTCTCATTTTAGTTACCCTCCGTACGTTAATAGTCCGCACTATAACTTCAGTAACTAAGTTGTGAGCTATCAGCAAAGCATATTCACCATAACAACCTCATACTGAAGCTAAGTAATAACATGAAGCAACATTAATGTTATTTTGTGCTAAATGTACCATGTAAATAGCGCAAACTAACCGTATACTATGCTGCCACGTAGCTTTTAAATCCAAGAACACACTCAATGCCAGCAACTAGCCAAAACTGTTTCGCTGAACTTACTAAGCCAAGCCAAAATCACCAACACTTCAAAATATTTAAACCATATGGCTTTTTAAGTCAGTTTGAACCTGAATCACGAAAGAAAAAACATTTACTTGGCGAGTTATACAACTTCCCCGATAAAACGATGGCAGTTGGACGATTAGATCACGACTCAGAAGGCTTATTACTGCTCACAACCGACGGTATGATGAGCTACAAAGTTAGAAGCAAAGAGATAGAAAAAGAGTACTACGTACAAGTTGACGGTATAATTACAGAACAAGCATTATCACAGCTACAAAATGGCGTTGAAATTACAGTCAATGGAGCTAAATATAAAACCTTGCCTTGTAAAACATTGATACTAAAAGATGAACCTAAACTTCCTGCACGTGGCCGTAAAATTCGCGATCCAAAGCATGGTCCTACGAGCTGGATTTCTATTACGCTGTGTGAAGGAAAAAACAGGCAGATCAGAAAAATGACCGCTGCTGTAGGTTTTGCCACATTAAGATTAGTAAGAGTTCGAATTGGCAAAATTCATATCGATGGCTTGATGGCTGGTGACGTTGTTAAGTTAGCCAATTTTGACGCTGCACTAAGTCGCTAAAACCACAAACACTTACCCTTTTATTATTTAAATACTAACTCGCTTTCCGCCCGTGAAAACACTTAAAAAGTGCCGCCCAAGAAGTCATAGATAAAGCGACTATCCTTTATTGGTAGAAAGCTTTGCACGCAACATCAATGTGTAACTGACAAGACGAAATAGCTATGAGTCTGGGCAGCATATATGCAGCCTTTAGTAGTAAAGACGGTATGATTTAAGGAAGCATTAAAAAACTAAACAAGATAGCTCTTACTGAGCTTCTGCAATATAGAAACCAGCATGACTCAGTAATTGCTCCATTAAAACCATTGATGTTGCTTAAATGCTGAGCTTTACAAATCGTTATTAATTCTCTTTAACCATAAAAAAACCCGAGAACCTTGTTTTAACTAGGCTTTCGGGTCTTTATTGACTATCTTAAAGTCTTGTTTTGGTGCAGATGGAGAGACTCGAACTCTCACGCCCTAAGGCACCACCCCCTCAAGGTGGCGCGTCTACCAATTCCGCCACATCTGCATTAAACTTTTTAAACTATATATTTTATTAAGTTGTTTTGCTTATTCTGAGGAAAACAAGCTAACTTAATTTTTAGACTAGTTTGGTACGTCGCTATCTTTTTCTACTGGAGCGTCGCTACTAGGTACGTCAGCATTGTCTACTTTAGGCTCAAGGCTTTCAGTAGGGATAGCATCTGTTGCTGGTGTAACTTGACCCGCAGGTACAGATAAGTTATCAAAGTCAGCACCTGACTTAACACGATTCGCTGTTAAGTTACCTAATATTAAGCTGATTACAAAAAATGCAATAGCTAGGTAAGTAGTCGTTTTAGTTAAGAAGTTACCAGAACCACTTGAACCAAAGATGGTAGCTGAAGAACCAGCACCGAATGATGCGCCCATATCGGCACCTTTACCTTGTTGAATTAGCACTAGGCCAATTAGACATAAGGCAACGATCAAATACACTACGATTAACACTTGATACAACATTTTATTATCCCTTTGCTGCCGAACAAATTACTTTAAATTCATCGGCTTTTAAACTAGCACCGCCGATTAATCCACCATCGATATCAGCTTGTGCAAATAATTCTTCACAGTTTGTCGCATTGACACTGCCACCATACAACAATGGCAGTTTAACTGCGACGTTTTCGTCAACTTTCGCGATAAATTCACGAATAAATTGATGAGTTGCTTGTGCCATTTCTGGCGACGCTGTTTTTCCAGTACCTATTGCCCAAACCGGCTCATACGCAATAACAACATCTGTAAATCTTTCAATACCGATTTCGTCTATAACCGGCTGCAATTGTGCGGCTAAAACAGTTTCAGTTTGTTCTGCCACACGCTCGTCTTCACTTTCACCTATACATAAAATAGGTTTAAGACCAGCATCTAAAGCAGTTTTAACTTTATGTGCCACTAGTGAACTTGATTCATTGTAAATACTACGACGTTCTGAATGTCCTAATATTACATAATTCACGCCAACTTCTTGTAACATTGAAGTTGAAATTTCACCAGTAAAAGCGCCTTTAGTATGCTCATTTAAGTTTTGAGCACCTAAACTAAATGCTTCGGCTAGGCTTGCATTAGCACTTGCTAAGCTAAATGCTGCTAAGTAAGGAAAGCTAGGACAAACAACGACTTCAACATTTTCATTTAGCGTTACGTTATTTAACTCTGAAACCATTGAGTTGACTAAAGCTAAACTGCCATTCATTTTCCAGTTTGCTGCAACTATTGCGCGTCTATTCATATTTCATTCCTAAATCAAAGCGGCGAGATATTAACTAACCTGTAGGCAAGATACAAGTTTTTCAAGCAATATCTCGTTCAATTGCTTAATATTCGTCCGACAAAGCAAATCAGTAAACAATTATCGTTAACAAGCTAGCTTTACGGCATCAGCAATTTCGTTTGCGAGTGCGGTAACTTCATCATGTTCAGGTCCTTCAACCATTACGCGAATAAGTGGCTCTGTACCTGATTTTCTTAGTAATACACGGCCGCGACCACTTAGTTTATCATTCACTTGATGCACAGCAGCAACAACAGCGCTGTTTACTAATGGGTCGCTATCACCGGTAAAACGAACGTTCACTAAAACTTGTGGTAATTTTTTCATGCCTTGACGCAATTCAAGTAAGGTTTTACCTGTATTGCAAACAGCTGTTAATACATTTAATGCTGCGATAATGCCATCACCTGTAGAGGTATGATTAAGGTTAATAACATGGCCAGAGTTTTCTGCCCCTAACTGCCATCCCTTCTGCTTAAGCATTTCCATTACGTAGCGATCACCGACCTTACTTCGTGCAAATGGTACGCCCATGTCTGCAAGCGCAAGCTCTAAGCCCATGTTGCTCATTAACGTGCCAACAACACCACCACGAATACTGCCACTTTGTAAGTCATTGCAAGCGATAACATATACACATTCATCACCGTCCATAATATAACCGGTGTGGTCAACCATCATTAAGCGATCACCGTCACCATCAAGGGCAATGCCTAAATCAGCATTATGCTCAACAACGGCAGCGCTAATAGCAGCCATAGAAGTAGCACCACATTCATGGTTGATATTAGTACCATTTGGCGCAGTACCAATTTCAATAACTTCAGCGCCTAGTTCACGAAAAACGTTGGGTGCAATGTGATAAGTTGCGCCATGTGCACAATCAACCACCATTTTAATGCCCTTTAATGAATACTGGCTTGGAAAGTTACTTTTACAAAATTCAATATAACGACCAGCGGCGTCGTCAATTCGATTAGCTTTTCCTAGGTGTGCCGATTCAACACAACCCATTTCTTGGTCTAGTTCAGCTTCAATAGCTAGTTCAACAGCGTCAGGTAATTTTTGCCCGTCTTGTGAGAAAAATTTAATGCCATTGTCGTAAAATGGATTATGAGAAGCGCTGATAACGATACCCGCTTCTGCGCGAAATGTTTTTGTTAAGTAAGCAATACCAGGTGTTGGCATTGGCCCTAATAAACCAATGTCAATGCCTGCTGCTGAAAACCCTGCTTCTAATGCCGATTCCAGCATATAGCCAGAAATTCGTGTATCCTTACCAATTAGTACTTTTTTGGTACCTTGAGCCGCTAAAACACGACCTGCGGCATAACCTAGCTTCATTACAAATTGCGGTGTAATTGGGTATTGGCCTACCAAACCACGAATTCCATCAGTACCAAAATATCTTCTTTCTGACATTATTGTCTCCATTGCGCCTAGCGCTTTGCCATTGGCATTTTAATGTGTAAATTTATACCGTAGTGACTATTGATTGTCAGCCACAGCTTTTAATATTTTTATTGCGTCCACTGTCTCTTCAACATCGTGAACTCGAATTATTTTTGCACCTTGCTGAACCGCAACAATAGCGGTACTTAAACTACCAGCAAGACGTTGTTCAACATCTCTATTTAATAAATTACCTATCATAGACTTTCGAGAAATGCCGGCAAGTATTGGACAATCTAATTTTTCAAACGCTGATAAGTTAGCCAGTAGGTGAAAATTTTGCGCCAAGGTTTTACCAAAGCCAAAGCCGGGATCTAAAATCAAGCGCTCTTTCGCAATACCTGCATCAACACAAGCGTTAATACGTTGCTTAAAGAATAAAATAATATCGTCAACAACGTTGCTGTACGTTGGCTCATTTTGCATTGTTCTAGGCAAACCTTGCATATGCATTAAACAGATAGGTACGTCACTATTTGCCAATACCGCTAAACAACCTTCATTTTGCAGCGCACGTACATCGTTAATTATATCAGCGCCACTTTCAATAGCCGCTTTCATCACTGATGCTTTGCTGGTATCGATAGAAACCACAACATCAAACTTTTGCTTAATAGCTTTTAATACTGGAATTACACGCTCAAGTTCGTCATTTTCACTAACGTCTTTGGCACCAGGTCGTGTCGATTCACCGCCAATGTCAATAATTGTCGCACCAGCAGCAATCATACGTTCAACTTGGTCGAGTGCATGGTCAAAATGGGCGAATTTACCGCCATCAGAAAAAGAGTCGGGAGTCACGTTTAGAATCCCCATCACTTGCGGTGATGATAGATCTACTATTGAATTAGGGCAATTAAGTTGCTTAAGCACAATTTTCTCTTCATTTAGCTTATATTCAACCAAGCATATGGCCAAACTAGCATTTATTATTTTAGCGTTTACAAGCTAGTAACTAACGGGTAAACGCTAAAATAATAAAGCCTCAATAAGTATTAAATCAATTGATTTAAACCATTGAGGCTTTAGATTTTTATGTATTAACTATTTAGCTGGAATATCTGAAGTATCAGTTGAACTTGATGGCTCAGAAGATTCCTTTTTTTCGCTATCTGCTTTTGCTGATGGCTTGCTTGAGTCAGTATTATTTGAACTGTCATCAGAGCTAGTTGCATCAAAATCAGCTGGTGGACGAACCTTAGTACGATTCATTAAGTCATCAACTTGCAATGCATCAATTGTTTCGTATTCCATCAAGGCGTCTTTCATTGCATGTAAAATATCTTCATTTTCTTTCAATATTTTAGCAGCGCGCTCATAGTTACGATTAACAAAAGCTCTAATTTCTTCATCAATAGCATGTGCTGTATCGTCTGACATATTTAATGATTTAGAAGACGTTCTTCCTAAAAATACTTCACCTTCTTCTTCAGCGAACAACATAGGACCCATTTTTTCAGAAAAGCCCCATTGAGTTACCATTTTACGAGCAAGTTGCGTAGCACGTTCAATATCATTTGAAGCGCCCGTTGAAACTTTCTCAAAACCGTAAATCATTTCTTCAGCAATACGGCCACCATATAATGATGAAATATTACTTTCTAAATGCTGTTTACTGTGACTGAATCTGTCTTGTTCAGGTAAGTACATGGTTACACCTAACGCACGACCACGCGGCATAATACTTACTTTATAAACAGGGTCATGATCTGGTACTAAGCGACCAACAATGGCGTGACCTGCTTCATGATAAGCTGTCATTTCTTTCTCAGCTTCATTCATTACCATCGAACGACGTTCTGAGCCCATCATGATTTTGTCTTTAGCTTTTTCAAATTCTGCCATACCAACAACACGACGTGCTGAACGTGCAGCAAATAGTGCAGCTTCGTTAACTAAGTTTGCTAAATCAGCACCAGAAAAGCCTGGAGTACCACGGGCAATAACTGATGGTTTAACATCTTCACCTAACGGTACTTTACGCATATGTACTTTAAGAATTTGTTCACGGCCACGAATATCAGGTAAACCAACCGTTACTTGACGGTCAAAACGACCTGGGCGCAATAATGCAGGGTCTAATACATCTGGACGGTTAGTTGCGGCAATAACGATTACCCCTTCATTACCTTCAAAACCATCCATTTCAACTAGCATTTGGTTTAATGTTTGTTCACGTTCATCATGACCGCCACCCATACCCGCGCCACGTTGGCGACCTACAGCATCGATTTCATCGATAAAGATAATACATGGTGCAGATTTTTTTGCTTGCTCGAACATGTCTCGAACACGTGAAGCACCAACACCAACAAACATTTCAACAAAGTCTGAACCAGAAATAGTAAAGAACGGTACTTTAGCTTCACCGGCAATAGCTTTTGCTAATAAGGTTTTACCTGTACCAGGTTGGCCTACCATTAAAACACCCGATGGAATGCGTCCACCTAGCTTTTGAAAGCGTGAAGGGTCTTTTAGGTAATCAACTAATTCTGAAACTTCTTCTTTTGCTTCGTCACAACCTGCAACATCAGCAAAAGTAGTTTTAATTTGGTCTTCGCTTAGTAAACGCGCTTTTGATTTGCCGAAGCTCATCGCACCTTTACCGCCACCACCTTGCATTTGACGCATGAAGAATATCCACACACCAATAAGTAGTATCATCGGAAACCACGAGATAAATATTGACGTAAGTAAGCTTTGTTCTTCAGGTAATTCACCAGAAGCATTAACGCCTTGTTTAACTAAATCGTTGATTAAATCACGATCATAGCCACCAGGGATAACAGTAACGAAGTTTTCACCACTACGTTTAATACCATTAATAACGCCATTTCTATCAACGTCAACTTCTCGAATTTGTCCTTGACGTACGTCTTGGATAAATTGTGTGTAATCTACTTGTTGTTCATTGTCGCTTCCAGGGGTAAAACTTTGGAAAACAGACATTAATACAACTGCAATAACTAACCATAAAATAAGATTTTTTGCCATATCGCTCAACTTAATGACCTCTTGCTAATGTTCAAAATGGTGCGATGAAATAATTCCATCTAATTTACTACAATTTAAAGCCGGTAGCCACAAGATAAACTTCACGTGAACGAGCACGTGACGATTCAGGCTTGCGGGTCTTAACGGTTTTAAATGCGGCTCGAGCATCTTTCATAAACTGCTCAAACCCCTCTCCTTGGAACACTTTCACAACAAAAGCGCCATCTTTCTTTAATACTTGATTACACATATCTAATGCTAACTCCACTAAATACATGCTGCGAGCTGCATCCGCAACTTCATTACCGGTAAAATTAGCTGCCATGTCAGACATCACAACATCAATATTTTTGCCGTTAATTCTTTCCAATAATGCATCTAATACTGCTTCTTCACGAAAATCACCTTGAAGAAAATCTACGCCAGCAATAGGATCCATTGATAAAATATCACAGGCTACCACTTGGCCATTATCACCAACAGCTTTAGTAGCATACTCTGACCAACCACCTGGCGCCGCACCTAAGTCGACTACCTTCATGCCCGGCTTGATAAGTTTATCTTTCTTGTTTATTTCTTCAATTTTAAAAACAGCACGTGAGCGAAGCCCTAACCTTTGCGCTTTTTTAACGTATTCATCATCAAAATGCTCTTTTAACCACCGAGCACTACTGACACTGACCTTATTTTTACTCATTTATTCCACTTATATAATTATGCGGTTCAAGGCTATACAGCCCAGTTATACACTTATTTTACTACTAACTACCAAGATAAAGGCACTAATTCTTATATAAAATCACTAAAAAAGTACATTTAAAAGCTGTCACTTAGTAAACAATATTAGTATTACAAACTAGATGGAGGTAAAATAGTGATAATTCAAGCTAACTTGTAACGAAAATTGTTAATGATCTTAAATAAAAAACAAATCCAATATTTAAAAGGCCTAGCACATAGCCTTAAACCCGTTGTATTACTTGGTAACAACGGCCTTACTGAAGCGGTAGTTGCAGAAATCGATTTCGCTTTAAATCATCACGAATTAATCAAAGTTAAAATTCCAACCGATGATCGTGAAACTAAAGCACTTATTGTTGAAGCGATTTGTCGTGAAACAAACTCAACTAAAGTGCAAGTTATCGGTAAAACACTCGTTGTTTTCCGCCAAGGCGAAGAAAAGAAAATTCGCGTGCCGAAAATCTAATCATTTTCTAACACTGATTATGTTTTACGTTAAAAAGGGCTACTGCCCTTTTTTTGTATCTGGATGATTATCAAAAGTAACAAACCCACTACATTAGAAAAAACTAATATACAATATTTTTACCTTGGCATAGAATGTTATATCAATTTCATTAAGTTCGTGATCTTGTTTTGCGTAGAAAGAATGAATCAAGGCAAGACGCTCGATTGAGCAATAGCTAGCTATTGTGATTAAGAGCAACGCAGCCTAGGATTATTTTAACTAGCAAAAGTAGGCACTAATTTAATGATATTAGTATTAATACTACATAAATAGTAAAAAAGGTTTTGAAATGATTTTATCTGTACCTGAATTAGTTGCCCAAGCGAAAGAGTCTGTTGAGTGCATAAGTGCTGAACAAGCCTTTAAAAATAAAAATGCGACCTTTATTGATGTTCGAGAGCCTGCAGAATGCAATACCTCAACAGTTGAAGGGTCAATACAAATTCCTCGCGGTGTTTTAGAAATGAATATTGCAAAGTACTGTGCTGAAGCTGATATGGAGATTTACTTGCATTGTGTTTCAGGTGGCCGTGCAGTATTAGCTGCAGAGCAACTAAAACGTATAGGTTATAGTAATGTTAAAGCGATTAGTTGTAAGCATGATGTCGTTTTTCAGGCACAAAAAAGTCAGTAAATATTAATACTCTGCTGATATGGCTTAGAGTCTTAGTTAATAGCTACTGACTTTTAATAGTTACGATCATGATTATAACTAGTAATAAATGCTCTGACTTAAACTAAGTATGGGAGCATTTATTGTACTTGTGCATAGTTAACGCTGAGTAATAACTTAAATATGATCTACTGAAATAATCTCATATTCAACAACGCCACCAGGAGTTGTTATTTCGATTTCAGTATCAACTTCTTTACCAATTAAACCACGCGCGATAGGCGAGTTTAATGAAATGCGACCAGTTTTAAAATCAGCTTCATCGTCACCTACTATTTTGTAAGTCACTTCAACTTCAGTATCAATATTCAACAATTTAACTGTCGTACCGAAGATAACTTTACCATTGTTAGGTATTTTCGTTACATCGATAACTTGAGCATTACATAAGCGACCTTCAATATCTTGAATTCGCCCTTCACAGAAACCTTGCTCTTCTTTGGCAGCGTGGTATTCCGCATTTTCTTTTAAGTCGCCGTGCTCACGTGCATCAGCAATGTCTTTGACAATGCGTGGACGCTTTTCTGTTTTTAAAAATTTTAGCTCTTCTTTTAGCTGCTCAGCACCAAGAAGTGTCATTGGGTATTTTGTCATTTTACTCTTCTTTCTATAACAAGAAAGGCGGTTTACCTATGCTACTAATAGCAGGTAACCACCTTTATAAAATAATTCGCTTAAATAAAATTTAAAAATGAATTTACTATTTATTTCAATCCTAACAAATTCATCTTAAAAATAATATTATTTACAACGTTTATGTAACTCTTGAATTGACGTTACAACGTTACGGTCATCAGCAGCATGTGATTGACAAGCGGCAAATGCAGCGTTCAATGTTGTAGTATATGCGACTTTATAACGTAAAGCACCACCACGTAAAACTTTAGAATCTTCAATCGCTTTGCGACCTTCTGTAGTATTAATAATGTAGTTGTACTCGCCATTTTTAATTCTATCAAGAATATGCGGACGACCTTCGTGAACTTTGTTCACTAAACGACAAGGTATGTTCGCTTCACCAAGAATAACCGCAGTACCATGCGTTGCATCAACATCATAGCCTAATGCAACCATTTGTTTTGCTAGCTCAACAACACGTTCTTTATCGCTATTACGTACTGAGATTAATGCACGACCATCTTTTGGTACTGATACGCCAGCACCTAAGTTAGCTTTAGCATAAGCTTCTTCAAAGGTATCGCCAACGCCCATTACTTCACCTGTTGAGCGCATTTCTGGGCCAACAAGCGGGTCACTACCGTGGAACTTGTTAAATGGAATAACCACTTCTTTAACAGAAAAATATGGAGGAATAACTTCTTTCGTAATGCCCTGTTCTTTCAAAGATTTACCCGCCATAACACGAGCACCAACTTTCGCTAAAGGCACAGCAGTTGCTTTTGAAACAAATGGAATAGTACGCGCAGCACGTGGGTTTACTTCAATTAAGTAAACTTTACCGTCTTTAACTGCCATTTGCGTATTCATTAAACCGTTTACGCCAAGTTCAAAGGCTAAGTCGGTTACTTGCTTACGCATTACATCTTGAACTTCTTGGCTTAAGCTGTAGGCCGGTAATGAACATGCAGAGTCACCAGAGTGAACGCCCGCTTGTTCGATATGTTGCATAATACCGCCTACAACAACATCAGTACCATCACAAACAACATCAATATCAACTTCAATTGCGTCATCTAAGAAATGGTCAAGTAGTACTGGTGAATCGTTAGAAACACTTACTGCTTCAGTCATGTAACGGCGTAAATCATCTAAGTCGTAAACAATTTCCATTGCGCGACCACCTAAAACATAAGATGGACGAACCACTAATGGAAAGCCAATAGCTTCAGCTTTCGCCATGGCTTCATCTAGTGAAGTTACTGTCGCGTTTTCAGGTTGTAATAAACCTAAACGGTCAACCGCTTGTTGGAAGCGTTCTCTGTCTTCGGCGCGGTCAATCGCATCTGGCGAAGTACCAATAATTGGTACGCCAGCGGCTTCTAGGGCACGAGCTAATTTAAGTGGTGTTTGACCGCCATATTGTACGATAACGCCTTTTGGCTTCTCGATACGGACAATTTCAAGCACATCTTCAAAGGTAATTGATTCAAAGTATAAACGATCAGAAGTATCGTAATCAGTTGAAACCGTTTCAGGGTTACAGTTAACCATGATAGTTTCATAACCGTCTTCACGAAGTGCTAATGCTGCATGTACACAACAGTAATCAAATTCAATACCTTGACCGATACGGTTTGGACCGCCACCTAAAATCATGATTTTGTCATTATCTGTTGGGTTAGCTTCACATTCTTCATCATACGTTGAGTACATGTAAGCCGTATCAGAGCTAAACTCAGCAGCACAAGTATCAACACGCTTATATACTGGGAATATGTCAGCATTGTGGCGTTTTTTACGCACTTCAGCTTCAGCAACACCAATTAATGCCGCTAAACGAGAATCAGCAAAACCTTTACGTTTTAACTTACGCAAGTACTCAGGCGTTAATACTTTTAAACCACCTTCAGCAACTTTCGCTTCTTCTAAAATAATGTCTTCAATTTGTACTAAGAACCAGCGATCAACTTTTGTTAAGCGGAAGATATCATCAACCGTTAAACCTAAACGAAATGCATCGGCAATATACCAAATTCGGTCAGAGCCAGCTTCTTGCAATTCATGCATGATTTTAGTTTTAGCACCTGGCTGAGTTACATCAACCATAGAGTCAAAACCATTTACGCCAACTTCTAAGCCGCGTAACGCTTTTTGTAGTGACTCTTGCTGGTTACGACCAATTGACATCACTTCGCCAACCGATTTCATTTGGGTAGTAAGTCTATCTTCACTGCCTGCGAACTTTTCAAAGTTAAAACGTGGAATCTTAGTTACAACGTAATCGATAGTCGGTTCGAATGACGCTGGTGTAGCACCGCCAGTAATATCGTTAGTTAATTCATCTAACGTATAACCTACAGCAAGTTTCGCTGCAATTTTTGCAATTGGGAAACCTGTTGCTTTTGAAGCAAGTGCCGACGAGCGAGATACACGAGGGTTCATCTCAATAATAACCATACGGCCAGTATCAGGACAAATACCAAATTGTACGTTTGAACCACCTGTTTCAACGCCAATTTCACGCAATACCGCAATCGAAGCATTACGCATGATTTGGTATTCTTTGTCTGTTAGCGTTTGTGCTGGAGCAACAGTGATTGAGTCACCAGTATGAATACCCATAGGGTCAAAGTTTTCGATAGAACAAATAATGATACAGTTATCATTTTTGTCGCGAACCACTTCCATTTCATACTCTTTCCAACCAATTAATGATTCATCAATCAATAATTCTGACGTTGGAGAAAGGTCTAAACCACGAGTACAAATTTCATCAAATTCTTCGCGGTTATAAGCGATACCGCCACCCGTGCCGCCCATGGTAAATGAAGGGCGAATAATACAAGGGAAACCTAAGGTTTTGCTTGCTTCATGAGCTTCTGCGATAGTATGAACAATTTCAGCACGTGGAGTATCTAAGCCAATTGCTTTCATGGCTTTGTCGAAACGGCTGCGATCTTCAGCTTTATCAATAGCGTCAGCGGTAGCGCCAATCATTTCAACATTAAATTCTGCTAATACACCTTTCGCTTCAAGCTCAAGTGCACAGTTTAATGCCGTTTGACCACCCATAGTCGGTAATACCGCACATGGACGTTCTTTTTCAATAATTTTACGAACAACTTCCCAGTGAATAGGTTCGATGTAAGTTGCATCAGCCATTTCTGGGTCAGTCATGATTGTTGCTGGGTTAGAGTTAACTAATACTACTCGGTAACCTTCTTCGCGTAATGCTTTACATGCTTGTGCGCCAGAATAATCAAACTCACATGCTTGACCAATAACAATTGGACCAGCGCCTAAGATCAAGATAGTTTTTAAGTCTGTACGTTTTGCCATTTTATAATCTCTCTTCTCTTGTCTAGGGTCTACGCTTTTTTAGCAGCAACGATTAGGTCAATGAAATGGTCGAACAACGGTGCTGCATCAGCAGGACCAGGGCTCGCTTCAGGATGGCCTTGAAAACTAAAAGCAGGCTTGTCTGTGCGGTGAATACCTTGAATTGAACCATCAAACAGTGATGTGTGTGTCACAGCCAAGTTTTCAGGCAAATTGTTTTCATCAACAGCAAAACCATGGTTTTGTGCAGTGATCATCACAACATTACGCTCGAAGTCTTTAACTGGGTGATTGCCACCATGATGACCAAATTTCATTTTGATGGTTTTAGCGCCACTGGCTAAACCAAGTAGTTGATGGCCTAAACAAATACCAAATACTGGGATATCTGTTGTTAAGAATTTTTTAATTGCCGTAATAGCATAATCACAAGGCTCAGGGTCACCAGGGCCATTTGATAAGAAAATACCGTCAGGATTTAATGCTAAAACATCTTCGGCAGAAGTTTGTGCAGGCACTACGGTAAGTTTACAACCTCGGTCAACTAACATACGTAGAATATTACGTTTAGCGCCGAAATCGTAAGCAACCACATGAAACTTAGAGTTTTCTGGAGTGATGTGCCCTTTTCCAAGCTCCCAGCTGCCTTCTGTCCACTGGTATGCTTCTTTAGTAGAAACAACTTTTGCTAAATCCATGCCTTTAAGACCAGGAAAGTCTTTCGCTTGCGCTAAAGCCGTTGCTTCTTCTAGGTTGTCGCCAGCTAGTATACAGCCGTTTTGCGCACCTTTTTCACGTAAAATACGGGTTAATTTACGCGTATCAATATCAGCAATACCTAAAATATTTTTAGCTTTTAAGTAGTCGCTTAAACTTTGTTCATTTCGAAAATTACTCGCTAATAACGGTAAATCACGAATAACTAAACCTTTAGCCCAAATAGTGCTAGATTCTTCATCTTCACTATTGGTACCTGTGTTACCTATATGTGGGTACGTTAGGGTAACAATTTGCTCTGCATACGAAGGATCTGTCAGAATTTCTTGGTAACCCGTCATTGAAGTATTGAATACTACTTCACCAACAGCCGCCCCTTCTGCACCGATAGCGGTGCCCTTAAATACAGTGCCGTCTTCAAGCACTAAAATAGCAGATTTAGTCAATTTAACCTCCGTTAAGAAGAAAGAATATCAATGGCGAAACAACTAATAACTTCACCATTAATTACAAAAGCGATACGCACAAAAAATGCCAAAAACTAAAACCAGTTCATCATGAACAGTAAATTTTTGACAAAATCCACTTATTTTACGCTTGGAAGTTTCTTTCGTCTAGTAAAAAATGTAAAAACTCATCGTTTTTAACGAAATTACTACAAAGACGCCAAAAACAATACTTATCTATACAAAACACCCGGAAATACTAACCATTTAGTCAGGTTTTTATTCACCGGATGGCTTGGCTAATCTTTCAGCCCTAAAACATCTTGCATGTCGTAAAAACCAGCAGGTGCTTCACTTAACCAAAATGCGGCGCGCATAGCACCAAGTGCAAAAGTCATTCGTGAACTGGCTTTATGTGTTAATTCTAGGCGTTCACCGATATCAGCAAAGTAAGCCGTATGTTCACCAACAATATCGCCAGCACGCACAGTTGCAAAACCGATAGTGCTTGGATCTCTTTCATCAGTGATGCCTTCTCGACCATAAACCGCGACTTTATTTAAATCTCGACCTAATGTGTCAGCAATGACTTGTCCCATTTTCACGGCAGTACCTGAAGGTGCATCTTTTTTAAATCGGTGATGCGCTTCAAAAATTTCTATATCAGTATAGTCGCCAATAGCTTTCGCGGTAATTTCGAGTAATTTAAACAGTAAATTCACCCCAACACTGGTATTTGGCGCTAATACTAGCGGAATATTCTCGCCAGCCGCTTTAATGGTGTCGACTTGTGCGTCTGAAAAACCAGTGGTACCAATCACTAACGCTTTGTTGTGCTGTTTACTCCATTGTATGTGCTCAAGTGTGGCGTCAATTGAAGTAAAATCAATTAATACATCTGCGTCTAGAAGAGTTTGGTAATCCGTTGTGGTTTTATTGCCGATGGCACCAATACCTGCTATTTCACCCAGGTCAAAGTTTTCAAATGATGAGCCTTCACGAACACTGCCACCAACAAGCTCAATCGATTTATGCTCGATAGCCGCTTGTATTAAGTTACGGCCCATGCGTCCGCTACATCCTAAAATAGCTACTTTCACTTTCATGACAACTGCTTCCTACTCATTAATTTTATAAGATATGTTTAAAGGGGTATTTAACTGAACCGACTGGCTTAACTCTTGCGAAACAACATTGAAAATTTTCCATTGCCCATTGTTAAAAGCAATATGGTAAAAAGCTGAAAAGTCAGTGAAAATTTCACCATTATCGCCAATAAACTGCCAATCAACACAGGCTAGTAGCAAGTTTTCGCTCAATTCGCTAAAACTGGCCCTTAATGCGTCAAACTGCGTTATTTTTGCGTGACTAAGCACGGTGAATATATCTAAAAACTCTCGTTCAAATGCGCTACCGTCTTCAATAAGTACAACTTTATCTGGCGTATGCAAAGTACATGGCAACTGATAACACTGCTGAGTATCTGCCATATTTTGCTGATGAAACGCTTTTAGGTAGCGTTGAAATAATTGTTCGATAGCTAATTGATACATTGGTTTTATTTTGCCCAAGCTTTAGTGATTTTTAAATTAAGCCTATAAAAAAGCCCTCAATTGAGGGCTTTTAAAAAATAGCTTAATTAGCTAACGATGGTTAATAACTCAACCTCGAAAACCAAAGTTGCATATGGAGGAATGGCACCTTGAGAGCCACGTTCACCGTATGCTAAGTTGTATGGCACGTATAAACGCCATTTTGAACCTTCAGTCATTAACTGTAATGCTTCAGTCCAACCAGCGATAACGCCACCAACTGGGAATTCAGCAGGTTGGCCACGATCAACAGAGCTATCAAAGATATCGCCGTTGATGAAAGTACCGTGGTAGTGCGTACGTACAGTGCTAGCGGCTGTTGGCTTTTCGCCTTCGCCTGTTGCTAAAACTTCGTACTGTAAGCCTGACTCAGTTGTTGTTACTTCGTCACGCTTAGCATTTTCTACTAAGAAAGCTTCGCCTTCAGCTGACTTTTCTTTAGCTTCAGCTTGCTCTAGTTCTTGCATCTTCTGAGATACAATACCAAAAGCTTCGTTTAAGTCTTCATCAGATACTTGGCTAGCTGCGTTTGCAATCGCATCAGCTAAACCTGCTTGAACAGCAGATACATCAAATTCTTTAAAAGGATTGTTACGTAATTGGTCACCTAATTGACGACCTACACCGTAGCTTACGCGTTGTTCGATAGTTTCGATTTTATTTTCAGACATTATTTAATCTTCACATTAATTGATACGATAAAAATTCGCGAAAGGATAGCATAAAGTTCACTCAGTCTGTAGTACTAGCAACAGTAATTTGGTTATTTATTATAATTTTTTTACTTTTATTTATGCTGTATTTAATGATGACCATTAACTTACTTCATTCAATGCTATTTACTCATACTTGCAACTAGCTTTTGATAACATTGCGTTAACACTGGTGCCGATAAATTAAGTGCCGTTACTTGTGCCATCGGATACGCAACCAAAATATCAAATTCCGATTGTTGCCCTGCGGCAATATCACGCTGCATTGATGTTTCACTGGTTTCAGGTAAACGAGAAAGAAAGGTTAAGGTTTCTTTGATATGCTTATTATTAAGGTTTACGCCCATTTTACGGGCAATATCAGCATATTCATTAATAATACGTTCAAGTAAAAACTCAATATGACTTTGTGAGCGTATTTCGCCTAAGTTAAGTTTTCTTGCCGATGCTAGCGCACCCCATGCCGCGACAAATATAAACTTTCGCCATAATGCCAGTTCAATATCACTGGTTATGCCAACACTAATGCCAGCTAGCTTTAAACGCTTAGCAATATTGCTGAGTTGCTCAGTGTCAGTAGATTTTTTCGCTAATGCTAACTCTGCACTCTCATGTGTTACACCTTCAAAGTTAAAAGCACCTAATGTAACATGAGGTTTTGCGCCAGTATGATTGATTACGCCTTCTGCTGTTTTTTCAGCAATAATTTTTGCCAAGCCACCAAAAATATTTTCTGCGGCAATACCATGCGCTTGCATAACATCTGCGGCGTTAACGCCATTTAATAAAGAAACAACACAAGTTTGCTGATGAATTAGTGGTTTGATTTGGGCAATGGCTGTTGGCAATTGATATGACTTTACGCAAAGAAAAATAACATCTGCAGGCGTTGTTAAGCTATCAAGACTTAGGTTTTCAGCATTAACAACGCTAACTTTGCTTAAGTTAACATCACCTTCGATACTATTGATCGTTAAGCCCGATGTTTGCAGTGTCTGTAATTGCTGACCTCGTGCTATGAAGGTCACATTTTCGCCATGCTGGGCTAAACGACCGCCAAAATATCCACCAACAGCTCCACAACCGACAATAACAAAATGCATGCTACTTCCTTTACTATTTAAATTTGCGTCTAAAATTTGCTGAAGTTTACCATGCAAAATAACAAAATTCTCAGGAGCTTAAGGTTATAAAAGAACTAAGAAGTTAAATTTTAATCAATGAAACATCACATTGAGCATAATTTGCCACAGCATTTGCCGTAGAGCCAATCAAGGCATTAAGGCCTTTCTTTGAATGCGTACCGAGAACAATCAAATCGGCACCTTTATGTTCGGCAAGTAAACAAATTTGCTCGTACGCTTTACCAAATTTTATCGTAACGTTTTTCAACGGTATATCTAAAGCGGTGGCTTTCGCTTCAATTGAAGGTAACGCATTTTCTTTTAGTTCTTTCTGATAATCATTAGGCAGCAGCGTATAGGGAATTATATGAGTTACCAACAGTTTAGCGTTACATAACTGTGCAATTTGGTGCGCTTTAGATAAAACCTGCTCACCTTCATCACTATTTTCTATTGCGCAAATTATAGTTTTATACATTTGATATCCTTAAATTTTATAAATAATAAAAGAGTAGCTTATCTCAGTTGAAGATAAGAAAAACGGCTCAACATTCATCAATCCCTATTGTCGACATTGCCCTTTCCTTCAAAAAAAATTTACAATAGCGACTACTTAAACTTACCAGATGAGGAGCAAAACTCAATCTGATAAGTTGATGTGAATCAATCTATATAGGACTTTATTTTTAGGAATAAATGTAGCGATAGTGTTTGAGTTAAAAAATAGAAATACAACGTTATGTAAGTGCTTAGAAGGGGCGACAATAACGATATGTTTGGGCTAGCTAAGGCATAATATTTTAAAGTGATGATACACCAAACGGTGTTCGATATATCATCACCAAATTAGTTGAATTTACAGTTAAACGAATAACCTAATAAGCAAGCGCGATCGCATTTTCAACCATATCAATTAACTCTCTATAACCAAAACGAGTGAGTGGCTTACCGTTTACAAAGAATTGTGGTGTTGCACGTACTTCAAGCGTTTTAGCATCAGCAACATCTTGAGAGATAACATTTGCTACTTTTTCACTCACCATATCAGTTTGTAATTGCTGCTTATCTATCGCCAAAGACGATAGTAATTGTAATGCCTGCTCAGGTTGCGCAGTATGGTGGCGTGTCCAGCCCTGCTGATTAGCAAATAATAGCTTTAAAGCCGGCCAGAACTTTCCTTGCAAGTGAGCAGCTTCCAGCATAGCAACAACCTTGTCTGCACCTTTGTGAAATGGTGTGTAACGCATTTCAACTTTTACTTTTCCTGGATACTTTTTAATGATGTCATTAACTAAAGGATAAAACTGCGCACAGGTTTCACAAGCAGGGTCAAAAAACTCAACAATAGTAATTTTAGCATCAGCAGCACCTTTACTTGGTGAGCCTGAGCGACTTACAACATCAGCATTATTGTTAGCTAACTCATTTTCTTTGGTTTCTTGTTGTGTTTGAAATATCGACGTAGCAGCGACAAAAGCCAAAGAAAGTATAACAGCAGTGCTTAGAAATAGTATTTTTTTATTCAAGGTGACCTCGGTTAATTTTAGTATTAGCAAAAAACAGTAAGACGCCAATAGCGGCAAAGGTTAATAAAGACATCATTGGCATATTGAGCCAACCAAATATATTTAAATGTGTTTCTGAACACGGAATATCAGCAACACAAGGTTGTGCACTTTCAGGAATAGCGCCTGCAACGAGTAAAACATGAAATAACGCCACTAAACCGCCAAATAGTGTTAGCACGCCAGCATATCGAATGACTTTACCGTCAAAAGGGAATAATGCTAAAGGAAGCATTAACACCAAAGGGTACATGGCAATACGTTGATACCAGCATAAAACACAAACTGGTAATTTAACGACCTCACTAAAAAATAGGCTCGCAAGCGTCGCGATTGTTGCAATTAACCAACAACCGAAGACTAAAAGCCAAGCCGGTGAAACACTTGCACTAGTGTCAGTATTTTTCATAGTACCTCAGTTTACGTAACGTCAATTCATATAACTTCAATATCAAAGTAGTCACCCATTATAATATAGCTACCGTAGTTATTAAAACGCTGGTCACTCAAATATTATTAAGCATCAATAAACTTCGGCTTAAACTGAATATTAACCATTCAAAACTTATCAAGTTAAACATTACTTATGAAAATTCAACACGTTTAGATGCTTTATGCTCTAAAAGTGCAATTAATAACTCTAAGATATTTAGGGTTTAATACATATAACAGTTGTTGCAGGCGATAAAGGAGTCAGGTCATCTTTAAAATAAACTTCTAGACGTCTAGATTGACATTGCTTAATAACACCATATAATGCATTCCTTCATAGACATTCCACTAAAAATCGTTATTGTTAAATTCGATTAAAAATAATAATAACTAATAAGATCTTATTCATGACAACTGAACTATCTGACAAACCCTCTGCTAATCCGCCGTTGAAAAGTAACATTAAACCAAGCTTAAAAAGCCTACTGCCTTTCGGTGTTTTTCTTGGGCTATTTCTCGGCACTGGTATTGTATTAACACTGCAAGGTGTTGAGTTTGCCTTTTATCAACTGCCTGCTAGCATCGCTATTATACCGGCGATACTGCTAGCAATAGCTATGGGACGAGATACCGTTAATGAAAAAATCAGCCAATTTATTCAAGGTGCTGGTCATCAAAATATTATCACCATGTGTATCATTTATCTGTTGGCTGGCGCTTTTGCCACAGTAGCAAAAGCCACAGGCAGCGTTGATGCTAGCGTACAACTTGGCTTATCGATATTTCCTGACTACTTATTATTACCTGGGCTATTCTTAGTTGCTGCTTTTCTTGCTACTGCTATGGGTACTTCAATGGGTACCATCGCCGCCATTGCCCCTATCGCATTAGGCTTTGTTGAATCGTCTGATATAAGCGCCAGCGTTATTGCCGGCTGTATTATCTCTGGCGCAATCTTTGGCGACAACTTGTCCATAATATCTGATACCACTATCGCGTCGACTCGAAGTCAAGGCGCGCATATGAAAGATAAATTTCGAGTAAACTTTAAGTTTGCGGTTCCCGCAGCATTAATTTGTTTAGCTATATTTGCCTTTAACGGCGTCACTATGGACCACCAAGCTAGCCAAGATCTCGATATAATCGGCTTCTTACCTTATATCGTTATATTAGCGTTAGCACTTAGCGGTGTGAATGTATTCATGGTGTTGATTATTGGTATTATTTTAGCTGCAGCTATCGGCATGTTAAACAATGGTTATCAACTAGCGAGTTGGGTAAGTGATATCAACAAAGGGTTTGCAGGTATGCAAGACATCTTTATTTTATCATTGTTTATTGGTGGTTTAAGCGAATTAATTAAACGCCAGGGTGGCTTAAGCGCATTAACATCTAGCATTGAACGTTTAACTCGTAAACTTAGCCCTAATAACAAAAAGCGCGCCGCCGGCATTGGTATTGCTTCATTAGCATTTAGCTGTAATTTTTTCACCGCTAACAATACGGTTTCGATTATCGTCACTGGTGAAACAGCAAAAGACTTAGCACAAGATGGCGAACTAAGCCCTGCTCATTCAGCAAGTTTGTTAGATATATTCGCTTGTATAAACCAAGGTTTATTACCTTACGGCGCACAAGCATTATTACTTGGGGCGACATTGAAAATATCTCCACTAGAAGTTGTAGCTAACGCATATTACCCAATGATTTTATTAGTCGTTGCTAGCTTTGCGTTTTGGCGACTGACCAAAAAATAACAATTAGAAATAATAATTGCGTATAAATCCATACAAAAAAAAACCTGCACAAGCAGGTTTTTTTTATGAGCTATCAATTTACACTGAACAGAAATACTTACATCGTAGGCTTAACGCATTTAGGGGCAGTCGCTTGCTTAAATAGCGGTGTTGATTTTGGCAAGTGTTCAGTTAATTGTTTAATGCGCGTTGCGTTCGACGGGTGAGTCGACATAAACTCAGGTTGCGCACCTTTAGAAAGTTTTGCCATATTTTGCCAAAGCTTGACGCTACCAGCGGGATCAAAACCTGATTTTGCCATTAAGTCTTGGCCAACAATATCAGCTTCACTTTCATGGCTACGACCATATGGCATTAATACGCCGTATTGCATACCTAAGCCTAAACCCGCCATCACAGTATTGCGGCTTTCGATGTTTTGGCTTTCTAATAAAACATTCACTAACGACAAGCCCATTTGACTAGCTTGGCTAGATGATAAACGTTCATTTGAGTGACGCTCAATAACATGGCCTACTTCGTGACCAATAATAGCGCCTAACTGGTTCTGGTCTTCAGCAACGTTTAAAATGCCGGTATAAACACCTATTTTTCCACCAGGTAGTGCAAAAGCGTTTACTTGTTCAGAATCAAATACTACCACTTCCCAAGCGCCATCGTGTGCAGATTTAGGAACATTAACGGTAATTGCTTTGGCAACACATTGCACATAACTATTAATTGCAGGAGATTGACTAATTTTTTCCTTAGTTTTCATTTCTTCAAATGAGGCAGCGCCCATTTTATTGAGTTCACCGTCAGACATCATCATTAATTGTGAACGACCAGTTGAAGACTTTGCACAGCCCGCTAATGTAATAACAGCAAGACAAATCGCTAATTTAATTTTCATTTAATTTCCTAAAATATATTCCCTATTAGCTTATTTTAAGTAATGAAAATGTAAATATCTATGCTTATTTGATAAATACACCTTGGTATCTACTTAAGGTATCTATTTAAAAGCATTAATGATTTATCCGTCTTAGGTTAAATGAAAACGAGGTACCTTCACCTAATGTACTTTGCACTTTAATATCAGATTTTAATAATTCTAGTAGCTTTTTAGTAATGGCGAGGCCTAAGCCTGTGTGTTTATTTTTGTCTTGTATGGCATTACTAGCACGGTAGCGCGTGTCAAAAATATAAGATAACTCTTCTGCTTTTATACCCGTACCATTATCAGTAATCGTTAGTCGACATTGGTTGTCACTAAACTCTTCAATGGCGAAAATAATTTTACCATTATCACTAGTATGGCGAATGGCGTTCTCTAATAAGTTACTGATCACTCGCTCAAGTTTGGCAATATCACTATGAACCTGAGTATATGAACTGCTTGGTTTTACCGAGATCTCAATATTTTTTGCGCTAGCTTCTAGATTAAACTTAGCTATTACATCGTATAGTAATTCAGCTAAATTAAAGCCTTCAAAATTTAATGACACTTGCCCACCTTCTAAATGGGCTAGTTCAAATATTTGATCAATCAGCAACTTCAATTGTAAGGTGTTTTTTAGCACCGTATTAATATACTTTTCACGTGCCTCACTGCTTAAGTTATCGCCTTTATGAGCAATCATTTCAATGTAGCCCTGTAGCGATGACAGCGGCGTACGGAGGTCATGAGAAATATCAGCAAGTAACTCTCGCCTTTGCACGTCACTTTTCTGCAATAAATTCAATTGGCCATTAATTTGATTGACCATTTCCTCAAATGCGACGCCTAATTGGTGTACTTCGTTATTACTGTTCATCATCCAAGGCGTTAATGTAACTTTAGATTTATCAAAACCAGCTTCTTTAAGCTTTTGAATATCGCGATTAAGACGGCGAAGTGGTCGAGTGAAATAGTAAAATATACCAAGCATAACAATGAATAAGAATAGTAGCGCACCAACTAGCATCACCATTGAAAGCTCAGCTTGGCGATCTGAATCTAAACGATTATAAGCTGACTCGTAACGTTCACCGGCAACAATAACGTAAAGGTAGCCTCTTAACTCGCTGCCATTGAAAACAGGGGCGGCAGAAAATATTTTTTGGCGAGTCGCATGCTGAGGATCATCGCCATAAATGGGCAAACTAATTTGGTTTTGTGTTAATTGAATAAGAGGTTTTAAATCAATTCGGTCACGTTTTATTAATGATGGCGCTATTGAGTGGGTTAAAATGTCACCATTTGGGTCGACAAAATAAAACTCAAACGCTGGCCCCAATACCATCAAGGTATGAAATAGGTTTTTCAAGGCTTGATGGTCGTACGCACCTTGTTGTAGCAAAGGATTATCACGCGCTAAACTTGCGGCAAGTGACAGGTGAAGATGTTGCTCTGATTCATAACGTGTGGTTTGTTCTAAGTGCTGCGCCCAAACAAAAAACACACTGATAATGACAATAAATACCACTAACAACGACAAAGATAGTCTGTGGTAAAGAGATAGTTTCACGCAGCAACGCCTTGTCGACTCAGTTTATACCCTACGCCCCAAACCGTTTGCACAATTTCAGGCTTAGTAGCATTGCGTTCAACTTTATTTCTTAAACGATTTATATGTGAATTCACGGTATGTTCATAGCCGCTATGATGATAACCCCAAACAGAGCTTAATAATTGTTCACGAGAAAAAACTTGGTCAGGATGTGAGGCTAAATAGAATAATAAATCAAATTCAGTTGAGGTTAATTCAACACTTTTACCGTTTAGCTTTGCGCTGTGGGAGATATTATCAATTTGCAAAGCACCTAATGTTAAGTATTGTTCAGGCGATTGCTTTTCTAATTGTTGCTGGCTAATTTTTGATAATAAGTGCACTCGTCGTAATTGACTACGCACACGCGCTTGCAATTCTCGAACACTAAAAGGTTTGGTCATGTAATCATCGGCACCAAGCTCAAGGCCCAGCACACGATCAATCTCACTATCTCTTGACGTTACCATTAGAATCACCTGTTCGGGTTTTTGTTCTCTTAACTGTCGACAAACATCGAGTCCAGACATACCTGGTAGCATCACATCAAGCATAACTAAATCGAAGTGCTGCGTTGCTAGTTTATCTAAGGCGGCTTCGCCAGATAGACAATGTTCTACTATCACACCTACTTCTTCTAAGCTTAGGGTGACTAAATCGGCAATATCTTGATCGTCTTCAACAACCAGTATGGTATCCATGCTTTGCTCCAGCGTTATTATCTTTATTTATAAGAACGTTGGCACAAAGACAGAAATGATGATTACTCGACAAAGCAATTGATATAGCTAAAGTAGGTTATTAAAACTGCAGTATTTCACTAACACGAAGTTGCCTGCAACGACGATAAAACCAAATAACATTTAACTTTATATCAATAATCTCAACAGCCTCACACTCAGCAATTATGCTTTTTAGTTTGCTGAAAACCCAAGGCTAGTTGGCAATGTTTCATTATTTTTCTCTGTGCCTGCATGATAAGAACTTGTTTACACAGAAATACTTTCGAAACCTTTGCGAATATAATTTAACTATGTTTACTTTGTATTGATTTACTATCGCTACAAAGCAAAAGGTATTGGCGTCTATCAATCATTTAGATATAAGACGCCCAACCAATCTAACGTGTTCGCGTTATAACAATACGAGCCGTTGGATTATCCCATCGGTCAGCTTCTGTTAATACCGAAGTACTTAGACCTTCTTTGCTAGCATCATCCGCATTGGCATTGGTAACAACACCACTGTGAAAGTGAACACGGTCAAAAAGATCGTCACGAGCAGCATCAAAACCCGCACTAGCACCACCACCACCTGCGGCACCTGCTGCTGGGCCCGGCATTGTGCTTGCCGTTTCAGTGTTTGCTTCAGTGCCAGAGTCCCATGTTGGAGACATAAAGCTTACAGACTGTCCTACTGCCATATTGCTGATATCTGCAGCATTAAGACCAGTAAAAGCATCGTTAGTATCAACTAACATAGTAGTAAAGCTAATTCTTAAATCATCAACATCTAGCAAAGGTACTAATAATGTTGACGTGGCGCCGATAGATCTTGGTGGTGTTGCACCATCAGTCGCTACCGCATCTAAATATTGCGTTGCTGCTAAAGCCTCAGCTATTAAATCAGCAGGATTCCCACCTTCAGCAAGAAGCTCTAATCCAGGGCTTGCCGCTTCACCATCAATAAAGGCATTGTAACCAGGTTCATGTAAAATAATCGCCGCTGGCGAAAATGGCTGGCTATAGGTTAAATTAGTCAGTTGTACAGTGAAAACCGCAAGGTTGCCATTGGTACCATTAGTGCCGTTAGTGCCGTTAGTACCATTTGTACCATCAGTACCGTTAGTACCGTCAACACCTGGAGCGCCTGCAGCACCCGCAGCACCATTGCTTCCGTCATCACCACCACAACCAGTTGCTAGTACTGCAATAATAGGCAGCATAGCTAAACTTATTTTGTTCATATTCATGATCTATTCTCCCTAAATTAAAGTGCTGGGATAGTAATAGTTACTCGAGCAACAGGGTTCAACCAACGGTGTTCCGTAGACTGTAAATCACTAGCGCCATCAGTTAGGCTAGTATCACCTAAAACATTTCGGTGAATATGAACTGGACCATCGGTACCGTCAACAACTTCATTAGCGCCAATTGCAGTACCATCTTCTGCAAAACCTACTTTTACTGCAACGCCTGTTCCGCCAACACCTAGCGGCACTGGAGAAGCACCTACGCCTGCAACACCTGGAGCACCATAGCCACCAAGAGGAGTTCCGCCTTGTTCAACAATATCAGTACGTGTGCTATTTAATTCGTCATTTAATTCTGTACCCGCATCATAGGCGTGTAACATGTATGTGTAAGTACCTGGTGTAGTTGGGATTTTAATACTGTCTAAACCAACAAATGCATCGTTAGTTGGAATTAACATAGACAAGATAGAAAGATAAGGCTTATCCATGGTGTCGAATGGGTAACTTACCGACATTGAAGGAGGAACTAAGCCACCAAAACGATGCCAAGTATTTGTAGTATTGTCGGTATCAGTAGGGCCTAAAAGTGCTTCAAAGTTTTGACCAGATGAATCAGCATTTTGCGCATCATCAATCACACCGGCTTCTGCAAGCCATGCCAATGCAGATGTTGCTTCAACACCTGGTTCAAAAGCATCTACTGTATTGTCATGCGCTACCACTAAACGAGGAGTGAAGTGTTGAGCATGAGTGAGGTTAGTAATTTGAATATCTATTGTTTGTGCCATTAACGCTGAGCTTGAACAAGCCAATGCAATAGCTGACGCTGCTTTAAAAAGTTTCATAAGTTTCCCTTGATGACTAAATGATTTCGCATTCAGTATGCAAAGGAAACATTGCTAAACTTTCACGGAGTTATCACAAATTTATCACAATAGTTTAAATTAAAAGTAATGAAATTTATTTGTTGATTAGCGTGTCTCGACCTTTTCCTATACCATAAACATCATCAGGATAAAAGCCAAGAGTTACATGGAAGTCTTTATTTTTTAACAATAAATTTTGACGCATAAATTGTCCATCACTTGAAGATGCAACCACAAAATAACTGGTCTTATTGTCTTTTTCTACTTTGCCCAAGCCGTGTAAAGTGACACGAATTTTTTGTGATAAATTTAATTTTTCTTTATTTATGGTTTGATATTCGTAAGGATTTACCAAAGTTACATGGAAAGAATGATGATCTCGCGCCGCTTGGTGCCCTCGATAAGTAACATATTGCTCTTTACCAAGTTCATCTTTTAATTGTGACAAGTAACGACTCAACTCAACTTCAGAAACTTTACCACCTAAATAGACCAAACCAGTGTTATCTTGCAACTCACTAATATCAAGCGTTAAGGTTTTTTCCATATTTGCGCTATTTTGCTCTTTTTCCTCAGTATATTCCGACATTGCTCTTGCTAAAGTGCTTGCCTTTTTTACTGTCGGTAGCTGCCCTGTAGTCGTGTGACTTGCAATCGTTGATGCTTTTACTTTAGGTAAATGCAGTGATGCTGACTGAGCTTGAGAGTGTCCTTCCATGACAGATAGCTTTTCGCTTTTCTCAACCAAATGTTCTGCTAACGTTGTTGCTACAGCAAAGTTTGTATTGGCTAACGCAAATGATGCCAATAAAGCACCACGAAAAACGTTATTTTTTACTGATTTTCTGATCATAGTGTTCTCAATCTTAATTATTTTTAATCGTTAAAATATTCAAGTTAATATGGGTTAAACCACATCAACTAAAACTTAATAAATTTGAAGGTGCTAATATCATTAAATTTACATGCGATAATTATCTTTGGCGCTGACAATTAACTACGTTAAACGATATACTAATGATATATATCACCAACATTAATCTAAACATTATTTACCAAATGAAGCCACCCATTAGCCCTGAACTCTTTAATTATATCGCAATATCTTTGGCACGTTTTAAGTGGCAATTGTTAGCTTGGAGCGCATTCTTTTTCTGTTTGTTTATTTTGTTACAAAGTCAAATTCAACTTAATACACCAAATACATTAGTTTGGTTAGCGATATTTATTTTATTTGCTGCAATAGAAAGTTTAGTGATCAGCGCCTTCATTTTTTTCTTTCAGGTCTTACCATCAAGTAGAGAGAATAGTTTGAAGTGGCAGAAATTTCATCAGGTTATTGAATGGTGTGAAGCTTTATTGTTTACAATTTTATTACCGCTGCCCATCATCTTATTTATCTATGCTTTCGTACGTTTAGCACTTCTATAGAGCTCTTTGTGAAAAGTTGCTTGATAATTTTTAGATATGTCGGTGCTTTTGTGCATAAGCACCCAAGGCCATAAAAATGGTTAAAATTACAGGGAAAACATAGTTGGTAGGTACTGCGGCTAATTGTTGAGCTAACAACTTAGTTAACCAAATTGTTAATAAACCATAACCAAAAGCACATACCGCAACAAAAGTTAAACAACGAACAATAAAGTGCTGCTTTGCAACAAGCTTACGCACAACATTATTAATATCATTACCAAATATAACCAGCACTGTCGCGACAATAGCCATTGCAGTTTGGTATTGATAACTGCGAAACCATTGCCCTACTTCAATCAACAGTTCGTTCATAAACCCTCTAATAATTATTCAAATGAAATGAGCCAATACCTTGATATTGAAAATAAATACATCAAACCAATTTTCTAGGCTAACGGTATTAGCCTTATTATTAGTTCAATATCACCTAAGCATTACCTAAGCATTAATTAAGCATTAATTAAGCATTAATTAACGCTATCATTTCATCTTCAGTTAACACCGAAACACCTAAGTCTTGTGCCTTAGTGAGCTTTGAGCCTGCCTTTTCACCAGCAACTAAGTAATGTGTTTTAGCAGAAACACTACCGGAAACTTTAGCGCCTAAAGCTTGTAACGCCGCTTTGGCTTCATTACGTCCCATTTGACTTAATGTACCTGTAAGTACGAAAGTTTGATCTTTTAGTGGTAATTCATCATCACTTTTCACTTCAATTGTTGGCCAAGACATAATAGCTTCAAGCTCTTCAACAACTTCAACGTTATGGCTTTGGGCGAAAAAGTTAACAATATTTTTTGCTACAATAACGCCAACATCAGGTACTTGTTGCAGCTGCTCCTCAGTCGCTAACTTAATAGCATCAAAGGTTAAAAAGTAAAACGCTAAATTCGATGCGGTAGTTTCACCGACTTCCCTAATACCTAAAGCATAAACAAACTTAGCTAATGTGGTTGTTTTAGCTGCCAAAAGCCCGTTAATCAGGTTATCAGCAGATTTTTTCCCCATACGCTCCATGGTACTAACGTCAAGCTCAGTCAATTTAAACAAATCAGCAGGAGTTTTTATTAACCCCTCATCAACTAATTGTTCTACTAACTTATCTCCTAAACCATCAACATCAATTGCTTTACGAGAGGCAAAGTGTTTAATCGCTTCTTTTCGCTGTGCCTGACAATACAAACCACCAGTACAACGTAATACCGCTTCGCCTTCTGCTTTCATCACGGCAGATTGACACACAGGGCATTCACTTGGAAAGCTAATAACTTGCGCGTTTTCAGGGCGACGGTCGAGTACAACGCTAACTATTTGTGGAATTACATCGCCAGCACGACGGATGATCACAGTGTCGTTAATTTGTATACCTAGACGATTAATTTCATCTTGGTTATGTAACGTGGCATTGCTAACGGTAACGCCGCCAACAAATATCGGTTTAAGACGTGCTACTGGCGTAATTGCACCAGTACGCCCTACTTGAAAGTCAACTGCCTCAAGTATTGTTAACTCTTCTTGAGCCGGAAATTTATAAGCTGTTGCCCAACGCGGCGCTCTTGCCACAAAGCCAAGTTGTTCTTGTAACTCTATATCGTCAACTTTAAATACCGTGCCGTCAATTTCATAACTTAAAGCATCACGCTGTTGCAGAATATCTTGATAAAAAGCGTCCACTTTATCAGCATTGTCGAGTAACTTAACCTCAGGGCACATAGGTAAGCCAAGTGCTTTAATTTGACACAAACGTTGGTAATGTGAATTAGCCAACCAAGTTTCATCAACACCTTGGTCATCATTAGTTTCACTTGCACCAACATAACCAATGCCGTAAGCATAAAAAGCAAGGTTACGCTTAGCGGCGATTTTTGAATCTAGTTGACGCAAACTTCCCGCAGCAGCATTTCTAGGGTTAGCAAAACCTTTCTCGCCTTTTTTAATCGCCTGTTGATTTAAGCTTTCAAAGCTCGATTTCGGCATAAAAACTTCACCACGAACTTCTAAAATATCAGGATAATCATCACCCTGTAAGCGCAGTGGAATTGATTTTATCGTACGAACATTTTCAGTAATATTTTCACCAACACTTCCATCACCGCGCGTAGCGGCTTGAACAAAAACACCGTTTTCATAACGTAAACTTACCGCTAAGCCATCTAACTTAGGCTCGGCACAAATGGCAAAGTCATGTTCAGATTTCAAGCGGTCTTTGATGCGTTTAACAAACGCTTGCCACTCATCAGGAGAAAAAACATTATCAAGTGATAACATTGGTAATTGATGAGTCACTTGACTAAATGACTTAAGTGCTGCGCCACCGACTTTCTGACTTGGAGAGTCCATGGTTTTCAATTGTGGAAATTCAGCTTCTAAAGCGAGTAGTTCACGCATTAATCTATCGTATTCAGCGTCAGGAACACTTGGTTCATCAAGGACATAATATTGATGATTGTATTGATGAATTTGCTGACAAATTTCAGCGATACGTTTAACGGTGGCTTGCTCAGACATATACTTGCTCAGATATAGTTAATTAGCTTTAGACTATTTATTTTAAGATCATGAAAATGATTTGATTCAACAGGGCGAAGTTACAAAATATAATTGCCCTGTTGATATTATGATGTTGTGAATTATTAAAGTGAACCAATACAACTCTTACGTTCAAACTCACGAATAATACCCATGTAATGCTGTTCGGTTTGTTTGGTCATAACACAGCGTTTATCATCAAGTAATTGCGCTTTAAACTCAACCGCCAACTGCTTAGCTGCATTTAGCATTTTTTCAAATACTTCAAACGCATCACCAGTATTTGGCAGGGTCATAAACAAAGTAATTCCTTGGGTACTAAAGTTTTCAATATCATCAAGATCAAAAGTACCAGGGTTCATCATATTCGCTAGGCTAAATGTTACTTGGCCATTTCCTGCGTTGTCTTGATGACGATGAAAAATATTCATTTCACCATACCTTAATCCCAAGGTTAACAATGTTGGCAATAACGCAGCGCCAGACATCGTTTGACCTTCAGGCATAACAACAGAAAGCACAATAATCTGCGGCTTTATTTCAATTGGCTTTTCAACTGTTTCTGGCTCAGTTGCCGACATACTTGGCATATCATTTACGGCTTCATCACCAAAGTTAATTTCCATTTGGTTACGTTTAATTGCCGGTTTACGAGGATTCTTCTTACGAGTAACTGGTAATGTCACCGCTACTTTAGGCTTAGCTTGAGTAACAGGCTCTTGATAAAGGGGTTTTGAAATAGTTTTTTCTGGCTCTTGCTGTGCTAATGTTTCTTTAGCTTCTTGTGCTGGCTCAGCAAATAAGTCTTGTTCGTAGTTGTTTTCTTCAGCGTAATTCGGTGCATCAGACAATGCTTGTTGTTTTAAATGCTCTGGAACTTCTTCAGTTTCATTTAGCAAAGCGCCAAAATTTAACCCTTGTTCTTTTTCTTCAAATGCCGCTAAAGGAACATTTTCAGGCATGGGTTTATCTGTATGAAACTCCTCGCTATCTTCAACGGTGTGAGATTTAAGCGTGGTTTCATCATGCTTTGTATTACTCGCAACAACTTTCGGCTTACTTACGCCGTCTTGGTCAAATCCGGAACCATCAAACCCTCTTGCTTCTGGTGCAACAGGCTCACCTTTAGCTTTTAATTTGTAAGGATTTTTTTGTTTTCTAATGGTCCAGTAACCATGAATGAAAATGGCTGCTATGACAATAGCACTAATAATAATTAATGTGTTTCTGAAATTACCTTCCATTACCTAGCCTATTCTTATACTTTTCTTTTTATGCATCTGACATAGCGATAGCTTCATCAATATCAACAGCTACCATACGTGAAACTCCCGCTTCAAACATAGTAACACCCGTTAAGTGTGATGCCATCTCCATTGCTATTTTATTGTGACTTATATATATAAATTGTACTGTTTTCGACATTTCTTGCACCAAGTTACAAAATCGGCTGACATTAGCGTCATCTAATGGTGCATCAACTTCATCCAATAAACAAAATGGTGCAGGGTTAAGTCGAAAAATCGCAAAAACTAATGATAATGCGGTCAGCGCTTTTTCTCCACCAGATAATAGATGAATCGTGCTATTTTTTTTACCTGGCGGTCTTGCCATTATCGTAACACCGGTATCTAGCAAGTCTTCACCGGTTAATGTTAGGTATGCTTGCCCACCACCAAAAACTTTTGGAAATAGCTTTTGTAAATCATTATTAACCTGATCAAAGGTCAATTTAAACTTATGTCGACTTTCTTTATCTATTTTTGCTATGGCTGATTCTAACGTTGCAATAGCACTATTGAGATCTTGATCTTGCTGATCCAAATAATTTTTACGTTCAAATTGCGTTTCATATTCTTCAATGGCAGCTAAGTTTATCGCCCCCAGTAATTGAATATCTTTCGCAAGTTTAATAAGTTGAGCTTGCCATAGCGATTCTTTTGCATGCTCTGGCATTTCTTTGACAACACTATCAATGTTTTGTTGCAGCTCAGTCAATACCTCCATGGCACTTTCCGCTCGCAATTTAAACCCTTCGCTGTCTAATTGTAAACGAGCAAGCTGCTCATTAAGCGTACTAACCTTGTTTTGACTGGTTTTCGCCGCAAGTTCTAAAGCTGATAATTGCGTTTGACTATCATTGAGTACTTTTTGGTTAAATTGTAACTTTTCATTAATTACCGCCAAGTTATCAAGCCATTGCGGTAGGTTTTGTTCAAACTCCTGCAATGGTGTATTGCTTTCGCTCACCACCTGACTATTAGACGCTACTCGTTGTGTTAAAATATTAATGTTTTCTTGATTGGCGCGAATCGTTTGCTCACGTTGCGCCTGCTGACTTTTTAATTGTTCTATCGTTAAACCAAATTGATGACGTTGACGATGTAATTCTTGGCTACGTAGTTGAATTTTTTCAATAGCAACTTGCAATGTTGATTGTTGCTCTGAATAGTCTTGTGAAACACCTTCGCCTTCATTCGACAATACGCTAAGTTGTTGCTGTGCAGTAGCTAAGTATTGCTGAGCATCCGTTTGATTTTTATTTTCACCGTCAATTTGCGCGAGTAAGCCTTCTCGTTCACGTTGGTTATGTTGCTGCTCTTGTTGATATAACGATAAAACTTTTTCAACTTGATGCAACTGACTTTTTTGCTGTTCAATGCTGGCACTTGTAGCAACTTTATCTTGCTGCAATTCACTTAACTGTTTTGCTGTTTTAGTTAGCTGCTCTTCAAGAACGGCTTGCTCACTAATCAATGATTGTAATTGACCTTGTTCTGAATCGAGCTGACGTTGCAAGCTAATATAGTCGTAACCTTGCTCAAATTTACCTTTTCTTAAAATATGCTGACTTAACCAAGTACCATCAGGGCAAATTAAGCTTTCATGACGGGATATATTAGCTAATTGTTGTTTAGCATTACTATAGTCAGTGGCTAGTAAAATATCATTAAACCAAGGAGTGAGTTCATCAACCCCTGATACTTTGCTAGCCAAACTTCTGGTGTTTATTTCGCAATTTACCTGACTTTCAACTTTGCAGTCTTTAAAAACAAAGCACAATGTTTGAGCCGTTAAATTCTCGCCTTCATCAGCCTCAGGTAACGCTTCAATTAAGTGACCTGCTAATAAATGAGATAATACCGCTTCAACGGCAAACTCCCAACCAGGCGCAACATCAAGTTGGCTTTGTATACTTTCTAATACCGGAATATTTTGCTCAACAAACCATTGCTCTTGGTTTTTACTCCACAAAGATTTATCAGCAAGCTTAGCGTTCACATCCGCAATAATTTGTTTTTTAACCGCTTGTTGTGCCGTTAAGGTTGAAAATTGTTGCTGTAGCGTCTGGTTTTGCGTCGTCAACTGATTTTCAGTAAGAATAAATTCACTAGTTTGGTGCTGTAAACCTTCAATAGCCTTTAAAATAGTGCTTTTTTCTTGCTGGTGTTGCGAGTTCACAAGGTTGTTGAGCTCTGGAAGATGAGCTAATTGCTTATTAAGTTTTTCAACACGCAATTTCGCTTGTTCGAGCATGGTTTGTTGTTGAGTTATCTCAGCATGAACTTTCAACTTTTGTTGCTGATAGTCATCACGTTTTTGTTGCTGCTGCTGCCATAGTGCATGCAATTGCTTTTGTTGACTTTGCTGGAGTTCCAATTCACTTTGCTTGCTATTTAATTCTGTTTCAATCGCTTGTAATTGCGGTTGCTGCTCAACTAATTGTTTAACACAAACTTGTAACTGCTCTTGCTCTGTTAATACTAATTGTTGGGCATTTAACAGTTGTTGCTGCGTGAGAACATTGTCTGCTTGCGACTTTGCCGCCTGCTCTTTCAAATGCTTAATGTTTTGTTCAGCACGTGTAATGTCTTGCGTTAAATTGAGCTTTTGCTGTTGTAAAGTTTGATTACCATCATTACAGCTAACCACGGCCTCTTTTAACTTTATAATTGCTAATTCGTGTTGGCTGATTTGGGCATTTTGACTGGCCACTTTATTGTCAATTTCAACAATACGTGTTTGATGCTGTTCTCTTTGTTGCTCAAACTTCTGCCAGCGCAATACGGCAAGTTCCGCTTTATATTTGCGCTCTTGTTGTTTTAAGGTACGAAAGCGTTTCGCGGCTTGTGCTTGTTGGTGCAATTTATCGATTTGCACATCAAGTTCAACGCGAATGTCGTTTAAACGAGTTAAATTTTCTCGGGTGTGACGAATACGTGTTTCAGTTTCTTTGCGGCGTTCTTTGTATTTAGAAATACCAGCCGCTTCTTCAATAAAGACTCTTAGCTCTTGCGGTTTTGACTCTATTAAACGAGAAATTGTGCCCTGTTCGATAATTGCATAACTACGAGGGCCTAGACCTGTACCAAGGAAAATATCAGTGATATCACGTCGGCGACATTTTGAACCATTTAAAAAGTAGGTATTAACCCCTTCTCGGTTAACAACACGGCGTACAGAAACTTGGTTACGATCGGCCATATTACCTTGAATACGGCCTTGGGTATTATCAAATAGCAATTCAACGCTGGCTTGCCCGATAGGTTTTCGACTTGCCGCACCATTGAAAATAACATCAGTCATGGCATCGCCACGAAGGTTTTTTGCAGAGCTTTCACCTAAAACCCAACGTACGGCGTCAATAATATTTGACTTACCACAGCCGTTGGGTCCAACAATGGCTGTCATTTGTTTTTCAAATGGTACCTTAGTTGGATCGACAAATGATTTAAATCCTGCCAATTTTATATGCTTAAGTCGCATTAAATCGAATAACCTAATTGTTGCTAGCTATTGTTAAAAATTCAGCAATTAAATGATAAAATTTAAACAATAATAAAGAAATAAATAAAAACTTTAATAATTGCCGTCACTGTACCAGAGATTGATGTACTTTGTAACATCACAATACTGTTCATCTCTTGGTAAGGATCCTATAATCGAACTATGAATATCAACTAGTTAGGTTAATAAAGCAGCAATGAATAACAATAATAAACCACCTTTGGCAAACGGCGGCGCCGGATACTTCATCAAAGGTTTTGAACTGATCCGTACTCCCGGTATTCGCCGTTTTGTTTTTATTCCGTTAACAGTCAACCTGATACTTTTTGCCAGTGCTTTCTACTATATGTTTTTGCAATTGGAAAGTTACATGCTGACAATTGAAGATTGGCTTGGTGATTCTTTTGCATGGTTAAGCAGTTTTATTTGGCCTTTAGCGGTGTTATTCGTGTTAATTATTTTCTCATTTATCTTCAGTTCAGTGGCTAACTGGATAGCAGCACCATTTAACGGTCTGTTATCAGAGAAAGTAGAAGCATTATTAATAAATCAGCCATTAAATGACGGTAGTGCCTTAGATGTTGTTAAGGACATTCCTCGTACATTAGGGCGAGAAGTAAGCAAGTTGGCGTATTATTTACCGCGCGCAATCGGCTTCTTTTTGTTGTATTGGATATTGCCCGTTATTGGTCAAGTACTTTGGTTTTTGTTTCTTGCTTGGATGATGGCAGTACAATATAAAGATTATCCTTTCGACAATCATAAAATTGACTTTGCACAAATGCGACAAGCCTTAAAGCAACGACAAGGTTTAAGCTATAGTTTTGGCATTACCACGGCTATATTTTCTATGATCCCATTTATAAATTTAGTGGTTATGCCAGTCGCTATTTGTGGCGCAACAGCTTTGTGGGTAGACCATTATCGAGAAGATTTCGTTGACCGTTCATAAAAACCAAATAACAATCAATATCTTGCTAAAGTTTAACCAAAATGAACAAGCATCAATCATATTTTGATGCTTGTTTGAGCTGTCATTCAATATTCATCGTGGTATCGAACAAGACTTTTCAGCTATTATTTGACAGCAAAAACTTCAAAGTGCACACTAAATACAGCCTATATCATTCAAATTATGTAGAAAATTAATAAGGATCCGGTAATGCAACCACTGCGTTTACTTTCTAAAAGACCATTTTTAACCAGCATACTATTTCTGTTTACAACGAGTATTTTTTCTATAAGTGCTGTCAATGCAGAAACAATTGAAGCAGATAAAAGCGCTGAAAAAAAGATTGAAATCCCCGTAATTGATGATGCTCGAATTTTTGCTCGATTTGATGATAAAGCACCTGCGGTTATTAATTACTTCACTTCTGCTACTGAAGAAACCGTGATCGATTTTTATCAAAAAAGCTATGGCGAACCAATTGCGCAAGAACGAAAGCGAGGACGTTTAACGATAAATTTCTCGAAAGAATTGCAAGAAATACGTGTTGTTATTTCACAGCAAAACAACATGCGTCAGGTTGATGTTATTGTTGATAAAAGTAGTGAAATATAAATAATTTAGTTCTTATTCATTATTGCTTGAACATAAAAAACAGCGCTTAATCGCAATGCCATTTACTTAATGTAAATGGCATTTTTATATATGCACACGTCTTAAAATTCAAACTACTTTCATAGGCTTGGGTCAATTTAGCTAACCTAAAATCTTATATATGCCAAGAGTTAATTTAGTAGCAGGCTAATTTTGAAATGACATCATAGGCATAAACTTTTAATGTGCTTTAGCTGATAATGACCACTTTTATGAATTACCTACTAGCAGAATAAATTTACTCGCCAACACCTGTCATTATAAAAATGTTTTGTTTTCAATATATTTATCGATTATACCTTTATTGCTCGCAACCTCCTGTTACATAAAAGCAACGAAAACCTAACTTACAATGACCGAACTCTTGCCAATATAAATTACACTTACCTTTAAATAAAAAGCGAAAGTTTATGGGCAGTCAATGTTAAATTTAACAGCAAACCATGGAGTTTTATCAAAAATAATTTTCGTTTGGATTATTTGCGGCTCACTATTTTTTACCACTAATTCTATTGCTAAGACTAAAACACCGCCTTTATCTGACGATCAATCGTCGGCAAGAATTAAGTTTGCTGATAATATTCCTAGCCATAAAAAAGCCATGCTTATAACTTGGGTGAATCACGCCGAAAATGCCTTACGTTCAGTTTATGGCACACTTCCCGTTGAAAACTACATCACGGTAATTAAAGCGAGTAAACGTGGTTCTAGTGCTGTGCCTTGGGGAGAAGTAAACCGATATTCTCCACCTGAAGTCACCCTAGTTATTAACACCAAAAGTAGCCTACAGGACTTAAAAGCCGATTGGACCATTTACCATGAACTTAGTCACTTACTTATCCCTTACGATGCGGGTGATGCAAGGTGGTTTTCAGAAGGTTTGGCTAGCTATTACCAAAATATAACTCAAGCCAGAGTTGGCATGTTTGACGAAAAAACGATGTGGCAAAAACTCTATAATGGTTTTGAACGCGGCAACAAACAGCAAAAGTATAACCATCAGCCCTTAAGTTATGTCAGTGACAATATTGGTCAGAACCGCAACTATATGCGCATTTATTGGAGTGGTGCTTTGTATTGGCTTAAAGCTGACGTCGCACTCCGTGAGTTAAGCAAAAATTCATCTAGCCCCTATTCGTTAGATTTAGCATTAAAACAGTTACAACAATGTTGCTTTAATCGTTACCTAAGCGTAGAAGAAATTGTAGAAAAGCTTGATGAACTAAGCCAAAGCCAAATTTTTAGTACTTTGTTAGAAGAGTTCTCCACAAGCTATGCTATTCCAGCTTATCTACCACTATTAAATAAATTGGGATTAGAAGTTTCAAATGGAAAAATTGAACTCAATAATAACGCAATATTAAGCATGCAAAGAAAAGCCATATTCACAGGAAAGTCGTTGTAATTTATCTGGTAAAAAGTGGATATTTCTTTCGCTAAAAACAAAAGGGAAAACTTGTAGTACGTAAAATGTGTGCTACAAATAGGTTAATGGAATTAATTATTTATCGCTTCGTTTTCTACGACGGATAAATAGTTAATCGTCAAGCAAAAGGAATAATTGCAATGAGAATTTTAATGGTTGATGACATGATTTCAATGCGTCAGGTTATGTTACATATGCTTCGAAGCCTTGGTCATACAGATGTTGATGAAGCTGCTGATGGATTACAAGCTTTTAACTTACTCAATAAGAATAGCTACGACCTACTTATAACCGATTACCACATGCCTAAAATGGATGGACGGCAACTACTTAAATCGATACGTAGCAGCGAGAAATTAGCAGACCTTCCCGTACTTATGATTTCATGCGAAAGTGAAAAACGTCGTGTAAAAGCAATTATTAGTTGTGATGTTACTGACTTTATTATTAAACCGTTCAATTTACAGACGCTTGAATTGAAAATTAAAAATGTTGAAAAATACATTTGGCCACAAATAAATAACTTTTAACCACTTTGATGTCTGCTCGTACTTAATAACGAAAATTAGCTTTCAATATAAAATTTTCCATTCAATCGACAACTTTGATATTCAAGTATTGTATTTACGCCACGTAAAAAGTTGTCCGATTTCAGAAGATATAACAATCAATAAAAATACAGTTGATCAACACCATAGAATTAACTAACCTGTCGCCTGTTGTTATCACATAGCCGTTATAATCGAACTCAATTGAAAGTAAATTGAAAGTAAATAAAAACCAAATCGGCCAAATGAATATAAAAGGAAACAGAATGTTGAAAAGTCATTTTTCATCGGTGCAAGCATGCTTAATCACAGTTTTATTAATCGCATTAAGTGGTTGTTTTAACCCTGATCCAGCGGTGAAATCAGTAAACGCTTATATTGAAGAACAAAAAACAGATAAAACTCAAGTTGACTGGAAAACTAAATTAGAAAAACCAGAAATCGTTGAATTTAACCCTGAAGCTAAATACTACTGGGATATAGAAACCACTGAAGGAAAGTTAGTCGTTGAGTTATTTCCTAAAACTGCCCCAATGCACGCAACAAGCACAATCTATTTAACTAATTTAGGCTTTTATGATGGTTTAATTTTTCATCGTGTGATCAGTAGTTTTATGGCACAAGGTGGTGACCCACTTGGCAATGGCCGTGGTAACCCGGGCTATAAATACGCAGGCGAGTTTGACGGTACATTAACTCATGATAAAGCAGGCTTGCTAAGTATGGCAAATTCTGGCCCCAATACCGATGGTAGCCAATTTTTCATTACCTTTACACCAACGCCTTGGTTGGACGGTAAGCACACGATATTTGGTGAAGTAGTTGAAGGTTTAGATACAACGCTAAGTGCGATTGAGGCATTAGGTAGTCGTTCAGGCCGTACGAAAAAAGAAGTAAAAATTATTAAAGCCAGTATTCGTGTTGAATAGCATTAATGTGAAAATAAAATCGTTTTAAATTTGCTATAAATTATAAACAAGGTGAACTTATCTTCACCTTGTTTTAATTAGGAGAATATTCAGAGCTTACTTGTTCAATGCTGCTTTAGCCGCTTCAACTTTACTAAAATCTAATCCTAGTTCATCAACAGCTTCTTTTATTAATGCAGGGTTTTGCATTAATAACATCATCATCGCTTGTAACTTTTCTTGTGGAATACCTAACTGTTGCACTGTTGCCATTGCCATTAGCGGGTTTTCTGTTAACGCTTGAAATACTTCTTTGGTTTGCTCATCACTAACGTTATGTTCTTTTAAAATTGCAATAATTGGGTTCATCTAATTTCCTATTTATTTACTTGTTCATTAACTTAATTTGACTTTACTAAGTTCAACTTTTGCGAATTATTGATACTTTAACATCGCTTTAATCAATTTAAAAAGTCATTACAAATTTGTGTCTGTTTTATTAGTTGTGTCTTAAAACACTAACTACGTCTATTTTTCGGTACATAATTTAAAATGGATACCGGAACGACTTTTTTCACTGGGAATTCTTCAAATGCTCGGCGTTCAATGACGTGATCTAAGTGACTTTCAATCGCGCATAGATTTCTAAAGTTATCTTTTGCAACAAGTGAAACCGCTTCTCCGCTTTTACCGGCACGGCCTGTACGGCCAATACGGTGAATATAGTCATCTACTTTATCAGGTAGATCGTAGTTAACCACACGCGAAAGCTCGCCTATATCGATGCCGCGAGCAGCAATACCAGTTGCGACTAAAAAGTTAATTCTACCCGCTTTAAAGTCATTTAAAATTTGTTCACGAACAGCCTGCGTTCTGCCACTATGTATAGATTCAGCGGCAATTCCGCGCTTCTCTAATTGGCTAACTAGTTTTGCTGCACCATGCTTAGTTTCAATGAAAATTAGTGCCTGCTGCCATTGTTGTTCTTTAATTAAATGACTCAATAATGCTGACTTATTGGTTTTATCAACCGTTACCAGCCATTGCGCTATTTTCGGTTTTGACGCACTATTTTTAGCGATAGATATTTCACTAGCGTTATGAATAGTACGCTTTGCCAATGCTCTTACATCATCAGAAATGGTGGCTGAGAATAATAAATTTTGACGCTGTTCAGGTAAACGTTCAATAATTTTATTAATATCTTCGATAAAGCCCATATCTAGCATTCTATCGGCTTCATCTAATACAAAGGTTTCAAGTTGATCAAAGTGTACAGCGCGCTGATGTGCCATATCGAGTAAACGACCGGGTGTCGCCACTAAAATATCGATACCCCAGATCAGACGTTGTTTTTGTGGCTCTATTTCAATACCACCATACATTGCCATTGAACTAATATTTAAATATTTACCATATTGTGAAATGCTCGCTTCAACTTGAATAGCAAGTTCACGTGTGGGCGTTAAAATCAAAGCACGAACACGTTTGCCACGTAAATTACGCTCTTCATCATTTTCAGCAGCGCTTAATTTTTCCAATAACGGTAGAACAAAACTTGCAGTTTTTCCTGTGCCCGTTTGTGCTGCAGCAATAATATCTTTACCCGATAACACAACAGGTATTGCCTGCTTTTGAATTTCAGTAGGTTTTGCATAATCTAAATCAGCTATCGCATTTAATAGCGGAGTTGACAATCCAAGCTTGGAAAATGGCATTAAAAATCTCTTTAAGTGTGTACAAGCGAATAAATAGAGTAAGGAATAGAGTCATCCTAAAAATTAGCGGTGATTATAGCATTAATAGTAAACGCCATGAAATCGAACTTTTCTTATCGAGGTTACATTCGCCACTTATGCCCTACTAAGCTATTCATTTTGATGAAGTGTAATTATTTAGTATTAAATTGTAACCGTAGAGATTTTTGCCCTACTTTTATCTTACTTGCTGATATACTGAATTTTATTCAGCAAAGTGTTTCTACTTTGTACAAGTTGTAAAATAAACAATAGAACATCAACTTAGGTTATTTGTGAAATGGAAAATACAGAGCAACAAAGAAATATCAAAGAAGCATCATACGGTAACGTTTATGTCATGACGCATTCCTTTTTCAGCGATGTAATTAAAATTGGCTGTACTCCATCAGATCCTCACGAACATGCAAAGTTATTATCATCGAAAACACCCGGTGAATATACTGTGGTTTATTCATTAAATTGTATAAAGCCATGTCGAGTGAAAAAGCAAATACGCGAATACCTAAATGCTAAAGAATATGTAGATGGCTTTTATCAAGTACCTGCAGAAGTTGCAGAAAGTCTTCTAAAAAGAGAAGTATTGAGAATTCCTATTCTTAACGCTGGTTAACCCCACCATAATTACAACATCCGCAACATCAATTTAGCGACTAAACATTCACCGGTATTATAGACACTTGCATCTGACAGCGCTGTCACGTAAATTATTGATTACTGATAATTAATGTGGACCATCTCTATGAACAGCACTGATCGCCGTAACTTTTTAAAATCTATCGCAGTTGTTACCGCAGCTGGTGTTGTTTCTGGCTGTTCGTCATCAAAGGGGAATGAAAAACATTCCTCATCGATGCAGCCTCAAGGTAAGTCAGTTATGGGGCTTACGGTGCCAAAAATGGACGTAGTTCGCATTGGTTTTATTGGTGTCGGTGAACGCGGCTCTGGCCATGTAAAACACTATTGCCATATTGATGGTGTAGAAATTAAGGCCATTTGTGATACTAATGAAGTAGTGTTAGATAAATCAATTGAATATGTAGCTAGCAAAAACTTCCCTCGCCCTGCTCGCTATACCGGTACAGAACATAGCTATCGTGAAATGCTAAATCGTCAAGATATCGATATTATCATCATTTCCACACCTTGGGCTTGGCATACGCCTATGTGTGTAGAAACAATGGAGAGTGGCAAACATGCATTTGTAGAAGTACCCGCAGCAACCACAATTGAAGAATGTTGGCAGCTAGTCAATACCGCTGAACGGACGCAGAAAAACTGTATGATGATGGAAAATGTTTGCTACGGTCGGGATGAACTGATGGTGCTAAATATGGTACGCCAAGGATTATTCGGCGACCTATTACATGGTGAAGCCGCTTATATTCATGAGCTGCGTTGGCAAATGAAAGAAATAGAAGAAAAAACCGGCTCATGGCGCACATATTGGCATACCAAAACCAATGGGAATTTATATCCTACTCACGGCTTAGGGCCTGTTTCTCAATATATGAACATCAATCGCGGTGACAGGTTTGATTACTTGACCTCAACAAGTTCACCAGCGATAGGTCGACAAGCTTATGCTAAAAGAGAGTTCACAGCGGGTCATGAAAGAAACCAGTTAAAATATATCGCAGGTGATATGAACACCACGCTGATAAAAACAAAGTTAGGCCGCAGTATTATGGTCCAACACGATACCACTACCCCTCGCCCATACTCACGCCATAACTATATTCAAGGGACTAATGGTGTATTCGCTGGCTTTCCAAATCGTATTGCTTTAGAAAATATTCCGCCAGCAATAGCGACTCAATATGAGTCAGAATACCAACAAAAAATGACTGAATGGCGCGCTGCTGATAGTAAAGGTCGTCAGCCAAAACTGCAGAGTTTTCACCGCTGGGATGAAGATATTGCAAAATGGCAAGCACAGTTTGATCACCCTATGTGGTTAAACATGGGGCAAGAAGCCGAGCGTAACGGCGGCCATGGTGGCATGGACTTTTTAATGCTTTGGCGCATGGTTTATTGTTTAAGAAATGGCGAAGCACTTGATCAAGATGTATATGATGCTGCCGCATGGTCAGCCATTGCACCGCTAAGTGCTGACTCAGTAACAGACCGAAGCAACTCAAAGGATATACCTGACTTTACACGTGGTGTTTGGCAAAGCGCTAAACCACTTGGCATTATTGCCTAGCTATCGGAAGTGTATTTTAAATGAATCAACTAAATACTTTAGTGATACTTGCCGCTGGAAATGGTTCTCGTTTTGGTGGTACAAAGCAGTTTGCTTGTTTTGGGAAAAAGCAATTAACCTTGATGGAATACAATATCCATCACGCTATGGATGCAGGGTTTAACCACGTAATATTTATCACTCAAGCTTCCCAAAAAGCACAATTAAAGCAAGAGGTAATTGCTCGTTTACCAAAAAGCTTGAACGTCGAAATTGTTATTCAATCATTCGATATATTACCTAAAAATTGTCATGTTCCCTCAACAAGAACCAAACCTTTAGGTACGGCACATGCGCTTTGGTGTGCTAAAGATAATATTAGCGAGAATTTTGTTGTTATTAATGCTGATGACTATTACGGACAACAGGCCTTTAGTATGCTTAAGCAACAACAAACATCTCGGCCTATAAGCGATGTAGCGCATTACACTATGGTTGCCTACCTTATGCAGAACACACTTTCTGATCATGGCAGCGTAAATCGTGGGTTGTGTGAGTACAATAGTAAAATGCAATTACAAAAAGTCACTGAGATAGAAAATATTCAGCAATCAATAGTTGCAGGCAATGCAATTATCTCAGGTGAAATATCGACAACTAAGCAGACAATTTCGATCGCTGATAACGCATTAGTATCAATGAACTTCTGGGCCTTTAATCCGAAAATATTTTCCGCTATCGAGCAAAAACTTAGCAACACTTTTACTGATTCTGCAGATAAGAAAATTGAATGTTATTTACCCGATATCGTCATGTATCAACTTGAGGAAAAACAAGTAAAAGTTGATGTATTAAAATCCGAGGATAATTGGTTTGGAGTCACTTATGCAGCAGACTCTCTATCTGTCGATAGTCAAATTGACCGAATTTTTTCACCTTCCAAGCAATTTTAAAGCGCAGATATATGAATAAAACGATAATAGAAGACGAACTTCAGCTCACATTAGATTCTGTATTAACGCATTTTCAAAGGTCTTCTCCTGGCTATTCAATTTCATCACTTGGTAATGGCTTAATTAATCACACTTATTTAGTAAAAGCAGGCAACAAGCCTTTCGTATTACAACGTATTAATGAACATGTTTTTCGACAACCTTGGTTAGTTACTCGCAACGCAGATCTTATCAATCAACATTTAATAATGAAAAAACAGCTAGGTAATTATCCGTTAGCCACGATCAGTCAACTGACAAATACGAAAGATGATACCCTACTGCAGTTAGACAGCGGTTATTGGCGTGCAATAGAGTTTATTCCCTGCAGTTATTCCGTTGACGCAGTAACGACACCTCAGCAAGCAGAAAGTGTTGCAAATGCTTTTGCCGAATTTAACGCAGCATTAAGCGATTTCCCCGCCCAAACATTATCAGAAATAATTCCCGACTTTCATCATTTAGCGCACAGATTACAACAGCTCACAGAGGCAATTAATACTGATAAAGTAAAGCGAAAATCTCGTTGCCAACCATTAATTGATTATTGCTTTGAGCAGCAAATTTTTATAAAAGAAGTGGCTGATTTGATCAATACCTTACCGGTAAAAGTTACTCACAACGACACTAAAATTAATAACTTGTTGTTTAGTTCAAATACTCATCAAGCCATTGCCGTGATTGATCTTGATACCTGTATGCCCGGTTTTTTGATGCATGATTTTGGCGATATGGTTCGAACCTGTTGCTCGAACCTGCCAGAAGATAGTGGCGCTTTAGATCAAATGACAATTAGACTCGACATATTTAGTTCGCTTGCCAAGGGTTATATTTCAACCTTAGATAAGCATATAAGTGAAATAGAAAAAGGCAGTTTACTCGTTGGAGCACTGTTGATACCTTTTATGATGGCAGTTCGATTTTTAACCGACTATCTTGACGGCGACAACTACTTTCATATCAAACATCAAGAACACAATTTAGAACGAGCAAAAAATCAAATGCAATTATTTAAGTTGCTCAGCCAACAACGAGAGCAATTAGACGATATTATTGCCAATATTTAACATCATCACTCTTACGCCACGCAGCTTGCCTTACAGTTAAGCTTATTGGTAAGGAGATATATTACTAACAATTATGTCATCAAGCTATATCGATTCTGCTCGATTGAACTGGTTTTCATTAAACATATAGTCCCCTAGTGCAGCAGGCTTTACTCATGGTGTACTTTTTGCTTTTTAAGCTGTTTAGGTGTACTTATTTAATTTTCATTACTGAGAAGTCTTAGTAAAAACGAGAGAACAGCACTTCCCCTTTTAATCTTTTGATATTAAAAACAAAATCATCAATTTTTATGTTGTGCATTACTGCGAATTCTCACTAATTCTGCGTTTTGGGCCTCACTTGGTTTTTATTAGTTTCTAAAGTATTGAAATTGTGTGATATTAATGCAAATTAAATGAGTTTTATGAGACAGAAATTACTAAGACGTCTACATAATAAACTGTTAGGTACAAAGGAAAGTGTTGCGATGAAATTAACTTTCCTATATGTCATGTTAGCATTTATATTTTCAGTGCTCTCATTGCGTAAAGGTTCATTTTGCTTTATTGAACTTTGCAGCAAATATCAATATAACATGTCTAATTCAGCGATTGTGTATGGTGCTATTGCGTTGTTTTTTCTCATTGTTAGTATTAAAAAGTTACTCCCATTAGTTAATTTTCGTAATAATAGTAAGTTAAAAGTAAAAGACTATTTTTCCAATGATAATCTCGATGGTTAAATTTGTACCTAACAAGGCAATCAAGCGGGACTGCTAAAGCTTGGCTCAGTTTCGCTTCGCTACACATTTTAGCCAAGCATTATCAACCCCTTATTGGGGCGTTAGCTTTTATTTCTAGGTTGTATGAAATTTAAAAAAATAAATATTTTAATCATTGGCTTGGTGAGCTTATCTATATTTAAGAGCTATGCTGTAAACGAAAGCATCGATGGAATTGTGAGCGAAGCCTTTAATAATGGACAGTTTAATGGTTCTATTCTTGTGGCTAAGGATAATTCGGTTATCTATCGAAAAGCATTTGGGTATGCAAATGGCAGCAAAACTGAAAAACTAACCTTACAACACCGCTTTAATATTGGTTCTATTAGCAAAGAGTTTCCTGCTGTAGCTCTTGATATTCTTCTTAAAGATCATGACTTGTTAATTGAGCAGCCAATATCAGATTTTATTAAAAATTTGCCAGCTTGGTCTGATAGCATTCAGTTAAAGCACTTGTTAAATTACTCAAGCGGCCTGCCTGACTTTCCATGGAGTGTAGGAGTTACAAATGACGATGCGATTCAATCACTAAAGAAAATAGCTAAGCTACAGTACTCACCTGGACAGGCTTATAATTATAGCTATTATAATAACTTTTTGCTGGCGTTAGTTATTGAAAAAGTTAGTAAGAAATCCTTCGATGAATACCTTTATGAGACAGTTTTTTCTCCTGTAAAAATGACTCATACGGAAAATAGTTTGAATATTCCTCAGAACTCATTGCCTACAGCTAAAGCGTTTGATAGCGCCGGAAAAGAAGATGATTATCCAGTGGCGATATCTGGCCCTTCAGTTTATACAACTGTAGACGATTTGTTTAAATGGGTGCTTTCGATAGAAAATAACCAGTTGATTGATTTGATAACGTTAAAGTCAATGGCGAAGCCATTCTCATTAGAAACCAATTCACACGGTTTTACTTTGCAGCAATCAGCTTTTGGTAGCTTAAAATACAGAGGAGAAGAAGTTGCTGCAATTTTTCATGATGGTAGTCACATCAACTTTCATTCTGTTTTATATTTTGACAAAGTAAACAAAAAAGTTGTTCTAATTATGAGCAATAACAAATCGGACAGTAAAATCTTCAGTATTAGTAATGAGATCATATTGTTACTCAATAATGAAGTTGATGGTAAAAGCTAACAAGTTACTCAAAATGGTGCAAAACGCTTGGCCTCTACTCCGTCGACGCTAAATTTAGCCAAGCATTTATGCGCCTATTAATAAGGCGTTATTTAGTGCCGCCTTATCTTCTAATTGCTTGATTGGACTGATTTTAGCTAAATACATAGCCCTCAATACAGCAAGGTGTACTAATGGTGTACTTTTGATTTTTTCAAAGGTTCGGGTGTACTTCTTTAACTCTTATATTCATATTAGTGAGAAGTCTTAGTAAAGACCAGAGAACAGTATTTTATTTATTTAATCTCTTGATATTAAATATAAAAGCATCTCTTTAAATGTTGCGTATTACTGCAAACTCTTACTAATTCCGTCTTTTGTGCTTCATTTAGTCTTTTCTAGTTTTTAATGCTTTGTAATTGTGTGATATTAATGTCAATTAAATGAATTTTATGGGGCGGGAATTACTGAGACGTCTACATAATAAGCTGTTAGGCGAAACATGGAGATAATATAAACATGGCAGTAGTAAAATCGGTATTGGTAATATTAATTATTTCCTTAATTGGGGTAGTGGTTTTTCACAAAGACATTGTGTCAAAAATATTAGTACCTCAATATATTGAATGGGGCTATGAAATCGAGGAACAAGGGCTTGAATTGGGTGTTCCTTTAGATAGCGAAGGCCTAATGTTAGCAAAAGATATTGGTATTAAATCTCCAGAGAAAATTAGAATTGTTTATGTTGATGAAGTGCCTTTTCCACACGATAACTTTGCTTTAAAGGTGTTAGGCGAAGCCGTAGGGTTTATAGGAGATAATATTACAACTGAAGCGCAGGCTTTTGGTTATTCAATATATGTTAGAAAAGATTTAGAGTTTGATAAACCAAAGTTAGCTCATGAAATCGTTCATGTCTTGCAAATAGAGAGGTCAAACTTTAACGACGTAACTTTACAACACTTATCTGATCTTGCTAAATATGGATACGATAAAGCTCCACTAGAAGTTGAAGCGTTCGAGGCTAATATAAAGTACGGTGGGTAATTCGCCTAATAAGCTGTTCAAGCGGGATTGCTAACAGTTGGCTCGGTTTCGCTTCACTGCACATTTTAGCCAACAATTATCAGCACCTTAACAGGGCACTATAAATTCAAGGATGGTTCAATGAAAATTCTTAGCATAATATTATTATTTCTTTCTTTTCACACTCATGCAGTAGCTGAAAAAGGTGTTGTTGTTAATATACTCCCAGATAAATTAACTTTATCGATAGACTGTGAAGCTCAAGTTAAATTACAGCGATTGAAAACAGAGCCTAAAAAGTTTTCTGTTGGCTATTCTTGCAAAAACTCAACGAATGGAAGTTACTATTTGGATTTTCGATTAAATGACATGGATATAGTCGCAGATTTTGATGATGGCTCAGCCAGTGTTGATGTTAATAAGACTAAATTTAAATCATATACACTTTATGAGTTATCTATAGAAAGTGAAAAGGGAGAAAAATTTAAATTTGTTTCTTACTGTACAAAAGACATTTGCTTAGATTTAGTGGGGAATTATGAAACTGAAGTTAAAGACTCTATAACATCGCAGTTAAGAGGATAGTATTTATAACAAGTTACTCAAGCAAGACCGAAAACAGCTGCTTTTTGCTCGTGCCTTGCTAATTTTAACCAGCTATTTTATTGCCTCTTAATGAGGCGTTATTTATTGGCCTCACATACTAAACTGACTGCTTGACTGGATTGATGGCGCAATATATCTAATTGGAAAAATATACTTTCATATTCAGAAATAAGCGTTGGTATGAAAAATAGCCTTGCGATTCATCGTTAGCCTCTAATTTCACATTATCTAGGGAGTTATACTTAAATTAATCGAATACCAATGTTGTGCTTTAATGTCCGACCTTTGCCACAATTCATTGTTATCCACACTAGAAACTAAGCTCACTTCAGTCATACTGCCATCAATGGCATTTACTGGTTTATGCTGTAGTTCTACTCTATTTAGGTCTTCACGACCACGCCATAAATAATCTGCATCACCTTTAATTTCGATATAAGCCGAGGTATTGCTAGGCTCGTTTGGTGGCGGTAATAAACTAATTCCTTGGGGGTGTAATATGTATGACCAACGCACCAAGCTTTTTGATTCAAAATTTGCCTGCCATTCGTTATCGACAACAGTAGTCTTGGCAATTTTATGATTGGCGAAAAGATTATTGGAAAACATGTAAGCTAGGATAATAAAAAGTATTCGGCACATTGAAGCGTTATCTCTACATAGGGTGTACGTTCAAAGCCTAAAATGGATTTGACCGCAAAAGTAACACTAGAGTAGTTTACTTGTTCTGCACTTTGCAACTGTGTGAAGTTTAGAGTTATTTGTCGTGTAAAAGCGGTTATAGAAAAACGGTAAAGCATGCCCTTACCGTTTTTAAATTTCGTACAAGTTGCTCATGCGCTTAACTTATACGAACTTGTTTTGCTTAGATTTGTTTTGTTTAGTTTAGTTTAGTTTAGTTACGACACTTATATACGTTACCTGACAATGTCACATTGGTTTGTTGGCTGCCACCGCCAAAGTCATCATTGTAACTGCCTGTTTGCCCTGCTCTTTGCGTTAAAATATAAACAGTATCGCCACCAAGGCTCATCGCTTTATTTTTAATGTCGTTACGAGCACCAGTTTCTAAATCAGCGTTTGAGGTAAATGCCCCTGTAAAGAAGTCACCTTGGCTGCCAGTTACATCACCTAAGAAAGTACATTCATTTCCTGGTTCATTATGCGTTAAACGCACACCATTGGCTTGAGGTTGCACAGCGACAGAAGAACACGCAGCTAGTGTTGTTACAATGATAATGGCGAATAAAGTTTTCATTTCGTTTCCTGTTATTAAGTAAATCAATTGAGGCCATTGTAAGCTGCTAACAATTTATTAATATTTACAAAGTGTGGCAATAATGTAAGCGAGGCTTACAATGCATGATCAAAAAATTACAATTGGGCAGGCACAATTTCACACAATAACAATCGAGAATAATCGTATTTCACATATTAAAAATACGTTACACTGATCAGAGAAAAATCATTGTAATATCAAGGTTAATTTCAAAAGTGAGTGTAAAAACACGACAAACTCAATGAAGTTTCCTCTCTCTTTTTTATCGCATTCAATGGACTTCATAACATGAAAGATCTCACTCAAGGCTCGATTCCCAAGCACTTAGTTTCTATGGCAATGCCAATGATGATAGGCATGTTTGTACAAACACTTTATTTTCTAGTCGATCTTTATTTTGTCGGTAAATTGGGCGCAAGTGCGCTCGCAGGTTTGAGTTTGGCTGGCAATGCAATGTTTTTAATTTTTGCCTTAACTCAAATTATTAATGTTGGTACCGCCACACTTATTTCTCATGCTGTTGGGGCAAAGGAACAAGACAGCGCCAACAATACGTTTAATCAATCCATGATGCTTTCAAGTGTTATTGGCGTTGTGGTGTGTGTTATCGGTTATTTAGGCGCTGAAAGTTATCTAAATACTATATCTCAAGACCCTGAAACCGTTGTTATGGGCTTGGCTTATTTACATTGGTTTATTCCGTGTATGGCATTGCAATTTCTTATGGTTTCAATCAGTGCAGCTTTACGTGGAACTGGAATTGTTAAACCGACCATGATCATTCAAATGTTGTCAATTTTGGTTAACATAATCCTTTCACCAATATTAATTGCAGGCTGGGGAACTGGTATTGAAATGGGCATTGCTGGCGCTGGCTTGGCAAGTTCTATTTCAGTAGTCGTTGCCGTTTTTCTTCTGGCTTATTACTTTAAAACAACAGAAAAGTACGTCAGTGTTAATTTTTCGCTTTGGCGTTTCGACAAGCAATGTATTAAGAAGCTACTTGGCATTGGCCTACCCGCTGGCGGCGAGTTCTTTTTAATGTTTGCATATATGGCAACGATTTACTGGCTGATTCAACAATTTGGCGCTAACGCTCAAGCAGCATTTGGCCTAGGCTCTAGGGTCATGCAGTCGTTATTCTTGCCAGCAATGGCAATCGCCTTTGCTGCTCCAGCCATTGCAGGGCAGAACTTTGGCGCAAAAAATTATAATCGCGTAAAAGAAACGTTTACTTGGTCAGCTATATTAACCTGTTCATTAATGGCAATACTGACTTTGGTTTGTTTGTGGCAAGCGGAATTTTTATTGCAAGGATTTACTAGTGATAAGCAGGTCATTTTAATTAGTGCGGCATTTTTACAAATTATCTGTTGGAACTTTATTCCCTCAGGGTTAATTTTTACCTGTTCAGGTATGTTTCAATCATTGGGCAATACTTGGCCAGCTTTAATAAGTACCGCAACACGGTTTATTTCTTTTATATTACCTGCATTGTGGTTATCAAAACAAAGCAACTTTCAAATTGAGCATATTTGGTACCTTTCAGTAGCAACTGTTTGCCTGCAAGCGGCGATAAGCTTTTATTTATTACGTGGTGAATTCAAAAAACGTCTGTCTAACGAGTTAGCTAAATCAGCTCAGTCAAAAGCATTCTGATCAATTATTTTATTTACTATAACTTATTAAAACATTTCCTTTTTAACTGTCCAATTGAGAAATTGGACAGTTTAGCCATATTTTAACGTTTTCATCTCACCTATTATTGTCAGCATCAAAAGTGACTAAACAGGTGATTATCATATGTTAAATTTTATTAATAAAGTTGGTTTATCGGCTTCTTTAATCGTCCTTAGCACTTTTAGTAATGCCACTTTAATCACTAATGGTAGCTTCGAACAGCTAGAGTTTGCAGATAACTCTCAATCGACTGGTGTTGTTCACGGTACTAATTTACAAGCATACGAAAATAGAAATAGTGCTTGGGATGTTTTTTATGACCTTCCAGGCTGGGTAACAAGCTACGGTAATGGCATAGAGTTACAAAAGAATGTTGTTACTGGTTCACAAAACGGCTTACAGCATGTTGAATTAGACTCTCATCAGCATGGTTCGTCAAATGCGGTGATGACCCAGACTCTTGACTCGTTAACCATTGGCTCTAATTATTTATTGCAGTTTTACTACAAGCCACGTACCAACAAGATAAATGATAACGGTATTAATGTATTTTGGTATGACTCAGCATTTGATTTTGATATCAATATGCAAGCTGACTTTAGTACTGACAGTACTCGAAAGCAAACGCCAAGTTGGGCATTGCAATCAGTTATGTTCACGGCACAGGCAGAGTCAATGTCACTTAGCTTTGGTGCCTTTGGTCAACAAAACACCCTAGGTGGTTTGGTAGATAATGTATCGTTAAATCAGGCAAATTTAAAACCAGCAACAGTACCAGAGCCTTCAATGCTTGTATTGTTTGTTATCGGCTTAGGATTTATCGCGGCACGTCAACGTAAGTGGATGCACTAAATAAGTTTCTTTATGTCTTTCTCGGCTAATAGCCAGCCCCCAAGTTTGCTTGCGGCCGAGGAAGTACATATCAATTAGCTCAACGTAGAATGCACGTTACGATACTGTTGATAACAGCTCTTTTAACTCGCTAAAATTATTAATATTTAACAACTCCGCTTTTTGCTCCAAAGCACTATAATCATCATGGTCTGTTGCGGCTACGTATAAACAAGACAACATAAACAAAATCAATTCGTTATGCTCATTGCTCTTAATTTGCAGCTGACTCACTTTCTCTATATGGTTCAATTGTTTAACGACGTTTGCATCAATATGCCATAGCGATAGCATTAATGACGAAGCAGAGAAAATACTGATCCCCATCGCCTCTTTAATGTGATGATTTAACGAGCGTAAATCATCAATGCCAATCAAAGAATGCAACATAAGCTCATGTTTGTATGTTTCTTTATGACTAAGTAAAAATATACCGAGTAATGAAAAAACTAATATTTGCTCTGTAAGGGCAATATCAAAATCCACCGGCCTTTTTAATAGTTTACGTAATCGTTGAAAAAACTTTGGTGCCATCAGAAAAGCTTGACTGTATTGCTCAATAATTTTTTGATCAACATTGTCTTTTAGAGCATCTTTCATGGCATAAATAATGGCAAAATTAACCACAGTGCCAACACCTAAATTACGGCTTATCGCCTCTTGTAAGTTTTTAGGCGTTTTCCCGTATATTGCTTTACTCGCTTGCCCCATTAATCGACCAGAAAAAATAGCATCTTTTCCAACAATTTCAATAACACGTTGCAAGTCCAAACTGCCCTTATCTTTTTCTTCAAGTAGCTGTTGGCAACTATCAGACATAGGAGGGATATTTTGTGCAATTTCGGTTAGTTTCAAAAAGCTGCTTTGTGCACTATTAACAAGCGACAACTCTCTAAATTGTGAAGGTGTGGTACCAAAACGTTGACGAAAAGCACGCTCAAAAGTTGCCCTTTCTGAGTAGCCTAGTTTAAAAGATAATTCATCAATATTAGCCTGTTTTTCTAATAAGGCTTGTACGCTTAGCTCATTTAAAAACTTATTTTGAATAAGCTTATAACTGGTTTCTTCTTGTGCAAGTTTTCGTCGAAAAGACGTCATGCTCATGGCAAGTGTTTTTGCACATTGCTCAATTGTTAATGACGCCGGCACGTCACTTTGAGAAAGCTGTGTATTCACAGCTTCTGTTAGTGGTAAGGAAAACTTGATAGTTGCCATTTTTAACTCTTAAATTTATAAACTAAGAACTCAACGCTCTCAATAAAAAAAGCCTGCGTTTGCAGGCTTTAATAATTACTTAATCCAATACATCATTCTTTGTGTGGATAGCATCAATTCTAACCCTAGTCCTGCAACATTTCTCGCCTTAAGCCCTTGGCGAGTTGGTTGTCCGACTAAATCTGGGCTGCCCCAAATAATTTTTCCTGTTGATGTTAATTTTTTAATCGTGTACGAATTCGTATTATCCCAAGAAGAGTCATGGCCAATTTTGGCTGAGGCCAAAATATTTTGCTCTTGTGTTTTTGAAGGATCAACAACCACGCTCTCAAAATTTTGTGGTAAGTCACTACGTAGTACTTCGACAAGTGTAGAGTCTTCAATTTCAAAAATCACAAATTGTTGTTTCGAATAATGCGCTTCACCTGCCAAACATAATAGCTCCGTATCGGCGTCAGTATCGTAATTAATCAACAATATTTGTGTACATGACTGTTCGACAAATGACTGCTCTGAAAACACGGAAGCATTAGCCGTTAATAACGACAGTTTGTCTCCAGCTGCCACAATTACAGACGGTTTATTATCAACGCGTAATGGTGCTATATCAGTGATCCAATGATCAAAAGTATAACTGGCGATAATAGTTTGGTTTTGCACATCTATCGCCCTAACTACGCGGCCATCGGCAAATATTGCGTCTTCGAAAGTGTCTGCGTTTATATCGTTTGCTTTAATAACGCCAATGGTTGAGTCTCCACCACTCGCCGAGTACTGCCATTGTATAACGTTATCATGTAGTTGCATTACAGCAAATGACCCAGTATATAGTGAGGTATTAGGCAAAAATATGTCGCCAAAGCCATCATTGTTATAATCTGTTGTCACTGCATACGAACTATTATCCCAGTTTGATGATATTTCCGCGCTAACATCAAAACTACCGGTACTATCCATTGTTATAACTCGACTGCCGTCATAACCACTACCAGAGCTAGGAATATAAAACACTGCTTCTTCTTCTGAGCCGGAAACCTTCGCCCAACCCGCGCTACTGTAACTATCAAGTTGAACACTTGTTGAGTTTTCTTTAATTGAAGCGGTATAACCAGCGACATCTGCAGTGATAAATCCATCTTCACCTGAAGAACTTGTTCCTGTTCCCCAATGAATTTCTAATTTACCATCGTTATCTGAATCCCCCGTTGTTAAAGAGCTTGAACCATGACCTTGCATGTCAACACTCCATAACGACGTAAGCTTGTTATCAATTAACTTATACGCGGTGATCTCGCCCCATTGACAATCCCCCACTAAGAACTCATCTTTACCATCACTGTCAACATCGTCACTGTGTAATGTGCAGGTATTAAAGTTATCTAGGCTATCAAGTTGCGACTTATTAGCAGCCGAATAGATAGCAATAGTGCCCCATCTATTCGCACCTGCAATTTCATTAACACCGTCACCATTATAGTCACCTGAAGTAATGCTAGTATCGCCAAATTGATTACTGCTGATCCACTGATTAGCCCATGTTGAAGCATCATAAACTAAGCCATTATTTGAAATTAGCTCAAGACTTTCATCATTATCAACATCAGAAAAAATAACTTGCTTTGCATCACCTAAGTTCGTCGTAAAGTGAGTTTCAGTTGGTTCATCCATCGAAAAAACAGTAACTTCTACATCACTACTATGTTGATTAGATGAATGAAGGTAGGCTATTTCTGGTATACCGTCACTATCAATATCGGTCACCGTTGCAAATAATATGTAGTCAGTTGTTGATAGCAATAATGTGTCTAAATTATTTAAACCATTAATCACACTCATGCCTTTTTCTGTAACGACTATAATTTCGTCAGCGTTATCATCATCTGTATTCGTCGATAATACCTGAATAATTCTTCCGTCTGCTTTTGGCTTAAACGGGTATGCCCACTGTTGTTGGTATTTGCCATCTTGAAACTCAAGCAAGAACACACTTGCAACACCATCAGTTGATAAAACTTCATTTTCTCCATCACCATCAAAATCACCAACCGACATTGATTTATCACCGCTAGGCACTTCAATTCCAGAGCGCGCAATAGGAAATGCTTTGCTTGACTCAACCTTGACTTCAACACTGATTTCATCACTAATAACGCCGTCAGCATCTGCCATACCAAAATTAAAAACATACATTTGGTATGGAAACAGTAAATCGTTTGGAGCAAGCCAATTCACGAGCCCATTTTCATCAATGGTTGAACCATCTGGGCCAGATATTAGCGTACCATTTTGCCCAACTGACTGGGTGTCAGGATCTGAAATTTGTACAATAAATTGAACTATGTCTCCGGCATTTACACCATCAGGTAAGTTAGATACTTCGATTTGAAGTGGTGCATCTTGTAGTTCAATTACTCTCGGCTGACTTTCAGTAACATTGGCTCCATCAGAAACTAACATTGATACTTTAAGGTCATCTTCATAAACGGCTATGTAAGGCGGTAAAATATTCGTTATTTGTCCATTGATAACCTCACCATTAAGGTACCAACGATATGAAACTTCTAAATCTTCATAAGGTGTGTCTGGGTCACTGTAGTAACCTTCATAGACTTCTATCGGCGTAGTGGTATCAATTTTATCACTATAATTAAGCCCTGGCCGAGATGCTGTAGGAGGTAAAGATAGCTCTGCGAGTGCAACTAAATTTTTGCCGTAAGCTTGACCATATAGCAATTCATCTGCGTTTACGAAGTAAACACCCACATCGTACTGTTGATCACCGGTACTGTCTTCAACATAGCGAATGTACGGAGACTCAAACTCAAAGGCAGCTTTATTACTGCCGCTTAACAGTATACGACCCGAATCAGTGTATGGAGGTAAATATTCCATATTTTCAATTTCAATAGCGATCTTACCGTGTTCGCGAAAGAATAAATCACCGGTGAGTTCGATATTTGACTGATCATTTTCATAGGTATAGGCTAATTCAGCCTCTAATAGCACTTGTTCTATATTATTTGTCGTGAACAATAAGTGTTGTTTATTTCGGTATGATGAGTCTCCAGCGTTATTCCTCATGGAAACTATATTTGAATACCCAGTTAGCTTTATTGCATCTTTTTCAGTCTGCCAGCTTAAATTATCAAAGTAGTAAGTTATTTCTGACGATGTTTCAGTTACTTTAGTGATATTAATTGCAGCGCTGCCTGTTATGGCGTTTTCATAGTACCCTTGTCGACAGCCATCATAACTTAACGATATGTTACCCTCAAAATTTGAGTTTAGCTGGCCCTTATAGGTAACCTTACCTTCATATTCACAAAGAAATTCGGTGTTAAGGGCGCCATTTGCATCGACACTACCACGAAAATCAATGTCACCAATTTCGGGAATTTCACTTGAAGAATCATCAAACAACGAAATAAAGGCTTTTTGTGCTAATACAACATCAATAGTAGCATCAGTTGTGAGTCCACTATATCGAGTATCAACAAGCTTTGTCGCCTCAGTATTCAGCTCAGATACACTATAATCTTTTGCATTAGCAATAATGTTTGACGGTGTCGGTGTTGGTTGTATTGGTGTTGTGCCACTATCGCTCGACGAAGATCCGCCTCCACATGCGCTAAGTAACAACGATACGTAAACAGCCATGGCTGGCCGAGTTATAAAAACCATAATTCATCCCTAAACTTAAGATTTTAAATTAAAAAAGCATTTAATTTATTATGGCGGTATTAGACCTAAACTCGATTGATAAGTCAAAGTTTTAAAGCCTTTTCCCTTATGCTTTTCAGCAATATTATTTATTGAAATGGTTAAATATTATCGTAGTTGTAATGACAAATGAGAGAACACATTAAACAGTGTCTGTTAAGTAAATAACAACGCTTGGCTTAACACTAAAAAAACCAAACGTTACTTACCATTTGTTAAGGCCTACAAACATAAATCACCTGAATTTTCGATGAAAACATGTCGTATTATTCATCTATTACTTTCAACTGACATTGCTGATCGCCGTAATAGTTATTCTCATAGTTACATTCCACTAATTGCTGACGGCTGTTATTTGAATGGCTATTTTTTTCATTGTCTAAATGTAATACCGCTTTAATGCTTTCAATGATATTGTTCATAATTTTGACCTCTTTGATTAACAGTAAATCTATAATGGCTTACTCAACTAATTCAGTAAATTTAATAAAATCAATAAAGTCATTCTAAAAAACAGATAGTTCATAAACAATTTAAGCCGAACAATTAAAGTATCTATGGCTAACAGCACTTAATTGCTAATTGCTCACTAAATATGTCACGTAATAGCGTTAATTCATTGGTTCTCACGTAATTAGGACGAATAATTAAAGATATTGTGCGATGCGGGCCGGGTTCATTTAAATGAATTGCCCTAATTTCAGACTCATTATAAATTAACTGGTCTAATGCCATTTGGGGTACTAATGTTGTTCCTAGTTTGCCTGCTACCATTTGAATTAAGGTATGCAAACTTGCTGAGTCGAAATCAGAATCTTGTTTATCACTTTGTAAACTACAAGCTGCCAAAGCATGGTCTTTTAAGCAATGACCATCTTTTAATAACATCAGTTTTTCAATTTCTAGCTCTTCACTAGTGATTTCTTTTAGCTGGCTTGGACATTCATCTTTATGGCTGACCCAATAGAAATCCTCTTGCCAAAAATCAAAACTCATTAAGCCTTCTATTGGGTATGGCAAGGCTAAAATCGCAGCATCAATATCGCCATTTCTCACCATATCAACCAGCACATGTGACTGTTCTTCAATTATCTTTAATTTAAAGTCTGGTTGTTGACGCCTTACCTCTGGTAATACTTTAGGTAAAAGATATGGACCAATCGTAGGAATAACGCCAATGGTCATGGCATTAATGAACGGCTGCTTATTTGCCTGTGATATTTGCACAAGTTCATCTAATTCTAGTTTTACGGTTTTTGCTTTATTTAAAATTAACTGACCATTACTGGTAACTAATACTTGTTTGTTATTGCGCTCAAAAATTGTAGTGCCTAGTTGTTTTTCCAACTCGATAATGGCGGTACTTAATGCTGATTGCGAAACATTACAGGCGTCTGCCGCCTTTTTAAAATGTAATGTTTTTTCAACTGCCAAGGCATAGTGTAATTGTTTTAATGAGATCATAATTATCCGTATTAGCACTTATAAAGAAGCGCTGTTAATAGTTATTACTGAACATAAACCTCAGTTTAATCAATTTATTAAATTATACTAGCCTACTCGTCCAAGCTCATAACTAGAAGCTATCAAAAAGCCCATGTAAACATTTGTTTTTATTAAGAATTACATTATACATTTAAAAAACAGAATACTATCTTCCAATCAATCAATTATAAAAACACTAACACCAGTTCTAAGCTTTAAGCACTGAGGCTTATCAACAGTGTATAAGTCTGTATTAAAACTGGGGAATAACATGTTTAAAAAAACACTATCACTAGCGGCTGCTGTTACTGTCGCCATTTCGTCGATGACACTCTCTACTTCTGCCTTAGCGCTTGGAGAAGCCAAAACCAACCAGTTTTGGTGGCCTGAGCAATTAAACTTAAGTCCATTACGCCAACATAGTGTTGAGTCAAACCCTTACGGCGCAGAATTCAATTACGCAAAAGAATTTGAAACACTGGATTTACAACAACTGAAGAAAGATATTCAAACCACACTTACCGATTCAAAATCATGGTGGCCCGCTGACTGGGGGCATTATGGGCCGCTGATGATTCGTATGGCATGGCACAGCGCAGGCGTTTATCGCGTACATGATGGTCGTGGTGGCGCATCAGGCGGACAGCAACGTTTTGACCCGTTAAATAGTTGGCCTGATAACGTTAATTTAGATAAAGCTCGACGCTTACTATGGCCGGTAAAACAAAAATACGGTCGTAAAATTTCGTGGGCTGATTTAATGGTACTTTCAGGTAACGTTGCATTAGAGTCAATGGGCTTTAAAACCTTTGGTTTCGCCGGTGGCAGAAGTGATGACTGGGAACCTGATTTAGTTTATTGGGGACCTGAAACTGCCATGCTTGATGATAAACGAAGAGACAAAAAAGGCAAACTTAAAGGCCCTCTTGCCGCCGTTGAAATGGGTTTAATTTATGTAAATCCTGTCGGCCCACATGGCAAACCTGATCCATTATTAGCAGCACAAGACATTAGAATGTCGTTCGGACGAATGGCAATGAATGATGAAGAAATTGTTGCACTGTTAGCAGGTGGGCATACTTTAGGCAAAGCCCATGGCGCTAAAAAACCAGATCAGTGTGTTGGTGCAGAGCCCGCAGCCGCCAGTATCGAGCAGCAAGGTTTAGGTTGGAAAAATAAATGTGGCACTGGCGTTGGAGCTGATACAACTAGCAGCGGCTTAGAAGGTGCTTGGACAACAACGCCAACACAGTGGTCTTCTAACTATTTGGATAACTTAATGAACTTCGACTGGGTTATCACTACAAGTCCAGCAGGTGCAATTCAATGGATACCTAAAGATAAAGCTGCGGCTAATTTAGTGCCTGACGCTCATATTCCCAATAAGCGGCATGCGCCTATTATGTTCACCACAGATTTAGCATTAAAAGAAGACCCTGAGTTCTTAAAAATTGTTAAACGCTTTAGAGCTGATACAAGTCAATTTGATCGTGCATTTGCTAAAGCTTGGTTCAAGCTAACTCATCGTGACATGGGGCCAAGAGCTAGATACGCAGGCTCTGAAATACCAAGTGAAGTATTATTATGGCAAGACCCTATTCCTGCAATTGAATACAAACTCGTTAGCAAAAACGACATTGCAAAGCTTAAAAAGCAGATAAAAAAGTCGGACTTATCTAATGCTGAATTAGTCAAAACAGCATGGGCGGCAGCTTCGAGTCATCGTGTCACTGACATGCGTGGCGGCGCTAATGGTGCACGTATCAACTTAACACCACAAAACACTTGGGCTGTTAACAATCCTGCTGAATTAAAGAAGGTGTTAACCAAACTTACCAGCATACAGCGTAGCTTCAATAGTAAATCATCAAGTAAACAAATATCACTTGCCGATTTAATTGTTTTATCTGGTGCAACCGCTATTGAAAATGCGGCAAAATTAGCAGGAACTAGCATAACTGTGCCATTTACACCGGGACGAGCAGATGCTTCACAAGCGCAAACAGATATTAAATCATTTAACTACTTAATGCCTAAAGCAGATGGTTTTAGAAACTATTTCACTGATGAAAGTTACATGTCACCAGCAGAAATGTTAGTTGATAAGGCCAATTCACTTAGTTTAAATGTGCCTGAAATGACGGTATTGATTGGCGGAATGCGTGTATTAAATACCAACTACGATGGTTCTACTTTAGGTGTGTTCACCAAACAGCCTGGCGTATTAACCAACGACTTCTTTGTTAACTTATTAGATATGTCAACAACATGGCAAAAAGATGAATCACAGGCAGGCATCTACCAAGGTTTTGACCGAAGCTCAGGGAAGTTCAAATGGCAAGCAACGCCCGTTGATTTAATTTTTGGCTCTAGCTCAGAATTACGTGCTATCGCTGAAGTTTATGCTTCAGATGATGCGGATAAAAAATTCATCAACGACTTTGTTAATGCTTGGGTGAAAGTAATGCAATTAGATCGCTTTGATTTAAAGTAAGCTAATCACCACTAAAATAGTTAACATTTATTGGATATGTTAACTATTTATTAACACAACACTTGAGCATAGTTAAAAGAAAGCACTAAAAATTTAAAATAAAATTAAACTTGTCGGAACTTTCTTTTAAATTGATACTCATACTATATGAGAGGCTTTATTTCCCTTAGTGTTTCATGTTTTTATAATGCGTTTACTGATTAGGTAAGCGCTTTTTTTTGCCTATTTTTTAATTTTGCAATCCACTACCTACTTAAACCAAATCACCAATGCATAGGATCAATGGTGTAATACTGAGTTAGCTGGCGATACAATTTAGGGTACTCACGAAATAATTGTGCTGATTGCTCAAAGAATACCTCACTCGCCACGGCAAAAAATTCCGCCGGATTTGTTGCCCCGTAATAATCAAATAACGATGGCGCTCCTACTCTAGCTTGCTCTTGTAGTAAGGTAAATTGTGCAAGAAACACCTCAGACCAACAATTATAACTTTGCTGAGCATCTAAAATTGGTGCGCCATTAGCTGGGCCATTTTCTTGGTCGAGCTGATGAGCAAACTCATGAATAACAACATTGCGACCATCATCAGGAATTTGTGCGCCATCAAGCGTATCTTGCCATGATAAAACCACTTTACCAAAATCCCATGACTCCCCTGCCAGCACTACTTTTTGCGTAAACTGAACGCCATCAGCATTGCGTGTTTGTTGCTGTTTTACAAACGCACTTGGGTAAACCAGTATCGTACGTAATTTAGGGTAATAGTTTGTTTTTCGATTTAGCAATAATAAACATGCTTGCGCCGCGATGGTTATTCTAATTTCGTCTGTGATCACCACGCCATTACAGCCAACAAACTCTTTTTCTGCTAAGAATACTTGAATATGTTGCTTTAATTGCAATTGCAAATCAGCAGGCATTTGTTTGAAATATGGCATTCTTTGTTGAATTATTTTTCGCCATTGTTTTTTAAATGGCTTGCGCTTAATAAGCGAACGTTTGTATTCACGCCAGTAAGGCTTTCCCGCCAAATAGCCAATGAGTAGCAAACCAATAAACAGTGGTAAAACATAAGACAACATAATGCACTTAATTCGATGAAGTTTATTATTAGGTTGGTATTAGTTGGTGAAATATCAAGGTTAACGAATGAGCAACCTGTGGACTTTCAACTAAAGTGAAAATTCTTATTCAATGGATTTCTAGCCTGGAGCTAAGCGAGTAGCAACTAATAGGATATTTTGTATCAGTACTCTTGAACAGATTTAAAACCTTCATGAAAATTAATAAAAAAGGTCTCTAAGCAATCAAATTATAAGATTGCAATTCGTTGTCCTATTACTGCTGAAAGATCATTGCTGCCGTTGACCTCCATTGCTTGGAGTTAGCTATGAATCTCAAGTCAGCATTAGCAAGGTTTTCTCAGCAATATTGTCTCTAATAACAGCACAAATAAAGAAACAATATACAACTGTCTATATGTCGGTTTTGATAGTTTGTGTATTATTATATTTATTTTCACCAACAATAAATGAACTAATCTTTTTGACTGGTTACATACATAAGGTCAACAATAACAAAGGAAATTTAAAATGAAAAAATATTATGTAGCCATATTCGTAAGTATTTTGACAATGACTTCATTGCCAATTTTAGCTGGAGATGCTCTACCCGAAGGTTGGTTTAAAGCAGGTAGTGCTCCTTCTGACTACAAAATGGGCGTAGATGAAAGTGTTACTTTTGATGGCAGTAAATCTGCATTCATTGAATCTAACTCTGCTGAATCAAAAGGTTTTGGTACATTAATGCAGAACTCAAGTGTTGAAGACTATTTAGGAGAGCGAGTTCAATTAACTATTTACATCAAAACTCAGGATGTCTCTGGATGGACAGGTGGTTGGTTTAGAGTTGATGGCGGTAAAAAGAAAACGTTAGCATTCGATAATATGAATAATAGACCAATTAAAAAAAGTACAGAATGGGCTAAGTATACTATGGTTCTAAATGTACCTGCTAACGCAACAAAGATGGCTTACGGTGTGTTGTTAAATGGAAATGGCAAAGTATGGTTTGATAATTTAAGTTTTGAAATCGTTGACGAGAACACACCTGTTACAGATCTTTACGCTACAAAATTGCAAATGAAAACTAAAAATTTGAGTTTTGAGTTTTGAGTTTTGAGTTTTGAGTTTTGAGTTTTGAGTTTTGAGAAAGATTAATGAACTCAGTATTCAAAAGGAAGTTGGATAACACTCTAAAAGTTGAACCATTTAAGAATCAGGATTCTGATGAGCCATCAGATGAGGCACTCGTTGGCCGATTCTTAAATGATTCAAGGATTTCTTATGAACTACTTGTTCTGCGATATAAACATAAACAAAGGACTTTTGAATTCATTTATTTTCAGATTAAACAACATAATCATGATGCAGAAGATTTAACTCAGGAAGTATTTATTGAGCTTTACAAAAAACGTCCAATTTTCACAATGAATCTAAATTTTCAACATATCTATTTTCTATTGCAAAGAACATATAGATGAGTGTAAGCACTGCTTTCAAGAAGCAGAGTGTGTTAAAGGGATTAAAAACAACTGGTAAGCCTTAAACCTTAGTTAAGGAATGACTTGGATTTAAAGTTACAGCAGCGTATTAATGAAGTAAGTCATAAAAGTCGATATCGCAAAGCTTTGCCAATTGCTGCATCAATCGCATTGATTGTGCCTTTAATTTCTTACCTAACATTTTAGCCCCCATTGCTACACGACAAAAATTTATTATTGAACTTCAACACATAGGCAAGTCAATATCAGGTAGTTATTGTTCTTTCGATTTATCATATTTTCCAGAAGCGTAGAGCATGCCCATTTTCAAAAATAGGCATCGTTATGATTTAAAGCGTCTATGACCGCTTTGGTGGCAAAGCAGACTATTTAAGGTTAATTTAAAATAACAGCAAACGTCACAAAACAAAGCCCACATGTTAAATTTTATCATTGGGCTATACGATTCTCATTAGTTGTCACTATCTAAGAGTCAGCAACATTCACGTAAGTTCTGCAGGTGAATTAATAAAAAGAAAAGAAAGAAAACAAATAAAGAAATAAAGAAATATAATCTCATGCATATTGAACTTTCCCCTAAACAACCACTCTTACTATACGAGAGACTTTTATTCCCCTTAGTGTTTTATGTTTTGTAATACGTTTATCTGATTCAGGTAAACGTTTTTTTTTGCCTTTTTCTCTCTTTCCCCTCCCTTTTTCCCAAAAGTTAATAAACATTTTTCAGTTTATTAACTTTGCTAAGCCTCCCTTAAGATTGAAGGTTAATACTAAGCCTTAGTTATTAATTACAACGTAGAATTATTGTTTTCACTTGAGGGCGCTACCATGAAAAACATTATAGTAAATACCAATAACACTGAGATTATTGCTGATAACGTACTCGCTGACGCAAAGCAAATATTAGCAAATTCGGGCTGGGTGCTACTAAGAAATTTCGATCTGAGCCTAAAGAACTTTAGTCAAGTGATGAAAGCCATGTGTCGTCAACTGACTTTCGACCCAGCACGAGAATATAGCAATGACAGCACGCAAAAAGTGAATGCTGGCACTGCAGCTGTTGGCTTACATATTGAAAATGGGAACACTCCTTTACCACCTGATTTAATTGCCTTTTACAGTGCAAAAAGTGCGGAAAGCGGCTCTCAAACCACGGTTTGTGATGGTGCTGAAATATATCAACATATGTCAAATGAATTAAAAACATTGTTCAAAAAACCTATAACGGTATCTCGTACCCTACCTTCCGCGTTGTGGCGTCAATATGTTGTAGATCAGCACCCTACAGTATCAACTGCCGCTGAGGTCAATGAACAACACTTACAAGACTTAAATGCCCTAGCGCCAAATCAACAAGCGGTATTAAATAGTGACGATAGCTTAACTTATCATTTAGCCATTAATCCTTGCATTACAGGTGCTTTTTCTGACCAATTAGCTTTCGCCAACGCTATTTTGGGTCCATCCTTTAACTATCAACCTCCGAAAGTTACGCTATTTAATGGTGAAGAAATATCGGAGCAACTTAAACACGAATTAACCGTGCTTGCTGAAAAATTCACCCATGAAGTGCAATGGCAAGATGGTGATTTAGTGTTGATTGATAATAAACGCGTAATGCATGGTCGCCGTGAAATTCATGGTGACTTGTCACAGCGCCAACTTTATATTGGTATGGGGTGTTTGTAATAGCTAGCTTAAGGTTGGGATTCAAAAACACACATGTACTTGTTTTTAATTGATAACATATAAGAGTATCGTATCAGTTTCTTATTTCTATTTAAAATGAGTAAATAAACCATGAATATTGAGCACCTTAAACTTTTTGTAAGAATTGCTTCCACGCATAACATTAGCTCAGCAGGAAAAGAGTTAGGACTTTCACCTGCTGTCGCCAGCGCTCATATCAGCAAACTAGAAAATGGCTTATCCGTCAGACTTATTCATAGAACAACACGGCAAGTTTCATTAACTGAAGAAGGACAAGCTTTTTTGCCACATGCAGAAAATGTGCTTGCCAGCATAGGGATTGCAAAAGCAGCTATTGGAAGTGGCAGTGTTTCACCTCAAGGAACTTTACGAGTAACTGCCCCTGCATCATTTGGTCGCATGCACATGATTCCTGCGTTTGAAGGCTTCTTGTCTAAATATCCTGATTTGAAAGTTGACATTAAATTAAGCGATAGCATTATTGATATGGTAGAAGGTGGCTTTGATATTGCAATTCGTGATGCATCATTAAATGATTCAACTCTTATTGCACGAAAGCTAGCTTCAGATAAACGAATTATTTGTGCTTCTCCTGATTACTTAAAAAAATACGGTGAACCAAAAACACCACAAGACTTATTAAAGCATCAATGCACAAATTTCATGGGCTTAGAAAACTGGCAGTTTGAAACTTCTACTGGTCGTGAAACAATAAAAACGGTAAACAACTTTAGGGGAGACAATGGAGAAGCTGTTAGAGATGCTTGCATTAATGGAATTGGTATAACAATGAGTTCTATTTGGTGTTCATATAAACATTTGCGCACTGGTGAATTAGTCCAAATACTAAAAGATTATCCTTTAGTTTCTTCTACGGATATTTGGGCGGTATATCCAAGTTCGCATTTGGTAGCTCCTAAAGTCAGAGCCTTTATAAATTACTTTTCTGATTACTTTGGTGAGGCCCCATATTGGGAAAAGTATAATGATTAATAATGACCAAGAAAAAGTCACATATTCTTAGTCTCATTACTTTCTTTTGACGATAATGCACGGGCATTGGTGTTTTCAATAACCCTGACTAAATCTGCTATTTTATTTTCATCTGCGACATCAACATGAGGACTCGTAAATTCACCAATATCATTATCAAAATATAACCCTGATGCAGCTGAAAACTCTGCTGACAAAGCAGCCTTCACTAACACTTTAGCACCAATAGTTAAATCACCTCCTATTATGCCATAAGCTTCTTTTACCATTTTACTCGCAAGCATAGATGCTGGATTAACCGCAATAATTGCAGGGCCATTTTGACCAAGTTTTAAGGCTAGATGTCGTGACCACATGGTTAGTGCCAACTTACTTTTTGCATATACTCGACTATCAGATAAAGCGCTAGGTTGAGTTAATTCGCTAGGCCGTATTTGCGCTAGCGCTGCAGAGGATAAGTTAATCACTCGTCCTGTAATGCCTAAATTTTTGATAAGTTTATTAGTCAACAAGTACGGAGCCAGCACATTGACAGCAAAGCGCACATCTAAACCATCACTAGATACTATTTCAGATACATTATAAACACCCGCGTTATTAATCAATATATCAAGCTGAGGGTGGTCTTGACTGACCTTTTCTGCAAATATATTCACTTGCGCTAAATCGGATAAATCAGCAATATAATTTTCAATTTCAGCTAAAGGTGATAATTGCTGTTTTACTTGCGCTAATTTTGCTTCGTTACGGCCATGTAATAATACCTTATGACCTAAACTTAGCATTAATTTAGCTGTTTCTAAGCCAATTCCATCAGTAGAGCCGGTAATGAGCACTATTTTTTTCATAATTACCTTCACTTAACTTCAAAATAAATAGCGCCACTAGCGCCTCTCTCTAATGACACGCTCATGTTAACTATCTAAAAATACTCGTTTAACTTGATCAGTATCCATATATTCACGAATGGTCTCTATTTTGTCGTCAGAGATAACAATCAAAAAATGATACAAATTGTGATATTTCTTGCCATTTTTCATAGTCGCATTTGAAGTAATTTCAACGGCTACCCTATTGTCTTCAATTGTCCAACCTGTAGCTATCAACTGTAAACGCTCACTCATCAGCTCTTTTATATCATTCATCAGAACTGCAATACCTTGTCTGTCCATCTCACCTGAAATTGGCAGTCCGCCCTGTTGTCCCATAACACGCCACTTCGCATTCTTTGTAAGCAGCGATAATGCGCCATCAACATCAGGCTTAACAAAGTAATCAAAAAAATTTTCGACTAAACGTTTATTAGCTATTTTAGTCATTATTTAACCTCTTGAACGTTAACAAGTAATTCAGGCCATATTCTTTGATTTTCAATATCAAACTGCGCGCCAGCATCATCAGCCCACTTAAAACGTTTCAACGCAGGTGTTTGACTCGTTGCTTGGTATAACCAATAAGCTTCAGCACGCAATGCTTCGGCAATAGGTAAATCAATTGACTCATATACCGCCTTTTTGGTCGCATTAATTGATTCTGATGGCCAAAGTGCAATACGTTTAGCTAGAGCATCTACATGTGCTGCTATTTTATCAGCATCAATTGCTTTATTGATCGTGCCATATGCTTGAGCCTGATCGGCATCGAAATCTTCAGCACCTAATACAATTTCTAATGCTCGACCTAAGCCAACTTGACGTGCCATTCGAGAAGCCCCGCCGCCACAAGGCAATATACCCATACCAACTTCCATTTGCATAAAGCGTGCTTTACCTCGTGCAGCAAAGCGCATGTCACACGCAAGTGCAAACTCATGCCCACCACCACGAGCAAAACCTTCAATTTTTGCAATAGTTGCTTGCGGTAATTTACTGATACGTTCTAACACCAATTGCAAATCAAGTAATTGCACTTCTTCACGAGATACCGCTTTATCAGACATATCTTTCAAGAAGTTTGTATCTGCATGCGCTATAAAAATTTCTGGATGCGCAGATTGAAAAACCACCACCTTAACATTGCTATCTGATTCAAGTTTTTGTGCAAGGACATTTAAATCGGCAATCATAGGTAACCCTTGAATGTTTACCGGTGAGTAATCAAATGTTACGGATAAAACGCCGTTGTTTTCTTCGGTGTTAAATGTTTCAAAACCTTGGTATGTCATCACTATTTCCTTAAAGTTATTTGAGCAGTACAAACTATAAATAGCGTTAAAGAATAGCGTTGATAGTTACACTTGATAATCCTTCACATAGAACAATCAGTTTTTATTTTTCGTTGATAATATTTTTATTGATAATTTTGCTAAAAAAAAGCAAATATAAAAAAGCCAGCATATAACAGCTGGCTTTCTTAATTAGTGAAACAGTATTTGGCTGTTAACGTTATTCTTTAATACATTCGTTACTTTCAGTGAAAACATTAGGCATAAAACGAATATCACTGAATGATAAATTTATTACGCCATCAGTACTGAGCTCAAATGGTGAAACAATTTTATCTAGCTGCACGCCTGATTTTGCAAAGCATTGCAGGTCAATAGCTACTTCACGCCACTCTCCTTTGGGTACAGCTTTTAATTGTTGTTGAATATCAACTTCTGCCCGACAACTACCAGCAACATCACCTTCAGATTCACAGCTCATAGCAATATTAACTGCGCCAGAGATATCACTATCGCGCATTAAGGTCATCACTAACGCTGATTTTTGCTCAAGTTCAAAAGATAAATCTTCTCTAAAGCTGCTAGAAAAACTAACACCCGCTTTTTCGCGACCATTAGTTTCAAGGCGAAATGCATCTTCTTGTACGACTTTGTCGATGGTGCGATAAGTTGCACCCGGTAAAGCGCCACTATTAGAAAGTAACTCTGATGTTTGCGTATTAGACGTTAAAAACATCCGCCACGGCTTAACCACTTTGCCAGCAAAAACAGCAGTGTTTTTAACAACAGCCTCATCATTTTCGATATGCTCAGGTAAGTTGTCTGATAACTGCTTTTGGGCTGTCCCTTCATTAGAAGCGTAGCTTAAGCCATATCCGTAAGGCAGTAACGGATCGTATTCTTCATCAAAGCGATTAACGGTTTGTGTTGCTGTTTTTGGCCAAGAAAATGAAAGTTTACCGGTAAAGTCATGCTGAATATTGTCGTCTATACTTTTTAACAGCACATCTGCAACCGCTTTACCCTCAGAGCCTGGCAACCAAGCCGCAACAAAAGCATCACTGGCATTTAACTCAGCATTCACCCACATCGGGCGGCCGCTAATAAAAATACTTATCACGGGAATACCTTGGCTTTTCAGCTTTTTCAATAAGGCTAAATCAGATTTTGTGCCGCGCTGATAAGCTAAATTATCTTTATCACCATGCCCTTCAGCATAAGGTTCTTCACCAAATACAACGATTGCGACATCCGGTTTTTCGGCAAAGTTGCCATCTTCACTAAGTGTTACCTTGCCATCAGCGGCATTAATTTGTTGAGCAAGACCGTGGTAAATTGATGAACCACCAGGGAAGTCTTCATTACTATTGTTAGTTCCCTGCCACGTGATACTCCAACCACCTGATTGCTTGCCAATATTATTAGCAGCATCACCCGCTACTAGAATATTTTGCTGAGGAGAAAGCGGTAAAATGTTAGCCTTATTCTTCAACAACACTAACGACTCTCGTACAGCTTGTTGAGCAACTTTTCGATGTTTATCATGGCCAATAAGCTCAGTTTTTCCTGAGTAAAGTCGCTTGGCAGGACTCGGTTTACTAAATAATCCTGCTCGGTATTTAACGCGTAAAATACGACTTACCGCATCATCAATACGAGATTGTGGAATAACACCTTGTTTAACTTGCGCTATGGTGTTTTCCATCAACGGTTTCCAAGCATCGGTCGGTACCATAAAAATATCTAAACCGGCGTTAGCGGCTTGCGGACAATTTTCATTAGTACAACCAACAATTTGTCCGTGACCATTCCAATCACCAACGACAAAACCATCAAAGGCCATCTTGCCTTTTAATACATCGGTTAATAAGTAGCGATTGCCATGAATTTTTTCGCCATGCCAACTATTAAATGACGCCATCACTGATTGTGCGCCTGCAGTTAAGCCACCAACATAACCTTGGGCATGAAGTTTATATAACTCTTCTTCAGACGCTAGATTGTTACCTTGATCGTCACCTGCAACGGTACCGCCATCACCAATAAAATGTTTAACTGTACTGATCACCCTGTCATCACCTAAAAATTCATCATCAGCATGTCCTTGCAAGCCTTTTACCACTGAGGCCGCATATAACTTTACGATTTCAGGATCTTCAGAGTAACCTTCATAAGCTCTGCCCCAGCGGTCATCTCGAACCGTTGCTACTGTTGGTGCAAATACCCAATCAATACCTGTCACCATCACTTCAGTGGCGGTAATCTTGGCAATCTTTTCTACTAACTCAGGGTTGTGTGCTGCTCCTAGACCAATATTATGCGGAAACAAAGTCGCACCAATAACATTGTTATGACCGTGGACGGCGTCCGTGCCCCACATGGTTGGAATCGTTGAACCATCGAGTGAATCATCAATCGAGGCTTGATACATTTCCTCTGCAAGTGCTATCCAATCTTGCGGTGTTGCATGTTTATTATTTTGCGGGAACGCACCGCCACCATTAAGGTATGAGCCAAAGCCATATTTACGCATATCTTCTGGGGTGATATCACGAATTTCTGGCTGGATCATTTGCGCTACTTTTTGCTCTAACGTCATAGTAGCGAGCATTGCTTGTACTTGTCGTTCAAGCGCTATATCAGTCTTAACTTCAGAGTTTATGACTGGCCAAATAGATAGATTATTTTCGGTCTGATCAGCACTTACTTTATTGTCAGTTGTTTGCTCTTTCGTTGCTGAATTACAACCTTGCAAAGCAAGTAAAACGATAGAAGATAAAGCCGCATAAGCTAATTTATTCATGACATTTGCTCCCGATTTGAAGCATTGCTTGGCACAGCACCACTCATACCGTAATAAACAATATAGCTGTAGCAAAGCACAGGAATAACAAATGACAATTGCACGCCAACGATATCAGCGAGTACGCCTTGAATTAACGGTACAATTGCACCACCAACAATGGCTAGACATAAAATTCCGGCACCTTGGCTTGTGTGCTTACCCAAGCCATTTAACGCCAAACTAAAAATTGTGGGGAACATAATTGAATTGCATAACCCCACTAAAAGCATCGCCCACATAGCAATACTGCCACTCGTGATAATAGCGACAGAAACTAAAACAACCGCAAAAAAGGCATTAAAGCTCAGCGCTTTAGTAGCAGATATTTTTTGCATTACAGCGGCACCAATAAAACGTCCGACCATGGCTCCGCCCCAATAATACGTAAGATACTTAGCAGCTTCAGACTCTTCTAAACCGGCAATATTAGCTTCACCAAAAAAGTTAATTAAAAAGCTGCCAATGGATACTTCAGCGCCAACATAAACAAAAATACCGATAGCACCTAAAACTAAATGACGATATTGCCAAGCTGAACCTGATAACGCTTCGTCCGGCGCGGTTTCAGCGCTACTAATATGTGGAAGTTTTAACCAAGCAAAAATGGCGGCTAATAGTAATAACGCTGCTGTTAGTACTAAATACGGCACTTTTACAGAGTCAGCAGAAGGTGCTGACATTGAGCTTGCTGCTTCATTAAGAATAAACAATGCGCCTAAATAGGGAGCTACAGTTGTGCCTAAAGAGTTAAAGGCTTGGGTCATGGTTAAGCGTGATGACGCCGACTCCTTTGGCCCCAACAACGTAACATAAGGATTTGCCGAAACTTGTAAAATAGTTATGCCACTGGCTAACACAAATAACGCTGACAAAAACATCGGATAGCTGTGCATTGACGCCGCAGGGTAAAACATCAAGCAACCCAGCGCTGCGACAACAAGCCCTGCCACAATACCTTTTTGATAACCAACTTTTTTCACTAACTGCCCAGCAGGTAGTGACACCAAAAAGTAAGCGCCGAAAAAGCAAAACTGCACCAACATTGATTGCGTATAAGTTAAATCAAAAATGGCTTTTAAATGTGGAATAAGAATGTCGTTTAAGCAGGTAATAAAACCCCACATAAAAAACAGTGTTGTTAATGAGATCAGAGCAAAACGATTTTGACTTGGCGAAACACTACTAGTTACGCCATGATTTTGCTCTAAAATGACCGAATTTCCAGCCATAATAAAATTCCTATATCAAAAAGAATCGGTGTTGGCTTTATGTTGATGAAAGCGAACTACACATAGCTACACCGATGAAAGAATCGCGCTTACATTATCTATAAGCGCAGTTTACAAATGTTTATTACTCAAAGTAGGCTGCTTACCTAAATTAAGCAGCTCAAAGCAAAAAACAGTTAGTCATCCATGGTGTATCTAAAACCAAGTACATATCTTGGTCCGTATTGCGCAGCACTAACAAATTGACTTTCGAAACGGCTATACTTGCGCTCAGTTTCGTTGGTTAAGTTAACGCCATCAAAAAACACCGTCATATTGTCAGTGACTTCGTAATTAACGCTTAGGTCCCACTGCAGAAACTCTTCAGCATATAATGGCGCTGAATCGCCGCCTGTATCAGGTAAACCTAAGCCCACTAAGTACTTATCACGCCATGCACCAGTCACTTTGACTGATATGCCATCTTTCTCATAAAACACTTGTAAATTGGCAGAGTCGCTTAACCCGGGAAGTACTTTCTGACGGCCAATATAGTAGTTATCAACATCAACATCACCATCAACAAACGTAGCGTTAACGCCAACCCCAAAACCCGTTTCACCAAATAAATGCTGCACGGCTAATTCAATACCGTTAACTTTACGGGCATCAACATTCTCTGGAGAGTCAATTGTCCATTCAATTAAAGGATCAGTTGCAGGGTCAGCTAATACTCGATTGTTCTCACCAATACCGATGCCGTTCGCAACAATTTCATTGTAAATAGCTGTGTCAGTGGCTTGCTCTCCGCGTCCTTCAATGGCAGCAACCGCATTATTCCAGCGTTGACCTAAGTAAACATCGTGCAGGCCTTCATACGTTGTTTTTACCGATGAACCGGCCATCCAGTCATCAACATCTTTCCAAAATAAGCCGACTGATGCATAGCTTGCATCACCGTAGTAATACTCAAGAGATAGATCTAAATTGGTTGATTTAAATGGCTGTAGACCTGTGTTACCACGACTACCACCTCTTGAACCAATCTTAGGTGAAGGGGTTAAACTCAGGTTACCCAACATATCGCCTAGCGCAGGGCGCGTAATGGTTTGACCTACTGATGCACGTGCTACTAGGTCGTCACTTAGGTCAACTTTGATGTCTAACATAGGCAGTAAGAAGTCATACTCACCTTCGAATTCAACTTCAACTTCTCCGCCACTTGCAAATTCAGTGATCCATTCTGAACCACCTGCCCAGTATACTTGCTCTGCTACACGACTTTTTGCAGGGCTTACAGCCTCAGTTTTTTCATAACGTAAGCCAAGGTTCACTTGCACGTCATAACCACTGATTTCAAATGCCCAATCAGTAGCAACATATAAACTAATGGTTTCTTCTTCTACTTTATTGGTTGGGAAACCGTCGAAGGTACCTATTTGATATACATCACTGCCAACCACATCCTCGGTTAGAAATAAAGCTTGTCTTGTATAGGCTTCATCAAGATTAAATGTGTAAGCATAACCAGGTGAAACTCCGCCCGAGCCAAAAGAAAACTCATCAAGAAAATCACTTAAATCAACTCTTTCAAACATACCATCAGGGAATATTTCAGCAAAAGTTCCGTTATTGAAACCAGGTGCATTAGCATTGTTTGAGCCGCCCCAGCCTTCAAGTGTTTGTTTGGTGTACGCAGTACCAAACTTAACCGCTTCTAGGCCGAAGTCAGTGTCTAATATCAAGTTACCATCTAATTGCACTTGCGTTACTTCAGATTCTGCCGGCGTGCGGGTAAAAATACTAAAGTTGGAGCCAATTTCGTTAGGGTTAATTTCTTGAGAGCCATTATTCCAGTTAATATTAAAACCCGGTATATCACCTTCTCTAAAGAAGTATTCCTTACTTGATAAGTCGGCAGAGCCTAAAATAACGCGAGCATTGGCGCCTAAGCCTTTATCTTTACCATTATCAGTTGTGGTTTTTGAATTATGAGCATCAAAGGTAAAACTTAAATTATCATTGGCATACCATTCAACATTAAAACCAGTGGCTTTTGAGTCAACTTCGGTTGTTTCGCGAAATGAGGTAAACGAACCGTCATCACCAGCCGAGTTATAATAAATAGCCGTACCATTTTCATCTAATTCATAGGAGTTGGCATTGCCACCAAACGAACCATTCCATACGCCCCAAGAAAGTGAGTTATTGCCTGTGACTGCATTAGATATAGTGTGATCAAGTGTAAACACTAGTTCGTCTGTAGGTGCAAACTGAAAAGTAACTTGCGCATTGGTACGTTCACGTTGAACATCATCTCGCGCATAGCTTATTTCTTGCGGAAAAAATGACGCGGCAATAGATGAAATATCGCCATTATCATCAAGTATTGAATACTGTTCAGCAACATTACCTTCAGCGTCTACCGGACGATTATCAATTACATTTTCAGGATCTAAACTAATATTATGGTTTCTGATCCATGAACGTACATTGGCAGATTGTCGTTGAAAGTCGCGACGATGATAAGAAAAGTTAGCTGACACACCAAAACGATCATCATCAAAGGTATTACTATAAATACCAGCAATTTCTGGCGTAACATCATCACCTGCTTCCACTGAGCTATCGTGAATTCCTTTTGCCATAAACGAAAACTTTTGTCCTGGGTTTTGTAAAGGCTTGGCAGTCACAATATTGACCGTTGCCCCTAAACCACCAGTTGGCATTTCTGCACGGGCAGTTTTAATGGTTTGTAGTTCACTCACCCCTTCAGATGACAGGTTTTCAAAATTAAATGAACGGGTAAAACCTGTGCTCGCCATTTGGCGACCATTCAAAGTGACTAAGTTAAACTCTGGACCAAAACCACGGGCAGTAATTTGGCTACCTTCACCGTTTGCGCGGCTAATAGTAATACCTGTGATACGTTGCAGAGATTCCGCTAAGTTAGTGTCTGGGAACTTACCCATTTCTTCGGCTGAAATGGCATCAACAACACCTGACATATCGCGTTTAATATTCATTGAACGCACTAAACTGCCACGAATACCTGATACCGTGATCACTTCAATATTTTCTTCTTTTTCTGTTAATGCAGCTTCTTCTTCCGCAGCAAAAGCTTGTTGGCTAAAGCCCGAGCTAATAATTGCTGAGATACATACAGCTAAATGTTTTTTTGAGAATGTTAAATGTTTCATGTTAACCCTACTTAGTTAAAATTAGTTTTATTTATGGCGGCCAAATATCGCTAGCCGCACATTTAAAATTAGGTTTTCAAATAACGTATTACGGTGCAGTTATCGCGACATTATCCAGTCGATAAACAGCTCCATTACCCGTTCCCCAAGCAGGGAAAACCATAATTACATCAATTTCACTAACATCTAAGCCAGCATCAAATAGGTCTGAAAGCGTATAAGTGTAGGTTTGCCATTCGCCTAGAACTGGCGCAGCGCCTTCTTGGCTTGCCGTTAAATCGAGCTCAACAGCTGATGTGGTATCACCGGATTCAATTTTAAACTTCCACACCGCACTTGCATCATTTGGCGCACTTACCATTTTCATATCAAATTTCACCACACCGTTTTGCAGTAATGCACTTGCATCATAGTAAACACCATCATTTGCTAAGAAGCCCATCACCGTTGGCGTATCACCAATAACAAACTCAGCTGTCATACCGTGTGTTGCATCATCTTCTTCTTCGGTTGGTGTTGAACCCGCACAACAATCCCAAATTGGCCATTCTGCATTTTGCGCGTTGTCGTACAAAGTTAAACCTTGTGCTGTTGGTACACTGGTAGGATCAAATATCATTACGTTGTCTAGGCGATATACAGCTCCTTCACCCGTTCCCCAAGCTGGGAAAACCATCACTACGTCAATTGCACTAAGATCTAAACCCGCATCAAATAAACTTTGCAATGAATAGGTATAAGTTTGCCATTGACCGGCAACAGGAGCAGCACCTTCTTGGCTTGCTGTTAGGTCTAGCTCAACGGCAGATGATGTATCGCCGGCTTCAATTTTAAATTTCCATACTGCGCTAGCATCATTTGGTGCGTTAATCACTTTCATTTCAAATTGCATAACACCTGTACTTAATAAACTTGAAGCGTCTAAGTACACATCATCATCGGCTAATAACCCCATTACCGTTGGCGTTGCACCAATAACAAATTCTGCTGTCATACCATGGTCAGTGTCATCATTTTCAAGCGTAGGTGTTGAACCACCACAACAGTCCCAAATACTCCATTGCTCTTTGGCATCGTCTGCAAATAGAATGTGACCAGTAAAACCAGTAGAGGCATTAGGATCGTAGATTTTTACATTGTCGACACGATAAACAGCACCATCGCCAGTGCCCCATGCAGGGAATATCATCAGTACGTCAATTGCACTTGCATCTAAACCAGCATTAGCTAAATCAGCTAAGTTAAAGGTATAGGTTTGCCATTGGTCAGCAACCGGCGTTACTCCTTCAACACTACTTGATAGTGGTAGTTCAACCGCTGATGTAGCATTATCGGCTTCAACTTTAAATACCCAGCTTGCACTGGCATCAGTTGGCATCGTGACAACTTTCATATCAAATTGCACAACACCGTTAGCCAAAATACCCGTAGCGTCAAATGGTGCTGGTGTATCAGTATTGCCATCTCTTGAAATAAAGCCCATAACGGTTGGTTCAGCGCCAATACTAAATTGTGCGACCGCGCCATGTGCATCATCGTCAGTTTCTACTGTTGGCGTTGAACCACCACAGCAATCCCACATTGGCCAGCTAGCATTTTCTGCATCTTCGAATATGGTTACTTGAGGAGAAGCAACGGCGTCACCTGCAATTGATAAGTTAGTAACATGATAAACCGCCCCTTCACCTGTGCCCCAAGCTGGGAAAATCATTACAACGTCGATAGCGCTTAAATCTAGGCCCGCATCAGCTAATGTTTGTAAAGGAAATGTATAGGTTTGCCACGTGCCCGCTTCAGGGGCTGCACCTTCAAAGCTTGCCGTTAGTGGCATTTCAACTGCAGTAGTACCTTCTTGACTTTCAACTTTTAATATCCAAGTTGAATCCGCATTACTTGGCGCGGCTACGACTTTCATGTCAAATTTCAAGGTACCAGAATCAATTAACGGCGATGCATCAAATGGCGATGCTTGTCCGGCCGGATCATCAATAAAAGCTTCACGAGAAATAAAGCCCATCACTGTTGGCTCAGCACCAACAACAAATTCAACAACATCACCTTTTTCAGCATCTGTAACGACTGCAGGTGTTGAACCACCACAACAGTCCCATGCCGGCCAATTTGGATTAATAGCGCCAGAGAAAATAGTTAAATTTTGCGGAATCCCCGTAGAAGGCGGTGACGGAATTGGTGCTTTACCTTCAACCATTGCATCATCGAAGCTATCGTAACCTGGGCGTACAGTTTCACAGCCCTTACCGGTTAAAGTGTCTTGCTGACATTGATAGACTCGCACATAATCAACAATGTAGGAATTGCCATTTTCAAATGCACTGGCATCAATACCCGTATCGTTTACCGATGATGGCCAGTTACCACCAACTGAGAAATTCAGCAGTAAATGAAATCTCTGATCATAAGGCGCATTTTCCCATTGCGTTGCAAGTTCACCAGAAACAATATCAAAATTTTCTGTAAACCAACCACGATGAGATAAACCTACAGGCTCATCTTTACTGTTGTAACGCACGGTAGATTTACGCTGCGTTGCATATAAATAATCATCAACATACCAACGAATTTCACCTTCTTGCCATTCTATAGCATAGGTATGAAAATCATCAGCGGGGTTAATACCATCTGGCAATAAGTAAGCTTGCCCTGAAGAGCTGTTATCAGGCCATTCTTTACCATAATGTAAGGTGCCGTATACGTTAGCTTCACTGCCACCTTCGTTAGTGCCTGCTTTTAAGTTAACTGCTTCGATAATGTCAATTTCACCCGAACGAGGCCAGCCACCATAAACTTCATCAGTTGGTAACATCCAAAATGCAGGCCATGCGCCTTGACCTGCAGGTAATTTTGCTCGCATTTCAAAACGACCATATGTCCAGCTTTGGTTGTCTTTAGTATTTAATCGGGCAGACGTGTAAGGCTTGGCAGCGCCCTCTGCTGCTGGTAGAGCGACAATATTGAGCATACCGTCAGCAATAAAAGAGTTTGCAGCGTCATTGGTATAACATTGCTCTTCATTATTACCACCGCCACTACAATTGACTTCATGAGTCCACTTGTTAGCATCGATTGATGAACCGTCAAACTCATCGCTCCATACCAATTGCCAATCACTTACTGGTACTTGTGGATCGACGGCATCAACATTTGTTTTCGTTTCAACACTACTACCACCACACCCTATTAAGGTTGCAGTCGATAATAATGCTAACAACTGTGTAATATTCTTTGCAGCTTTTATCATAATTTGATTTCCAGTTACTCAACTATTTTTGTTGTGGTAGCAAAACTGTTTGATTTTAATATTATTTAATACGAGTTTGCTTAGCACTATAGTTCAGTAGCCATATCGAAATAGTTAATATTACGACAGACTACCCCCTAAAAACATACTGGTTTAAATTACAAATAGTTACAAACGAAATGCGCTATGGTGGTTGCTAACTGCGGTATGGATGGCTTTTATTTAAGCTGTAAGGTAAAGCGAGTGAAAAATACGACAAGCGGTTAAATTTGTTTAGATTCGACAATTTTTTGAATATCAGAACTAAAATTACGGCTTACTTTTAATTGCACGTCATCACCTAACTCAAGAATACTCTCGCTATTTCGTAACGATTTAATACTTTTAATACAATTAACATTCACCAAGGTCGATTTATGTATACGAGAGAATATTTTAGGATCTAATTGGCTCTCAAGTTTTTTCATGGTGATGCGTACAATGTAAGTTTCATCTTGAGTGTGAACACACATGTAATCACCTGCAGCATCAATCCACCTAATATCTTTTATTGGCAAGAACACTTTATCGTTATCATTATTTTTAATCACTAACTCTTGAATAAATGGGCTCGGCAATGGCAAATCAGATTCAAGCCAATCTTCAAGCTCCGAAACGGCAATACCAGAGCTTTCGCCAAGTGCACGTAATAACTTAAACTTTTCTTTGCCTGAATCTATCGGTTCTACTCGTTGTAAAATACGCTCTACTGTTTTCTGCAAGCGCCCTAAGTTAGCGGGTTTCATGACATAATCAATCGCATTCAGTTCGAAGGCATCGAGAGCATATTCGCCGTAGGCGCTAACAAAAACCACCATTGGCAAAATGTCTGACTGCAATGCTTGCACCACTTCAATGCCGTTAAGGCCCGGCAGACGTAAATCTAAAAACAACACATCGGGAGATAAAGACTGACATAACTGAATGGCTTGGTCACCATCACTCGCTTCAGCGATGACTTCAATTTCAGGAATTTTTTCTAATCGTAAACGTAAACCTTCTAGTGCTAGAGGTTCATCATCAACAATTAAAGCTGTTAGAGGTTTGTTAATCATTTATCAATTTACTTCTCATAAGGAATTGAAATAGAAACCGTAGTGCCACCATCTATAGCATCAGTGATATCAACGTGATAATCACCGCTAAACATGGCATTTAATCTTGCTTTAGTATTACTCATACCAATGCCAAAACCATCTCTCACCTTAATAGGCGTTTCTTGACCATTATCGGCCACTTTAATAATTAAACGCTCAGCCACTTTTTTAGCAATAATGCGTATTTTCCCACCAGACTTTCTTAGTTCTATGGCATATTTAATGGCATTTTCCACCAGTGGCTGTAGCAACATACTTGGCACTTGGCAGTCTAATACGGTTTCGCAAACATCAACGTCAACACTAAGACGGTTAGCGAATCTGACCTTTTCTATAGATAAATATAGCTCAATTAACTCAAGCTCTCTTTGCAAGCTTGTTTTGCTTTTATCATTTTTATCAAGAGAGTAACGAAAAAATTCGCACAGCTTGTCGATCATTTCGTTTGCAGTGTCATTTTCATTTTTGTAAATAAGGGTTGATATCGCGTTCATGGTATTGAACATAAAATGAGGGTTAAGTTGATAACGTAGCATCTGTAACTGAGCATCTTTAGCCGCTGTTTGTGCTCGTAATAACATTTCGTGTTCACGCTGCAATTTCGTGTTGTATAGCATAATGAAATAAATTGACGTCCATACAAACATAGTTGTTAATGAAAACAATAACCAACCACCAAACTCGAGCATATCCCATGCTTCATTCCATTGCTGTTGGTAAACAACAACTTTGTAAAAGCTCAGTTTTATCACATTAAAAACTAAACCTAAGCTTGCTGCAGAAACAAAACTTAAGACTAGTGTTTTCTTCAATGGCAAATGAACTATTTTTCGGATCATTTGCCATTGCAAATAAGACAATATGAAACCGCTTAGCGTTTCTAAAACTAGATTTATCAACTGCCCTGAAAGGTTAAAGTCTTCCTGACCTATCTGCGGACGAATTATCGCGATAAAAACCACGACAGCATAACCTAACCAACCTGTTATCTGTAACGTCCAAAACTGATGACTTTGCTTAGAAAAAGCTTGCGGTCCCAGTTCAAGTGTACTTTCAGTGTTTTTATTTTCCATAATATCCATTTTAGGTCAAACAGTTAACTTACATCGACTAATTACAAAGATATAACAAATGCTACCAAGCGAACAACAAATGCGACAAGACGTGACAATTCTGCGACAACTCATGTTTAACAATTCGCTCTACTTAACAATAAAGGTGCATCATTGTAAGTAGTATGGCTTATGTATTGTTCCTTAATATTTGTTCACTAAGCTTAATGTAAACAGTTTAAAACCCCACCTTATTTGACTAAAATCAATTTCATAAAACAAAGTAACCAATAAAATTTTACAATTCAGTCATACTATTAATAACATTGAATGTATAACTTTTAATATTTGCTTAGCATTGCTTCATTTCAACATCTATTATATGTACTTATTTCTTTTTCTTATTTAAAGGTGCAAAAAAATTATAAGACGACTAATGTATTGATAGTATTAATACATTATAATTCGCGGCCGAAAAATCCGGCCTATTGGTACGACCACTAGTTTTGAATATCTTTATTTCAAATATCTATACTTTGTTAATAGCTAAACGTGGGGGCCTCCCCCTTAATTAGTAACCGCATCATAATAAAAATAATATGCAAATTTACCAGGGCATTTCCCTGATTAAAACAATTTTATAAATCATGACGCGAGGTCAAAAATGAAAAAAACTCTCATAGCATCAGGCTTATTAAGCGCTATTTTAGCGAGTAATGTTTACGCTACAGATATTAACTTTAGTGGCTACGGTTCAATTCGTGGTGGATTACTAGTTAATGACGATATCACACCAGGTTATTTTGGTTATGACGACAAGGTAGATTTTAAAAATGAATCTTTGTTTGCACTACAAGCCAAAGCAAACCTTAACGATGCATGGAATGCAACAATTGTTTTACAAGCTCGTGGCGAAGACGATTTTAACTTAGAAGCTCGTTGGGCGTATTTAAGTTACGAATTATCTCCAGAAACAACCCTTTCTTTTGGTCGTTTCGCCCTACCGTACTTTAGAAATTCAGATACGCAAGATATTGGTTATAGCCATAATTACAGCCGCTTACCAAAATCTATATACCTCGGGGAAGAATACGATATCATCGAAGGTGTACGTGTTATGCACAGCACTTTTGTAGGTGATGGAGACTTAACACTAAAAGGCTCTTTCGGTTCATTTTCAGGACAAGTTAATGATGTCGATTTCGACTTAGACAATATCATTCAAGCATCTGCAGAGTATACGTACGAGTGGTTCTCTATTTTCGCAGGCATTTTATCTGCTGAGGCATCATTTGATACTAAAGCAAGCTTAAACGCAGGACTAGAAGCAACACTTCCTGGCTATACTGTAACTGACGGCATGGTATTCACACCATCAGCGCTAGGTGCTACAGCTGTTTACAATATGGAAGACTTATATGCCGATGAAGATTCAACATTATACTGGACCACAGGTATTACTATCGACCACAATAATTGGTTAATAAATGCCGAATATGCCGCTTACGATATTGACGATTCTTTTATTGAAGAAACACAAGTTATGTACTTTTCAGTTGGTTACCGCTTCGATAAAGCGGTAGTTTCATTTGTTCATCAAGATTTTGATTATAGCTTCGACTACGAACAAGCAAATTCCATTGACCCTTATGTAAATGCATTTGTTAAAGGTACAACAGATAGATTATTAAAGGACAATTCATACGATGCTCAAGGTATACATCTTAGATATGATGCCGACCAAGGTGTTTCTTACAAATTCGAATACACACGAATTAACAACGACTTATCTAATAAAAGCGCTGACTTAGTCACTTTCGGCGTAGACTTTGTTTACTAAGGAAATATGCAAAATGAATATGTTAAAAAAATTAATGATTACTTCGGTTCTTTTTGCCAGCTTTTCAAGTTTTGCGGAAATTTCAGTTATTGTAAACAGTGCAAATACAGATCAAATAAATGCTAAATTAATCAAGCGCATTTACTTAGGAAAAATTAAAGCCTTTCCAAATGGTAAGAAAATAAAGGTGCTAACCTTAAAAGACGGCACACCTGAAACAGAGGTATTTCGTCAAAGCGCATTGAAAAAATCAAACAGTCAATTTAAGTCTTATTGGTCGAAACTTGCTTTTACAGGCAAAGGAACTCCTCCTAAAGAAGTTAATAGTGCTGCCGATATGATTAATGCCGTTAAAGCAGATGCGTCTGCGATTGGTTTTATTGATAGTGCTGCTGTAACTGGTGATGTAAAAGTAGTCGCTAAGTTTTAATCTATACTAACGAAAGAGATCACTGTAGTCAGTGATCTCTATTTACTTTATTAAAACAATAACAAATGGATTTATACGTTTTAGTAAATATTGGCTTGTGCAGTTAGAGGTTGTTCATACAATGTTTAAAAATCTTAAAATATTCCACAAAATTATTGCCATATTAGCTGTTGCCATATTGAGCTTCGTAGTCAATTTAGCTTTAAATATATCCGCTATTTCTAAAAACCAAATAATATTAAAAACAATACAACATACCAGTATTAAGCTAGTAAACCTTACGAGCGAAAATGTTACCGCTTGGCAAAGAATTGACGAATTGTACACTCAAAGTGTTTCTTTTGGTGATGAAGACTTGCTAACTGATGCTAGCGACGCACATAAAGAATTACTAACTAATTTAAATAAAATTTCCTCGTTAGATGCATCATTTTCAAACATTCAACAACTGACCAGCAAAGCTAACCAATACAACACTATTGCAGGAAAGATTTCATTAGACTTTATCAACGAAGAAGTCGATTTTGAATCAGCCCAAGGGACAATAGAAAGAAAGTCAGCTTTGTTTAAAGAAGTTTCTAATGCGCTAAATAAAGACAAAGAACACGCTGCAACCTTGTTTAATAACTTAGTTGAACAGACAGTCGAAAACTCGAATGATTCAAGAGATTTAAGTATTCTATTAGGCATATTTCTTTTAACGTTAATGACATTATTGAGTATTTTAATTGCCCGCTCTATTAGTAAGTCAGTGATCTCAATTGATACGTCTTTAAAAGAGTTAGCTGAAGGTGATGGTGATTTAACTAACCAACTTGAAGTCGTCAGTAAAGATGAACTCGGCAGCGTAGTACAACACTTTAATATATTCACACAAATGTTACGTGCTATTGTCAAGGAAGTAGTTGCAGTAGTTGCCCCGTTAACACACAGTGCCGAACAACTTGCCGATAAAGTACAGCAAGTAGACAATAACGTAAGAAGCCAGTCTGATATCGCAGAAGTGACTAAACAATCAATGGTTGAAATGCAATATAGCGTTAGCGATATTACCAAATCGGCTTCTCAAGCTGCTAATGCTGCAGAAGCAGGTGAATTAGAAGTGAACCAAGGCATGGAAAATGTCATGCGCTCGTTGGCTGTTTCTGGTGAGCTCACAGAAGAAATATCGAACGCGTCAGGTGTTATTAACCAGCTTGCACAAGATTCACAAAACATGAATAAAATTCTTGATGTTATCAATGGCATTGCCGAGCAAACAAACTTATTAGCGCTTAACGCAGCTATTGAAGCCGCTAGAGCTGGCGAGCAAGGTAGAGGCTTTGCAGTTGTTGCAGATGAAGTAAGAAGCCTAGCATCAAGAACAGCATTATCTACCACTGAAATTCGAGAGTTACTTGATAAACTTATCTCGGCAGCAGACTTGTCGGTAACGTCAATGGAAACCGCAAAAGATAAGGCTAATAGCAACGAAAGTATTTCACGGGAAGTTGATGACTCTTTAACGAAAATTAAAGAACAAATTGGTCATATTAGCTCAATGAACAATCAAATTGCGGCAGCCACTGAGCAGCAGTCTAGCGTTGCAGAAACCGTTGTTGGAAATATTGAAAATATGTATGAAAGCTTCAGTGCAACAAGTATTGCTGTTGAAGAAATTGGAGAAGTGGCTAGCCAATTAGATGGTAATGCAAACTTAATTAAAGATGCGACCTCTAAATTTATTGTCTAACTGCAATTTAGCACGCTAACATTGTACTTAAAGAAATAGCTAAAAATGCCAAGGATGGCATTGACTCTTAAATAGGTTAAATAGGTTAAATAGACCATCGGTATTTTCCCTGCATAAACTACCCCCCATCTCGTTTGCTTATTAACCTGAAATTTTATCAATTTTGTAACAATTACTCCACATTCACCTTGTATTTTTATAGTGTTTTACACACTTTATCGCCCTCTTGTACCGCCTTACCTATTACATATTGCAACTGTTCAATATTTAGTCTTTAACTAGTCCTAATTCATAACAATAATTAAAATTAGGAAGCATAATGGCTGTTCAGTTTAGGCAAGTTCCCTCTATATTTATCCTTGTAACTTTGGCTTTACAAGCTTGCGGAGGAGGTAGTGGCAGTAGTGAGCAAGGTGGAAACAGCACAACTCCTGCTCCTTTAGATACAACAGCACCAATTATAACACTAGCTGGCTTAGCAAGTGTCGAGCATGAGCAAGGTACTACCTATGTTGATGCTGGAGCAAGTGCTACTGACAATGTTGATGGTGCAACAGCAGTAACTACGTCAGGTGCCATAGGTCAACAAGCAGGTATTTATACGCTAACTTTCACCGCCTCAGATAAAGCAGGAAATTCTGCCTCAACAACAAGAACAGTTACCGTTTCAGATACTACTGCACCTACTATTACGCTTAATGGCGACACCAGCATTAATCATGAACAAGGCACTGAATATACTGATGCCGGTGCCAGTGCCAATGATTTGGTTGATGGTAATGTCGTTGTAACAACTTCTGGGCAAGTAGAAAGCAGTGCCGGAAGTTATACCTTAACTTACACCGCGACAGATATTGTTGGTAATACAACGTCGACCATTCGAACAATTGTCGTCGCAGACACGACTGCACCTGTGATTAGCATAATTGGCGATACAACAATCAATCATCCGATAGGCAATGAATATGTCGATGCAGGTGCCACTGCAATAGATACAGTTGATGGAGCAGTAAGCGTTACTACCTCAGGTACCGTAGGTGATGTAGCACAGGCCTATACCTTAACTTACGCTGCAACCGATAATGCCGGTAATCAAGCAACCGCCGTTAGAATTATTAATGTTGGTGATAGCACAGCAAGCACGCAAGTGAACGTTTTTGAAAATGGTGCAGTAAGTACGCTTTGGGATAGAGGCATAAATGCCTTTGACTCAGCGATAGGTTGGGCAGAGTGTAATAATGACGGTGGCGCAGGTTGCCCAAGTATTGCTTGGCAAATTGTAAATGACAATGAACGAGGTAATGTTTTAGAAGTCAGCCATAGTGCTAGCGGTGATATTGCAGGGCTATTTATTAGCATGAGCAGTGTACTAAACCTTAGCAACCATACCGATGGAAAGCTTGTCTTTGACGTTAAAGTTGTTAGTGGTGACAGTAAAATAACCATGAAACTTGATTGTATTTACCCTTGTACGTCTGGCGATCAACCTCTAGGTAGTTTAGGCGCAGCAGGCTGGGAAACTGTTGAGATTTCTTTAGCCTCGTTAGCCAATGCAGGACTAAACCTATCAAGTGTCAACACAGGAATAGTCATATGGGCTACCGATACAACCAGCACCATATTTCAGCTAGACAATATCCATTTCACCGGTATCAACGATGGCGGAACTAGCCCAGGTTCATATCAAATAACGAACTACGGCGCAGGTTCTATTTCCGATACTATCAACCCAGAAAGCTATCGTTGTGTTTATGACTTTGGCAATTGGATTTACAATGCAGGCATTGTTGAGCCCGCAATTGCTAGTTGCGATACAACTACAGGTGTTCCCACGGGAACTCCAACTAAATTACACCCGCAATTAACAGGCCCAGCTTTAACTAAGCCAACGCCAACTCATAAATGGTGGGGCTCTGTGCCATTTATGGGAGAAATGACCATAGGTGATGCTAACACCGCCGCCTATATTACCCCAGACCCAATGACTGCACGCATATCAGAGCGTGGCGTTAGAGTTATGGGTATTCCATCAGGCTTAACCACCACAACAGACGGTTTCCTGTACCCTATTCCTGACCCATTTAGCGAAGTGTTTGACGGTATTGCCGTTGGCAATTCACTACATGCAAATTTGCAAGGTTATTTAAAAGATCACAGTGACGGCTCAGTAACAGTTGAATGGCAAAATAACGACACAGCGGTTATGGAAGCCACTTTTGTTCATGGCTCACCATACATATACTTTAAAGTATATGACGGTGAAATAGTGATACGTAGCTTACGTGATGACGGCAGTGAAAAAGGTACATTTTACAATCAAGATAATAGTTTAGGTATTTGGACTAGCGTTGCCGGTAATAGCAATAATTTTTTAATTACTGGCGAAGGAACAACAACATTTGACAATATTACTAGTAATGAAATCACTATTAATAATGCTACAAAAGAATTTACACTCACCTATCTTCCGAGCTTAAATGGTGTACCTTCCGATACTTTAACCAGTTTCTTTGCTGCAAAAGCACGCAATGTTGTCGCAAGTGTCGCTATAGATTACTCAGTTGATAAAGCCACTAATACCGTTACTGTTAGCCATGCTTATAAAAATAGCCAAGGGGCAACTGTCGAAACAATCGCAGGTATGCACCCATTGCACTGGAAAAACTCAACACAAACAACATCGGCTTACCAGATTAAAAGTGCCCGCGGCACTATTAAGTTTAGTGAAACTGCACAATTTAGCTATCAACTACCTTTCGTGGGCATACTGCCAACATTACCGTCAATTGATGGTACTTTTGATCAAATAACATTAGAAACCATGATCACTGAGTTCATTGCACAAGGGGCTGATTCTTGGAATACACACACCGACGCTTATTGGTCAGGAAAGAACTACAGTAAAGTTGCTGAATTAATCGCCATTGCCGAATCAATCGGTATGACAACGGAAGCAGCGACTCTGCGAAACTGGCTAAAAACAGAGCTATCTGACTGGTTTACTGCTGAAACAGACAGTAGCTTAGATATCAATAAATACTTTGTTTATGATGAGGAATGGTCGACATTATTGGCATTAGAAGAATCATTTATGAGTCATCAACAGCTCAATGATCATCATTTTCATTATGGTTATTTGATTCGCGCAGCCGCAGAAATTTGCCGAATGGACGCAAGCTGGTGCAGTGATGAGCAATACGGCCCTATGATTGAACTACTGATCCGTGATTATGCTGGGGGTAGAGACGACACTATGTTTCCATATTTACGCAACTTTGACCCTGCCAATGGTTTTTCCTGGGCATCAGGTAAAGTCAATTTCGCTCGTGGCAATAATAATGAATCCACTTCAGAAGCCGCCAACGCCTATGGCGCAATTATTCTCTATGGCTTAAGCACCGACAATAATGATTTAGTAGAGCGTGGCATGTATTTACACGCATCAACCACGGCAGCATATTGGGAGTATTGGAACAATATTGATGATTACAATGCTGTCGGTGAAACTGAAAACAACTTCCCAGATGGCTACGACAAAATAACAACCTCAATTATATGGGGAGACGGCGCAGTGTTTTCAACATGGTTCAGCGCAGCTTATGCCCATATTTTAGGTATACAAGGTTTGCCAATAAACCCACTTACACTGCACGTTGGCTTGCATGCTGACTATATGGAAGATTATGTAACATTAGGATTAAGTGAGTCATCAAATGGTAAGCCTTCGGGTTTAGTTGATGACCAATGGCGCGACATTTGGTGGAGTTTATGGGCAATGACCAATGCCGATTTAGCCATAGCTGACTATAACAGTGTTAGCAATTATGACGCTGAAGCAGGTGAATCCAAAGCCCATACCTATCACTGGCTTCATACCTTCAGCAAATTAGGGCATTTAAAAACAGGTACTGGCGCGCTAACAGCTAACCACCCTGCGGCATTAGCGTTTGAGAAAAACGGCGTCACTAGTTACGTAGTCTATAACTTTAGTAATCAAACACTTCAGGTTACTTTTAGTGATGGAAAAGTCGTTGCTGCTACAGCCAATGGCTTCACGGTTGTCAGTGATTAGTTATCCTGAGTTCAGGTTGATGAATAAAAAAGCCAGATACAAAATAGTATCTGGCTTTAAAAAAAAACTTTAGCGAATCAATCTTAAGCGATTTTTTTCACTTCCGCTTGGCTATCAAGGTATTCATCTAACGAGCCTTGAAAGTTCACTAACTTCTTATCTTTAATGTCAATAATACGGCTAGCTAAACTTGAAACAAACTCACGGTCATGACTAACAAATATCAAGGTACCTTCAAAGTCTTTCAAGGCATTGTTTAATGCATCAATTGCTTCAATATCCATGTGGTTAGTTGGTTCATCCATGATCAATACATTGATGTCACCCATCATTAACATGCCAAATAACAAACGGTTCTTTTCACCACCTGAACAGTTACGGGCTTTTTTATTGGCATCATCATCAGTAAACAACATACGACCTAACATGCCGCGAACACTTAAATCATTATGACAAGGTCGACGCCATTGCGACATCCAATCCATTAACGTTAAGTCGTTATCAAAAAAGTGGCCGCTGTCTTGTGGACAATAACCCACTGACGCATTTTCAGACCACTTAACCACACCTTCAGTGTGTTCAAGTTCATTCATTAAACAGCGTAGTAAAGTAGTTTTACCAACACCGTTTTCGCCGATAATAGCTAATTTAGCGCCAGCTTCTAGCAATAACTCACCATTTTTAAATAACACTTCACCATCAAAACCGTGGCTAAGGTTTTCAAGTTCTAATGCTTGGCGGTGCATTTTCTTACCTGGTGCGAAAGCAATTTTTGGCGTAATACGGCTCGATGCTTTTACATCATCAAGCTTAATTTTATCCATTTTTTTAGCACGTGAACTGGCTTGCTTTGCTTTTGACGCGTTAGCACCAAAACGGTTGACAAAGTCTTGTAGCTCGGCAATTTCTTCCGCTTTTTTCGTGTTACCAGCAAGTAATTGCTCACGTAATAAAGCCGATTGTTGTAGGAAGAACTCGTAGTTACCCGGATAAATTCGCAATTCACCGTAATCAATATCAGCCATATGAGTACAAACTGAGTTAAGAAAGTGTCTATCATGCGAAATGATAATCATGGTGCATTTACGCTTGTTCAACTCACCTTCTAACCAACTGATGGTATGAATATCCAAGTTGTTGGTAGGCTCATCAAGCAACAAAATATCTGGGTTAGCGAATAAGGCTTGTGCAAGTAGTACACGCAGCTTCCAACCAGGCGCTACTTGTTGCATAGAACCGTAATGAAACGACTCTTCAATACCTGCTTCTAATAAGATTTCACCTGCACGACTTTCTGCTGTGTATCCGTCCATTTCAGCAAATTCACTTTCTAATTCACCAGCGCGCATACCGTCTGCTTCGCTCATTTCAGCTTGTGCATAAATAGCGTCACGTTCTTGCTTTACTTTCCATAACGGCATATCACCCATGATCACAGTATCGATAACATTGTGTTCTTCAAAGGCGAATTGGTCTTGGCCCAACGTACTTACCTTGTTGCCGGTACTGACCGAAACATTACCTGAACTCGGTACTAACTCACCACTGAGTATCTTCATAAATGTAGATTTACCACAGCCGTTAGCGCCAATTAAACCATAGCGATGACCGTTGCCAAATTTAGCCGAAATGTTTTCAAATAAAGGCTCTGCGCCAAATTGCATGGTAATGTTCGATGTAGTTATCAATGAAGTCTTCCTATATTCCGTTAACTAAAATCATTAACGAGTAATCGCTAACGGATAGCTTAAAATGGGTAGTTAATACTGTAAATTTAGATAACCTAGCGAATATTTAGCCATAAACATTTGCCCAGCCACCATAATAAAGCCGCGCATTATACAGCAATAAACAATATATCCCCATCTAAAATTACATTTAATTGAATATTTTATAAACAGGTCTATTCTACCATTTTTAAGATTACTTTATGAACAACCCTAGTGTCATAATATTTAACACTTTCAATAAGATATACAACTACGAAGATTGTAAATACATGTTTTCACTCAATAAAAGTAACATGGTGTACTTTATGCTTGATATCAACAAAGCGTTCTAACGTAAGTTACTAATTAAAAAGGAATAAAGTGAACATATTAAAATATTTACTCATCACGGTGGCAATTCTCGCTTCTTCACAAGCTAAAGCGGCCTTTATTACAACTAATGAAGCGGATCTTGATGCGATATTTTCACAAAGCAGCTTTGGCTCAATGCCGATAGACATACGAATTGGCTTAGCGTCGGAATTAGTTCTACCTGATTTATTAGACATAACGACTGATGCAGAAGTTAATCAATTATTTGATATGCATATTGGCGGTATTAATGTCGTTAATTTCTATTTCATTGATACCATTAGCGCTTGTGGTGGTTCAATAAGCTCAGGCATAGTTGGTTGTGGTGAGTATTTCGGTAATGATTTTGTTGTCGAGTCATCTTTTGCAGCCGGAAATTCTGGTGGCGAACTATTAGCACATGAATTAGGACATAACTTAGGTTTAGACCATCGTTCGGGTGGATTAATGAATTCTTCACTAAATAGCAGCACGTTGCTGAATGATACTGAAGTTAGCAACATACATCGCAATCGATTAGTACAAACTGACGGACAAAACTTCTGGATAGATATTAACCCAGTACTAATAGTGGCTTCAGCAAGTATTCCATTACCTGTACCTGAGCCAAGCACTTTAGTTCTGTTACTATTATCTTTTAGCCTTTTATTAAAAAGTGGCTTTAAAAAAGCAAAATAAGATCAATTCAATAAGCCAGCACTTGTTATAATAAATTATCAATAAGTGTTGGTGTCCCGCGGAAACTATAATGCAGTTTGGCAAATTTCTCTTAATCGTAACTCTTCTTACTCTATTTTATATAAGCTACTCAAATAGCGAAGATAACCAACAGCCAGCACAATGGCTTGAGCGTTGTCCAAGTGATCAATTTTGCTTTACACACCCAAGTAACTTAATACCTGCCAATGTGCAAAGCATTGACTCAAATGCAGGGCAGCTTAATAGTAACAACATTACCTTAACCTATGATTTAGGCTGGTATTCTTCACAGTTTAATGAGCTAACTAATGCGACTTTCGAGCCAATAGTCATTGACGGTCACCATGGCAAGTTATTGCTACAAGATAAGAAAGTGGCGTTAACCATTCCGACTGTTTCAGGAAAGATTCGCTTTTCTATGTTAATTGAATTCACGGATACTGCTGATACTGCTGATACTGAGCTGAGTCATAAAATTTTTAAATCGATTAAATTTAACTTAATACAATAGCAATTTTTGCGCGCTTAAGATTCGTGTTCAGATTTTTCGCTTAACAACTCCCCTCTTTAACATGAATCATTAGTGATCGCTCTTGATTCAGGATTGCCTGATTAAAAACCAATCAGAAGATGTAACCAGCAAAGTTTTGCTGTAAGTTACAATATACTTACTCCTTATAGTAACCACCATGACAGCAATTCGCTTAACCCAATACTCACACGGCGCAGGCTGTGGATGTAAAATTTCCCCTTCAGTACTTGACGTCATGCTAAAGTCATCGCTCTCTCTGCCTGAGCACAACGCGCTTTTAGTTGGTAATAGCAGCAAAGATGATGCTGCTGTTTTCGACATTGGCAACAACCAAGGTGTGATTTCAACCACTGACTTTTTCATGCCTATTGTTGATGACCCAACAGATTTTGGTAAAATTTCTGCCTGTAATGCCATTAGCGATATTTATGCGATGGGCGGAAAACCAATAATGGCAATCGCTATTTTGGGTTGGCCAGTCAATATTTTAGCGCCCGAAATTGCCCAACAAGTACTTGATGGTGCTCGCGCTATTTGCGCTGAAGCAGGAATTCCATTAGCTGGTGGACATTCTATTGATGCGCCAGAGCCTATTTTTGGCTTAGCGGTTACAGGCCTAATTAATAATAGCAACATTAAGCGAAATAATACTGCTCAAACTGGCGATTTGCTTTATCTAACCAAACCACTCGGTATTGGCATTATGACCACCGCTGAAAAGCAAGGAAAGTTATTGCCTGAGCATGCTCAACTAGCGCCGCAAGCAATGAAAACCTTAAACGCTATAGGTCAACAATTTGCCGCATTAGACTCGGTTACCGCAATGACCGACGTCACTGGTTTTGCACTCATAGGACATCTTTTGGAAATTTGCCAAGGCAGTAATGTTGCGGCCGTTATTGATTTTAAAAAAGTCCCCTGCCTTGATAACGTTAATGATTACATCAATCAAGGTTGTATACCTGGTGGCTGTGAGCGAAACTTTGCAAGTTATGGCAGTAATGTTGGGCCATTGAACTCGAAAGAAAAAACAATTTTATGTGATCCTCAAACCAGTGGCGGCTTACTAGTAGCAGTAAACCCCGCAGGTAAAGCAGCATTTGAAACCTTATGTAAAAGTAATGGCCTAAACCTTGAGCCTATTGGCGAATTAGTAGCACAAACATCACCGACAGTGAGTTTATTGTAATGACGACCACTAGTTCAATTACAGAGCCCAAAAGCAAGCTATGTAATAGCGCAGACTTTCGCACAATTATTCGCAATAAAACTCCCCTAATGGATGTACGTGCCCCAGTTGAATTTGAAAAAGGCGCTTTTAATAATTCCGTTAACCTGCCTTTAATGAACAATGACGAACGGGCAGCGGTTGGTTTATGTTATAAAAACAGTGGTCAAGCAGCTGCCATCAATTTAGGCAATGAACTCGTTTCCGGTCGTAACAAAGCCGAGCGACTGAAAAAGTGGCAAAAGTTTGCCCAAGAGAACCCTCAAGGGTATTTATATTGTTTTCGTGGCGGCTTACGCTCAAAAACAACGCAGCGCTGGTTAAAAGAATCAGGTATTGACTACCCCCTGCTTATTGGTGGATATAAAGCACTGCGTCAGTTTTTAATCAGTGAGCTAGAGCAAATAGTACAGCACCCTTTAATTATACTCGCTGGCAACACTGGCTGTGGAAAAACGCCTTTTCTTGCTCATTGTAAAAATAGTATAGATTTAGAAGCGGCAGCGGGTCATCGAGGCTCAAGTTTTGGCGGCTTCGTAAATGCACAATCAAACCAAATAAATTTTGAAAACAAGTTGGCAGAACAATATATCACCGGCAATTACGCCATCAATCAAAGCTTGATTTTAGAAGATGAAGGTAGGATTATTGGTAGCGTTCATTTACCTGATAGCTTACGACAAGCCATGGCACTAGCGCCAATAGTGGTAATCGAAGAAAGCTTCGAATATCGACTCGAGCATATTTATCAAGAATATATCGTAAAAATGACCGAAGATTTTCAATCTACGTATGGTACTGAACAAGGCTTTATCCACTTTAGCCAATATTTAGAGCAAGGCTTATTTAAAATACGGAAACGACTAGGTACCCAGCGTTACAGCCAGTTGAAGAAAGTACAAAATATCGCCTTAACCCAACAATTAACTGGCCAATCGCATTACCACTTAAATTGGTTGAAGCCTCTTTTGTGTGAATATTATGATCCTATGTATCAATATCAACTAGGATTAAAAGCCGAAAGAGTTATTTTTCGTGGTAATAACGCGCAATGTTTAACGTTTATACACAGTTAATATAGCTTTAGCCTTGCAAGCTGAATAATTATCAATATTTACAATTTAAGATTAAGACACTCAGACATTAACTAACAAGATGGAAGTGAATCGTATTATGAACAAAGAATTTATCCTTCAACGGATATGTATTTTTTCTGGAACAGAAATAGACCCGAATGCTGAAGAGCAAGTTATCAATATATTAAAAGAAAAATTTAACATTCAATTACCACAAAGACGTACGCTAAATGAATCACTTGAATCATCAGGCAGTTCCCATGAAATAGTCAGTTTAATTTTACAATACCGCACGGCAAGTTAATTACAGCGAAAGGTTATCATCGGCACTAATTGATAATGACCAATAAAGAAGTCGTGACAATTAACGCCTTTATTCGATAGTACGAGTAAGTAATTAGTATCTCTACTGACATTAGTACACTATGCCTCTATAAAGCTTGCATAGAACAGCGTAGGATCTCCCCACTTTAGATATACCGTCACGTTTGCACTCACGTACCCCAACATCGAGCCATTATGCAATTAACAGCAAAAGCATCACTTAATCACGCTTTACTTATTTCTATTTGTACACCCGACTTTAAAGGTGATGAAGCAACAGAGTCACTTGCCGAGTTAGCGCGTTTAGTCACCACACTAGGCTTTAAAGTGGTTGGCACTCAATCACAAAAACAAAGCTCTACTAAAAGAGTCAATGTACTGGGATTAGGTAAACTCGCTGAAATAGCTCATCTTACGGGTAATAAAGGTCAGGTCGAAGACTTTGAAGAAGCCGAGGAACTTTCTAGTAACGAGCTCATTGAGCTTGCTGAAATTCCCTCTGATAATCTACCGTTTGGTTGTGCCGATGTGGTGGTATTTGATTGTGATTTAAGTCCGTCACAGCTGCGTAATGTTGAAAATCAATTAGGCGTAGAAGTGTTTGACCGTACTGGCATTATTATTGAAATATTCAGCCGCCATGCTCGTACTAAAACAGCACGTTTGCAAGTAGAAATTGCCCGCCTTAATTATGTTGCACCACGCTTACGTGAATCATCATGTGGCGATAAAGAACGCCAAATGGGTAAAGGTGCTGGCGAAACTACACTAGAGTTAAATCGCCGAAAAGTGCGTGACCAATTAGCGGAACTTAAGCGCGAATTAGTCAGTGTTCAAAACGAAATGAAAGGCAGAAGAACACAACGTTCTGAGCTTTTTTGTGTCGCATTGGTTGGTTATACCAATGCCGGTAAATCATCTATGATGCGAGCTATTACCGGTAGTGATGTTGAAGGTGAGAATAAGCTTTTCGCAACCCTTGATACCACTGTTCGAGCGTTATTCCCTATTACTCAGCCAAGAATTTTAGTATCAGACACCGTTGGTTTTATTAAAAAATTACCGCATGATTTAGTGGCTTCATTTCATTCAACGTTAGCCGAAGCGCATGACGCTTCATTATTGTTATATGTGGTTGATGCTTCCGACCCTTCATTTCGCTCACAATTAGCTGTAGTACACGAAGTACTAGCAGAAGTTGGCGTTGAAGATAGTAAAAAGTTACTGGTACTGAATAAATCAGATCAACTTGCGCCTGAACAGCAACAAGCATTGATGGCAGAGTTTCCAGATGCCATGATGACTTCAACTCGAAATCCTGCTGATGTCAGTAAATTACATCAATATATCGTTGGCGTTGCACAGAACGAGATGATTGAAGAGGAAGTTATTATTCCTTATACCGCCAAAGGTATCATAGGCGAAATTCGCTCTAGCATGAGCGTGACTAAAGAAGACTATGAGTATAGTCATATTAAACTTACCGTACGCTCAAACGCAATTGAGCTAGCAAGATTGAAAAAGCGTATGCTGAGCATCTAAATAGGTTTTAAAGCTGTAGATACTTGCCTAAAAGCGTAATAATTAACAGAGAAAAAAATATAATGCTTTATCTCTTTTTTGCGTACTTTTATCTACACTCATTACTTATAAGCATCGCTATATAGAAAATAGAAATGTAAAAATTTAAGCATTGTTTACATTGGTTTTTCACAAGACATGGTGTTAAAGATGTGGAGTATTAACTTTTAATAATTTTTGTAATGATTGAGGACGATAGCTATTTTCAATAGCTTTTAGTTCACCAGTTTCTTGCAACAGCAAAATAGCTTGGTTAATAGCAATTAAATCACTTTTTTCAAGAGAGCTTTTACTAAACATCAACGACGCGGGGCTAATATGTAGATTATTACCAACTAATTTCACTTGATTATGCCGCTCTTTTCCAAGATGAAGATAAAATATATCTGCATCGACTAGCAATAAGTTACCTCTACTAGGTTCAATAAACAGTAATTCTGTAGCGCGCTTGGCATCTGGATAAGCAGTATAATCTCCCTTTTTCTTCAGCTCGCTACGCAATACCTCAAATTTATCGCCATACCAACCACTTACAGGTCCAATTAAACGTATTTGCTGCCCTAAAGCATCAACCATACTAATTGTAGGTGGTAATTCAAGTTGCTTACGGCTGAATAAGCCGACTATTTCATCCCGATAAGGCTCACTAAAGTATGCATATTCTTGCCGCTGAACTGTTTTAGACGCACGAATCATAACGTCAAACTTCCCCTGCTGCAGGCTCCTTAAAATTCTTTCACCTGTCATGGCGATAAGATGCCATTCAACCTTGCAACCAGCTTGGGTTAGTATCCTTTGCGCTAACATTGCATCCATACCTGCAACTTGTCCGTTGCTATCTAGGTAGGCTGAAGGAGCATGTAAGTCTAAATGAACCGTTAACGTTTTATCACAACGGGCTTCAGCGGATTCTACTGTTAAAGAAAACAGAACAACGAACAATAAAGAAACGCTTAGGCTAAGTTTTCCAGCTAGGCTAGATAAATATTGCATCTGAATAATTTTTAGCGTTCCTTTTTTCACAATTACGACTAAGTATTTATAGATATTATCACCAGCTTAATAGGCATTGAAAGGAGTGTTTTATATGAATTAAATCTTTTATTGAAGAATGAATCTGAAATTATATTGGACTCATATCTGTAGACTATTTTTAAGCGGTAAATATAACGTTAGGTAAATGTACGCTAATTAGTTTTAAGTCAAAAATGACTTCGAAAATAAAACTTTATTTAACCAAAGTGCCAATTCAGGTTTGAGTAAATAAAGTTTAGGAGTATCTATCTTAGACACTCCTATCTCACTTTATTTTTCGCTCCAATTTTAAAGCCTAGTTACAACTTGGGAGACGAAGCGAAATTTCACAGTACAAGTTCACTTATTTAAACAGTAACAGCTTTTCGAATTTGACTAGCACATTCAGCTAATACAATAGCACCCGCGGTAGAAACATTTAGCGAATTACCCATGCCAAACATCGAAATATGTATATGTTGGTCACTTAATTTTAATGCAGCTTCACTAACACCTTTGCGCTCATTACCTAAAACTAAAGCACAGCGTGACGGATAGTTAATATCCTTATAATCAACAGACTCATGACATAGCTCTACGCCAAAAATCGCGTAGTCGTTGTCTTTTAATGTTTGTAAACTTTGCGTTGTGCTATCGCTATACTCAACACAAACCCATTTAGCTTCATTTCTCGACGCTTTTCTAAGCTTTTTATCTGAAATAGTTAACTCGCCACAAACAATAATTTTTTCAATCGAAAAAGCATCCGCCAAACGGATGAAAGAGCCTACGTTGTAGCTGTTAGTAACATTATCTAATACCAGTACAAGTGGTAACTTTGGCTGCTTTAGGTATTCTTCTCTTGTTGGTTTGGTTTTTCTAATATCTTCTTTACTAAGTTGTCTTTCTAACTGCATTATATTTACTCTTGTTAAAGCCATATCGTCGCTATGTTGAACCATTAATGACTTGGTTTGCTGCTAGCGGGGCTTTAATTTATGTTACTGGTTTTTAATTGCTTGTTATTATAAACGATAGGGTATAATTATTTCACATCATTTATTCGAGTTAATATCATCAGTCACCACGATAAAAAAGTAATAGAGCCACTCCCCGCTTCTGAAGAACCTGTGGTATCGGTTGCGAACACTGAACTTAAAATTGCTACCTTTAATTTATTTAATTATCTTGAGCCACCTAATGCCTATTACGATTTTGAGCGTATTTATAGTGCTGAGCAATGGGCAAAAAAGCAAAAGTGGATCACTGAATATTTACGTGAATATCAACCTGACATTATTGGCTTTCAAGAAGTTTTTAGCCCTGAGTCGTTAAAAGAATTAGTCGCTACGCAAGGTTATCATTATTTTGCTTTTGTCGAACAACCTGAAGTTATTGATGATTTCATTTATCGTAGCCCTGTTGTTGCCATAGCCTCACGTTACCCAATTGTTGATGTTGCTGCAGTAAAAGCTAATACAAAGCTTGCACAAACCTTAGGCTTAGCCGATGACTTCTCTTTTAGTCGAAAAGTCGTAAGAGCAACAATTGACGCACCACATATTGGTAATTGTGACTGTTATGTAGTGCACTTTAAATCTAAACGTTCGATGATTGACGTCGATGAAATAAACAATGATTGGTCACCAGAGAAAACCATTATTGAAAGCCTAAAAGCAAGCGTGGCTGGTGGTTGGGCCTCAACCATACAACGCGGTAGTGAAGCCGCACTGTTGATGATTGAAATGATAGAACGACGCGAAGTGACGAATAACCCAATGGTATTAATGGGCGACTTTAATAACACCTTAACCGACGGGGTGTTGAGTCATTTGCTCACCAATACTCTACGCTTTGTTTCTACCATTGACCGTGACGCTTACCTTGCTAAATACCGTTTAAATGATGCCTGGAATTTATTTGAAGTTGCCCTAACCAATGAAGGCAATGAAGGCAATGACGAAAACGAAACTAGTCGAAAAGTAATAGCGCCACGAGCACCAACGCATTATTTTGGCACCAGTAGTTCAGTGCTTGATTATGTGCTTTTGTCATGTGAATTTGATGCCAGTTATCATGACAGTCTTTATCAAGTCAGTGGCTATGACACTTACGATCGACATTTGATAAATCCTATTTTTGACCGTGACGGCGAAAGTACCGACCATGGTATTGTATTAATCACATTAGCGTTAAGAAGCTAATACTTAAAAATTTTACAGTTACATTTACATAAATGCACTGACTTCCATTTTTCATTTAGAAAGCGTAAAACCAGTATACTGTGTTTGCGCTATTAATGATCTTACGCAATACGACTAAAATACTTTTTCGAGATAATAACACCACAGCCTATATAATGTTATTTGACTCTAATGAATACAATTCCCCAGTTTGCCGACAAGCTTAGTGACGGTCACCCAGTAAAAGTCTATTTTGAAGAAAATGTTCTCACCTATTCTTTACTGCAACAATTAGTCAATATAGACATCAGTCAGGACTTTGAAACGTTTTTTAATATTTTCAATCAATTATCAGCGATAGAAAAACGTTTTACTCGTAAAGAGAATCAATTATTTCCTTATTTAGAAAAGCATGGCTGGACAAGCCCTAGTCAAGGTATGTGGGCTTTTCATGACAAAATTAGAGAGAATTTTCGAGCATTAAGAAAATGCCTAGAAAGCAAAGAGTTCACCACAGTTGACGCACTGCTTTATAGCATTACTGATGACTTACAGGGCTTAATGCATATCGAAGAAGTGCGTTTATTTCCTAATGCTTTAGATTTACTTTCCGAAGATGACTGGAAGGAAATGCGCGAGGGCGACTTAGAAATTGGTTGGATGCTAAGTGAAGAGCCAGCACCTTACCCTGCAGTTGAATACATTCACCCAGGAGAAGACCGAAGAAAGAAACGACTACCCTTTTCTACCGAAGATAGAATTCACTTAGACGAAGGTTTTATGACCGGTGAACAGCTTAATTTGATTTTGCAATTTATGCCTGTTGATCTCACTTATGTTGATGAAAATGACACGGTTATTTTTTATAACCGCGGCGAAAATAGAGTTTTCCCGCGTTCGGCTGGTGTTATAGGTCGTGAAGTGAAGTTTTGTCATCCACCTAAATCAGTTGGCACTGTGCTACAAATTTTAGAAGAATTTAGAAAAGGAACTCAAGACAAAGCGGAGTTTTGGATCAACTTTAAAGACCGTAAAATTCATATTCGTTACTTTGCCATTCGAGATAAAGACAACAACTACAAAGGCGTTATTGAAATGTCACAAGACATCACAGACATCTTAAAAATTGAAGGACAAAACAGGCTACTTGATTGGGGTTAGTAATAATATAAGCTACTGTAGTTCAAACTTAGTCTAACACTTTTCAATTTCGGATTTGACCAAATCATACAGTTGATTAGGTCAGTAATGAGCCTGAAGCGGCCGGAAACGATTACTCTAGAGCACGCTATTTAATAGTCACTTTGATACGAAAGCGGACGTTCCCTATAGATAAAAACATGAGCCTCTTGATGATAACTTCTGTCAATGAGTCGTTAAACTTGAATGTGAACTAAGCCATCAAAGCGGTCAGTCATGTTAGAAAAATTAACGATCCCGTTGTGCGCATTGGAGACCTTAGGATTTGATTTTTCCATATTTTTCTAATGAGTTGTAAAATATATCTATGACCCCATATCAAAATTCAAGGATGTTAATTTATGGATGCCCCATTTTTTTCAATCTATCCAGCATATTTATCAATTGAGAGGCTCCAAGATTGGCTGAGAATAAAGACCAACACATTGTTCCAAAATGTTATTTATCTAAATTTATTGATAACCATACAGTAAGAAAAAATAAAAATCATACCTCTGGTGTTTGGGTCAATAATTCGACTATGGATATACCTTGGTATGAAAAAGGTGTTGGTAGTAAAAAAGAATTTACAGAAAGTCGTTTTTATAATATTAAAACGGACTCAGGTTCTAAAAAGAAGCCAGAGATTGAGGCGCTTTTATCAAAAGTTGAAAGGCAGTATAGTTCTGCTATTTTGAAACTAAATAATGGAAATCCTTTTACAACAGATGATATGTTTTGTGTCGTTGTTTTTATAATTTTTCAATTATTTAGAACGAAAAGAGCAATTAGTGGCTTCCAAAAAACATGGGACTCAATTGCTTCATATATGGACTTATTTGAAGGTGGTGAACGGAATAAAGAAGAAGCTGAAGAATTAGCAAAAGTTATGCTTTTACGCCTCGTACATATAAAGGCGTGTGAACCAATATACGAAAATGGCGTTATTCTTTTCAACTTAACCGAAATACCTTTTCTTACCTCGGATAATCCTGTTGTGCACAAGTTTATTAATAGAGAAGATATTTCAAACATTTTAAATCATAATCAAATATTACATTATGTGAATTCTCATGAAGAAACACCTTTCTTCTTTATGCCATTAACGCCTTGTTTAGCATATATTTCGCATAAGGGGGTAAGTAATAGAAAACAAAAGGATTATAAGTGTGTTGATAGTCAAGAAATTATCAACTTGAACAATATGACAATAGAGAATGCGGATAAAAAATATATTCTTCTATGAAAGATCCTATTCAAAATGGTGAAGCTTTAGCGATTGATATTAATAAAAAATCTCAGGTAATGGTTGCTGTTATATTTACAGCTAATCATAGGTTAACATTCGAGTTGAAAGAATATTCAAAAAGTATGCAGTTATTGACGTTAATTGTTCCCGAGTTTGTTGATATGGATATGCTACAAATTAGACAAAAAATTGTATCTGTTGAAGTTTATGATCCTGATATTCAAAGCCCAATTGGCTTTGCAACTGTAATGAGAGGTTGTTTTGTTAAACTAATAGACATTGAAAAAAATACAATAGTTATTGAACAAGATTTTTTATTATGCAAACTGAGTACCTAAGTTCTATTCAAAAATTCCTCACGAGTGTTTTAAACGGGCATTACTGATACAAAAACTAATCCTAATTCAGCTTTAGCCTGTGAGTCCTAATGTCTCGAATGTGGCAAAAGTGAATGTTCAAAGACAATACTCCACTGGCAGCCAAGATCTTAAAACAGCAATACAAACAAGTAGTTAGACTTAGTTGGAATTGTCTTGAGTTTTAACATGTGTTCACAAAAATTTAATGACCACTAAACCAGAATAGCAGCCCTTTTGTTAATTGAAAAATATGTATAATTTTTCAGTTTATACAAAACTCTATTTTTTGAATTTATAAAATCGAATACTGACCAAGCCATATAAACTAAATAACTTAGTTGGGGATTAATCGATAAATCCCCTTGCCATCCAACGCAACATATATATAACCATCAGAGCCTTGCTTAACATTGCGAACACGGGTCAAATTATCTTGTACAACTTCTTCTTTGATAATCTGTTCACCGTTTAAAGTTAACATGACAATTTGACCAAACTTTAGTGAGCCAACCAATATATTTCCTTGCCAATTTGGATACTTGTCACTGGTTACAAAAGTCATTCCTGATGGTGCAATAGACGGATCCCAATACCAAAGTGGTTGCTCCATTCCTTGCTTTTTAGTTAGCTCAGTAAACTTACTACCCGAGTAGTTAATGCCATAGCTAATTATTGGCCAACCATAATTTTTACCTTTATTAATTACGTTAACTTCATCACCGCCACGAGGGCCATGTTCATGACTCCAAATTTTTCCCGTTGACGGATGCATAGCCATACCTTGCGGATTACGATGTCCATATGAATAAATAGCACCCTTAGCACTGCTGTCATTAACAAATGGGTTGTCTGCGGGGATACGACCATCATCATGGATTCGATAAACTTTTCCGGCATCACGTGTGATATTTTGTGGATTAATAGCTCTTTGCCCGCGATCTCCGATAGAGAAATACAGGTAACCTTGGTTATCAAAAGCTAGCCGACTACCAAAGTGAGAGCCTTTTCTGCTATAGGCATCGGAGACATAAATATCTTCTTGATCACTTAAATTAGTGCCATTTAATTTGGCTCGCATTATCGCGGTACTTCGATTGCCCTTGCTATCGGCTTTCACATAGGAAAAATATAACCAGTCGTTGTTGGCATAATCAGGATGTAAAGTAATATCAAGCAGCCCTCCTTGACCACCCGTTGATATTTTTGGCAAGCCTGCAATATTTACTGCATTATTTTGCCCGCTTTTAATTAACTTTAAGCTCCCACCACGCATGCTAATAAGCATGTCACCTTGTGGTGTCCACGCCATTCCCCAAGGAATGCCGGAATCAGCAATATAAAGCTCGACATTGGTTTTTTGAGCTATTTCTTCAGAAATTGTCTTAGATAAATCAGCGCCATAGGCAAAGGAGAGAGTCAATAAGCTACAAGCCAGCAGCAATAGCTTGGTCATGGCGAAATTTTGTTTGAATTGTTTGAATTGTTTGAATTGTTTGAATTTATCTAACTGTACTTTTGGTGAAAATAACATGACAAAAATCACTTATAGGCAAACATTTTACTATCATAAGCAATTTTCTATCTTTTAAAAGCAATAAAGTTAACTCAAGCCTTTTTTACATATTTGGCGGTCACCATCATTTCACCAACACCGTCAACTTTGCAATCAAGCTGGTGATCTTTAGCATCTTTAATACGCCTGATCAGTGCCTTAGTACCAATTTTTATCACTTGTGAGCTAGCTTTAATTTTTAAGTCTTTTATGACGGTAACTTTATCACCTTCACCGAGTAATGCGCCATTTGCATCTTTAACCTCAATTATATCTTCTGCGGCAACTTCTAATGGGTTCCACTCAAAGGCACATTCAGGACAGATGAATAGTGACTGGTCTTGATAAACGTATTCAGATGCACATTTAAGGCAATTGGGGATAGTTTTATTCATGTTTTAATTATACCAAGTGGGTTTACGCATAAATTCGACTTTTAATTAGCCAACAAGTTCTTTCCTAGCGATGGCTGTTATCAAGGTACTTACTCGCTGCAATAAACCGCCAATGGATTTATTTTGCTCATGTAGGCCTTCAACCAAGTTAGTACAATTATCTGCTAATGCATCGCTATAGGCGAAACCCATTAGCGCAACTAACTTGACCATTGCAGCGTCATCAAGCATTTTATAACTTTCGTTTTGCTGCTCATAAACAGCGTTAACTAGCTCGATAGTACTAACAAGTTTTTCCATTTTTGGGTTAAGTCTAAGTAATGCTTCATCACGTTTATTCGATGCTTTCTCGACAAACTCTTTGCGATTGGTTGGCTTAGGCCGAGGTTTAATGCGTCTAACAATCGGCTTTTTCTTAATAACCTTGCGCTCTATTGATTCACTGTAGCCAAACTCGCCATCAACAAATTGGCCAATATTAGTCACGCTGAGTCGTTCAGACATTATTGCCGCAGATTTAGCGGTTTTACGGGTAAAGTCACGATAGTCTTCAGCAAAGCCATGAGTAGAAATACATTGTGCTAAATCCAATATCAACGCATCTTTTTTGCCTTTTGACGAACGTAAACATCGACCGATGATTTGCAAATACAAACGTAATATTTTAGTTGGCCGAGCTAAAACAACACAGTCAGTTGTTGGGTCATCAAAGCCAATGGTCAACATCGACATATTGATAATTAGTCTAACTTCGTTTGATTTATAACGGCGGATGCTTTCATCATTGTCATCAATTGAACGTTTTGAATGCACACGTTCGTGTTTAACACCAAGCAGATGAAAAGCCTCAGATAACGCTTCTACATGGTTAATCGAGTTGGCGAACAACATCACCTTGCGACCTTGAGAAAGCGCATCATCAACAGTTTGTTGAGCAACAAGAGCGCAATGCTCAAGTAAGATAAGGTCTAAACCAGAAACACTATAATCACCACGGTACATTTTCACGGCACTGTAATCTATTTCTTGGGACAAGCGAGGTACTTTATAAATTGGCTTGGCTAGTTCACCCGACTCAATTAACAGCTTAGTGGTGGTTTCTTCAATCAACTCCATCGACTGATCAATATAAACTCCCAATCGATCAATTGGAGTAGCAGTAAGGCCAATAATTAATTCAGGAGATAATTCTTCACGCATCGCGATGTAAACGCCGCCCATACAACCTACATGATATTCATCACGTAGCAGCACATCACATTGGATGTTTAAGTGCTTTCTTCGACCAAACGACTGCTCCATCACCAAAGTAACATCACCGCCAGCAACATATTTATAGCCAGACTTAACAACACTAACTGATAAACCGTTAACGGTAAGCGTGTGTAATAACTGAGGTACTAAAGCCGCATTACGTAGGCTAACCACCACTTTTTTGTCGGGCATTGCCTGGCACAACTTAAGAATACAGATGCTTTTACCGCCACCTGTAGGCAAGGCGATAATGGAGTTAACTCCGGCATTTATCGCTTTACGGACACTATTAATTTGATAATCTTTTTCTAATATCTGCATGCCATACTACTCGGGCTTGTTTCTTATTTTGGTGTTATTAGTGGTCTTATAAAACCCGTTACTTCTGCATATAAATGCCGCGTGTGATGCAGTAAATTGACGAACAATTTATTGCTCAACATCGCTAGCCTTATTTAGAGCGAGCAGCATTATATACCCAAACTACGTCAAGATGCAGAATTCTGCCTAAATTTTATCTAAAGAAGCTAAGCCAAGTGCTTAATATTTTGTACGCTGCGTCGTAATACCAACACATAAATAGCTAAGTTATTATCACAAAAGGCAGGTAGTTAAAGGCTATCAGAGCGCCAACAAATTTTTAAAACGCAATTTTACTTTTAAGAAAAAGATGATTTATTTATTGTCATCAATGTAAAATTTAGCCATGGTGTAGTGTCTAGAACTTATTTTAATTTCAGTGTTAACTAAGGAATGTTCATCCATGAAATCATCCCCTGCTTTTGTTAAGCAAATAGGTAGCTTTTTTCAAGTTAGAAAATTCATCTTCATAGCTACATTTATCCCTTTTATCACCAACGCAACGATTGCCGATGAAAATTTTAACCAGTGTAAAATTAATTTAGCTGAACGCGCTAAGACAGCTGGATTTTCGCCTTACATCACCAAAACCGTCATTGATAATATTTCGCCAATTAAACGCGTGATCAGCTTGGATAAAAAACAGCCTGAGTTTACCCAAACTTTTGAGCAATATATTAAATCCAGAGTTACCAATTATCATGTTCGCGTGGGAAGAGAAAAATTAAAACAAAACAAGGAGTTATTCGACAAGTTAGAAAAAGAGTATGGCATTCCGCGGCAGTATTTGGTGTCATTTTGGGGCTTGGAAACGGTTTTTGGCAAACATAAAGGCAAAATGTCAGTACTGAACTCACTAGCAACCCTAGCCTGCGACCAGCGCCGTAGTGAATTTTTCACCCTAGAGTTATTGAACTTATTCACCCTAATTGAAGGCGAACAAGTCTCAGTTGATCAGCTACAAGGCTCTTGGGCAGGCGCAATGGGCCATATGCAATTTATGCCAACCGCATTTTTAAAATATGCCGTTGATGGTGATAACGATGGCAAGGTAGATATTTGGCAAAGTGAAGTTGATGCCTTAACAACCGCCGCCAATTACCTAAACCAAATAGGCTGGCAAAGCAAAGAACGTTGGGGTAGAGAGATTAAGCTCCCTAAAAATTTCGCCTTTAACAAAGTTGAATTTGACAAATATTACCCGCTTAATTATTTTCAGCAGCTAGGTGTTCAGCAAACTAACCAGCAAGCACTGCCTAGTTATGATATTCAGGCAGAGCTTTACCTACCTTCTGGTCATAAAGGTCCTGCATTTTTACTGTACCCAAATTTTAATGTCATCATGACCTGGAATTTATCAAAAAGTTATGCGCTTTCTGTCGGTGCATTAGCAAATAAATTAGTTGGTGCTAACGGTATAGAGTTTTTAACAAAAGAAAAAAGTAATGTGCAGCCTTATAGTGTTGTAGCAATGAAAAACCTACAAAGCCAGCTTAATTCATTAGGCTTTGAAACTGGTGAGCCTGACGGTATTTGGGGACCTAAAAGTAGACACGCGATACGTTCATTTCAATTACAACATCAATTGATTGCTGACGGTTATCCTAATGCCGAAGTTTTCAGTACAATTAAAACTGTAGTCACTAACGCTAAACTAATTACGCAAGATAACAATCAAGAAAGTTCATAAAATAAAAGTTGTAACTTAACTCTGTTAAATTTAACTGGGTACCAGAACAACGGCAGCTACTTTCGTTGTTCTGGTGAGTGATTCCTGTTTACCCCGTAACCTATGCTTTAAGCAATCGAAAGATCTCACTAAGTTAACCCGCACCAGTTTTTCCAGCACTAATCACTTACATTAGGTGTACATTCCTCTGCTCTATTCTTAATACATATAACCATGTATTAAGAATTAGAATTTTTGATTTATTGTTGGCTATGGGAGTATATAACCAACAATAAATTCAAGGAACAGGTCACTTACATGAGTCAATATGCAGGTAAAACAGTCGTCATCAGTGGTGGTGCAGAAGGCATTGGTTTTGGTATTGCGCGAGCAATGGGTAAGCAAGGAATGAATGTTGTTTTAGGCGATATTGATGCTCGTCAGCTTGAAATTTCACGCACAACATTGGTAAATGAAGGCATTAACGTATTAACAGTAACAATGGATGTAACTGACTTAAGCCAATGGGAAAACTTAGCAAACAAAGCTGTTGAGCGCTTTGGTAAAGTGCACATGTTAGTGAATAACGCAGGTGTTGGAAGTATGCCAGGCAACATTGAACATACCGACGACAAAGACTGGCGCTGGGTGCTTGATGTCAATTTAATGGGCGTTATTTATGGTACACAAACCATGGTGCCATTAATGAAACAACACGGTGAAGGCGGTTGGTTAATCAACGTTGCCTCAATGGCTGGCATGGTGGGCGTGCCTAGTGCTGGAGCATACACCGCCACTAAAGTTGCCGTTGTTGGCATGTCTGAAAGTTGGTACGCAGAACTTAAACCACACAATATTCAAGTTTCTGTACTTTGCCCAGCCTTTGTTAAAACACGGATTAATTTGTCTACCCGTAATAAACCTGAGGCACTGAAAAGCGAACGTGAAAAAAATACTAAAAGTATGAACAATTCACCTATGGCGAAGCATATGCAATCGGTGATTGATAACGGTTTATCTCCAGGTGTTGTCGGTGAACGTGTTGTAGAAGCCATTAGCAATAAAGAACTTTATATCTTTACTCACCCGAATTATCGCAAAGTGCTGCAAAAACGCTTCAAAAATATTGATGACGCCTTTGCTCGTTCAGAATCAAGCCCATTATTAGCAAGTGTTCTTGATGAAGAAGTCGCGCTTTATTCCAAATAATAGTCAGCACAGTGATAAGAGAACGTGCTAGCTGTTTGATAAAAATTTAGCTGTTGTTAATGGCGGTATATCATTGTGCTGCCCTTTCAACTCCACTGCCCTCATTTTATGTAACGCTAAAATAGCATTTTTACCGCTGTCACTTATTGAAAAGCGCCCTTCTACTGATTTTATTTAGTTAGTCATTTACACCCAGTAAGTGATTAACGGTTGATAACAATTGAACTCATCAGCCGTTAGCCTTAACATCCTCTTATTCAGTTCATTGTCTTTTAAATGAATCAAGTTGTAGCTATTAATTAAATTAAGAGAGTTTTTTGTGTCATCTTCTTTTACCAGCAAAATGCCCAATGTAGAAACCAGTATTTTTACCGAAATGTCAGTTATGGCAAATCAACATCAGGCGATTAACCTATCCCAAGGATTTCCAGAATTTGATACGCCTGCTTTTTTAAAAGATAAAATTAATCAAGCGATCAGTGAAGGGAAAAATCAATACTCACCGTCAAACGGTTTGCCTGAACTATTAACGCAAATTGCCGATATGGTACACCGACAATATCAAACACATTTAACCGATGAACAAAAACTTAATGGATTAAATAACGTAACCATTACCTCAGGTGCTACTGAAGCGTTATGGGTTGCTATACAAGCACTTGTAAGGCCAAACGATGAAGTGATTATTTTTGATCCCGCTTATGACTCATACGAACCAGCGATTGAACTTGCGGGCGGCACATGTCGCCATATCACGCTTGATGCGCCAAGTTATGCGATAAATTGGTCACAGGTAGAACAAAGCATTAATGCAAAAACTCGCGCCATTATTGTTAACAGCCCGCACAATCCAACCGGTTCAATATTAAGTGAATCTGATCTGAATACGTTGCAAGGGTTAGTTGAAAAGTATGACTTATATGTCATCAGCGACGAAGTATATGAGCACATGACCTTTGATGGTTTACGTCATGAAAGTGTATTGCGCTACCCTGAATTATTTCAACGTGCTTTTGTTGTTTCTAGCTTTGGTAAAACCTTTCATTGTACTGGTTGGAAAATGGGCTATTGCGCCGCGCCTAATGAACTGATGAACGAGTTTAGAAAAATTCATCAGTACGTGACCTTTTGCTCATTTACGCCAGCACAAATTGCCATTGCGCAAATGCTAAAAGAACAACCATCTCATATTACTGGGTTAGCGAACTTCTATCAGCAAAAACGCGATGTGCTGACTAATGCTTTGAAAGACTCTCGTTTTACGCTACTGCCATCAAAAGGCACTTACTTTTTATTGTTAGATTACTCAGCAATATCAGAGCTTAATGACCGTGAGTTTTGTCAATGGTTAACGAAAGAAGCAGGCGTAGCAGCCATTCCGCTTAGCCCACTATACCCTGCTGAACAAAGGCAGGAATATCATAAAGATAATAAAGTCATCCGACTGTGCTTTGCAAAAAATGACGATACTTTACTAGAAGCGGCGGAAATATTATGTCAACTTTAACCATAGCAGCAGTGCAATACGATATTCAATGGTTAGATCAACAAGCGAACTTTAAACATTTAGAGCGGCTAATTTCAGACTATTTTAACGCAAACACTGCGGTTGGTTTATTGCTACTACCTGAAACATTTTCAACTGGCTTTTGTATTAATAGAAAAGACGTACAAGAGCCTGAAAATGGCGGTATTGCTTTAGCGTGGCTGAAAAAAATGGCCCAGCAATATAACTGTGTTGTTGCCGGCAGTGTTTTAGTTAGCCAAAACGATAAAAAGGCGAACCGTTTTTATTGGGCATTTGCTGATGGCACAGTTGAGTATTATGACAAACGCCATCTATTTCGTTTAGGTAAAGAGCAAGACCATGTTGAACAAGGCCAAGAACGGAAAGTAATCACTATTAATGGCATTAAAATACTGCCATTGGTTTGCTACGATCTGCGTTTCCCTGTTTGGTCACGTAACCGCCAAGACTACGATCTGATGGTTAATGTTGCTAATTGGCCAGCAGCGCGACGCCATATTTGGGACACCTTATTAAAAGCGCGAGCAATGGAAAATCAAAGCTTTGTAGTGGGCGTTAATCGTGTCGGTGCAGACGGTGTTGATACGGCTCATTCAGGAGGGACAACCATAATTGATTTTACCGGTGAAACATTAGTTGCTGCCACTGATAATCAACAACAAATCATTACTACACTGCTCGACTTTAGCAAGCTTGAACAATTCAAAGATAATTTCCCCGCATTTTTAGATGCTGATGAATTCGCCCTAACATAACGGATAAAAGATACTAATATGATCAGAACTTCACTACTTATCCTAAGCCTACTGATGTCGTTTCAGTTATTCGCAGCTAATACAAAAGGGCAATATATTCAACCAAGTAACCTATCGCCAAAAGTGCGAATAGAAACCTCGATGGGCAATGTTGTTATTGAACTTGACCGGTATCGAGCAAAAATTACCGTTAATAACTTTTTAGGCTACGTAACGCGAGGACAATACGACAATACCTTGATCCATCGTGTAGAAGAAGGCTACCTCATTCAAGGTGGCGGCTTTATGACCAACTACTTCGACATAGAGCCCGATGAGCCCATTTTTAATGAATCAGGCAATGGTTTAAAAAATAAAGAAGGCACTATTGCGATGGCAAAGCAACTAAACGATGCCCATTCAGCAACCAACCAATTTTTTATTAACCTCAATGACAATACCAATTTAGACCCAGGAAGTTCATGGGGATATGCCGTTTTTGGTGAAGTAATTGAAGGTTACGAAATACTTGAAGCCATCGCACAAGTAGAAGTGGGTTACAGTGAAGAATTAGGCTACACCACAGTACCGAAAAAAATGATCACAATTATTAGAGTGGTCATTCTTGATGAAGAACCAACGGATGAAAAATAATTAACTAGCTTTCTTATGTTATTAGCGGCATGTAATTTAGCATTCATGTCGCATATAATTCATAATTTTTAATACCATGTCGCAACTCCATAGCAAAATTATAAAAATCTATTCTTATTAACAAACCTAATTTATTGTAAATTTACAACAAATATCAAAATGTGAGATTATAACTCTTAATTTCCTTCATCCCTAACCACAGAAAAATTGCTCTAGCCTAGTAAAAATAATCCCCTTTCAGATAATTAAACAAAAAAACAAAACAATAATTAAACATACAAAACATAACGATAGAACTAAAAAATCATATTTAAGCGACATTTTTTGTAAATTAACCGCCATAAAAAATAACCAATCGGTCAGCTTATTGGTAATTTTCAATTCATTTTCGTACGAAAAAATGTCGTAATATTACTATTTAACAATTTACCTTTGCATTCTAATGACTTGCCGCTTTTGTTCGGCAAACATGAAATAAAAAGAATCTGTTTAAGATACGAGCTCTATGTCATTCCCTCTGATAGGAGTAGTCATTATCCGTTGAAAAACAGAATAAAATAACAGCAATTAAGGAGAAATAGCATGTTAAAAAAAATAGCAAAAAACACGCTTTTAGGTTTATCTATATCGGCAGCATTAACCGCTTCGGCAATGGCTAAAGATGTCGTTGTTGACGTTTATTACACTGCAGCAGCAAAAGCTCGTAGCTTTGATATTCATACAGAAATAGCGAATATTATTGCCGATTCTAATGCAAATTATAAAAAGAATGGCTTAGACATTAACTTAGTTTTGGCTTGGGCTGGTGACAACCAAGTAAGCACTAATTACGTTGCATCATGGTCTAACATTCAAAGCTTCTATAAAAATAGTCAAATCCGTAACTGGCGTGATTCATATAAGTCAGACTTTGTTGTCGTTATTGGTACAGCTGAGCGTACATCGCGTGGTTACACATGTGGTATAGCAGGCTCTATCTATGGCATGGATGACGTATTCCCAGATCATGATGCATACGATAGCTACGCATACAATATCACCGCAAATGATTGTGGTGATACCACGCTAACCTTTATGCATGAGCTAGGCCATAACATGGGCCTTGGACATTCAGTACGACAAGGTGCTGAAGGTGGTGTATATAGCTGGGCTGTTGGTTACGGTGTTGATAATCAATTCGCTACTATTATGGCGTATCCACAAGAGTTCAATACTACGAATCAATTATCATATTTCTCTAATCCTGGCTTGGCATTAGGTGGAGAGCCAATTGGGGTAAATAATGTAGCTGATTCACAACGTGCACTTGAACTGGTCACAAATACGATAGCTGCATTTCGTTAGTCAGAAAGTGTAACTCCCTGAAAAAGTAACAAAGTTAGTAAAAGAAATTTTACTAACTTTGTATTTAAAAAACAGTCCAATTAAAAATATGTGTAGGTGCTTTATGAAAAAAACAATAACGATAGTGGCAATAATTGCTAGCGCATTACTTTTCGCGTTTTGGTCTAGCTTTTCAAGCACCAAGGTAGATAAGCAAGTAGCATTAAAAAGTGAAAAAATTGCTGAGCCAAAAGCAGAAGTTAAAAATATAAAAAACTTAGTGTCTCATCAACATCCTCACGTGCAGCATACCAACGAAGAAACATCGATAACTGAAAACAACAGTATTACTGCAATTGATGCGGCTGAAGAAAATGAGAAAAGCACAACTTTTTCACGATCAGAAATGGCAGAAAAAGTACTCAAGGCGTCAGGAAAACTACGCGAAAACCTACAAGGTGAAGTGTACTTAGAGGTTGATAATGATCACATATCATCACTTGAAGCGGGTGATACCTTAGAGTTAGAAGTGCCATATTTTGATATGTACCAAAACGTCGAAATAGAAAGCACAAAGTTTGACAGTCGAGGTAATAAGACACTTAACGCAAAATTTTTAATGAATGAAGATCAATACACCACAACAATCACTATTAATGGCCACGCAATATATGGTCATATAGAAACACCACATGGTACGTACTCTATTGCTGGTGATGGACAATACGCCTGGATGGCAGAGTCTCAAGATTTAGTACGTGGCGCTGTCCCTGATCAAATTGGCGGTAATTCACAAGATGGTAGTGCAGATCCACAACCAATCACAGAGCCAAAACCTATTGAAATCACTGACAAATAAGAGCCTGACTTTTCTATAAAACACACAAGCGTGATTATTGATAATCCATAAAATGTCTCTATTTAGCTAATTAGAATAGGGACAAAAGCACTAATTAATACAAATCGGTCACTTGTCTATTTACGTAATTTACCGATAAAATAGCACTAAGATAAACTTAATAATATCAGAACATTGAAACAAAACTTGAAACTCAGCAAACGCTTACAGCAAATTGAAAAAATGGCAACTCAACAATATGACCATATCTGGGACTGTTGCTGTGACCATGGTTTACTAGGCTTTGCGCTATTATCGAGCCAAACTAATAGCACCATTCACTTTGTCGATATAGTGCCCGATTTGATGGCGGAAGTAGAAAACAAACTTGAACGTTTTTGCCCTAGCCTACCTTGGAAAGCTCATTGTCTCGATGTTGCCAAATTGCCCTTAACAAAATATCAAGGCAAGCATCTTGTCATCATAGCTGGTGTTGGTGGCGACTTGATGATGCAATTCATTGAAGCTATTTATCAACGACACAAGAGTTTAAATATTGATTTTTTACTCTGCCCTGTTCATCACCAATTCTCATTACGCCAAAAATTAATCGAACTTGATTTTAGCTTAAAAGACGAAGTGCTGATTGAAGAAAACCAACGTTTCTATGAAATACTATTAGTTTCATCTTTAAGCAAAGAGTTAAGTAAAGAAAACAAGAAAATCAGCCCCATTGGCGATAAAATTTGGCAGTCAACATCAAGTAAGCAAACTGAAGTAGTTAATAAATATTTACATAAAACACTTAACCATTACCAACGTATACAGCAAGGAGCTCAACAGAACGTGCAGCACATTATTAATGCTTACAGTACGATAAAGTGATAATTCAACTATTTGTATGAATACTGCCTGACATAATTGTGCCTTGCCCCGAAAAACTAATCTTTTGTGCACAAAACTCAACCATTACAAAATTTTACTCTATATCAATGTTTTCTACCGCTTACATGCTAGAATAATAGCTATATTCAACGTAACAACATCCCTATTATCATGGCTAACAAATCACTCATCATTCGTGATAAAACCATCTTTGACGGTATTTTCACTAAATATTTCTTAAAATTCTTTTTCTCTCTTTGGTTTAAAATTGCCGGTTGGAAGCTTTGTAAAAATGCTCCTGAAGGTGCAGGGGTTGCTATTGCCGCTCCACATACCTCTAACTGGGATTTTTTCTATGCACTTGGCGCCGCTATACAACAAGATGTGAAAATATACTTTTCGATTAAAGACAGTATCTGTCGAGTTCCCGTATTAGGCACTTGGCTTATGTACCTTGGTGCTATTCCAATTGACCGCTCAGAAAAAGGTGTTGGCCAAGTTCAACAAATTAAAGACTTTATTGACAGTCAAAAATTACAGCGGGTTTTTTTCTTATTTACCCCTGAAGGCACTCGTGGTGCGGTACCTAAATGGAAAACAGGCTTTTATCATGTTGCTCAAGGTTGCGGTTTGCCAATATTTTTAGCAAAAGTAGATTACTTAAGTAAAGAATCTGGCGTTTTTCATACCTTCAAATTAACCGAAAATAAAGAGGACGACATTAAAGCAATGCAAGCCTCTTATGAAAGTATTCGAGGTAAGTTCCCGTTGCATCAATACCCACCTTACACTGGTAGTATGCCAAAATTATCAGAAGCCGAAACAAGGATAATTAAGGCGATGTACTCGTTTAAAGGTGTTGCAACAAAAATGGAAATAACTGCAAAAGCTAAGTTAGGTGAGCTATCAATCAATATGTTGGACTTTTTAGTTGAGAAAGGCATGTTAGAGCGAGTTTGGCCATCAGCTGATAACAACGAACCTAGCTACCAGCTGACGTTTGCAGGCAAAGGTTGTTGTTTGCATTTATCGGCGAATATTTAAATATTATTCATATATAGCTGAAAACCTGATGTGGTAAATTACGAATCGATTGAGTGTAATTTACCTTCAAGCACCTAAGTTCCTGCTCAATATTATTACCTCCTATATCCATTCTTACATTGACTGATATAGGAAGGTAATTTGCCCTCACTTCCCAATACCCCATACTTTAAGTTAACACCTATTAATAATTTATAAGGCTAAACTAAAACATATTTGAATCTTGAGCTCTCATGAAGAAGGAATAATCATGTAAGTAAATACAAAAAAATAAAAAACTTTGCTTAAACGCCCCTGTTTAACAGAGGTGTTAAGAGCCAACAGCATTTTACTTTGCTTTAACTACTTGCATGTCGCTTTATTCATTAACAATTATATTAAAACCACCAAATATCATGCGTTTTCCGTCGAAAGGCATTGGATTAATTTCAGGCGATAACCTTGGATCCTCCATCGCTTTCTCAATACCTTCATTTCGAACTTCTTTGGAAGGCCATGTCACCCAAGAAAAGCAAACAACTTCATTTTCTTCGCATTTTACCGCTAAAGGAAAAGATGTAACATCTCCATCTGGAACTTCGTCGCCCCAGCAATCCGTTAAACTAAGTGCACCGTATTCCTTAAAAATTCTTGCAGCATCAACAGCGTGTTTAATATAAAGCTCTTTATTATCTTTAGGTACAGCCAGTACAAAACCATCTATATAGCCCATTACGGTACTCCTATTCAAGTGAGGGCCTAATAATATAACGAATGATATACATCCATACTAATCAGCACCTATGTACTCTATTAAACGTGTTAAAAGTAGTCAATAAAGTACAATCCATATTCCCTTAATTAAAGCCGTCGGCATTGATTTAGCCAAGTATTTTAAGCATTCATGCTGCTGAAAAAGGTGAAACCTCACTTAGCAAAGCAATTAAAAGAAGAAGTTTTCACTTAAGGTTATTACTACCATTTAAAACAATGTAACTTCTAGCCATTTATAATTATTTTCAAAAGATACTGAAACACTGTCGAAACCTTCATGAGTAGATTGTAAATTTGGTTCACTTTGGACAAGCGAAACCTCTGTTCTTATATCTCTGATATCTTGAGTCATATTTTCACAACCATGGTTCATATCTTCTTTGTAGATATAGTGTGAAAAGATATCGGTAGGGACAGCAAAGGTATATATATCTTTTGAACAAACTTGTTGGTCTTTAAAAAAAACAGTTTGGGTGCCTTCAATCTTTGTTGGTAAAACACTTGATTCCCACTCGATTAAAAAGTCATCATCAAGAGGTTCGTAGTTTTGAGCCAAATGAGCATAATTAGTAACCAATACAGGAGCAGGCATTAATGAATCCACTCTATATTTTTTCCCATTAAGTAATAAATTAATACTTAATGATTTAACACTATTTTCAATATCAGGTATGTTAACCACATAAGAGCCATCTCCGCCTAACACACTACCAGGGAGGTAATAGTCAAATAAGTCATATGATTTTTCATCGAGCTCTAAAGTTAGAATACCTGAAGTATTGACGCCGATATGATTACTTTCTTTTTTTCCAGTTGCTGCGTTTATAGAATCCTCATACAGTTTGATAGTTAGATCAAAATCTTTTTTGTTAGTACTGAACTCTGTATCCCATATATTATTGAAAGCGCTAATACTTAATCGCAATTTATCGTCGCTTTTCACATCTGTTGAGTCTTTATCGCACCCTGTTAAAGTTAAAATCAATAAAGCTATGAATGTGAATCTTTTCATTTTATTCTATCCTTGAAATATTATAATTAAACTGGAATGCTAGCGTACAGTCAAAGCACTAAACATTGATGGTTAGAGTAAATGATATATAACAAAAAAACTAGGTGTTTTAATTCTTATTTAACAGACTCTTACCAACAAGCCGCTAAAATACCTACATGCATATATCAATAGAATAGCGAATGAATTTTCTTTGAGATAATACTTCGGTGCAAAGTATGATTGGTCACTCAATACGCTACGGACATTCCGCCACGGTATTAACAATATAGGCACCGCAGCTAAGTTAATGTAAAGGCTAGCCTCGATTGACTTTGAGGCTTAAAAGTTTGCATTAATAAACACAACGAGACTAAAGCTGCTCCTACCCACCCAATAACTTTAAATTTTTCGCCAATAATAAAAACTGATAAAACAGTTGCAACCAAAGGTTCAATTAAGGTTATTAGTGTAGCTTTACTGGCATGGATAAAGTTCAAGCCAAAACCAAATAATAGATAGCCTAGAAACATTGGGATCACGGCCATATACAAAGATACTGAGGTATTGACTGAACTTGAGAATAAGTTATCACCCGTAAACCATAATGAAGGGAGTAGTAGAAGTGCAGCACAACCGAAAAGCCCTGACATTGATGACTGTGAGTGCACACCGCTTTCAATTAATCGTCTAGCCGCCCATGAATAACCAGCATAAGTTAATCCTGCAATACACCCCAACAAAATCCCAATAACCTGTTGATGTGCACTATATGCAGCATGGTTACTTTGGTCTTTTCCTAAGGTAAGTAAAACAATGCCGATAGCACCGATAATGAAACTTAATATCCATTGCTTCGTCATGTGTTTTTTATTAATTATACGCTCAAGTATTGCCGCAAAAAAAGGGGCTGTCGCTATTGAAACCACTGTACCAATGGCAACCCCGGAAAGGCGCATTGAGCTATAAAATGCTAACGGGTAAATTGCGACAGAAAACGCACCTAAAAATAATACCTTAGGTTGTTTCAACATGAGTTTATAATCTATAAATAGCTTACTTCTAGCAGTGAAAACAAGTAAAACACCTCCTACGCCCATAGAAAATGCACCAATTGCCAACGAGCTTACATCGGGAGAAAAACTTGCTGCAGTGCCAGTTGTTCCCCATAAAAAGCTGGCAATAATAATGGCGAAAACACCTTTAAAACTTTCGTGATTACTTTTCATAATAAAGCTCTGCGTATAATCTTATTTACAGAAATAGTATGCTAATTACGAGGGGTGTTTTTAACCATTAGGACGCAATCGTTAACAATTAAGACTACTTTTTAAACCTAGTTGGCGAAAGTCCAAAATATTGTGAGAACCTTCGGCTAAAAGCTGATAATTCTTTGTAGCCGACTTTTTCACCTATGATTTGTAGCGGGTAATCTGTATGTGTAAGTAGAGCTTTGGCTTTTTCCATACGGATTTTCGTAACATAACTCATCACAGTCATGCCTGTTTGTTGCTTAAAAAGCTTTTTAAATTGTGTCTCACTTAGAAAGGCAGTAGCAGCTAAGTTTTTGATTTGGAGTTGCCCAGCAATATTTTGCTCAATAAAGGATATCGCTGCTCCTAGGCGATGGTCAACTTTTGGTAATAAAGGTTGTTCTGCAAGTAGTAAATTAAACATTTCAAACATCATTTGCTCTAATTGAACATTAACTTTATTTTCTAACTGGTTCTCAATAAAAGCTAAGTAACTACGAAGGGATGCATTAATCGCAAACACAATACAATGTGAAGATGAAATATTAAGCGGCAAGCTTTCCATGTCTACAACGACAAATCTAGCCTCAGTATCAGCCGTGAACAAATGCTCTTCGTTAGCCTTAACGACAACACACTCACTAGGTGCGACTTTACCCTTGAAACTACCTACACATATATTTATGACACCACGTAAAGGTAAAACTAGCTGGTTAAAATGATGTGAGTGGCGAGTTGGCTTTGTACTATAAGAACGAATGGATAATAGATTTTTCATAATAGTAGACAACACACTGCCTTACTTCATCCCAATTGTAGTTACATAGTAGAGTAACGAATAATAAAATGAAGTGTTAGTTTTTTCGAAGGTTTAATAGCCTTAAGCACCTGTTCCTCCTAATGAATGAAAGCTAGCACTTTAATTAAGATTTTCGAAACACACATGGCTGTTTTAACGATAACACTAACTGTAACTCTATCACTGCAGCGATTAAGCGTTATTTTGCTTTAGTAAACTTATTGTAATCAGCGGCTGAAGCTCCCTCCTTACATTCAGCTTTAATACTCATTTTATTTACTTGTGAATACTCTTCTAATACAAAGTAACCCTGACGGCAGAACATTTTCAAAATTTTCAAGTTGTCTAACCGCTCTTCAAAGCGCTCCGCTAAAGCCTGGTTACCCTTTACTTTTTCATTTACTGCCGATGCTGATTTAATTTCTTGGTTTTGTTCAGCATTTCGTTGCCCCCTTTTTCTTTCGCCAGTTCTTCCCCCCTTCCCACCTCGCTTGCCATTCTTGTGTAGGTTTTCATCGGGAGATTTCTCATTTTTCGCTATATCTTCCCTTCGTTGCATTGCTAATGAAAAATTAAATACTTTTGAACCATCAGGTAAAATTTTGGTTTCTAATCGTTCTTGATAAATAAATTTTTTTCTATCAGGTTGTTCACCACTACTTGAGCAACCTGCGGCAAAAATAGCAATCCCGAAGGTAAATATAAACGTTAGTTGTTTTGATTTCATTTTAAAACCCCAGTGTAAAGGAAGAGTAATCAATGCATAGAAGCATCAGCTTAGTGTAATAAAATGAATGTAAAGGTAGGTCAATTAAGGTAAATGTGGGTAAATATGAATATCAGACACCAAAACGTATTTATGTCATTAATAGCCATATCTGATCATTTACTAAAATGTTAGTTCGAACATATAAAAGGTCATAACGAATTAAGGAGTGACTCTTTTATAAAGCAGTATTCAGTTGGCCAATTGCACGGGTTAATAGCATTAGCAAAAATAAGTGAAACAATAAATTAAACAACAAGTGGAGGCTAGAAAATGCAACTCGCCTCCACGAATTATTCTATTATTTAACCAGTATCAACTGCTACTCCTGCAGTGCAATACTTGCCATTTCCATGGTGCCTCCCAACGATTTAGCGCCCGCAATAAATAAACCATTGTGGCAAAACATTGCATCCTCTATACCTGTCTCTTCTTGCAGTGCTTGATCAGATAAACCAGCCCAAGATTTAGGCAATGGTTTTCTGTCTTCAAATGAGCCAAGCTCAACAGGAACGGTTTGAATTCTCCACGGACCAGAGCCTGATGGATATATCACATATAATGCTTGTTCAGATAAAGTGTGCACCGTTGTTTTCCATGGAGTGTACTTTTCTAAAACGATAACTCTAGGGTCTTGTGCATTTTCAATCGCTTTAGCCACAATATCTTTTGCATTAATACCACCACTTGCAGAAGCAATAAAACGAGCCAAAATTCGCGATGCAAAATCAACTGCTTCATCAAAACAGCTGTCAAAATGGCTATCTTCTTGCCAAGTTGGGTTAAACATTGAAATGGTTTGACTTAGGCTAATGCCTTGTGCGACACCTTCCACATGACCACAATCAACAGCATCAATACTTGAAACGAGAATTCTATCAACAGACTTGGCAATTTCTTGATTACCTTGGCATATTTCCGTCCCGTATTTTTTCCAAATTAAGCCAAATGAAGAGTAAGGTATACCGTTTTCACGCTCACCAGCACCACCACGCTGATGATGATCAAAGCGACCTGTATCAGCGTCGTATTCACCGCCAACATCAATAACAATATCGGCTTTAGCAATAAGCGCTAAATCACGAGTACGTATCAGCGTAAATGATGGGAATATATGTTTTAATGCGGCAATGCTGAAAACATCATCCGCATGAAAATTACCGTTATGAGTTGCTATCGTTATATCTGTCATTGAATTATTTTTTATCACTTAGAATAGATGAATATGGCTCTACCAAATAAACATTATCAATACAAAAACGTTTATTGGGTAAATTATGGAGCGGATTTTATACGAAGAGCGTTAACAACAACAGCTGATTTTTATTAACAAAAATATCAAACACAATAATCAACTAGACGTTCTAATTTTCACACTTATTTATGTGACTTTTGCTGTCATCACATTGTCTAAGTGTGTTTCAGCTCCCATCTTAAAAAGTGTTGTTCCGGTTTCTTGAAAACCAAACTTAGCATAGAACGTCTTCGCTCGATTATTCTCGCTATAAACATTCAGCCAAATACTATCAATTTGTTTATCCAAACATTTTTTAAACACTTCAAACACCAACAATTTAGCGATATTACTACCGTGGTATTTCTCAAGCACATACAGCCTTTGAAGTTCTGCAGAGCTATCGACAATTTCATTATTCGGTTGATGACTAAAATACTTCAATACGATAAAACCAGCCAATTCAGTGTCGGTATGGGCACAGCCAACGAATGTTTTATCGCTTTCCACAAGCTTTTGAAAGACTGAATCACTTAAGTTGTTTTGAGTATATTTTGATATTTCCAAGGGAGATGAATCTGCAGGCCCCGCTAACGGGAATGTTAACTGTGCAATAGCACTCAGTTTTTTCACATCAGCATTAGTGGCTTGCTTAATGGTTATTTCCATTTTATATCTCAATTAAAAAGCAGATGATAAGCAAAAAAGTTGTTTTACATGATAATAACAAACAAATATTACTTAAATTTCATCACGTTAAAAAACTTCGTCGTCACTATATACCTGTACATCAAGTTCGCCATTAGTGCTTTCAGAAATCAAAAAGTTAATTGGCTTACAACACACTTGGCAATCTTCAATATATTGTTGCTGCGAATCTGATGGGTCAATTAATACCTTAATCATTTCACCACAATATGGGCACCCTATTGCCTTTTCAGTTAATTGATTCAATGCTCAAATTCCCAAGTGTTAAAATAATTTAATCTGCTCTGATACAGCTTAGTTTTATCGCTTAGTAATACTGTTATTTAATAACAAAGTTAGCTCGCCAAAGCTGCCAGCGTAATGTTCGATAACATTGCTGAAGCTTAGCAATTATCTCTGCTTGGTTTTCAAGTGACTGTTGATATTGTAACTGGCAATAATAGTTTGTTAGTTCAGTGAAATGTGCGGAAATTTCTGGGCGCTGTTGTCCAACAAATTGTGCGAATTGCATTGCAGTCATCGACTTACCTTTAACTAACTGTTGCTTGGCCAAAATTGATAGTAAAATTAAATATTGAGTTTGCCATTCACTTTGCTCTGCTTTTTTCACTAGCATCAATCTTACGAATACAATCAAAAACACCAGTACCAAGGCACCTGCTACAAAATAAAATATATTTTCTAAAGAGCGTAACGCTGACAGTATGCTTTTCATTACTTGGTTTTGTCGATTATTGGTATAGCCAATAACCCAACGTGTCCATTGATAATCTAGCGCATCAAGCTGTTGCTTCAGCTGATTATACAACCACATTGCTTTCATTGATGGTAGTGAGAAGAAGCTACTAGATAACTCATTTACATCCTGCATTAAACTGCTAGAGAAACCACTATCAACCCTTTCAGAGTCAACAGCCGCAGTGGGATCAACTCGCACCCAACCTTGCCCTGCAAGCCAAACTTCTGACCAAGCATGTGCATTACGCTGATATATACTCAAGTAATTGCCCTTAGGATTCATTTCACTACCTAAATAGCCAGTAACCATACGAGCAGGTATACCTGCAGCGCGCATTAAGTATGTAAAAGCACTGGCATAATGTTCACAAAAACCTGATTTAGTATCAAAGTAGAATTGATCTAAGGTATTGCCGCTTAATCGTGGCGGTTGCAAGGTGTAATAATATTGTTGCTGATTAAACTCGCTCAATACATGATTAATCAACTGATTGTTATCAGTAAACTGTTTGCGCAGTTGTTGACCTTTATCTTTTAATCTAGGGTTACTTTTTAACGGCATTGCTAAATTTAATTCGCGTTGCCTCATGCTTAAATTTTTCGCTAAAATTGCTGCAGGATAACTGGTAACGTTATAGCTTAATGTTTGATTGATAATGCCGCGATAATACAAGGCATAGTCCGAACGTTGGCCAATACTTGCTTGCTCGCTTGTCGCAAAATCTAGTGCAAACAACCAAGACTGATAACTAGGTTCGGTGATAACTTGATAACTAATTCCAGGGCCTTGAACATCGGCATTAATTACATCATCTTGCTGGTCTTGCAAACGTTGGCGCATTGAACGTGATTTAACCGCCTTTGTTTGTTGCCAAGTTGAGCCGTCAAAATCATCAAGCACCATGGCACGCCAATATTGTTGTGAATGTGCAGGAATGTCACCGCTAAAAGTTACTCTAAAAGCAAGTTCATCCGACAAAGCTAATTTAGCAATATCGCCTATTTTAACTCGATCTGACAAGCCTACCTTAGCTGATTCAACATTAGGCACTTGCCAAAATGGCTCAAGCTTTGGAAAACCAATAAATAATAAAACAGCAAATGGAATCGAATAAGCCACTAGCTTGGTCAGTGTTTTACTTTGCTGTTTAATTTGCGATGACGGGGAAAAATACTTCATCAGCACAATAAAGTTTGCGAAAACTAATATGATGACAGCAATTGAGAAATAAACCGATTGAATAAATATTAGTGATGATGTGGCAATAAATATACCTAACATTACCAGCTGATAAAGATCTTTGCGTTTGGGTATTTCAAACACTTTCAAGCTATACGCGAAGCAAAGTAAATGTACCATGCTCATTAGTAAACCTAATTCTCGACCAAACAATGCGAGACTAATACTGCCAGCAATAGCGCACAGTAAAATAAGCCAAGACGGAAATATTTTCGGTGTGGAATAAAAACTATGACTAAAAATCGACGACATTGAATTAAGAGCCACTTTGCTTGACGAGCTAACAGTGCCAACAGCCAGCTTATTCTTCAGTTTTAAATGCGCCGAAAATTGTATTAAAAGTGCTAAAACAGCAAAAGCAATATAGACAACATTTAGCTCTGCCACCAAAGTAAGTAAGTTCAATAGCTGAAATAGCAGCAAAGAAAAATACATTTGGCCATTAAGCTGCAATGTATTTGAATCATGCTGCTTTTGTTTTTTATTAGTGCGACGTTTAGTTTTCATTATTCAAACATCCTAATAACATGCCAATGCCGTTAAACAACGTAACGTATGTTCAGGGCTACTATCAAAAGGGAACTCTTGATTGGGTAACTTTAATGAAAAGGCAATTTGTTGATTGCTACAATCAGTAATGGCGTAACTCAATAGACTCAAGCGTTGCTCTAACGTCACTTCTGGTAAGGCACTAAAATCTAACTGAAGTTGACCTGATAAGTTTTTCTGAAATTGCTTAGTTAACCAACCTTGACCACGAGCAACTTGTTTCCATGCAACTTGACTAAAAGGCTCACCTTGTCGATATTGTTGCAGTTGATAAAACTCATCGTGACCCGCTTGAAAACTATTATGCTGGCTTTCAACACGCTCATTTTGCATTTGCCCTTTTGCTACTTGCTGCGTTTTCTGCCACGCATAACTCAGTGGTTTTGGAAATATGGTTGCTTGCTGGCTGAAATCTAATCGCGTCCATGTGCGAAATAAGCCAAAACCATATTCACTGGCAATCAGCATTCTAGGTAGTGAAAACTGCCCGCGCTTTTCAGTTTGAAATGGCACTGCTATTTCGTTTTCACCTTGAGTGAGCTCAAGTATGACTTTACTTTTTTGTTCACTCGATGCCTTTTCACTATGCTGCTTAACAGCTATTTTCTCACTGCTTATGTTTTTGCCAACAGCCAAACCAGCACCGCTAGTATTGCTGGTACTACTTTTGTTGACTAACCCTTGATAAAAAGAGAAATGAATATTAAAACGAGTTTTCTTATTGGTAATCATTAAGGGAAAAGATAATGCAGACCCTGCATAACCTTTAATTGGGCTATTAGCGGCAAACTTTAAGCCTGATAAGTTAAAAAAACTGTGATGTAAGACAATAATAAAAAAGCTAACCAATAAGTAACTGATCAAAATAATAATATTATTTTGATAGTTAGTGCCAAGTAAAAAAAGTATTAAGGTAAAAAGGCCATAGGCCGCACCAAAGCGTGTCGGCATAATAAAAATATTACGATAATTTATTTGTTGCTCTTTTGACTGTGGAATTCGTCGTGCTAACCACACATTTAGTCGTCGATTTATCCACCTTTTAATAGGATGAATTAACCATGAAGAAATAACCGATTTAACTTTTACCAACAAAGGCTATTCTCTCATTTAAGTAAGCAACGGATTTGTCGGATCTACTTGCCCCAACACCTGATTAGACGCTTCACCACTTTGTTCGAAAGTATTGTGCTGCTGAGGTGCTAACCTATGTTCACACACCGCCGTAAATACCGCTTGTACATCTTCCGGTAAAACATAATCTCTATTTTCCATAAATGCCCAAGACTTTGCTGCCGCTAATAAAGCTTTGCCCGCTCGTGGCGACAACGCTTTGTTTTGCATATGGCTTTGTCGACTCGTTCGACACAGTGCAATAACATAATCAATAATGGCAGGTGCTGTAGTTATTTCAGCGATGTGTTGTTGTATTTCTCGTAGCTGTTTAGCACTCACACACGGAGTTGTTTCAGCGCCATCACGATGAGAAATGCTAGCTTGCAGAATTTCACGTTCTGCCTCAATACTTGGAAAGCCGAGAGAAATACGCATCATAAAACGGTCAAGTTGCGATTCTGGTAGTGGATAAGTTCCAGCGTGCGACATCGGGTTTTGAGTCGCAATAACAAAAAATGGCTCAGGCAGTTTATGTGTTACGCCATCAACACTCACTCGCCCTTCTTCCATAGCCTCTAACAATGCACTTTGAGTTTTAGGGCTTGCGCGGTTAACTTCATCAGCTAACACGACTTGATTAAAAATAGCACCTTGATGTAACTGAAAAGCTTTTTTGTTTTCATCAAAAATGGCAATACCAATAACGTCAGAAGGCATTAAATCAGAAGTAAATTGAATACGTTGATACGACAAACCTAGAGTATGCGCTAAGGTATTGGCTAGTGTCGTTTTCCCCATGCCTGGTAAATCTTCAATAAGAATATGACCTTTAGCCAACAAACATGCTAAGGCTAATTTCACTTGGTGGGGCTTACCAACCACCACAGATTCAATTTGCGCCAAAATATTAGCAACTACTGTTTGCATAGATTTAAATCCTTGTTATTTACACTACTTTCTCAATGACAAGGCACTAGACTAGCACTTTATAACGGCGAGATAAAAGCCTACTAGCCATAAGAATTTAGTTAACCTAATAAGAATTTATATACCTGACTATGTGTTTAATCACACAATTTTCAAGTGAGAATAGGCTATAAAATGAAGTATATGACTTCAATAAAATAATGTGCCATATGTCACATTAATTAAAAGCTAAGCTTTCAAAGCAAGCCCTTATAAAATAAAGCTTTACAACAAAGTAATTTGAGATCAAAAAAGTATTAAAAGACCATTCAGAAAGTTGAATAAACCATGATTATTTGACCTTAGTCAACAATCATAAATCCCCCTTTGTGTCATGCTAGGTGAATGCGAAAAATAGATGCATTTACGAAATTTAATTTCGATATCTTTTTAAGCATATAGACTCGTTGCACTTATTGATGAGTTCAACCTGACTATCAGTAAAACTAATTTAACAATACTCGCGAAGTCACTATCGCGGTCTGGGGCAAGTTATGGACATAGATTTTAGCGAAATTAACTATTTAGTAGACCCATGCAGTCGTACATTGCATGCCGACTACCAGCAATTCCTTTTATCGCTAATTGGACTTACCGTTATTGATATTACCGGTGAGAACACGGATGAATGGCGAGTAATATCAACATTGTTGCATGGAGATGAGCCTTCAGGTCTTATTTCGCTGCATCGTTGGCTTACCAGTGAAAATGAACTACCAAGACCAAAAACTAATATTCGTATTATCATTTCTTCTGTCGAGGCGGCCACTCATCAACACTTATTCACACACAGATACCTACCTGATGGTGTCGACTTAAATCGTTGCTTTAATGAAAAAGGGATAAAGAGCAGCGAAGATGGCGAAAACCAACATGTTGATGGCTATATTCAACGTGCAAAATCAATTGAAAATGCCATTCGAGAGGTTAATCCTACCGCAATCATCGATTTACATAATACCTCTGGCAATGGCCCTGCTTTTGCTGTTAGTACCTTGATCAGCCCAAATGTGTTATCGATGTCATCATATTTTTGCGATACCTTAATTTTATCTGATATCAATATCGGCGCGATGATGGAACTCGATTTTTCATGCCCTGTTGTGACGATTGAATGTGGTGGCAGTAACGATGACCAAGCTCATGAAGTTGCCTATAATGGCATTAAGCAATTCGCTAAGTGTGATAGCAGCTGCACCTTGCCACAAGATAAAGCAGTACAAATACTCTATAAACCGTTACGCTTGGTTATCAAAGCTGATCGCAAGCTATCGTTTAGCGAGCATGATGAAAACTATAGCGGTGTTACCTTAAGAAACAATATTGAGCAATTTAACTATGGCGGTTGTTGTGAAGGTTTATTGTTAGGTTGGCTTGACGATAAAGGTTTAGAAAACCTAGAAATGATTAACGATCAAGGCGTTAACGTTATCGATAATTACTTTAAGTTACTTGATAATAAACTGGTCTGTAACACAAGCTTAAAAATATTTATGGCATCAAATCAAAGCGGTATAGCGCGTTCAGACTGTTTGTTTTATGTTGTAAATAACGTTAACAATCACCTGTAAACTGTAGCTATTCAAAATTAGGATACTCTATTGGTAATTATGCTATTTGAGTATCCTAACTGAACTCTTTAAAAAGGTGCTTTAGCAAGTGCCTGTTCTAGCGGCATATTGCCTAGCCCTAGTTCCCTCAGGGCATGTATAAACTTCAACGTTTTAAAACTGTCAAACCAAACAATTACTTGTTTATCAAATTGAATTTGATTAGCTTTTTGCTGTTTTGTAATAAACGATAATATCCCAACACTTTTCAACGCTTGCTGACTAAGTTCAGATAACGAATCAAACCACACTTCTGGCTCTTCACGATGTTGCCACAAGCAATTAAAAGCATGTAAACAAGCTTTTAATTCAATAAAAACTTGTGGATTATAATAGGTATAATCTTGGGCTTGTTCAGTTAACTGCATAATACTTTGCACTGCAGGGCCTGTTCCAAATGGTACGCGCTGCGATGGCCGGGCATCAAGCTTAATCGTTACTTCAGGCAAATGTACAACATTGCCGAGTTTCGCTAGTTTGTTCAATAGATAAAAATCTTCACCTGCACTTCGCTTAGGGAACCCCCTAGCCTGACAATAGGCGTAAATATCAAAAGATAAAATGCTGCCAATCGTAAAATAGGCATAAGGTGATTGAGCAAAATGTAAACCTGCAACGTAATAACGCAAAGCCGTTTCGTATAATTCATTTGCCTGATGAATTGTCGTTTGCTCACTGTAGTGATAAAAATTACAACAGGTCGCAACAGCAGTTTTAGCATCATTCAAATGAGTTACAGCTAAGTTTTCAGGTAGGTGTGCGCTAAAGTAGTTGCTTGGCAAATAAGCATCTGCGTCACTTGAATGTATCCATGATGAAGCAATCGCACCACGAATGGATAACTCAACGGCTAAATCCGCACCAATTTTTCTCGCCAAACCTACACCTTGCTCTGCAGGAATTGCATGAGTGTAGCGGTCAACAATAAGTACAGCACTGTTAGCTTGCGAATTAGCTTTACAATTTGACAGGTCAATTAAGGTTAAATTATCTTGCTGCCACAGATCATTCCCTAGTGCAGAAATATCGCTTTTCAACTCAACTTGCTCTTGCGAGTGCTGCTGGCCAAAAGCACTGTCGGGTTGATTAACCACCACAATCAGCAAGCATTGCTGTTCAGCAAGTAATGAGCTAACAAAGCGCTCAACAAACTCTAATGACTCTTGAAAGGCAGGAATAACAAGTACATGTTGATAGCTAAATTGTTCAGGAAATGATGCCAATGACACCACTTCTTGCTCAGCATAGTGGGCTAGGTACTTGCTGCAGGTTTTGTTGAACTGTGCAGTAGAATATGCGCTAGCCATGTTAGCTATTACTCATCAAAGCTAGCATGTTATTTATGATATTAATGTAGTGCTGCTCTAAATGGCAAAGCCAAGCAGATATCAGCTTCCACATCTAAAATTTCATCTAAGCGTTGATTGACATCTTCTTTTGGAAAGTATTCATAGGCAAGTTCAATGAACAAGTTTTTATGTTTTTCTTCAGACTTGGCGATGCTTTGATATAAATCTTTGTCTTTACCAGCAGGTAGCGCTTGTGCAATTAATGAAAAACGCTCGTAACCGCGCGCTTCTATAACACCAGCAACAATTAATCTATCCATAAAAAACACATCACTACCACTGCGAAATACTTTTCTTAGTTGGTTAATGTAAGGGTCTTTTTCATCAGCACCTAACTGCGCACCACGGGCATTAATTAACTTTAATACTTGTTTAAAATGAATAAGCTCTTCAATGGCTAAATCTGCCATAGCTTTAACAACCGATTTGCGATCTGGGTAATGAGAGATCATAGACATTGCCATACCAGATGCTTTTTTCTCAGCCGCTGCATGGTCAACTAGAAACGCGTTGAAGTCGCTAAGGGCTACGTCTGCCCACTCTTTTGGTGTTTGATATTTTAGTTCGAACATAGGTAGATGTTACTGTATAAAAATAGAATAAAATGATGGCAGTATTTTACACGCGAAAAAAAAAGCGACAAGAAAAATACCGAGATAATATCGATATTTTTCTTGTCGCTTTGTCATATTAATAAAAATAACGTCATTAGCCTGTGCTTACGAGCAACTGCAAGCTTAAGCACACCTTCAACTTACTTAGCGTGGCAAATAGTACATCATCACCAGACAAAAAATCACAATGCCCCAAAACGCTTTTTGAAAAAAGCTCCACCGCGCTTTCCCCTCTGGATGATTTTCTGCCAGTGCCATACCGCAATTAGCGCAGTTTTTAAGTGTTTTGTCATTCTTACTTTGACAAAACAAGCAGGTAATTTTTTCGTGCGACATGATAACCCCTTTTATTGGTTTGTCAGCTGATGATAAAGTTGCGGCAACCTAACGGGTAACTGCTCTGGTCGTAAAATAACGGTATAGCCGTTACTTCCAAAAATATAAGGTAGGTAACTTTGCGCTTCTTGGTCAACCGTTATACAAAATGGTTTGATACCAAATTTAGCCGCTTCTTTTATTGCTTGATGCGTATCTTCAATACCAAAACGCCCTTCGTAATGATCGATATCATTTGGCTTGCCGTCCGTTAGTATTAACAACAGCTTTTGTGAGCTTTTTTGTTCAACTAAAATTTTAGTCGCTTGGCGAATAGCAGCGCCCATTCTGGTATAAAAGCCTGGGCGAATAGCCTGCACACGACCACGAATAATATCATCGTACTTTTCGTTAAAGTTCTTTAATAGTGAAAAGCGAACATTGCTACGTTTCACCGAAGAAAATCCATACATAGCAAAGCTATCGCCAACACTATGTAATGCTTCGCCAAACAGCAACATAGAGTCTTGTACAACATCAATAACACGATTATTGTCGTCTAAATAAGAGTCTGTCGACATTGACAAATCAGCCAATAACAAACTTGAAATGTCGCGATTATTACCACGAAAGCTTCGGTATAAGCCTCTTTCTTTGGTGGGTGATATTTTCGATTCTATATGAAAATCAAGCCACGCAGATAAGTCTAACTCTTCACCCTGCTCTTCACCTTTTAGCCAATATCTAACACTACGTAATTGTTCAAATTGCGCTTGAATTGTTTTTGCCGTTTTTTGTAATTTAGCCGGCAGTGGTTTAGCTGCGGCATCTTTTGGCAGCATCGGGTGCAATAAACAGCGGTCTTCCTCTAATCGCTGCTTTTTATAGTTCCATTCCGGTATTTTAATGCCTTCACCTAAAGGAATATCATCTTCAGATGCTGACGGCAAATCCATATCAATTTTAATACGAGCGCTTTTTTGACTTTGCTCTTTTGAAACAGTAATTTTATCTAAATCTTCAGCAACGCGTTGATTATCTTCATCATCGTCATCACTATCATCGGTGCCACGGTCAAGCTTAGAAAATTCACTCCACGAAAACATGGTCTCAAGGCGAAAGATCATCATGCCATCTTTTTCATCGCCTGAGTCAACGCGCTCCGCTTTTTTACGGCTAGTGTCGCTTTTTTTCGCTTTACCTAACTCTGCGGCTTCAACGTCTTCATCATCTTCATATTCTGGTAATACTTGTGGGTCAACTTGTGCAGATGGATATAACCATAAATACACCGCTTGTGGGGCGTAATTTACCATGGGGAATTCTTGCACTGAACCAGGGGTAACGATGGCTTCAATGATGGCTTCTTCCATCATACGTTCTGATTTTGGTCGTTTAGAATGATCTGCACGACTATTAACAAAAGCAGCAGCTAAACGGTCGTAACGAGGTTTCAATGCCGGATAACGAGCAAGCACATCAACAACCAATTGTTGATTATCAATCGCCCAATGACGGAACTTACCATTATGCTGTGCGGCCAATACCGCTAGCCAAATATAAAGGTCATGATTTAATTCTACGGTAGGGAAAACCGCTAAGGTTTCTGGCAGTCGTAAACTATCTTCGTCTTGCCATGCTAAGCTAATTTGTTGGTTTTCACCGGCAATTTTTTGTAGGAAGCTACGACGGACAATATAGTCACGATCACTTGCTGCTTCAACGCGTTTAATCGCATCGCCGCCTAAAGCGCGAAATACCATACCAACTGCATGGCCTATTTCGGAAAACTGTACCGCTGCATCAGTATATTCAGTGCTAGCTTTACGCGTTATATATTTGTGCCAAAGACCGCCAACCCACTCTTCCATTTTGCCCTTCCTAAAAGGATTACTGCATCACTTATTTAATGTCTTGGTATACTAGCAAAAGGTTTACACGTACGTTGTGATGTATGTCAATTTTCTTGGCAATGAAAAGTACTTAAATTGCTATTAAAGCATTGCCTAAACTAAATAAAACAGCCAAGTAAACTATTTTTCGTCAGCTTTTTCTTGCTCAGTTTCTGGCTCTATTTTGTCTTTTGGTACAGTAAGATCAGGTAAATTGGCACTACCAATGCTTTGTAGCACTAAGCCCATCATAAAACAGAAAAATGAAATTGAACCAAAAAAAGCTTTCATCACTTTGTCGTCACTGTCGGTTAAAGTCAGTAAATAACCACCACAAATAATGGCAGCAATAATACTAATCACACCAACGACTTTAGCAAAGCGTTGTAATATATGTTTATTTTTACGTTGTGTTAATTGCTCTTCACTCAAGCGATTCTCCCGTTTACTACATTATTGTTATGTAGGTATTTAACTTGAAAAAATAAAAATAAAGCCGTGATATCACTACCACGGCTTTATAAAGACTAGCATAATTTATATTCAACAAGTTGAATGCAAATTAATGATTTATGCTGCTTTTTTCTCTGTAACGAAAAAGCTAGTAAGGTAAGCAATAAGACCTAATAGGAATACAACACCAGCGATTTCACGCAACCAGTAGAAGATAGCTAATTTGTCTTGTGTCGCCATAAAGCTTAGTGCTTCACCGCTTTCTGGTAAACGTTGTAACCAAACTTGTAGTACACCGGCGCCTGTTAGGAATAAAGTAATAAATACCATACCCACAGTCATTAGCCAGAAGCCCCACATTTCAACTACTTGAGCTCTATTACAGTTTGCTTCACCAACACCACGTAACTTAGGCATAGCATATGACATTATCGTCATAACAATCATTGCGTATGCACCGTAGAACGCCATATGTCCATGAGCAGCAGTAATTTGTGTACCATGAGTATAGTAGTTCACAGGAGCAAGTGTATGTAGGAAACCCCATACGCCAGCACCTAAGAATGCCATTACTGATGTACCAAGTGCCCATAATGTAGCCGCTTTGTTCGGATGTTCACGACGACGACGGTTAACCATATTAAAGGCATACAATACCATCGCGAAGAAAGGTAATGGTTCGATTGCAGAGAAAATTGAACCAACCCATTGCCAATACGCAGGGGTCATTAGCCAGTAAAAGTGATGGCCAGTACCTAAGATACCTGAGATTAGTGCCATAGCAATAATCACATATAACCATTTTTCAATCACTTCACGGTCAACACCAGTCACTTTGATTAATACGAATGCTAGAATTGCACCCATAATTAATTCCCATACACCTTCAACCCATAAATGAACAACAAACCACCAGAAGTACTTATCAAGTGCTAAGTTAGTTGGGTTATAGAAAGCGAATAAGAAGAATACGGCTAAACCAATTAAACCAGTCATCATTACCATATTGATAGCTGTTTTACGGCCTTTCAATATAGTCATACCCAAGTTATATAAGAAACCTAAAGCAACAACAACAATACCAATTTTAGTAATGGTTGGTTGTTCAAGGAACTCACGTCCCATGGTTGGCCATAAGTCATTACCTGTGATATGCGCTAAAGTTGCGTATGGAACAAGTAAGTAACCTAAGATAGTAGCTACACCAGCAGCGGCAAAAATCCAAAATAGCGCTATGGCTAATTTAGGGCTGTGCAATTCGGTTTCAGCTTCTTCAGGTACTAAGTAATAAGCAGCACCCATAAAGCCAAATAGTAACCAAACAATTAGCAAGTTGGTATGAACCATACGCGCTACGTTGAAAGGTATTAAGCCACCGACGATATCGCCAACAACATATTGTAAGCCCATCAATAAACCAAATAAGATTTGGCCTACAAACAAGATCATAGCAAAAACAAAATAAGGTTTTGCAACGGCTTGTGATTGATATTTAAGAGTATTCACGCCATTATCCTTCTATGTTTGGTGGCCAGTTATTGTCGTCCATTTCTGAAGTCCATTTAAGGAATTCAGCTAAATCATCAATTTCTTGATCATTTAGGTTGAACTGTGGCATTTGGCGACGACCTGGAATATTTAAAGGTTGAGCTTTCATCCAACCGTTGAAGAATGCTTTAAATCCAGCTTCTCCACCACGACGGTCATAAACGTTAGCAAGTTCAGGAGCAAAATAAGCACCTTCACCAATTAACGTATGACAACCGATACAGTTGTTGTCTTCCCATAGTGCTTTTCCGCGCACTACAGACTCAGTGATATTTTCGCGATGATCCCGTTTGGGCATCTCTTTTGTTGTGTGGAAAGTCAAAGCAAGAAATATTAAGAAGAAGAAGATACTTCCACCGTAATAAATATTTCGAGCCATGCCTTTTGTAAAACGCTCTGACATGGTGTTTCCCTTATTAGAAATAATGTAATAAAGCAAACTAATAATAGGACAAGATAAGCATACTCACTTTGATGAGAATCAAGTTTTGGGAGAATGTGTAACAAATAAACACAAGAAATATTGAACTTGCTTAAATAAGCAACGCTTTAAATAATTAATTATTTAATCTCTAGTCTTTTAATACTAAAGCCTTATTTTTAGTAAGGATTTTATTATAAGTTATCATTCAAATAAGGTAATAAAACAGTACCTACAAAGTTTTCCGCGATTATAAATAAACTGAATGTTTAAAAGTCCCGAACAGAGCCTTGATAAGATATGAAGTGTTTATAAAACCCCCTGAGGAGCCCATCACATTTACAGACATTACTACCAAAAATAGAAATTAGATATTTGCCAGTCGCAATATTGAAGCGTGAAAGTAACATCCATTCACCCTTCACAATATATTTTTACTGATACTAATCAGTCGAGTAGTTAAATATAAATAAGCGTGATGATCAATGGAATAACAATAACGTAAGCCAACATTATATTACGCCAGAACTTAGGTGCATGCTTTAACTCCATAAATACATCAATTATTTGCTGACCTTTTAAAGCAATAATCAACATGACTATTGCAATAAACAAAACAGAATTTAAGGTAGCATGCTGAAAATACTGACCAACAGCAACAGAAGCGGTGGTTAATATTATTAACCAACCCCAGCTTAATGCGTAGTGTTGCCAAACTTTCATCATGTATTTATTACCTTACTTTTATGTTTATCAATCAATTAATATTAACTATCTACATTTGAGTATTTAAATAATATAAATCAGCGGAAATAGAATAATCCACAACAAATCGACCATATGCCAATAACACGCCCCTGATTCAAAACCTGAAAATTCATTCTCTGTTTCAGGATTTTTATATTTACCTTGATAAGCGTTTTTAGCCATATACGCCAAAATCACCATGCCCAGTAAAATATGCATAAAGTGAAATGCGGTAATTAAAAAGTATAAGGTGAAAAAGGTATTGGTTTCTATATCAATACCTTGCTCGAAGAGTGATTGATACTCCCAAAGTTTCAATACCACGTAAATAGCAGCTGAAATTAAGGCTAATAGTAATCGAAAAACCGCTTGGCGCTCTTTATTAACACGCATTGAATGCACGGATATTGCGACAAAATAACTACTGGTGATTAAAGCAATAGTATTGATAAGACCCGCAACTTTATGCAGCTGCGCTTTGCCTTCGGAAAACATGACTAAATTAAGATTTTCAGCGATGGCAAAGCCAATAAAAAATATTGCAAAAACTGTTAATTCAGCCAAAATAAAAAACCACATGGCAAGGTCACCAGGTAGTTTTTTAATGTCATTTGTCTGAGTGTTTTTTTCAGAAAAAGTAGTTTCGTTAACCATAATAGCCGTTGTTAACTGCTGATTATCAGGCATCAAAGTAGATTTTCGCCACTTCCATGATTGAATTCACAGTTTGTATATCATCAGATAGCGGTTCAGCTAAACAACAACGGCATACTTCAATTGGATCCATACCTGAAGACATCATTTTGGCCGCATAAATAAGTAAACGTGTAGACGCTACTTCTTCAAGGTCATTCTCTTCTAATCGACGTAAAGCTTGGGCTAACTCTACCAGTTTGCTAGCAATATTCGGTTCTACACCAGTTTCTTTAATAATAATGTCTTGTTCAACTTGGCTTTCTGGGTAGTCAAAACGTAAAGCTATAAAACGCTGTCTGGTACTTGGTTTCATGCCCTTAAATAAGTTCTGGTAACCGGGGTTATACGATACAACCAACATAAAACCAGGCGCAGCTTCAATTAATTCGCCCGTTCTTTCTAATGGTAAAATACGACGGTCATCAGCTAAAGGGTGTAGAACAACAGTAGTGTCTTTTCGCGCTTCAACAACTTCATCTAAATAACAAATACCACCTTCACGAACTGCTTTTGTTAGTGGCCCATCTTGCCAGTAAGTGCCTTCAGGTCCTACTAGATGACGACCAACCAAATCTGCAGCAGTTAAGTCATCATGACAAGCAACAGTATAAAGTGGCTTATTTAATTTTTCCGCCATGTGTGCGACAAAGCGCGTTTTACCACAACCCGTAGGTCCTTTAATAAGCACAGGTAATTGATGGCCGTAGGCATACTCAAAAAGAGCAACTTCATTATCTTGCTCCTGATAAAACAATGCATCTTCACTTGTTTCGTCTATCAAATTTAAATTTACAGTAGTCATAATTTCCTATTTACACGCTTTCACTAAAGAATAACGAAAGTATCAATGAAAAGTAATTTCTGTTGATACTAGAATATGCCTGTAAAGTACGCTCATTCTTCTATGTTAGCAATTAACAATGTAATGAGAATGAATGGTGTTTGATTCCGATCAATCTAGCCGCCAAATTTTGCCTATTTGTGCGTAATATCACTTAATCACAGCATTCATATATTATTTTTCTGTAACAGTGACGATACCGGTCATTTTAGGGTGAGGACCACATTCATAAGGAAAATTGCCTGCATCATTGAACGTTCGCTGATAACTTTCACCAGGAAAAAAATAATCAGGCTCCTCTTTATCAAATTGCTTAAACCAAACGTTGTGATACTGGCGCTTTTCAATATTTTTCCAAATCACCGTATCGCCCTTTTCAATCGTGATCTCAGCGGGCCTAAACTTCTTCTTATAAACTTCAACAATAATGTCTTTAGCATAAGCTGAACTAAATATTCCAAACACTAAATATAAGAAAATAAATGCACGCATAATAGGCTTCCTTTTTATAAATCCAATAACTGACTTGCGTCACATTAATTATTAATCAAAAACATCACTTATTCTTACTCACATTGCTGCAATTTACTCTTATTGCAGCTACTAATAAACCAAGAAAGTATACGAAGTAACTAGTATAAAGCATACATTTAGGCTAACTATATACCCAAGCCACTTGAAGATGCAGGATTCAGCAAGCCGAAAAGGGTTAGCGCCAAGGCATTGGTTGAAGAGAATGGTTGTTCCATTGTCGAAATCAATAACGCCGGAGATGACCCTTTATCGCCTTGCCCTACGGGAGCTAAGCTAGAAAACCAGTTCAGCGTTGCAGTACTTGGTAAGGGAGTAACCATTACCTGCGTGCTGCGCCTTGCTCTGATTTCCTAGCTTAACTCTGAAACTGCATTTTCAAGTGGCTTGGGTATAACTACTTAAAGCTAGGCAGTTAAAATTAGGCCGTTAAACCCAAACATCATTATCAGCAGTCAATTCACTACTTTTTGCCCCTGTATTTATCACGCCTTTGGGTTCAATTAGCATTATTTTACACTCATGCTCCGCAACGGGCTTATGCTCAACACCTTTAGGTACAACAAACATTTCACCAGCTTTAAGCTCTACTTTATCGTCTCGAAATTCAATAATTAACTCACCTTCGATAACAACAAATACTTCATCGGTATCAGGATGTTCGTGCCAAATAAATTCTCCCGCTACCTTTGCCAGCTTAAATTGGTAGTCATTCATTTCGGCAATAACATGAGGTGACCAGTGCTTAGAGAACTTGGAAAATTTTTCTGTAAAATTAATAGCCTCATTATTCATATTTATTCCCTTTATAAATTCCGACTGCCTTGTGCCACAATAACAGGAAGATCCATACAACCATAGTCAGCGTCAAATTGACTTAGAACACACGTCAGTTGCCCTCGGTGGTGAGCTTGATGATTAAAAATATGCTGCGTTATGTCAGCAACGGCTTTTGTCATCACCTCGCCTTCTGTTGTTGTATAGGTTATAACAGTTTCAATATCACTTTCGGTCAAATGCTTACAGTACTTAACCAAAAGCTTATCAACCTTAACTCGCAATATTGCAAGGTCTTCCATTGTCCTAAAATAAGTATCTGTTGGTGATTTAGGTGTGGGAAAAGAAGAAAAGTCATTCATTGATAATCCAGCAACTTCATTAGCTGCAATACGACCTAATAGAATTAGATCGCCAAATAAAATATGATTCCAATAATCAATAATGGTTGGGAAAAAGGACCTAGTATCGGTATTAAGTACATCGTTTGGTAATTCAGCACAAACACCGATAAGCTGTTCATTTACCCGTTGATTATAAAGCGCCAACATTCGAAAGTTCTTAATTAAACTCATTAGAGCTCCCTAGCCTAAAGTTTTAAATGACACCACACTTGTCAGATATGGTGCCGATGTCATTATTACTGAATTTATATACTAAGCACTGCGCCCAATTTAATAAAGACGATAAACGTAGAGTCCTACATTTCTAAATAAGAACATGTGATATATCAGTAACTAATTTAACGATCTGATAGATAAAATTGAACAACGTTTAGTAAGTAAAGAACTAGAAAATTAAAACTTTAGATTATTTGACCACGCTTAAAGCGCATATTCCTTGCAAATAAGCATTATATCATCACTGCTTAGGGCTTCTTTAGTTAAACCACAGACAATACCGCCACTAGTCTGTTGATTAAATTTGCAGTGCTGACAAACACCAAAAGCCGTTCGACCTGTCGCCTGTTGGTAGTTACTCAATACTTTTTTAAGTAAGGTTTTCGTTTCAAACTCTTCATCAACAGACAAGCTAGCGATAGCATCAGTAAACTTTTGCGGCGGGCAGGTTTTATTTAAAAAATCATCACCCGCTTTTGTCACTTTTAGATGGGTAATACGCTTATCTTTTTTGTCTTTTACTTTAACAATTAAAGCTTTGTTTTCTAAAATTTTTAACGATTGCGATACCGTGCCTTTGGTCAAACCTAAAAACTCAGTTACCGCCAACATGGTGTCTGAATAGCGATTACAAGTTGAAAGATAATACAAAGCTTCTTGCTGAACAGGTTGTAACCCTAAGCTTTGCCCTTCAAGTCGCGTTTCTTGCCGTAATAAATTAGCCAAACGCTCGATTAAATCAAATAGTTCATCATTCATAATACAATAGTATCGAGTCAAAACATATTTGACAAGCAGAGATTTACTATGCTTAAATAAAAGTAGTTTCGAGTCGATACGTTTATATCGAACAAATAACCGTTAATAATTTATACAAAGGATACATCATGAAAACATCACATTTACTTATCGCTACAGCCTTGAGCGCGGCATTATTTGCAACAAGTGGTCATGCCCATAATAAGCATCATGGCCACATTCAAGCCCCTGTTTCAAAAAAGGTGACAACTGAGTTCGACATTGTTCATGCTAAAGTTGTTACGCAAGGTAGTCACTTAATATTTCAACAAGCTGTTACTGGTAAAGCAGGTAGTAAGCGGCCCCAAAAAAACGGTCAATTAGCTGGTGCTGAGGTATATAGCTATGTATGGCCAACATCACTTAATAGCGCTGCTGTAGGTTTTGAAGCAGATCAAGGTATTTTAGCTTTAGCGTTAACTGTACATCCTGACTTTGACGACACGCCTTTATATGACGAAGACGGTGATGGCATCAAAACCAATGACGGAGACAAGTGGCACAGTCATTGGGTAGTGCTTGTGCCAGATAATGCCTGTGGTGAAGGCGCTTTAAAAGTTAAAGATATTGCTCAAGGGAGCTCACCTAAATTACCGGTAACTTGGCCAAACTTACCACTTTTCATTGATAGCCCTGGTTTTGATTTTTCTTTAGAGAAATCAGAAGCATTAGTGCGCGTACCATTGTCTGCACTTGGCTTTCCAGAAAGCTTTTCTTTTGATGGCGTTACTGCAGGGTTAAAAATAAACCAGCAAGTACACGCGCCATTATTGTGTGTTACCGATGTATTTGATGTCGCATCAGGTGATTTAAGCTTGCCCGGTAAAAGCCAATAAATATTTGTAGTAGGAGTAATTATTATGCAAATTCATGTTTATGACACCCATGTGTATACCCAAACCACTTGAAGATGCAGCTTCAGAACTAAGCTAGGGAATCAGCGCAAGGCGCAGCATGAAGATAATGGTTATTCCCTTATCAAGTGCTGCAACGCTGCACTGGTTTTCTAGCTTAGCTCCCGCAGGGCAAGGCGATAAAGAGTCATCTCCGGCGTTATTGATTTTTACAATGGAACAACCATTCTATTCAATCAATGTCTTGGTGCTAACTCTTTTTCGTCTTGCTGAACCCTGCATCTTCAAATGGCTTGGGTATGTACCACTTCAGGTCAATATATTCATTTTGATTTTTTGGTAAGTAATGAAAACGTTAAACAAGTCGGGCAATACGCCGAGCAATACCTCGCCAGCTTAGGTGTAAAAGTAGATAATATTAAGCAAAGTCGCTGTAATTTTTGTCATAGTGAAATAGCAAATTCTGAAGTGCAGCAGAATATTGCTAACCACGGGCACAGTATTATTCGTTTATAACTTATACAAAATTAAATAAAACCTTTGGGAGTCACACAATGACAAAGAACATAAGCTGTGATGCCCATGATTATTTTGAAATTGTCTGTATGCGCCGTAGCCAAGTCAAGGTTACGGCTAAAGACAATAAAAAGTACTATGGTATGGCAACAGATATTAAACTAGTAAAAAAACAAGAATACCTGCTAATTAGCGACGGTATTAAGACCCAGCAAGTACTGTTAAGCGATGTAAAGCAACTAGAGGCAATAGGAAATAGCATTGCCCAACATAATTTTTCAATCACATGGTAATATTGAGTTAACGTTTAATACCAATTGAATTAAGTAAGTGCTCAATTATAAGTGAGAATAAATATTCAAGAGCAAGGCACTTGATTGAGTAATAGCTAGCTATTGGGATTGAAAGTAACGTAGGTATTGAATGTTTAGGCCGCTTTAGAATGAGTGATTATTTGTTTCAATTGGTGTAAGTATCAAAAGCCAGCACATTTCAGTTGCACTTGTTTTGAAACCCAGCCGTCTGCGGCTGTAATTTTAATTTCGGTCAACTAAAGTCCTATCTTACAAATGGTAAAAATAGAACTTAGCCAAAACTAGTAACTAAGAGCGCAAGCTGTCAGTGGCCACAAATCTATTTGCAATATTTTTCTATGTAGCATACTCGTCATGTTACTGAGAGTTCTCAGTAATACCAGTAAATCGTTAAATACTAAACATCATGTAAAAATTAAATGCTTGAAATTTAAAAGGATTAAGGTAGATTAATACATAATCAAGTAGACTGACATTACTGAGACGTCTATATAATAAGCTGTTAGGTGTTTCGAGGGTTTCATGATTCTGCCAACCTATGAGAAAAATCATTATCAATTGGATAATGGAGAAGAATTAAATAAGGAATACCCTGACTCATTTTGGGTTCCTGAAAAACAAGTAAGAGAATCTTTAAAAGTTGGCGATTTAGTAAAATTAATCTTCAGTATGGAAGAAACCAAAGGCTCAGATGAAATTTCAGTTGAACGTATGTGGGTCGAAATCACAGTGGAATATCCTAACTACTATGAAGGTAAATTAGATAATGATCCCGGTGGCAGTGATTGTGTGCTTTGCGGACAACTGGTCACTTTTCAACCTAGCCATGTAATTGAGATTTACGAAGAAAACACCTAAAAAGAATTTCAAGCAGAACAAATAACAGTTGGCTATTATTTGGGCGTTAGGTGTGTTTATCATATATAGGAGTTCAACCGTATGATTAAGTTGATTTCAGTAATAGCATTATCTATAACTCTATTGAGCTGTTCATCTCTAGTGCCTACAGAAGATGTTCTTATCGCAATAAAGTCCCAAAGAATTACGCAAAAGTCGTTGATAATTGATACCCATATTGATACACCAAGTCGCCTGATGAATTACCCCTTAGATATTTCCAAACGCACGACTGGCGGTCACTTTGATTTTGAAAGGGCGAGTGAAGGCGGATTGAATTTGGCTTTTATGTCATTATTTGTGCCACAGATTTATGAGACAGATCAAGAAGCAAAAAATCACGCTGATCAACTTTTACACATGATAGAAGGTTGGGTACAAGAGCATCCAAATAAGTTTAATTTAGTGCGTTCAGTAAGTGACACAAAACAGTTGCTAAGTACTTCTAAGATCGGACTTGCCATTGGTTTAGAGAATGGCGCCGCAATAGGTTCTGATTTATCGAACATATCTTATTTTGCAAATCGAGGTGTTAAGTACATTACACTTACTCATAGCAAACACAATCAAATGGGGGACTCTTCAGGAGAAAATAAGCCAAAGTGGAATGGACTCAGTCCATTTGGCCAGCTTGCTGTTATAGAGATGCAAAAAAAAGGTGTAATGATTGATGTGTCTCATGTCGCTGATTCGACTTATTATCAAGTTTTAGACCTTGTAAATGTTCCTGTGATTGCTTCTCACTCTTCATGTCGGAAGCTAACTCCTGATTACGAACGTAACATGACAGATGATATGCTTAGAGCCCTTGCAAAAAATGGCGGTGTTATACAAATAAATTTTGGTGCTGCTTTTTTAAAGCCGGAATATAAAGACTTGAACGATAAACTTTGGATAACTTACGAGAAGTACTTGGAAAAACATAATATTGCAGATTTTAGTGGAAAAGCAGCAGCATATTTAGATCATTGGCAATCTGTTATAAAGTTGGGAAGCGTAAGAGATTTGGTTGATCACATTGACCATGCAGTAAAAGTTGCTGGTATTGATCATGTCGGGCTTGGGTCAGATTTTGATGGCGTTATACCAACTCCAACTGATGTACCCGATGTATCGGGTTATCCTAAGGTAGTCGCTGAACTTTTGAAACGTGGTTATTCTGAGTCTGATATACAGAAAATCCTTAGCGGTAATATTCTTAGGGTCTGGAAAGAAGTCGAACTTTATTCTAACGAACACCTAATAAGTACTTAAACAGGGACAAAAAACAGTTTGCTGTTTTCGTTCCTCAACATTTTAGCAAACTATTTTTAGCCCGTTAATTGGGCCTTATGTGTAAGTACATTCTGACTACAGCTGATATAAAGGAAATATATGAATACTGGAATGATATCTATTAAAGCTTTACTGTTTGGAATTTTCACGCTTACATTGGTAGGTGAACTTCAAGCAGAAGAAAGTGCAGGAACTGCTTTAGAGAAATCGAACTTAAAGAAGGCCTTGTATTGTATGGAAGTACTTGAGAATCGCCCTGATCTTGAGTCGTCAGATCGGATAGATATTTTGCGTAATGAATGTTATAGCGAAAATTTTATTGAGCATGCACCGAATATACCTGATGGGCGAGATGCGTTGTTGAACTTGTTTGCAAGCCGTTATAAGAAGTACCCAGAACTTTCAATGATTATCAAGCGAACCGCTTCTGACGGTGATCTTGTATGGCTTCATCTTCACGTCAAACATACACCCGAATCACTTGGTGGTGCTGCCATCCAGATATTTCGAATGAAAGAAGGGAAAATTGTTGAGCACTGGGGAGTTGGTCAGCCTGTTCCAAAGGAATCTAAAAACATTAATACAATGTTTTAGATTAGTTTATGGATAGTTGTATACACAAGCTGTTAAACAAGGACAAAAAACAGTAGTTTTTTGCTCCTGCGTCGCTTATTTTATTGCCTGTTAACAGGGCATTATATTTCCAAAAGAGTTCATCACCATGATTCAACATGAAAATTGGCTATCTGAGAGTCAAAACTATAAAGTTTACTCAGAGTTTGAAAATGTTTACGTGAAGGACAAACGGACTGACTCAAACCCTAAAGCATACGATGAATGTGATCAGTTTATAACCTCTCATTATGGCGACCCTGAAGGAGCTTTGATCTCTCCTTGCGAAGACTATGTTGTAGTCGTTGGGCACGGAATTAGCATTTATCCTTTAAACGAAAAGTGTGGGATCGAACCGGCTGAGCTATTTCAAAATCAAAGAAATCAAATGTGGACAAATGGAGTTCACATAGAGTCTTATGATCAATCTGATGATTCTTGGGAAACAGATGGACCTTACTGGATATGGTTTAGATTTGTATCTATTGATGAAGATGATAATACTCGTGTGTTTAAAATGAACGCAAAAACTCGTGAACTGTTAAAAGTAGATTAATTGGTAATGTGCTTTTAACAAGCTGTTCAAGCGGGACAAATAACAGTTGGCTTTTACTTCTTCGTCGCTAATTTTAGCCAACAATTTTTTGCCTCTTAACGAGGCGTTATGTGTATTAAGGAAGGCTTGAGTATCTCAAATATCTTAGAGTACCTTATGTTGATGTTTGAATTTTGGATTCAAACAAATTGGTATATTGCTTTTGTAATGTCCCTCGTTACTAATTTGATTGTTTATTTCGTTGCTTCTTATCTAATAACTTATCTGACTCAAAAAATAACTCAACATAATAGGATAGGTAAATACATTGATAACCGTCCTTTTAAGAAAGGGCAAAAATTAAGTGAAATAAAAAATGGAATTATTGCTTGTTCAGTGTTTTCATTAGTAAGCCTTTTAGCACGCGAACTATTTGTTGGAATTCTTCCCTTATCATTCACTCAACTATTAATTGAAGTGATAGCTTTTACATTGTTTTATGAGACTTATTCATATTTTGTTCATAGATTGTTGCATACTAAACAATTTCGAAAGCCACATTCTGTACATCACTATTCTGTCCGTATCACACCTTGGAGTGCCTATAGTGTGCATCCAATAGAAGCATTCTTAATAGGTATGAGTGCACCTGTTTTTATGTTGATATTTCCTGTACATCTTAGTGTTATATTCGCGTTTCACATATTAGGTGTTGTATTTACCTTACTAATACATTCAAACTTAAAACTAAATGGCAGTAATATATTTTGCCAATTATTAAATCGTTATACAGAGTGTCATGCAGCGCACCACTCCGTTGGGAATGTAAATTTTGGTTTTATTAACTCATTTTGGGATCTCTGCTTTAAAACAAAGTATATTCAATCCAAAGTATTGTAAAAATACACATAACAAGCTGTTCAAGCGGGACAAATAGCTGTTGGCTGGTTTCGCTTCACATTTTAGCCAACTACAATTTTCCCCTTAATAGGGCGTTATAGTGAAATGGAGCTTAGGCTAATTTAGCTGAATAAGGAGATAAATCATGGTTCAAAAAATATTCTCTATCTTAATGGCAATTTTAGGGGCCTGGATATATCAACGCTTTGACTCTCTCTTTGCTTTAATTCCAATTATCGTTGCCATTTTAATGTATCGAGGCGCTGATCATGGAGTTTGGTTTTACTTTGATTGGGATTCTGATTCCAGCTCTAACTTTGGAGGGAGCAGCGATTCCTGTGGAGATGGTGGTGGAGATTAAAATTCGCTATAAATAGGTAATTCAAGCGGGACAAATAACTGGCGGAGCTCGTTCCTCGCTATTATCGTCAGCCATTTTTAGCCACTTAGCAAGCGCTATATGCCTATGGAGGCTCTGCAAAACATATGGAAATTCGTAATATTTCCTGGGAGCAAACAATCCCTCTTCGACAAAGTGTTCTTTGGCCAAACAAGCCACCTGAATATTGCCATGTTGATGGTGATAATGACGCAATGCATTTTGGTGCATTTGCTAATGATAAGCTTGTTTGTGTTGCTTCGGTATATATAAGTTCAGATAGAGCGCGCCTTCGTAAATTTGCTACTAAAACTGATTATCAAGGCCAAGGTATTGGCTCTCAAATGCTAAAGTTTATTCTTCACTCCCTCAATAATACCGTTGTAAAATTTTTTTGGTGTGATGCTAGAGAATCAGCTTTAAGTTTCTATCAGCGTTTCGGCATGCAGCCATACGGAGAGCGTTTTTATAAAGCAAAGGTTTCTTACTTTAAAATGGAAGTTGCTTTATCGTAAGTTTAAAACGGCATGCAAGCTGTTCAAGCGGGAGAAAAGAAATTTGGAAAATATCGAAGTTACTTTAGTTAGCTCATTTACTGTAAATGGAAAAGGTGGAAACCCTGCTGGTGTTGTCTTTAATGCCGATAAACTATCGGATGCTCAAAAGCTAAAAGTTGCACAAATTGTAGGGTATTCAGAAACGGCTTTTGTTTCCAATGATGACGAAGTTGATTTTGAAGTCTCTTTCTTTACTACAACAGGAGAAGTCGACTTTTGCGGTCATGCTACGTTAGCTACTTTTTCTACTATGTACCACAAGGGTATTCTTACAGAAGGCTCTTATGTTCAACGTACGAAAGCTGGAATACTGTCAGTAACCATCGAGTCAAATGGTAAAGTAGTAATGGAGCAGCAATTACCTGAGAAAATAGATTTCTTTTCATACCAGGAAGTTTCTAAAGTTATTGGCATCGAAAGTAGCATACTAGAAAGTACGAACTTACCTATTGAAGTTATTTCAACAGGACTACCCGATGTGATGATTCCTATTCCTTACGGGTATTTAGATGAAATAAAGCCTGATGATGAACTAATCGCTGACTTTTGTAAGAAACATAAAGTTGTTGGTTTTCATGTTTTTGAGCTTTGTGAACCGGAAAGTATACTGACAGCAAGCTGTCGTAATTTCGCTCCATTGTTTGGTATTTCAGAGGAGTCAGCTACAGGAAGCTCTAGTGGAGCCTTAGCATGTTACCTTACAGAACATTTAGCTTTAGGCAGCGATTATGTTTTTGAACAAGGGAGAGCGATGAATTGTACTTCCATCATTACCGCATCTGTTAAATCTGATGGCTCAACGATAATCAATGTAAAAGTTGGTGGTTATGCAAGTAGTATTGGTACGATGGTAGTCCCCTTATAACAAAACATACAAACAAAATTTTTATAGGCGTTATCAATAAAAAACCTAATTCTACCCTCCAGTTAGCTGTTATCGCTAATTCTTGCAATGTGTAATATTAGTCATAGCTAGCAGTATGATTAAGTTAGAACCAGTATCAAACTTTACCATTCTCCTTTTCTTCCCCCATTTAATATTTTTGACAATTTAACAATTGATTGTGTAATTTCTTTTTCATTAATCGCACCAAATCCAAAGCGAATGTGACTAGGAGCAACTGACTCATCGGTATAAGAGGTATTCAAGGTTGAATCTTCGTTGTGTAGCGTTTTGATTTCCTGCCCTTTAACAAGCTGCGATATATCGAGCCATATCGCCATTCCTCCCGTAGGCAAAGTGAATGAAACTTTATTGCCAAATATGCGGGTAAATTCTTTAGCGGCAAAGTTTCTTCTAGTTTCATATTGTTTTCTTGTTTTACGGATATGTCTTCTAACCTCCCCTGATTCCATTAAATCCGATATAACATGTTCAGTGACTATATTGCCTTGCCTGTCGATAAGTACTATTTCTTGTGCTGCTCTTTCTATAAATCCTTTATCAGCAGCGATATAACCTAGTCTTAAGCCCGGTGCAAAAACCTTTGACATAGAACCTAGATGAATAACATTCTCTGAATTCGGCAAACTTACCAGTGGTGGGATCGGATTAGCTTCATAGTGGAATTCGTGATCATAATCATCTTCTATTACGGCAAATTTATGGCGTTTAGATAATTCTAATAACGTTAACCTTCTATCCATAGTCAAGCATACCGTTGTTGGATATTGATGATGAGGAGTAATATAAACACCGGCAACTTTATTGCTAAGCAATAGCTCTTGTAAATGGCCAACGTTTAAACCCTTCTCATCGAGCTTACATTTCAATATTTTAAAACCGTTAGACTCAAATGCAGCTCTTGCTGGTGAGTAGCATAATTCTTCCATCACAACCGCTCCTTTATTTGGGTCTAATACTCTTGAAGCCAAATATATACCCATTTGGCTGCCTCTCACTATGCACACTTGCTCAGTAGAACAGTTCATGAACCTATCCTCAGATAGCATTTTTTTCACCGAGTTACGTAACTCTATTGTTCCACGAGGATCACCATAACCAAGGTTTGAATGACGACCTAAGTTAAGGCAAACTCGGCGATAAGCCCTTGCTAGCAACTGGTAAGGAATTAGCCGTGTATCTGGAGTACCATCATTGCTAACAGCCATATCACCATAAGCTTCAAGAGCGCCTTGATAGAGTGTTTCAAGCAACTCAGAAGACGATTTAGTTTTATATTTTTGATTGGTAAGGTTCGCATTTTTAGCGGTAAGCCCTTGCTCTGGTAGTACTTTTGAAACAAAGGTGCCAGACCTTAATTTTGTTTCTAACCAACCTTGTGATTCAAGTTCCTCATAAACCTGTTGGACCGTTTTCCTATTCACTTTTAACTGATTTGCTAATGAACGTGTTCCGGGCAACATGCTACCAGGGTTCAGTCGACCGTCTTTAATGTCTGCTGTTAGCTTATTTAGAAGTTTTGAATGTAAGGTTTTACCTGGACTATCTTCTAACCAAAACTGTACTTCCCATGGTCTTAACATGTTTCCCTCAACCGCCCTATCTGGACCATAATACTTATCAAAACTGGATGTTACCACAGGTCCAGACTAACGCTAAATTATCTCCCTCGCTAAAATAAAAAGTAAGGGTATTAAAGTGAAAACAAGCACATCAAGCAAGCAACAGCTTATGCAAAATGCACAAGCAGACATGAAAAATATAATTAAAGATATTGACCTCAATGATCGAGAAAAACTAGCACTAACCTGCCGTATTTTATTTGATAAGGGTCATGACGCAGGCTTAGCAGGACAAATTACCTGTCGTGCTAAAAATCCAAATTCATTTTTAACGCAAAAATTTGGTTTAGGTTTTGATGAAATAACAGCAGAAAATTTAATGGAAGTTAATCAAGACCTCAAACCATTAAACGGTGAAGGCATGGCTAACCCTGCTAACCGTTTTCATACTTGGATATACAAAGAACATCCCGAAGTAAATTGCATTGTTCACTCACACCCAACCCATATTGCAGCACTATCAATGCTTAAGGTTCCTTTGATTATTTCTCAAATGGATACCTGTGGTTTATATAACGACACTTCCTTTGTAGCTGACTGGCCTGGTGTGCCTGTAGGAAACGAGGAAGGCATACTTATTTCAAAAGCGTTAGGCAATAACCGAGCTGTATTTCTCGCTCATCATGGCCAACTTGTTACCGGTAAAACGATTGAAGAAGCTTGCAACCTAGCCATTTTAATTGAGCGTGCTGCTAAATTACAGCTTCTCGCAATGGCCGCTGGTGAAGTACAGCCACTGCTCCACGAACTTGCTCAAGAAGCTCATGATTGGGTTTCAACAGATAAAAGAAATAAAGTTAATTTTGCCTATTACGCAAGACAAGCACTTAAAAAACATAACGATTGTATATAAGGAAATAAGATGAATTTATCCGGAATTATTGGTTACCCTATCACTCCTTTTAGTGATTACATTAAAGGCGTTGATCTTGAAAAGCTCGGCGTCGTTATAGACATTTTACTGTCCGCAAAAGTAGATGCTATTGCAGCATTAGGCAGCGCTGGCGAAGCCGCTTACTTAACTAAGTTTGAATGGGAGCAAGTGGCAAAATACACCGTGAAGTATGTTAATAAAAAAGTGCCTATTGTTATTGGTATCGCTGAATTAACTACTGAAAAAGCAATAGAGCGAGCCAAATACGCTCATGCTATCGGCGCTGACATGATCATGGTTTCCCCCTTTTCTTACTACAAACTAAATGAAGCAGAGCTATTTCAGCACTACGAAAGCATTTCAAATGCAACGCCATTGCCTATTATGATATATAACAACCCCGCCACCTGCGGTGTCGATATGTCTCCGCAATTTATGCTGACTATGGTTGATGGCATTAAAAACGCTTGCATGATTAAAGAGAGTACTGGCGATATTCAACGCATGCATAAAATTCATAAACTATCTAAAGGAAAAGTGCCATTTTTTAATGGTTGTAATCATATGGCTTTAGAAGCGTTAACAGCTGGAGCAAGTGGTTGGTGTACTGCAGCACCTTGTTTAATTGGCGATCAACCCAAGCAATTATTTGACGCAGTTAAACAATGCAATAAAGATAAAGCACAAACCTTATTCTATCAACAATATGAATTTCTTGAGTTTATTGTAACTTCAGGGTTGGCTGCCGCAGTTAAATCAGGCTTATCAATTCAAGGGAAACTAGAAAGTGAGCCTAGAAAGCCATTACTACCTTTAGCTGAGTCAGCTCAAGAAACTCTAAAAACGATGTTAACTGAGATGAATTGCCTCTCTTAAAGTAAAGTAAAGTAAAAAAGTTACATAAATAAAAAAGCCTTTTGTTTTCACAAAAGGCTTTTCAGTTATCAACTTAGTTTCTAAGCTAGTTAACCGCGTTTATCATGCTTACAGTTTTATTAAAGTTTTGCTGCATTAATTTCAGCATCTGCATTATCAAGTGCTAGCTTGTAGCCAAATGATACATGGTGATAGCGGCCGTTAGTGTAATCATCATGGATAGCAAAACCGAAGTTGTATACTGTGCCCGCCTCAATGCTTACATCGCCAGTTTTATCAGAGTTAAGCTTACGCTTAACCATAACTGTCCATGTTCCGTTTTCAAGTGTTGCGTTAACTTCACCACCTTGTCCACCGTGCATTTGACGTTCAGCTAAAATATAACCATCTTCAATTTTACCTTCACCCGCCTTGTAGCGAACGATGTCCATAAATTTATTTGATTCAACCGCAGCTTTGATATCGTCTTCACCTTTTAACTTGTCCCAACCGCCTAGCGCTTTTCCGCCACGGCCTTTCAATTCAAGTTTCGTACGAGATTCTTTAGTGTACTTAGTTAAGCCATTGCTAAAATCTAAACGTTTAGATAAATCAGAGCCCATTAGCGCGTCTTGTTCAGGCACAAATGGCATACCGTTAACATCGGCATGACAAGTCCCCCAACAACCTGCTCGGTCAGCGTATTCAACATCATCCGTTGCAACCATAAAGGCTAGCTTCATTGAGTTTGCAGGGTCCATTTTACCACCTTCTACAAACGGTGCAGGCGTATGGTCAGTTTCAGGCCAGCTGAATTTCAAGTATAAGTTTTCAGCGTCATGTGCAGCGTTAATAGTAACGTCAAAGCTACCACGTTTACCTGGAATTAATGCTGGGTCTTTAACTTTTTCACTTTCACCAGAAGCAATATTCTTACCAATATCCGCAACTTCTTCACCATGACACTCAACGCAACGGTCACCTTTAGTAAATGCACGCTTACCACCATGTTTACGACCTAGCACCCATTCTATAGATGCAGTACCTGGGTAAAATACACTAATGTCGGCGCTATTAGCTTTGCTCCAATCAACATTAATGTCGCTAGTGCTAGCAGATGCAGCTGTATTAGCTACTTTAGCTGCTGCTTTTGGCGCGGCCGTCATGTTACTTGTAGCATCGGCAACGGCTTTTTCAATTTGTGCTTGTACTTTAGCTTTCTCAGCTTCTTTTTCAGCTTTTAACGTTGCTTTTATTGCCGCTTCTTTTGCTTCCACACGTGCTAAGCCATCTTTGTACATTTGAGGAACTTCACGGATGTATTCAGGATTTGGTGCTTCAATCGCTTCTAGTTCTTCGTCCGTTAATTTGTCTCTCACGCCGTGATGCGCAATACCTTTATGACAATCAATACAGGTTTGTCCTGTTTCAAAAGCATTTAAATGTTGCTTACGGGCACGAGGTTTTTGATATTCTGGATTCATTGATTCAAAGTTATGACAGTTACGACATTCACGTGAATCAGTGTCTTTCATCGCTTTCCAAACACTTTTAGCTAGTGTGAAACGATGTTCATTGAATTTTTCTTTCGTGTCTAATTTGCCTGTTAACCAAGAGAAAACTTCTTTCGATGCTTGGATTTTACGAACAACTTTGTGGATCCAAGGTCTTGGCACGTGACAATCAGGACAACCAGCTCTTACGCCAGTTCTATTAGAATAATGTATGGTCGGTTTGTATTCTTGATAAACGTTGTCTTCCATTTCATGACAACCGATACAAAACTCAGTGGTGTTCGTTGCTTCCATTGCAGTGTTAAAGCCACCCCAAAAGATAATACCAACGACAAAAAAGATCACCGCACCGGAAACCGTTGTACCAAGTATCAGCCGACGAGACCAAAAGCTGGGTTTATTTACTGTGTTATTTACCATAATTAACTCTTACAGAATAAAGCGAAAAATCGTGGTTATGACAAGTGTCATAACCACTAACCTAAAATGACTAGGTGACATTTATGTGAGGAGAACAATCACAGGCAATATCACCTATCAATTAAGTTGCTTACTAGGTTTTGTGGTTCATACGGTTAAATACGTTGAACTTACCTGTTGGCGTTGTTAAGCCTTTAATACGATGCTTCTCTTTAAGAGTTTTGGCATCATATACTACGATTTCACCTGTAGGGTTCTTCGCATCTTTACGGTTCCAAACTGAAACCCAAACTTCTGTGCCGTCATCGTTGAATTCCATGTGAAGAGCAGCTTTACCTTCTTCTTCTGTTACACGGATAGTTTTAACGATTTCGTGAGTATCTTTATCAAATACTTGTACAGATTGTTGAACTTCTGGCTCAGGGTGTTTCAGCTGATCAGCCCAAACGTATTGCGAAGTTTCGTGTGTACGAATGAATGCACCAGCACCATCAGTTTCAACTTCATAACAAAGTTTCCACGCTTTATCTGGGTGACCGATTGGATCGTTACCCCAAACAGATACTAAACCAGTACCTAAGTGAGTAGTACCGCCTACAGGTCCACACTCTTTATCCATCCAGTTAGCACCAGGGCCAGGATGTGGTAAAGAATCAACATCGATTTGTGCTTCTAACTTACCTGTTTCAGTATCAACGATTACCATTTTGTTTGATGCGTTAGCAGCAATTTGGAAGTAACGACCTGTTGGGTCATAGAAACCATCGTGTAAGAATTCAGATGATGCGATGCTAGTAATGGTTAAGTTGTCTAAGTCACTGTAGTCAACCTGTAACATTTGACCAGTTTCTTTAACAGCAATTGTGAATTCTGATTTGTTAGGAGAAGTGTAAACAGCAGCTACACGTGCTTCATTAACGAATTCACCTTTTGTGTTGTAACCACGAGTTGAAACAACTTTAAGTGGGTTCAACGTTACAGCATCCATGATAACGAAATGCGCAGGCCAGTAACCACCAGCAACTACGTACTTTCCGTCGCCTGAAACAGCGATATCACGAGCGTCATATGCCATTTTAGTTTCAGCAACTAACATTTTCTCAGGTGTTTGCCATAAATCGATTTTGTTGACTTTACCGTCACGACCGATGGTGTACCAAAAACGACCGATATCTTTTGCATGGTCAATTTTGTGGTGCTCAGTACCTTTGATTACATGAACCGCGTAACCTGTATCGATATGAGTAACAATTTTTTTAGTATCGCCATCAACGATTGCCGCAGTTCCTGCGTCACGCTCGATAACAACGAAGAAGTTTTTCCAGTTTAAACCGTGTAGAGGTTTAGTTGGGTAATCTTTTGGTGCAACGTACTCTTTAGTGTGAGAACGCATTTGCTCTAAAGACATTTCCGGTGGAACTGGCGGAGTCATTTGAATAAATGTTGCCATGTTTGAAATTTCTTGTTTAGTAAACAAGTCATCAAAGTTGTTCATGCCACCTTCAGTACCAAGACTGATGATTTTTTCTAAGCGTTTTTGGCCTTTTTTAAGCGTATTTTTTGGCTCTAGGTTTTTACCTGTAGCACCTTTACGCAAAGTACCATGACAACCAGCACAACGTTGGAAGTACTGTAACTGTGCTTTTTCAAAGTCTGCTTCAGATAAAGTTGGCTCTGCTGCTGATACAGACATACTGATACCAGTAGCTGCCATACCAATAGCTAAACCAAGTGCTGAAAGACTATATTTAATCGTTTTCATAGGATCATCTCCGTTTACAATATTAACTAGCTTCATGTTTTAATGTGTGTGTTTCTTATCCATCTAAAATTTCTATCAGCTACTCTATTATTCCGATAAATCTAATAACGTAGACAATAAATAGACAAATTTGTAGTTTGTATAAATCGTATTAGGCTTTATTTTTCAGCGTCAATATTCGTGTATTTATGCTGATAAATTGCTCAAGCCAAGGACAAATATAAAGTAGTGTAACTATTCATTACTTCGCAAAGAAAAAACCTGATTCAGATCAAGTTTTAAAAACTTTAAAGCGGAATGCATTTACAACTTGATCGAGGTCAACAAATAAAAAGGTTTTACGGGAATCTGCTGCGATTCGTATTAGAATCATTAATAACTTTATAATTTAACCACATTTCGATATGAGTATTACTTATGAATAACCGCAGTAAATCTTTAATGTACGCCGCCATTGTTGGGTTAATTATTGTCGCCATTTTTTTAGGGTTCCTGTCTAGTCTAACGAACCCGATATCTTGGATACTTATAGCCGTACTTTTTTTAATCCCAATGTTTTATAAGAAAACAAGAAAAACGAATGAAATGGTATGGAAAGACGAATACAGCGTCGGCATTGATAGCTTAGATAATGATCATAAAAAGCTGATTAGTTTGTTAAATCAATTCACCACTGCATATGACTACGCCATGAGCGAAGAGTATGAGCGTGAAGCATTAAACGACTTGATAAGCTATACCAAATATCATTTTGAACGTGAAGAGCAACTGTTAGATCAACATGGTTATCCAGATGTTGTTGCTCATAAAGCACAGCATAAAAAAATGATAGAACAAGTGAATAGCTTTATGGATTTATACAACGAAAAAGGTCATGACGCATTAAATGAAATCAGCGAATTTTTATCTAACTGGTTGATTAATCATATTAATGGTACAGATAAAGAATACAGCTCGCACTTAAACCAACATGGTGTGAAGTAATCGCAATATATTATTGCAGATAAAAGAAAGGGCCAGCGTTAACTGGCCCTATCGAGCATAAATAATTTATTCATGCTCACTCTCAAACTCCCTGTTTTATTTCATCCTTGAAAATTTCCAATCCTTTTGGAAATAGTGATTTCAAACCTATAAGGCAGTGCTAGCTTAGCGGCTTGTCTTTCCTTGCTATATTCATTTACTCATAATGCTATTTTACTCTAGAGAATTTGAGATCCTGGGCAAAAATCACCTAAAGAAAAACTACATAATTTCAACGAAGTATCGATAGAAATTTACTTTTAACTAGATATTCAACACTTGCTAGTTCTAGAGTTACCTCCAGAAATAATACGTAGCCGTTGCTATTTACATTAAAGCGAAACACACAATTTTCACAAAACATAAAGACTAAATATTATATATCCGTAATCATCAAAACTGCTCTTTTTTCAGTTCAAAAAATAATGCATTTGCAATGTTCACGGGTTTAGTTGTGTTTACTTAACCGTTTACGGCGACGCTTAAGTAAACACGGTACTAAGTCAGTTTAACGATATTATTGCCATCACCAAATTAACTTAATTCTGCTTAATAAACTTAGTATTAGCGCTAAGCTCATATAAAATATGGCTGGTTAAAACTAATAAAAAAATAAAATAGAAACCTATTTACGAAATATCAGAAAACTAATTGGCAAATCATACTACCTTAGAGCCCAGTAAAAATGATGTTTTATTAAACTCGTGAAAATTCAAATAAACGTATTCATACAAACTTTAGCCAACTATTGGAGGGAATAGTTGCTAAGCCTAGCTCTGTTAATTTCTACATCTGTATCCGTAAATAGGACCTATATTGCTTCATCACTGTCAAAACCTATAACTTCTTATTTTTGTAATACGAATTAACTTCGCACCATCTAAATAAGAATGATTCTCATTATCCATGATTTTATTGCAATGTCAACACCTAAATGAGAATTAATTGTATTTAGATATTAAAAGAGTAAACAACTGTCTTTGGAAGTATCTTCACTGCCAAATCGTTTTAGCGATTTTTCTACGTTTAATGACCGTCAATTCCATCAATATAAATAGTCAGCACATTGGATAATGACGTGATAAACTAATGGTATTATTCAAATGCGATTAAGTAAATTCGTCGCTAAATCAGCAGATTAAAATAACTATAATGTCAAAAGAAAATACTGTTCACGATACAAACCAACCTACTATCCTTTGGCACGATTATGAAACTTGGGGCATAAGCCCTAAGTTCGATAAGCCTTCCCAGTTTGCCGGTATTCGTACTGATTTAGATTTAAATATAATCGGTGAGCCTGAAATGTTTTATTGTCAGCCTCCACAAGATTACTTACCGCAACCTGAAGCGTGTTTAGTGACCGGAATTACCCCGCAAAAAGCGTTGCGAGAAGGATTGACTGAGGCTGAGTTTGCCGATCGCATTCATGGTTTATTCTCACAACCTAACACCTGTGTTGCTGGCTACAACAGTATTCGCTTTGATGACGAAGTCACTCGCTACTTACTTTATCGTAACTTTTACGACCCTTATGCACGTGAATGGCAAAATGGTAATAGTCGTTGGGATATTATCGATATGGTGCGAGCTTGCTATGCATTACGCCCTGAAGGTATTGAATGGCCGACTGTTGAGCGTGACGGTGAACAAGTGGTTAGTTTTCGTTTAGAGCTACTAACACAAGCCAATGGTATTAGTCATGAAGCAGCCCATGACGCAATGAGCGATGTTTATGCAACTATTGCTATGGCAAAACTGATAAAAGAAAAACAGCCGAAGTTATATGAATTTATTTTTAACTTAAAAAATAAAAAGCAAGTGGCTGAACTCATTGACGTTTATAACATGACACCAGTTGTTCATACTTCAAGTAAAGTTTCATCCCTGCATGGTTGTACAAGCTGGTTTGCTCCCGTTTGCTATCATCCGGTTAATAAAAATGCCGTTATTGCGGTAGATTTAGCACGCGATCCTACGCCATTATTTGAATTATCCAGTGAAGAGATAAAAGCTCGCTTATACACCCGTTATGATGAATTGGCAGAAGGCGAATTACCAATTCCAATCAAGCTAATTCACTTGAATAAGTGCCCTGTCGTTGCGCCAGCAAAAACCTTATTACCTGAAAATGCTGAACGTTTAAGTATTCCTCGTGACCTATGCCTAGATAACCTTAAGCAATTAAAGCAATTTTCTGAACTTAGAGATAAATTGACTGATGTATTTGCTAATAGTGATTTTGGTGATGAAACCGTTGACCCTGAGGTTTCCCTTTATGGTGGTAAATTCTTTTCACACAGTGATAAGGCACAAATGGAAATTTTGCACCAATTGCCACCAGAGCAGTTAAGCACACACCCTTTTCACTTTCAGGATGAAAGATTAGCGACATTATTATTTAGGTATCGCGCACGTAATTTCCCGTTAACCTTAACCGATAGCGAACAGCAGAAGTGGCAAGCTCATTGTCAAAACCGTATTCAATATGGTGCTAAAGGATTATTAAGTGCTGATGAGTTTATGATCAAGTTAGAAAATCTAGCTTTTGAGAATGAAAACAACACGGAAAAAATGAAAGTATTAAAAGCCTTATTCGAATATATTAATAAATAATAAGAAGCCTATTTGGGAGTTTATTGAGTTGGTTTCAGTAAACTCCTTCATTTAAATAACTATCACTTTTTCATTCCCCCAAAATAGCACTCCTTCTCAGAAGACTTTACTCAAAGAAATAGTAAGTAACAGCACATTCAATTCCTGATTATTCTCACTTCTAGGTGCTTTATTATCGGTTTATACCTGTATTATATGCAAACATTTAGCTAACGAAAAATTCAACATAATCACGAACAAAGCTGTTGTTCTAAACAGAGTACATTCGCGATGAAATAGCTAAAACTTATCATCAAAGGTATGCTATAAACATTAGCAACATTAACCGCAGTAGTTTGAACAATATGAAAAAAGTATCTTTTATTGGCTTAGGTGTTATGGGCTTTCCTATGGCAGGTCATTTACAAAACTCAGGTTACCAGGTAACCGTGTATAACCGTACTCAACAAAAAGCACAAGCTTGGGTAGAAATGTATGGTGGCGAAATGGCAGCAACTCCAGCGGCGGCAGCAAAAGACAGCGATATAGTTTTCGTGTGTGTTGGTAACGACGAAGATTTAAAGCAAGTTGTTTTAGGTGCTAGCGGTGCTTTTTCTGGCATGAAAGCTAATGCGATACTTGTTGACCATACTACCGCTTCTGCCTCTGTTGCCAGAGAGTTGGCAGAGCAAGGTAAATCAATCGGGCTTTCATTTTTAGATGCCCCCGTTTCTGGCGGTGAAGCAGGGGCAGTTAACGGTCAATTAACCATTATGGTAGGTGGCGAACAGTCAGCCTACGATGCAATTGAACCTGTTATGCAAGCATATGCCAAGTTTAGTAAGTTACTTGGAAAAATTGGTAGTGGTCAATTGGCAAAAATGATGAACCAAATTTGCATTGCAGGTGTTGTGCAAGGTTTAGCAGAAGCGTTGCACTTTGGGGAAAACGCTGGTTTAGATTGTGAACAAGTGGTAGAAGTCATTAGTCAAGGTGCAGCAGGTTCATGGCAGATGGATAATCGTCACAAAACGATGATCAAAGGCGAGTATGATTTTGGTTTTGCTGTCGATTGGATGAGAAAAGATCTCAACATAGCACTAACTGAAGCAAAAAATAATGGTTCAACGCTGCCACTAACAGCATTAGTCGACCAATTTTATGCTGACGTACAAAAAAATGGCGGCAGCCGTTGGGACACTTCAAGTTTGCTTACCCGTTTATAATATCAAACAGTAACTTTCTTTAATTAGGCGTAGTTTACTCATAAACTTCGCCTTTTTACTTTTACTTTTACTGATAGTAAAACTTCAATCTATCAGAATGAAGCGTTTAGGCTTTATTTTATTTTTATTCTTGTTTTATTCCTGCTCTTCATTTGCTTTTAATCATACAACGCCCTGCTATCGCAACTATTCGTACAACTATTTAACTAGCGCATAAAGTGTGATTGTTGTTAATCTCAGAAAATTACCTTATTCTAGCGTTAATATTGATCCGACCAGTTGAACAGAATGACTCAAACTATTTACACCTTTGGTGCTGAAAACTTCAAAAATGAAGCAGTTGATTTTGCTAAGTATCAAGGCAAAACACTGCTAATTGTTAATACCGCTAGCGCATGTGGTTTTACTCCACAATATGCAGGCTTAGAAGCGATTTATCAACAATACAAAGACCAAGGTTTTGAAGTGCTTGCTTTTCCATGTAACCAATTTGGTAAACAAGAAAAAGGCGATAACACTGAAATTAAGCAGTTTTGTGATCTTAATTTTAATATTTCATTTGAGCTGTTTAGTAAAATAGAAGTCAATGGCGAGAACACACACCCGTTATACCAACATTTAAAAAGTGAAGCGCCGGGTATATTAGGTAGCAAAGGCATAAAGTGGAATTTCACAAAGTTCCTTGTTAACAATCAAGGTAAAGTCATAAAGCGCTATAGCCCAACAACAAAGCCAGCAGATATTGCTACAGATATCGCAGCACTACTTTAGTATTTGCTTTATAAAGCTAAGCTCTACGAATAAAAAGCCATAAGCAAAAGCCAGCGTATGATGCTGGCTTTTTAAGTTATAAAATGTTGTATTAAAATCATATTTTAATACAACTAATCTTATTTAATGCTTTTATCTTTTCGAGTCTAACGCTTGCTGAATTTTATTTAACTCTTCAGCATTATAGTCGCCATGCTGTAGCATTTTAATAATGCCTTTAGCGCCCATTTCGCTGCCATGTTCAAATTTAAATATTTTATGATGGCCATCAGCCATCATTTCTTTAACAATGTGTTTTTCAATATCAACACTTTCATCGCCGTCGCGCTCGATAATGATAACTTTTTCACTCTCACCTTCACTTACCCAACGCATAACTTCACCACCACTGTCATGGTTCGCCAAAATGTGCACATTATCAGATAAATTGGCTAATTCTTTTAGCAGCTTTTCTTTTACTCCATCAGGTACATCGACCAAATAACTACTCAACTGCTCTTTATCGCTCAATGCTGTGTGGGGAATAATAACGTTTACCATTTCGCCATTGTCATGTACAAATAGTTTTACTTCTTTACCGTGCTCAGCTTCAATTGATATTTCACGCACCTCTGTGCGCAACTCGGTATTGTCTGTGGCCATTGCGATAGCAGACATACTGCTAATAGCTCCACCTAGCGAAAGAATTAAAGCAGCGGTAATTTTGCTCGCTTTTTTACTGTTTAGGTTAAGGCTTAGGTTTATTTTGTTAAGTAATGTCATTTGATAATTCCTTGTTGGCTATTTTGTATTTCAATTTGCATTGATTAAATTAATGTACTTTCAACAAGGATATTGCCAGAACCATACCAAAACACCTTGTTTGTTATTAATCAACAACTTAAATGACTTAAAGTTAAATGTACGAAAAAATAAATATCTTAATAGCCTGATATAAGGAACTCACTTTCCTGATATGGGGAAAATTCGATGGAGGGATAAAGTCAGTTTATTAAGTACTTGTTTTATTTGCTTTTAATATTCAGCACAAATTGGCATTATACTTGTAATATTCACAGTAACTTTCTCAACAACTCATAAAGCACACACATATGTCATTACGTAGTTACCTATTTAGCCTTATTGGCGGCCTTATAGTATTGCTCACCATTAGTCAGTTATTTTTAGTACGCTGGATTGAGCAAAACCTTGCTGAAGAGGTAAACATCAAAGCTAAGTTTTTCAGTGAGCAAGTTATAGAACTCGCACTAGAGGAATTCGACCAAGCAAGTAAAACCAATAAGGTGCTTCGCCATAAAATCATTAGAGAAAGTAATTCACCTCATGAGCCTTTTCGTAGTGAAGAAGAGCTAGAAAAAATCATTAAAAACATATCACCGAACATCAAATTTATTGAAAAAATTGATGGCACTACGGCTAACAGCGAAAACAATATCGTGACAATAGTGCAAGGTGAGTCCCCCGTTATTCAAAAAATTATTACTGAAAAAGTATCAGATAACCAAGACAAGACGAATACTAGTGGTGTTCAATCAACTGCGTACGAAAGTAGCAGTAATAATACTGAAGTGATCAGCGAGCGACATATTATTGGGCGAGAATTAAAGTCGCTAGTTGAAAAAATTCATAACGATAATAAAGTAACGTTAACTGATGATAATGATATTGCGGTATTCGTCCGCTCACCTGAAATAATCAGTGAACATTGGCTTGAACACGAAACTGAAATTCCACAAAGCGGAACGAGTAAACTGATTAATTACATTCAATGGATATTAATAATTTGTGGCTTGTTCGCACTTGTTATCGCCTACTGGCTAAGTGCAAAATTCAACCAGCCACTGAAAAATTTAAGCTTTGGATTCAAACAGCTAGCACAAGGTGATTATACTCATCAAGTTGCTGAAGATGGTGTTAATGAGATCCGCGAAACCATAGTCCATTTCAATGATATGGTGAATCATCTTAGCGAACTAACACAAGCGGCAAAACATCATAGCGAAATTGCACATCTTGCCGAGCTAGGTGAAGTCAGCCGAGGCCTCGCCCATGCGTTAAGAAACCCAATACACACCATAGGGTTATCCATTGAGCAACTTGCGCAGGAGTCATTGTCACAACAACAGCGCCAAAGCTTAGTACGCACAGTGCAAAATAAAATCACCCACATTGATAGCAATATAAAAGCGTTGTTAACCTTAACCACGACAGGGATTAGCCGCCAAGACAAAGTACCGCTGTTAGCAGTAGTACAAGATATACTACTTGAATATAAATCATGCCAAAACAAGCCTCAACAGTTCACCATTAATGTAGCACCCAACATTGAATTGCTTGGCGCCGAATCGGAAATTCGCAGTATATTTCATACGTTAATTTATAATGCCTGCGATGCAAACCCGATTAACGGTATGGTGACAATTTCCGTTGAAAAACAGGAAGACAACAGTACTACGCTATACATTAAAGATATTGGTTGTGGCTTAGCAAAATCAGTAGAAAGTAAACTATTCCAACCGCACATATCAACTAAACCAGAAGGTGCTGGAATGGGATTATATATAGCAAATCGAATCATATCACTACATTATCAAGGAAGTTTAGCTTTAGAAAACGCAGTTGACTCCGGCTGCATTGCTACTGCCCACATTAATTTTAAGGAACATTCATGAGTGAAGTCGTTACTATCTTAGTTGTTGAAGATGAGCCAGACCAACGAGAGCTTATTTGTAATATTTTAACAGTTAGTGGCTTTAATGTTATACAAGCTGACTGTGTGGAAAGCGCCATATTGACCATCAAAAAATCACCAATAGATGTGATTTTTTCTGACTGGAAATTAGCCGAATTATCAGGTATCGATCTGCTTAATTACTGCCGAAAAAATATTCCCGAAATTGGTTTTGTTATCGCGACAGCCTACGGCACTATTAATCACGCAGTACAAGCGCTTCAACAAGGCGCTGATGATTACATTCCAAAACCATTTAAGCGCCAAGAGTTATTATTAACAATAGACAAAGCACTAAAAGCAAAGAATCTTCGCGGGCAAAACAAAGAGTTATCTGCACGTCTATCTGAGCAAAATAAGCTGGTGGGCATTGTTGGTAAAGCTCCTTGCATGCAAAAAGTTTATCAGCGTATTGATAAAGTGAGTGCAACGAATGCAACGGTACTTATTCTTGGTGAAAGTGGAACAGGTAAAGAGCTAGCCGCGCGTGCATTGCATGAAAAGTCTGATAGAAAACATGAAAAATTTATTGCCATAAACTGTGCTGCTATTGCTGAGTCAATTGCCGAAGCAGAACTATTTGGCGCAGAAAAAGGTGCTTTTACTGGCGCGAACACCCTGAAAGTTGGCCGGTTCGAAGCCGCAAACAATGGTACTATTTTTCTTGATGAAATTGGTGAGTTAAGCCCTAGTTTACAAGCACATTTATTACGATTTTTACAAGAAGGCACTATTACCCGCCTAGGCAGTAACGATGAAATTAAGTTAGATATTCGTGTGATAGCAGCAACTCATCGAAATTTGCCTAAAGATGTCAGTGAAGGGGATTTTCGTGAAGACTTATATTATCGCTTAAACGTAGTACCTATTAACATGCCACCGCTTCGAGAACGCCAGCAAGATATCGCCATTTTGGCGGATCATTTTATTGCTCAGCATGCAAAGCAATATAAGTGTGATGCGCCAACTTTATCAAATGAACTATATCGCCAACTTCTTGATTACCATTGGCCAGGTAATGTTCGTGAATTATCAAATCGCATTGAGCGTTATGTATTGCTAAATGATGAAAGCGAGTTAACACAAAGCTTTACGACCAATCTTTCAAGCAATGAAAGAAGCGACGTACCTGCTTTTAATATGCCAGAACAAGGGTTTTGCTGGCAGCAATTCGAACGAGACTGCTTAGCAAGAACACTGACAATAAATCAGGGCAATAAAACCAAAGCCGCCAAATACTTGAATATGTCATATAAAGCATTTTTATATCGCTTAGAAAAATTCGAAATAAAAAATTAGCACTCGCTTAATGATTGTCAGGGTATGTTTCTGTATTAGATTACTTAATTACCAAAGATTTTTTTTAATTACCAATACGTATAATGCCCCGCCACACATGCTCTAAACTTAAGTCATGACATGCAATATCTTGGGTGTCATCAGGTTGCTCAAGTAATAAAACTTGAGCTCGAAATGATTTATGAGGATGCTTGTATGAGTGCCATTTGGACCAACCATGCGAATCGCTTGATAGAATTAATCAACAGTAATAACGATACCCACGCTCATTTATATTTAGAGCAATTAATGCTGTTTCCTGTTGATATTCAAGATAAGATTATCAATGACGTGAGCAATTTAAAAAACTGCAACACTGATGATGTTGCAAATATCATTACTCAATATATGATGTTTGAAATGAAATAGTTGTAACACAATTACCTACTACTTCAACTGAAAATCAGTTTATAACCCTAACACTTACTAACGGCCAACAGGCAGGGAAATGTTTGTAAGTGTTAGTCGTGTTTAAAATCCGCTAGTCACCACTAAATCAGTAAGGCCTATGTTGTTAACTGCTTGTCTCGCAGCAACTTAATTTCATCTCGTACTGACGCTGCCAATTCAAATTCAAGATTTTGTGCATGATCCATCATCAACGATTCTAGTTCTTGCACTTTAACATCTATTTCTTTAGTCGTTAGCGTATCGTACTTAGCTTCAGGCTCTGCAGCTTTCGCCGCATACTCTGCTCTAACCTTACCACCTTCTAGATCCATTACATCGGCAATAATGCGCTTAACACCACGAGGGGTTATATTATTATCTATGTTGTATTGATGTTGTTTTGCACGGCGCCTTTCGGTCTCGTCAATTGCTTTTCGCATTGAGCCCGTAATGCGAGCAGCATAAAGAATTGCACGACCATTAATATTACGCGCAGCTCGTCCGATAGTTTGAATAAGAGAACGTTCGGAGCGCAAAAAGCCCTCCTTGTCAGCATCTAGAATGGCAACTAGCGAAACTTCCGGCATATCTAAGCCTTCGCGCAGTAAGTTAATACCAACCAGTACATCAAACTTTCCTAAGCGAAAATCACGAATAATTTCCACACGCTCAACAGTATCAACATCAGAATGTAAATAACGAGTTTTTATTTGATGCTCATCTAGATAGTCAGTTAAATCTTCCGCCATGCGTTTGGTTAACGTCGTAGCCAAAACGCGTTCATTAATTTTCACACGCTTGCGAATTTCAGAAAGTAAATCATCAACTTGAGTGTCAACTGGACGAACTTCTATTTGTGGATCAAGCAAACCGGTTGGCCTTACCACTTGTTCAGCAATTTCGCCGGCCGACTTTTCAATTTCGTAATTACTTGGTGTGGCTGATACATAAATAGTTTGTGGCGATAACGCTTCAAACTCTTCAAACTTCATTGGGCGATTATCAAGTGCAGAAGGTAACCTAAAACCATATTCGACAAGATTTTCTTTACGAGAGCGATCACCTTTATACATAGCACCAATTTGCGGTACAGTAACGTGTGATTCATCGATAATCAGCAGACCGTCATCAGGAAGGTAGTCAAATAATGTCGGCGGCGCTTCACCGGCCCCTCTTCCCGATAAATAGCGAGAATAGTTTTCGATGCCTGAGCAATAACCTAGCTCCGTCATCATCTCAATATCAAATTGCGTTCGTTGTACTATTCGTTGCTCTTCTACTAACTTATTATTTTCTTTCAGTTGTGCTGAACGGTCTTTTAATTCAATTTTTATTCTATCAACAGCAGCAAGTATCTTTTCACGAGGCGTTGCATAGTGCGTTTTTGGATAAACCGTAACTCTAGCTACCGTGCGCTCAACTGACCCTGTTAAAGGGTCAAATACGCTTATACGCTCAATTTCTTCATCAAATAACTCAACACGTAGTGCCATGCGGTCTGATTCAGCAGGGAATATATCGATAACATCACCACGAACTCGATAAGTGGCTCGCTGAAAAGCGACATCATTACGGGTATATTGTAGTTCTGCTAATCGTCTTAAAATGTCACGCTGATTGATAATATCGCCGACACTGATATGCAACATCATTTTTAAGTAAGAATCAGGATCACCCAAACCATAAATAGCCGACACAGAAGCAACAATAATAACGTCTCGTCTCTCTAGTAAGGACTTAGTTGCTGACAAGCGCATTTGCTCAATATGTTCGTTTACAGAGGCATCTTTTTCAATAAAAGTGTCTGTTGTAGGAACATAAGCTTCAGGCTGGTAGTAATCATAATAAGAAACAAAATATTCAACTGCATTGTTAGGAAAAAATTCTTTCATTTCTCCGTACAATTGTGCCGCCAAGGTTTTATTTGGCGCTAACATCATCGTAGGACGATTTAGTTTTTCGATAACATTAGCAATGGTGTAGGTTTTACCTGAGCCTGTAACACCTAACAAGGTTTGATGGGCAAGCCCGGAATCAATACCATCAAGTAATTTAGCAATTGCCGTTGGCTGATCGCCACTTGGAATATAGTCTGAATGTATTTTTAATGCTTTCATCAAGCAGCAACCTCAACCCTTTCTCGGCCTTCCTTGCATTGTTTGTTAAACAAACCGTAAGAAATTACCGCCATTACAACATTACCAATCAAGGCGCCGATAAAGAAACCTTCTAGACCAAACCATAAACTCCCCAAATAGGCAGCAGGTACATAACAAACAAATAAACGAACAATGCTTAGCATTAACGCAACCATTGGCTTATGAAGCGCATTAAATGACGAATTAGTTAGAATGATTACACCTTGTAAACCATAGCCTAATGGTAAAATCCAAATGAAAAGTTTAATAATATCGGCTACCGCTTGTTCTTTAGAAAATACATCAGCAATGAAAGGAGCAGCTAACACTAGCACAACATAAATAAGTACTTGCCAACCTAAAACGAATTTTATTGATGTTTTATAGCCTTCTGCAACGCGCTTCATGTTACCGGCACCGAAATTTTGACTGATAAATGGCGGTAAAGTCATCGACAAAGCCAAAACAACCAAACACGCAATAGATTCAATTCTAGAGCCAACACCAAATGCAGCGACAGCAGATTCACCATACTTTGCTACAATGGCAGTTAATACGGCAGCAGCAACCGGCGTTAGCATATTCGCGCCAGCTGCCGGTAAACCTATATGTAAAATACCACGCGCTGAAGTAATAAAGTCTTTAACCGACATTAGCTTGCTGTGAACCAGCCCTCGTTTAACGCTTAAGATATATAGTACATAGCCCAAACCGAATATCCATGAAACTGAAGTCGCAATGGCCGCACCTTGAATGCCCATCGCAGGCACAGGGCCAAAGCCAAAAATAAAAATAGGATCTAGCACTGCGTTTATTAACCCTGCACTGCCCATAATTAAACTCGGGGTTTTAGTATCGCCAGACGCACGTAACACCGCATTACCTATCATAGGACCGATTAAGCAAATACAGCCTAGAAACCAAATATCCATGTATTGATGAATTAAAGGTAATAAAACTTCGCTTGCTCCTAGCAATAAAAAAGTTTCATCAATAAGAAGGTAACCAATTACCGCTAGAATACCGACAATAGCAGCGGCCAAATATAATGCGCTAGTGGCTAAGTTTTTTGCAGACTCTTTATCACCTTTGCCGAGTGCTCTTGCAATAACCGCTGACGTACCTATTCCTAAGCCAATGGTTAAACTAATCACGGTAAAGGTAATAGGAAAAGTAAAACTAATAGCCGCTAATGGTTGTGTACCTAATAAACCAACGAAAAAAGTATCAACTAAGTTAAAAGTCATTAATAAAATCATTCCGTAGATCATCGGAACAGTCATATTTTTTAATGTTGGTGCTACAGGGTCTTCAAGTAGGTTGATTTGGCGATTTTTTTTAGTTTTGGTCATTAATTTTTTCAAATGTCGAGATAAATAAAATGCATTCTGCATTGTAAAAGATAGTGATTCGACTCGCTATGTAAATATTGTAATTAAGATAATAAAGCTATTTTATTAAAAAATTATTTGTTTGAGTAGAATTTAAGCTACCTCACTTTTCGTAGAAATACACAGAAAATGTGAGAAAAGTCACCCCTGCACAAAAAACGCACGACCATGTTGATAAACACAACAAACAACACTTAACAAACTGTTATATAAGAACATTACCAGCACCATAAGAAAACAGTGATTTAGCTGCAAGCCGCATTGTACCGTTTAGGTTACTTAATTTTACACTTTAACCCACACAGTTATCCACAGATTAAGTGGATAACTGTACTTTCCAAACCCGATTCCGCACGCTGAATGCTTTTCAATCAAAATCAGGAGAAAATCTCTCAACTTTGCTTGCAATTTAAGCAAACAATCAATTAAATGATTTTTTTCTAAATTTTGTGTTGACAGTCTGCCTAGGTGCCTTTAATATTCCGCCCCGTTAGCCACTAGCGGCTTTCAAAACAATTCCTCAATAGCTCAGTTGGTAGAGCAACGGACTGTTAATCCGTTTGTCC